>WNFR01007004.1_pt1 | contig 11494 bp, 9 predicted proteins | sample 5400221 | NCBI WGS metagenome assembly WNFR01 (sample SAMN13153357, study PRJNA577476) | soil metagenome | isolation source: 40 cm soil under Madrone tree | place: USA:California | collected 2016-06-14 | reverse complement strand
CATCGATCACCTGAACAGCGTTGTCGCGACAGGGCATGCTCCGATTCCGGCGAACACCGTTGTGGACATCAACAATGTGCAGCAGTTGACGGGATTTACTCCCGACCAGTTCCTCCAGGCCGCCGACGCTGCTATCGCGAACGCAGCCGGGACAAATACGACTCTGCATTTTCCGGCGGACTATTGGTCTTGGGATCCTTTCGGCCACCTAACGACAATCGGCGGAATCTTGGGCACTGCGGGCCAGGTTCCAATTACCGTTGATCCGGGTTTCAAGGTCCCCTACACGCGCAACTACCATGTGGGCTTGCAGCAGGGGATTGGCTCGGACATGGTGTTGACCTTGGACTACTATCACAAAGATATTAAAGATATCCTGACCGTTCGCGCAACGAATCTGGCGTTCGAGGCTCGAATGCCGGATCATGGAAACGAGTTGGTGCCAGGAACGGGCTCCAAGAGAATCGAGAGCTTCGGGCCGTGGGGCGCGGGAACGTACGATGGGTTTACGATCGGATTCCAAAAACGAATGTCGCACCGCTTCACGATCCAAGCCAACTACACATTCACGCACGCCATCGACAACGTTTTGAATTCCACGCTGACGTCCGAGATTCAGAATGGCCTGGGCGTGAATTTCCTCGCGATTGCGGGGCTTTCCGACAGCTTCGTTGGGACCGTACCTTTGGTTACGGACGATGTGACGGGTCAGAGCAACCAGAGCGGGCCATTCATCAACAGCATTGGGAACGCCGTACCGAAGGCGGGGACGTTTTTCAACGGCGCAAACATCGACAGAGGGCCGTCGGATCTGTCACTGAACCATACCCTCCTGGCGCACGGCATCGTGCAACTGCCGTGGACCGTCGAACTCTCAGGAATCTTCCGGGCGCAGAGCGGCTTTCACTACAGCCAGGCACCAGCCGACGGCGGCTCAGACTTCGATGGCGACGGACTGTTCAATGGGCAGGCGCTTAGCTTTGCGGGCCAAAATCCCCAATTCGCCCGGAACTTCTTAACCGCACCCACCTTTGCCAATATGGACATGCGGGTTGCCAAACGATTCAAAATTGGAGAGAGGGTGAAGGCACAAGTGCTCTTCGAATTCTTCAATCTCTTCAACAAAGGAAATGCCGCGGCCGTGAACGGGCTTCAACCGGGTTGCGATGTGACCAAACCCGGCTGCACTTCGCCGGTCGTAGGATTCGTTCAGCAGCGGCTGCCAGGTCGGGAAGGCCAAATCGGCGTCCGCTTCGAATTCTAGGTACTGGCAATTCGCTCCGATGCGCGCACCACTCTTGAGATTTGCGGCCATGTCGTGGGAGACGCGCATCGCGAAGCGGTCGAAAAAGTAGCCTCAGTTTTGGACGCTGTTGGACGCCAACCGTCCACAGTCAACTAGTAGATTCAGCGACTTGGCCGCATTCGGCGTTGGGTTCGATCCCCATCGCCCGCTCCATGAGCGTACCAACGGAACCCGCTCCGCTCGGATTACGGCGCGCTCCAAAATCATGGTCGGTCTCAATTGTGCGCTACTCAATTCGCAATCACATCATCCTGGTCTAAGGGCCACCTGCCCAGTTCTACAGCTAACCCCCTAGGGAATCAGCCGAATATCGGAACGCCCCTGAACAGTGCACACTTTGCAGTGAAGTAGGGAACTCAGTGTTCCCCGGAGTGTGCGATGGCGCCCAGCAAACGAAAGATTCGCGTGGTAGTTGGCGATGATTCGCGAACCGCGTTGCTTTCCGTTTGCGGGTACCTCGAATTCGAGGGGCAGTTTGAAATCGTCGGGACCGCCACTGACGGTGTGCAGGTCATACACCAAGCCGAACGCTTTCGTCCGGACCTGGTGTTGACCGACCTCAGCATGCCTCGAATGACCGGCCTTGAAGCGACGAAGGAGTTGCGCAAGTCCTTTCCAGAATTGCGCATTCTCATCTTCACGGAATTGAACGGACCTTGCTTGCAGGCGGAGTGCTTGCGATCTGGCGCCGATGGCTTCGTGGAAAAGAGTGGAATGCCGGAAAGACTTATGGAGGAGATTCGCCGGCTATTCCCAAAATATGCGGGGCGGGATTGAAAGAACTTCACCGCTTGGAGTTTCCTGCAAAGGATACCGCAGAAGCTTCAAGAGCTGCCACGGGCGACACCATTGTCGCCGTGTGATTGGCGATGCGCCCGGCGCGACGCACAGGGTTCAACGTAACGATTTTAGCCTTAGACACACGGCTCTGCCAGTGTGACCGAAGACGAGACCCCGCGAGGGAGATCAACTCGGTGAGGCCAAAGGGAGAGAAAGTAATGGCGACCAAGAAAATTCTGCTTGTGGATGATTCCTGCACCGCGCGGCTGGTGAACAGGATGATCTTCAGTCAAAAAACAAATTACGTGCTAGTGAGCGCGATCGACGGGCAAGAAGCCGTGGATAGAGCGCGAGAAGAGAAGCCGGACTTGATTCTGATGGACATCATAATGCCGCGAATGACCGGACTGGAAGCATGCCGGGCCCTGAAAAAGGACAAAGAGACAGAAAAGATCCCGGTGATCCTGCTCACGACACGCGGAGAAGAAAAGTATGTGCAAGAAGGTTATGCCAGCGGATGCAGTGACTATCTGACGAAACCGGTGAACGACTCCGAACTTCTCGATCTGCTGAAAGCATATCTGGGCGAATAATTCCAGGCGAGTAATTCCAAGCGACCAAGCACCATGGAGAACTAACTCAGGAGCAGCGAGGAACAAAGATGACAGGCACGGGAAACGGAAACCGGCCGCCCGCAAAGGCGAGTGACCGGATAGAGACTTCAAGCGGGAACACAGCGATTTCCCCTGGAACAGAAAAGCTGCAGCTGCGAGTGCACCAGCTCTCGCTGCGCGAGCAACTTGAGCGGAACCATTTTTTGCTGGAGCGGCTGAACGCAGCGAGTGTGCGTCTTCTTCAGACACTTGAACAGCACGACGTCTGCGAAGCCATCGGGGAGATTATTGCCAATTTGATTGGCTCGGAAGAAGTGGCGATTTTCCATTACTTCCCCCTGGTGCGGACCTTTAAGCTGGCGTGGTCTTCCGGCATTGAAGACGACACCCTGCGTGCATTCGGATCTGGCGCAGGTTTTCTTGGCCGCGCGGCGCTTGGACAAACGAGTCAATTTCCGAAACGGCAGTTGAATACGCCACTCCTGTCATACGAGAAAGATTTGACGGCTTGCATCGTGCTCAAGTCGAGCCACGAAATCGTCGGAGTCATCGCCATCCTTGGCCTCCTCCCGCAAAAGAGCTGCCTCGAATGGGTCGACTTCGAACTGCTGAAATTCTTGGAAGTGTACGGAGCAGTGGCCCTGCAGTTCCAAAGATTGCAGCAAGAACAGGTAGCGCCATGAGGTCCGCAACGCCTCAGAAACACGGCTCTCCCCTTCTCGCTGGCCCGGCCGCGGGAGAGAGTCACGATCAAGCGGTTTCAAACTCGCATTTTCTGCACGCGGGTCAGGTATTCGTTTCGGGACAAGCACAATCCATCGTTCTGATTCTCGGTTCTTGCGTTGGCGTATGCATTTGGGACCAGGCGAACGCCATTGGCGGCGCCACTCATTACATGCTGCCTAGCTGGGATGGCAAAGGCTTGCAGTCTCCCCGTTACGGCGACGTCGCCGTTTCGGTTCTGTTACAAAAACTCCTCGAAGCCGGAGCAAATCGCGGACAGCTTCGCGCCCGGCTTTTCGGAGGCGGCTGCTTGTTCGATTCCATGCGTGAGTCGGGTGCAAATAAAGAGCAGCATCTCGGAAGCCGCAACATTGAGGTCGCTCTGGAAATGCTAATGAAGGCGCGCATCCCGGTAGTTTCAACCGAGGTTGGCGCGGATCGGGGACAACGAATCGTTTTTCGCACCGATACGGGCGACGCTTTGGTCAGAGTTTTGTAGAGGGGTCATGGAAATCAATCGAGAAATGCTGTTGCAGTCGTTTCGGGAAGAGACCGAGGAATGCCTCGCGCAAATGGAGCAGCTGCTCCTGGCGCTGGAGACGCGTCCTGACGACCCCGAGTTGCTCTCTTCTCTCTTCCGAGCGGCGCACACCATCAAAGGTAATGCCTCCCTGTTGGAGTTCAGCGCGCTCGCGCGCTTCCTGCATAGCCTCGAGGATCTGTTGGATCTATGCCGCAGCCGTGTCGTGGTTCTTTCTCATGAAGTGATCAATATTGTGCTCCAGTCCGTGGATGCACTGCGGCAAATGGCCAAGCGGGCGGTGGACGGAGAAGAAAGTCTTCTTCCGGAGCACGAGCAATTGAGCACCCGCCTCGCGGAGATGACCGGTAAATCCAGCAAATCTGACTCACCGGCGATGGTGGAGACTCCCGCGTCACTATTAGCAGCCCCTGCTCCCAGTGCGGGAGTCTCCACCAAAGCCGCGGTGCAAAATCTGCGCGTGGACGTCGGCAAACTGGATCGCATGCTGAATCTGACCGTGGAATTTGCGATTGGCCAGGGTCGTCTGAGACGCATGATCGAAGAAAAGCACGCAGCGACGGCCGGTCGCAGCGAAGTCCTTGAAACACAGCACGGGCTGGAAGCATTGTTCCTCGACTTGCAAGAGCTGGTGATGAAGATTCGCATGGTCCCAGTCGGCCCGACGTTTCATCGTTTTGCTCGAAGTGTCCGCGACGCGGCCCGGAAGAGCGGCAAGCTTGCGCGCATGCTGATCGTGGGGGAAGACGTTGAAGTTGATACCACCATTCTCGAACACATTCACGACCCCCTGATGCATATGATTCGGAATTCGGTCGACCACGGGTTGGAAACACCAGATGTCCGGCGCGCCGCAGGGAAAGACCCTAGTGGAAAGATTGTCCTGAAAGCCTTTCACGATTCCGGCAGCATCGTCATAGAAATCTCCGACGACGGCGCGGGCCTCGATCACGATCGCATCCTCCAGCACGCGCGAAGCCAGGGAATTATTCCCGAGGGCGCTCGCCTAAGCGAAGCGGAAATTCATAACCTAATCTTTCAGCCAGGGTTCTCGACGGCCGACAAAGTTTCCGAACTTTCCGGCCGTGGCGTGGGCCTTGACGTCGTGCGCCGCAACGTAAATACCCTGAGCGGCGCCATTCACGTGGCAAGCCAAAAGGGCCAGGGGACCACCTTTACGATCCGCCTTCCGCTTACGCTGGCCATCATTGATGGCTTCGCTGTGAAAGTTGATACGGAAACCTACGTGATTCCTCTCAGCTCCGTGCAGGAATGTCTCGAGCTGCCCCGCGAAAAACATCGCTCCGAGGAAGGCGGCGTCATCAATTTGCGCGGCGAAGCCTTGCCTTACGTACAGCTCCGCGATCTGTTCGGAGGCGGTGGAAAAGCGCCGGAGCGGGAAAAAATTATTGTCGTCGAATATCAAGGGGGACGGGCGGGGCTGGCCGCCGATGAATTGCTGGGCGAGCAGCAGGCTGTGATCAAGCCGCTCGGGCGTTTGTTTCAAGGGATTAACGGTGTTTCCGGGTCGACGATTCTTGGCAACGGGCGTGTGGCGTTGATTCTCGATGTTCCTGCCCTTTGCAGAGAAGCCATCCGCCGGAGCGCCGAACTGGTTTCGCAGTAGGGCCATTTTCGTAAATTGGAGGCAGCCTAGCCTGCACTCCGTCATTCTTGGTTTAAGGAGAAGTTCATGTTGAAGAATATGTCTGTTGGCAAGCGGTTAGCGATCGGCTTCGGCCTGATCGTTGTACTCCTCATCTCGATGGGCTTGAGCGGCTATCTGGGACTCGAAGCGATCACCCGGGAAACGCTAAAAGTCCTCAACGGGGACGCCAAGATTGTAACGCTGGCGGCTCATGTCAAGGCTACCACACTGGAATTGCGGCGATTTGAGAAGGACACCGAACTCAATATGGACGATCCGCAAGTCAGGATGGATTACGTTTCCAAATGGAGAGCGCAGCAGCAGAAGCTGTACGACTTATTGGCGGAACTCGACAGGTTTCAGCTCGTGCCCGAAGACAAGCTGGCCGTCCAATCCATGCGGGCTGACTTCGTCATCTATGAGGGCGGCTATACAAAAGTCCTTGGCTTGATCGAACAGGGCAAGCTACACACGCCCCAGGAGTCCAACCAGATGATTGCCCAATATAAGGACTCCATTCATCGCCTGGAAAATGCGGCCACCGAGCTCACCAACCGTCACGCCGAAGTATTGGTGCCGATGGTGGAGGAGATCGCTAAGACAACCGTCACAACCCTCGTCGTTTTCTCTGTGGTTGCGATCTTCGTCAGCATCATCATCACTCTGATCATCTCGAAGGGCATTACCAAACCCATCCAAGACTTGGTCGAGGTCGTCGAGAACGTCAGTGCCGGCGATCTGACCAAAACCATCAACGCGGATCGCGGCGATGAGATCGGCCGCCTGCTCGGGGCCATGGCCAGGATGACCGGCAAGCTTAATGAAATGATCGGCGAGGTGCGCATGGGCGCTGGATCGGTGAGTACCGCAGCCGCGCAAGTGGCTTCCTCCGCCAGCATCGTGTCTCAGGGCACCAGCGAACAGGCAGCCGCGGTCGAGCAGGTAACCAGCAGCATGGAAGAGATGAGCGCTTCCATCACTCAGAACGCCGAAAACAGCCGCAAGATGGAGCAGACGGCGCGCAAGGGTGCGCAAGACGCCGGACAAAGCGGCCAGGCTGTACAGGAATCGGTCTCCGCGATGAAATTGATCGCGGAAAAAATCGCCGTCATCGAAGAGATTGCCTATCAGACCAACATGCTGGCGTTGAACGCCGCCATCGAAGCGGCGCGTGCCGGTGAACACGGCCGCGGCTTTGCAGTCGTTGCCGGTGAAGTGCGCAATTTGGCCGAACGCTGCCGCACGGCGGCTCAAGAGATTGGCGGGTTGGCAACGGCCAACGTGCAGATCGCGGAGCGCTCCGGCGGATTATTGGCCGAACTGGTCCCGGCGATTCAGAAGACCGCGGACTTGGTCCAAGAAGTGGCCGCAACCTCTAGAGAACAGGCCTCTGGCGTGAGCCAGATTAACGGAGCGATTAGCCAGGTCGGCGTGGTCACTCAACGCAACGCCGCCGGCGCCGAAGAACTTTCCAGCACCGCCGAAGAGCTCGCGTCGCAGGCCGAAGCACTGCAAGATATGATCAGCTTCTTCCGTGTCAGCGCTCATGGAAACCACCGCACAGGCAAAAAACAAAAGACCGAGAAGCTTCATTTCCAGGACACCAAAGACGACGACAACCACGGCTCCTCCAAGCACGCGGGAAAGCCAAACGGCGACTACGCCGAGTCCTTTGCCCGGATCTAAGCCGTCGAGGAGACTTATGGAAATCAAAGAGAAGGAAGAAACAGTTCAGCAGCAATACCTGACCTTTTTCCTCGAGGATGAGGAATACGCCGTTAACATTCAACGGGTGAAAGAGATCATCGAATACACCACGGTCACCAAGGTGCCCAAAGTGCCGCAGTGGATTCGCGGCGTCATCAATCTCCGTGGCAACGTCGTTCCGGTGGTCGATCTCGCGGTCCGTTTCGGGCTTGAGGAACGCCCCGTAACCAAGACAACTTGTATCGTCATCGTGGAGGTCCAACAGGACTCCGAACGGACCGTGATGGGAGTGATCGCGGATGCCGTGAACCAGGTCATCGACCTCGCTCCCAAAGACATCGAAGAGCCGCCAGCATTCGGCACGAGAGTGCGCCTGGAATATCTCTTCGGCATGGGCAAACTCGGCAAAAAGTTTGCCCTCATTTTGAACGTTGATTCCGTCCTGAGCACCGCCGAGCTGCTGACCGTTTCCGCTCTTCAGGCAGCCACGGTTGATGCCAAAATTGACGCGAGCGGAAGCGCCGAGGACCAGCCGGACGCGACCTAATGGCCTCCGGAGAAATCCCGGCGCATTCGCCATTATTGCTGCCAAAACCGATCCCGGATCTCGCGGCGGAGGAGTTCTCTCTTTTCCAGGCCCTCGTCCTCCGCGAATCCGGAATCCACCTTGGCGCAAAAAATCGCGCCATGTTGGTCAGCCGCTTGTGGAGGAGACTGCGCGCGTTGGAATTGAACTCCTTTTCCTCCTACTACCGGCGAGTGAAAGCCGATCCCCAGGAATTGGTGCTCATGCTCGATTGCATTTGCACCAACGAAACTCACTTCTTCCGGGAGCCGGCCGCGTTTGAGTGTCTGCGCGGCCGCGTTTTTCCTGAATGGATGGCACTGGCTGATGCGAATAAACGCAGCCGGACGCTGCGGGTCTGGAGCGCGGCATGCTCCACTGGCGAGGAACCTTATTCGCTGGCGATGACCCTATTGTCCGAATTTCCGCCTTCCTCGGGGTGGAACATCGAGGTTCTAGGCACCGACCTCTCGACCAAGGTTCTAGCCCGCGCTTCGGCTGGCATTTGGCCTGCCGAGAGAATCTCCGACGTGCCGGTTGACTATCAGCGAAAGTTTCTTCTGAGGGGCTTCGGCCCGGAAAAAGGCAAAATCAAAGCGGCCAACGAACTCCGGCACATCGTTCGCTTTCAACGGATGAATCTTACTCAAGTACCCTATCCGGTTAATGGTCCCTTCGACCTGATTTTCTGCCGCAACGTCCTTATCTATTTTGAATGGGAAACTAAGATAAAAGTGGTTGATCGCCTCGGAAAATTCTTGACTCCCGATGGATATCTGTTTCTCGGCCATGCGGAGAGCCTGCATGGGGTGGCGGACAAATTACATTCCGTCGCGCCGAAAGTCTTCCCGGCGCCAAGGGTTCCTACGGCCCGGAGCAGCGCCCTCTGCATTCTCCAGCGCCGCGAAAATGCCAGTCGCGACTGAAGGAATTGCTTGAAGCCGAGACATACATGCCACCAGGACGTTCAAGAATAGGAAGAGACTTGAGCTCTCAAAAGCACCCTGATCTAGCCGATACCTTCTCCGCGCCAGCGCCGGGGAACGCGGGGCTATTGAATGTCCTCGTGGTGGATGATTCAGCGATCGTACGCCAGGTCCTGATGGCCGTGCTTTCGGAAAAGCGCGGATTCCGCGTCACTGTGGCCGCCGATCCCATCATCGCCATGGACAAAATGAAAAAGTTCCCGCCGGATGTGATTCTTCTGGACCTGGAAATGCCGCGAATGGACGGCATGACTTTTCTCGAAAAGCTCATGTCTCAGAATCCAATTCCCGTCGTGGTGTGTTCCGGTTTGACCGGCCCACGGACCGAAGAAGCCATCCGTGCGCTGGAGATTGGTGCGGTGGATCTCATTACCAAACCGAAAGTCGGTATTCGCGGTTTCCTCGAAGAGTCCGCTGTACTGTTGGAAGATACCGTGCGGGCGGCCGCGAAAGCCAAGCTGAACAAGTTTCGCATGCTCCGTGGCAATTCCTCGAAATACAACTCCGCCGACGTGGTAATTCCCAATGTGGCCCTCCCTGCAGGCCCGCAGCGAAGAGAAAAGATTGTGGCCATCGGAGCGTCCACCGGAGGCACGGAGGCCTTGCTCCACATACTCGAACAGATGCCAGAGGATTGCCCGGGAATTGTCGCAGTACAACATATGCCCGAGGGCTTCACTGCAGCTTACGCCAAGCGGCTGAATGGCGTTTGCCGCATCGAAGTAAAAGAGGCCGCTGACGGCGACAAGGTTGTGCCTGGCCGAGCCTACATTGCCCCCGGAAACCGCCATACGCTTGTCCACCGGATCGGCTCCACATATTTTCTAGAGGTGCGCGAAGGTCCCTTGGTGTCCCGCCACCGTCCCAGCGTCAACGTGCTGTTCCGCTCCGTGGCGCAAGCCGCCGGGTCCAGTGCGGTAGGCATTTTGATGACCGGGATGGGTGACGACGGCGCGGACGGTCTGCTCGAGATGAAACAGGCGGATGCGTTCACGATTGCACAAGATGAAGCTAGCTGCGTGGTTTTCGGAATGCCTCGCGAAGCCATACTTCGCGGAGCTGCGGAGGAAATTCTCTCCCTGTCCAAGATTCCAACTGCCATTCTGCGAAATAGCTCTACGCGGAAATCCTGAACAGTGCGCCAAATCCGCCTTACACGTTAGATCCTCGAATACCCCTGCAAGAAAAGCCCGGGCCGCCGTTCTAAGGACATGAGGTACCGGTAGTTGCAAGACCCGGCGCATCGCTTCAGCGAAAGAATTATTTTTATGGAACAACCCTATCCTCGCAAACTGACATCCCATTCCATCAACACGTCATTCCACTCCCGGGTTGCTCAACGGATGTACGCGCTCGTCGGCTTCGAGATCAGGAGGCTACTTGTATGCCCGCACGAATTAAATCGGCACTAATGCCAGGAAAAAGTCCAGAATTGCCGCTGTTTATTGGTTTCTTTCTCTCCGTCCTGATCCTTTGGGCGGCGAATTCTTCCGCACAAACCGCCGTGCATTCTCCCGGATGGGTCGTTTTGCCCGTCGAAGAGTACCGAACGCTCCATGCCCGGGCATACCCCACCGAACGTGAACCCGAGCCGCCTCCCGTCGAAGCGACACTAACGCGTGTGGACTACGATTTGCGCATCAACGGCGATCTCGCCTTCGGCCGCGCCAGCCTGACCGTGGATGTTCTGAAAGACGGCTGGGTGCGCGTGCCCATCCCCGCCGGTCTGCTCGTCCGCGAGGCCCGGCTGGACGGCAAGCTCGTCTCTCTCGTGCCTATCGTTGGCGGCAAGGCCGGCGGCCAGCTTTCGGCGCTTCTTTCTCATCCCGGCCGCGCCATTCTTGTGCTTGAGATCGCTCTTCCTGTTGCTACATCGGCCGGGGAAGAAAGCATCTCGCTTCCTTCTGCCGCCTCAGGCGTCACTCGCGCTTCCGTGCAGATTCCTCGCCAGGGCGTGGACATCCGCCTCGCGGGCGGTCTTCTTTCCGAAAAATCCGAAACCGCCGCCGAAAGCAAATGGATCGCGTACGGTCGCGGAAATGAAGTGCTGACTTTCACTTGGCGGCGAAAAACCGAGGACCATCGCGCCACTCAGCCGCTGCGCCTGCGCGGTTCGCTGACGCAACTTCTGGGTCTCGGCGAAGATTCTACTTCCATCAACGCCGAAGTGAATCTGGAAGTGACTCAGGGTGCGGCGCACGAAGCAAAAATCCAGATCCCGGACCGGGTCACGATCAATCAGGTGCTCGGCGCGATGGTGGCCGATTGGGTCGTGAGGGACAACGAACTCTCCGTAACCTTTCTCGAACCCATCGAGCAGAACGCGCGCTTCGTCATCACCGGCGAGACTCGCACCGCCCGCGAAGGGCAAATTGACATTCCACTGTTTCGCCTCCTCAACGCCGAGCGCGAAACAGGCGGCGTCGCCGTCGAAGTTCTGGGCGCTGGCGAGATCAAGGATGCCAAGTCCGAGGGCTTGGAAAGCGCCGACGCCAGCGACCTCGGCGAAATGGTCGCCAGCCGCCAGTCGCAGTCGCTCAACGCTTTCCGGTTTCGCCCAGGTCCCACGAAATTAGCGAGATCACTTCGCGTGGAGGTTGCCCGATACACGCCTCAAGCGGTCC
>WNFR01007003.1_pt1 | contig 11494 bp, 10 predicted proteins | sample 5400221 | NCBI WGS metagenome assembly WNFR01 (sample SAMN13153357, study PRJNA577476) | soil metagenome | isolation source: 40 cm soil under Madrone tree | place: USA:California | collected 2016-06-14 | reverse complement strand
ATTCTGCCGCGAGCAGGCTCAACGCGTAGAAGGTGGCCGCTTCGTGATCGTCTGCATTACGCTTGTAAACTTTTTCCATGGCCTTCGAATAGGCCGTGACCCGCTTTTGATAAGGCTTGTTGGGATGTTCATAGAAGGCGCTCAATGCGATGATGTAATCGCGCTCACGGGATGTTGCCGGATTGAGCGATCGTGCTTTCTTGAGTTCAGCGCCTCCACGGTCGAGCGTAGCCTCATCAGGCCGGTTCCAAAGCTGGTGCCATACGCTCATCGCGACTCCCCAACGCGCAATAGCGCACTGCGGATCGTCTTTCTCAATCTGCTGAAATTGCTTTTCCGCCTCTTCATACCAAAACGAATGCAGCATGGCCACGCCGCGCTCGACGGATTTCTGCACCGCAGGCGTACACGAGGACGTGAAGTGCACCGTCCCGAGCTGCGCTTCGGTCAGATCTTCGTGATGATGCCCTTCCTCATCGGCGAGAAGAAAATAAGGACAGAGCAAAATTGCCAGAAGACAGCAGGTTTTCATGGGAGTACCACCGGAATCAGAGTCTAGTACCGAGCGGGAGGAAGGTCAAAGCTCGGAGCCAGGTTACATCCCGTACGTCTCATGGAATTTGTTCGAAAACAGCCCAATGGGATCGTACCTTTTCTTGGCGGCAAAGAAGTCGTCGATCCCGGGATACGATTTGCGCAACTGCTCCTTGGAGTAGAACAACTGATAAGGTAAGTAGTACGTGCCACCAGCACGTTCGGCCACGTCGATGAGGTCTGCCGTGGTCTTCTTAAGGATCTCATTGTCTTTGTGATTGAAGCGCACGTTGAAATACAGTACAAACGCGAACATGTCTTCTTTCGCATAGGGAAGAGCGGTGACTTTGTCCCTGTGCACGGTTCGGATAGTGACGTTTAGAAGATTGGCCTTGTTCCGCTGCACCACATTACGCAAGCCATCGACGAACTCCGGCATGCGGCCGTATGGGATGAAATATTCCTGAAGAATGTCAGTGTCGCGTAACCGGTTCTTGAGATATGCCATGTCGTCGTACATTTCTTCATTGCGGGAAACCAGGCAGACAGGGTCCTTCTGGTTCATCGCCTGATTGCGCGTGACACAGTGATGAAGGTGCGGTTCAGCGTATTTTTCCAGGGTCCATCGCAGCCAGCGGCCGGTGCTGCCGGTTTTTGAGAAGTTGATGATGAACCGGTCAAGCGACTCATGTCTTGCTGGACTCAGCGGCGGAAGCGAACCGTCGAATTCTGTCTTGGAATAAAGATGCACCGCGGTCTCGCGGAGAAACGACCCAGGGGAAACTGATAATCGGCCGAACACCAGTCCGATGTTCCTGTTGTTTTCAACATTCGCAAGGTAGTAGTGCGGATAGTCCTTGTAGTCCATGTACAGCGCCTGGCGCGTGTACATTTCGTTGTCCACAACCTCGAGATCTACGTCGAGGATCACGCCAAACAACCCATAGCCCCCGAGCACATGCCTGAAGAGATCGGCGTTCTCGGTTGGGCTTGCCTTTACTACGCTGCCATCGCTGAGCATGATGCGCATTGCACGAACTGTTGGCGCGATCTGTCCCGGCATCGGATCGATTCCGTGACCGTTGACACTGAGCGATCCTCCCACGCTGAAAATGTTGATCGACTGCATCGACTTCACCGACAGGCCCTCTTTGTCGAGAAGTTGTTGAAGCTGCCACCAGCGCGCTCCTGACTGGAGATTGACGATCTTATGTTCTTTGTCGAGCTTGATACGGTTGAATTCTTTTAAGTCCAGAATGAGCCCGCCGTGCGTGAATGTTTGTCCGCCCATGCTATGCTGCTGGCCGGCACACGTGACTTTAAGGTTGTTCTCGCGGGCAAACTGCAGGGCGTTACGGATGTCGTCCTCATTCGCGATTTTCACGACGCCGTAAACAGCAGTCTTATTTAAATGGCTGGCATCGTTGGTAAACCCACCGAGCTGCTTGAATGAGATGGGCGGCGCTTTCGGCTCGGAGATTAGGATCGTAGGTTTTATCTGGTCCGCAGTCTGCGGAAAGACAAAATCGCTTTCCTTGTCTCGCTGGGGCGCGGCGGCATACTCGTAGATTTTTCTGGCACTGGCGACCAGAAAAGCCGCCACCACCAGAACAACCGACAACATTACTGATCGCTTGCGGCGCACGGTGCCTCCTTGCGGCCTCAGGCTGGAGGACCGCAGAAATGACTTGCACTGCCCTTGCTTTTGACGAATATTACCAGCAGAGTACCCCGTGCTAAAGCGACTCAGTACTATTCAGAAGTGCGCGTTTTGGTTCGCCATTCTCTTTCTCGGCGTTTACTCGTTGGACTATGTCCCCGGCATCATGGACAAGAATGGGCTCATGTTCGGCCTCTTCCACATGAGCAAGCTGATCGATTTCGGGCACCTTGCTCTCGGTGCCCTGGCGCTGATCTCGGCATTCTTCTCCGCGAAGGCTGCGCGCATCTACTTCTGGGCTCTCGGAATCTGGTACACGATTGATGTGGTCACCTATTTCTTCGGGCACCTGCACAACACCAGCCTCGTAACCAACATTCTGGTGAACCTTCCACACACCATCATCTTCATCGCAGCTTATTGGATCGCACTGAACGTTGATCACGTTGGCAGAAACCAGGCAAGGCCTATACCCGCGTGAAACGCTGGCTCCGCCGTGTTCTTCGCATCGCTGTCGCCGCTTTCGGGTTGGTGTTGATCCTCATCCTCGCTGAGGTGCTGATCGGCTGGCAGTGCGATCTACAGGGCCATATAGATTCCCCGGTCGCCCAACCAGGGGAGAGAAAAGTTGCCACCTCTGAGATCAAGAATTACGGGCGTCCCGAAGACGACACCTTTCTAAGCTATCCCGAGTGGTACATCGTTTGGAGTTATCAGGAAAAAGCTGATTTCCAGCAGCACCACCTACCCAGCAGCTTCCCCTATTTCGGCGCTGTGCGCCAGTATTGGGGCAGCTACTGCTGCATCTCTCGCTTGATCCGCGACAAGTACCCGTTCAATTCCGGCGAACAGGTCATGTTAGTGGTTATCGGAAGTAGCTTTTCAGCGGAATTCATTCTAAAAGGCGCCTACGAAAAGACTATCGGCAGGTTCAGCGAATGGACCAGCAGAAATAACCCCACAGAAGAAGATCAGTTCGCGAACCAGGTTGCACGTGCCTATGCCGACTTCGTGCACGTCCGGCCATTTTACGAATTCCATTTTGCACGGCAGGTCAATGGGCTGTGGAGCGGGACACATTTGTGGGGTCCGCATCCCGTACGCAAGTGGGAGCGCAAGGTGTTTCTCACTGCGGATTACACAATCGAAGCGTTCTACTGCTGGCTAATCGAGAAAATGACACACTTGACCTATGGCTCAGAGCCGTCAGACACATATGCGTGGATCGATAACGCCAGCCCAGCGTTGTTGGCTGGAATGTCGCGAGTAAAGCCGGTGCGTCAGGTCGGGCCGAAATCGTACATCGTCGACCTCCAGCGCTATCAGGAGTTCACCGCCACGGCGTCGGATCTGGCGGGGCAAGGAGTCCGATTTGTGGAAATCGCAGGGAATTCGCAAATCAGCGTTTCTGCGCTCGTGCCGCTAGCATGGCGTTACGGCGGCCTAGACGCGCAGCAGCTTTTCTCGTCTCCACTCCTCACCAATCCGCAAACGCAAAGAGTGGTCATCCGCACAGACGTAACCTCGCTTCATACTCTGCTCAATACGTTGCATCGAAGCGGATTGACGGTTGAACACGTTTACGATTATTGAACGTCGTCCTACTGCAAACGAAATCTTTCCTTCATCAATCTTTGCAGCCTCGGCTTGTAGAGGATGTCGTAGGCGAGTTCTTTGTCGGGGAACATGGCGAGCGCGGCGCGCTTGGTCCCGGCGACTAGCTCTGAGGCTTCTTCGACGGTCAGGTTTGGGTCCTGGCTGATGACCGACATCACCATGCTGATCATGATTTGCAGGCGGCGGATATTAAATGCTTCCTGTTGCTGTTCATTTCTGGCTTGCGCATTTTCCAAGGGGCCCTCTTTCCGCGATCCGCGCGGGCTGCGCCTTTCCCGCGGTCACCAGTAATTAGATGTGCCGTGCATCGGGCACGTTGCGCCCATTCTCCTTCGGATCGGGAGGCCGCGCAATGCAACATTAGAGCCACTACCTTGCTGACTCGATGGGGGCATCATGCGATTGCGACTAGAATCGCCGTAGGAGGCGTTCCCATGGCTGAAAGAGCAGCTCCCTTGCCGGATCCCCGACCGGATCCAAACGAGAAGATCGTGCGTGTGTTCGAAACCGAAGAGGAACCCGAAGCCCTGGTTGTTCATGGCTTGCTCGAGGCGGCAGGCATAGAGAATGACATAATCGGACTCGCCTTTCCGCCGGATGTGCTTCCCATTGGAGGCATGGCGATTCTGGTCCGCGAGGACGATGCGGAAAGGGCACGCCAGATAATTCCAGAAAGCCGGCGAACGCCCTGCGAGGAGTTGGAGCGAGAGGCGCTGCAAGCGGCGGACGACAGCGAAAACGAGCCTAGAGATCGGCCTAGTGAAAACCGGAAACCTGAGAAGTAACGTTCGTGCCGTCGAGATAGAAAGTCGTCGCGCCGTTTGCGTCCGTACGATAGGTCGTGACGTGGGCCTGTTGTAACCGTTTCAGTACTTCGCGGCGGGGATGATGATAGACATTCCGTGCGCCCACCGAGATGACCGCGAAGCGAGGGTGCACTGCAGCCAGTAGATCGGCATTGGTGGAACTTGCGCTTCCGTGATGGGCGACCTTCAACAGATCGGCGGCGGGATTCTCGGTTGAAACAACTCTCTCTGTCTTTTTCTCCGCGTCGGCTTCGAACAGCGCTGAGGTCTTGCCGTACGTAGCCTTCAGCACCAGCGATTCTTCGTTTGCGTGCAATGGTTTTCCACTCTTCACGGCCGGACCGCGATGGGATCGGGCGTGCCCCGCAGTCAGGTGTGGGTTGGGAGCGAGCACCCGAATGATGGTTCCGCCGTATTGAAAAGCATCTCCGGCTTTGTGATACGTAACCACAACTCCAAACTCAGCGGCCTCCGCGAGCAGCGGCTCTATTTCTTTGTGGGAAATGCCTTCGGGCAGCCACAACTCGCGTGGACGAAAGTTAGACACCACCGCAGCCATGCCGCCCATGTGGTCCGCATGCGCGTGCGTGAGCGCGACAGCGTCGATGCGCGTAATCCCGCGCGCCCACAGATAGGGGGAAACGACGTCCTCTCCGATATCGAGTTGCGAGTGGGCCCAGAACGGCAGCCCTCCAGCGTCCACCAGCACCTTGCGCCCATCGGGGGAGACAAGCAGGATCGAATCGCCCTGGCCTACATCAATTGCGGTCATCTCCAGCACGCCAGGACGAATCTGTGGACGCGGAGGAATGGTCCATATCCAGAACGCGGTAGCCGCAAGCAAAACTATTCCGAGCGCCGATAGTGCGACCCGCCTGCGCATCAGAAGAACGCAAGTCATAATTGCCAAGCCCGAACAGAGGATTACAGCCAGGCTTGGCGTGGCTACACGAATGTCCGCGAGCCGCAGGCCGCCGAGCCATTGCACGGTGCCGGCGATTCCCTGGAGCGCAACTCCAGCCGTTGCCGCAGGAATTTTCGCGAGCGTCATCGACACATAACCAAGTGCAATGGCGAGCACGGCTGCCGGCATCAGCAACTGCAGAAATGGAATTACCAGCAGGTTCGCTGGCATCGCCACCGAGGTCGCCCGATGGAAGTAGTACGCCATCGGCAGTGCGAGTCCGATCTGCAGCACCGCGGACATGACGACCAGTTCTATGAATCCGAACACCACTTTCAGCCCCCACCAGGACCATCGCGGGCACCTTTCCCGGCAACATCAGTCGCACCCGATCTAAAACTAATCGCAAGTCCAGCCGGAACTGTGCCACTCGCGGCGCGAGCTGGCGATCGTAAGCCATGGCGTCCAAGTTACGTAAACCGTGCGAGTAAGGCTCGATCGTGCGCTCAAGAACGGGTACTCCTACTCCGGCCACCAAGCCCACGCAAAGAAATGTCATTTGAAAACTTGCACCGAACAGGGATTGAGGGTCAGCAATGAGCAACGCCAGCGCCGCAGCTCCCAGCGCGTTCAGCATTGCCCGCCTCCGGTAGAGCAAACGCGTGGCGAGATAAACCGCGAACATCAGCGCAGCACGCCAAACCGGAGGCCCTACGTTGGTCAACTCGGCGTACGCCAGAATCAGCACGATGGCACACGCGCTCGCGGCTATGTCTCCCAGGCCCACGCGGCGCAGGGTCCATAGTGTGAACATCGCCAGGATGCTCACATTCATGCCAGAAACCACCAGCACGTGGTAAGTTCCCGAGCGCTGAAAATTCACTCGCGTGGGGCGATTAATGAACGACTCTTCTCCTACCACCATCGCGTCCATCAGTCCCGCAACTTCTTCGGGCCACAAGGCGTGAACTTTTTGGATGATCCTGCGGTGAATGCGCGCGCGCCAAAGCTGGACACGGCTGCCGGAGAATCCAGGAAGCATTTCTATGCCGGCGTACTTTGCGGAGGCGGTCGCCGCTATTCCGTTGTCCCGCAAGTATTCTGCATAGTCAAATGCCCCCGGATTTCGGAAATTGTGCGGCGGGTTGAGTGTCGCGGAGAACCTGATTCGCTGGCCGTAGCGAAGAAGCTGCATTCGCGCCGGACTGTGATGCTGCGGCGGACTATCTTCTCCCGGCTCCTCCGAGGAGCGGCTCGCGTTCTCCCCGGAATAAATATTCAGCCGTACTCCCGCTCGAACCTGCCTTGTCTCCGTGCCTGATTCGATCTGTTCCGTTTCCACATCAAGGCGCTGATGCACAGAGCCAGGCGCATCTGATTGCAGGTTTCCTTCTGCGATCACATGAGCGGTAACGAATAGTTCCTGGCCATCACCGAACCATACCTGGGAGTCGCCTGCGCCGGAGCCGCGAATTTGTATTGTGAGTGCGCCCGCAAGGAAGAAGCTAGCCAAAGCCAGCACAGAAGAAAGAACGCTCCTGCGCCGGAGCAGATATGTCGCCGAAAAAGCGAATACAACCGTGGCGAACACCCACCAACTCGGTGGACGCCACATGGATCTTCCTATCCAAAGCCCTGCGGCGAACGACAACGCGCCCCAGAGCAGAGGTTGGCGAGCGGAGATTTGGGTGCGGGTGGTCGAAGTTGGGTCCAAATTTCAGCGGCAGTCCGGCAAGTCATCTGACCAGGTGAAATACGCTTTCCAGGTGGTAAGTTTGCGGAAACAGATCGATCACATGCGCGCCTGCAGTCTGATATCCCAAACTCGAAAGAATTCGCAAATCACGCGCCAGGGTGGATGGATCGCAGGAAATGTAAGTCATACGAGGCGAATTCACTTTCGCGAGATTGCGGACCGCGGCTTCGCCAACCCCACCGCGTGGAGGGTCAACTACCACCAGATCGGGCTTGATCCCCGACACCTGTGCCAGATATTGTTCCGTCGTGGCTCGGACTGCCTTTACCTCCAGAGGCACATTCTGCCGCAGATCGAGGTACGAAGTCTGTGACGCCTCAACCGCGATAACCTGTGCAAAACTCCGGGCCAGCACGGCAGAGAAAAGTCCTACGCCAGCATAAAGATCCAGTGCAAGCTGCCCCGTCGCGCCAGAGGTCACGACGCTGACAAGTTCATCCACCAGGAAGCGGTTGACTTGAAAGAAGCTGCCCGCGCTCACGTGGTATGAACACATGTTTGTCTGATACAGGATTGCCGGCTCGTCAGTGACTGCCAGCCGCTTCGGATCGTGAGTCTGTTTCGCTGGCTGCTCGAAAACTACGACACCTTTGGCTTCTGGAAGAGTGTTTGCCAGTTTCTCCGCGATTTGCTGGGCATCAGCCGTTGAGGTTTCCGCCTGACAATACGCCTCGATCAGCAATGCAGCATCGGCATGATCTGCGAAGAATTCGATTTCGCGCAACGCTGCGAAGGTTTGCCCTGAACGCCCCACGGCCCAAATTGCGGCAATGGCGCGATTGATTAATGGCGAGCTGATCGGGCACTCCTCAACCGGCAGCAATTCGTGCGAGCGAAATTTGTAGTAGCCCATCGCGAACCCGGGTTCCGTCTGGATTTTCAGTCGCGTGCGATTGCGGTAGTTCCATTCTGGCGACGGATGTATTTGCAGTTCGCACGGAAGATCAATTTTCGCTGTTCGCTTGAGCGTCTCGCGCAAAATTGAAGCTTTGATTTCGAGCTGATGCTTATAGCTCGTGTGCTGATACTGGCAACCGCCACAACGTGGAAAATAAGGACAGCGTGCTTGAACGCGGTGCGGCGACGGCTCCAGCACATTTTCGAGTCGCGCCCGCGCAAACCCTGGCTTCTGCTCAGTCAGTGACGCTTCGACCTGCTCGCCCTCAAGCACGAATGGCACGAAGACGGTTTTGCCTGGCCCGCGGTCGTCGGCCGGGAGACGCGCGAGGCCATCTCCACCATAAATGAGTTTTTCGATCTTCAATTGCATCGATCTGGATTCTAAACGTGTTGCGCCTCTAGGAATTCGCTGATTCCTCCGGCTCGCGGTAGACTTATTCGCCTGTGGACACTCCTACCGATGTGACCCTGCGCGGGTCAGCCGTCGCACTGTTTCTCTTCGATGTGTGCGAAGAGATGCACCTGGACGATGTCCGCTCCATTCTGGGCGCGCGCCGGCTAGGCGGAGGATTGAAACACGCCGCCGCGGAGCAAATCTTTTTCGAGCGGCCGCCTGTAGTCGAAAATGTGCAGTTTCCGGGAGACTCCGATGCACAGGTTCGGGTCAAGTATTACGACTACGGTGTTCTGAGCGTCCTGTATGAGTTTCCTTTCGCGGGAGAATGGCAGGAGCTGATCGCTTTGTCCTGTCGTTGGATCTCCGAAACCGATCTGCAAACTCAAGCCGAAGCCATCGCCAGAGAAAAAGTTCAGCGCATCCGTCCGGCGCTGGTCAAACCCTATGACCGCTGGCTCAGCGAGGACTACTTCATATTTTTCATGCGCGAGATCGCGGGGAATCCTTCGGCAACCCAGTTGCTGAGTTCATGCGGACCGCAAATCGCTCAAGTTGTTCGCGGTGAAAACGCAGTCCTTTCCGATGGCGAGCGTAGCGAAGTCTTGCAGTCGGCCATGTCCTATTATCCGAATGATCTAGTTGTCGTGGGATGGAACGCCGCCTTCGGCTACGACTCTGCAGGTGCCGAAACCACTATGCAGCTGCTGGAATACGCCAATTCGCAGCTGCTCGAATTCCGCCACTACGACGACTTGCTCACGCGCGAACTTGCGGGCGTTTATGACTCGTTGGGAAGCAAGACCTTGATTAGCCGCTGGCGGCTGCCGGGAGAAGCGTCCCGTTTGCAGACGGTCCTACTTGATGTGACCGAACTCACCGAACGCGCCGACAATGCCATCAAGTTCTTGAGCGACATGTTCTCTGCACGCCTTTACCGGTTGGCCGCGAGCAAGATCGGCGTGCCCGACTACAAAGTATTAGTGCAGGAAAAGCTGCGTACGGCTGAAGACTTATATCGGTTTCTGATCGACCAGTTCCATCAGTCGAGAACTTTCGTGCTCGAATCCATAGTCGTGCTTATTCTGCTGATTGAACTCATGTACGTATTCCATGGGAAGATGTGAAGATGTAAGGATAGTCTTTGGCGTCGCTGTAAGTAAATTTCTACTTCGTTAGGCACTGCTCGGGCCGAAATTGTCGCGTATTGAGACACTCTGAAAACCATCACTTCCCAGGGACTCCGCTCAAAATCATTCTTCACTGCTTGCCCTGGTGGAATACCAAATCCAAAAATGAGAGTAGCAACCTAGGCCGGAAGGTATATTGCTTTGTAAGGATGCCTGCCGATTGCGTGGCCTGTCACCTGGTTGCTAGTTTGGAATCAGCGAAGAATCGGGCTGCAGCCGGGTTTTTATTCCGGCTATCTCTGAGCAATGTTGGAACGATTATGAAATGTTCACTTTCCTTATTGTTGCTGTCGGTTCTGGCATTCTCTAGCAGCACATCTGCGCAGAATGTGGAATTCAGTGGTGGATATGCGCACATAACAGGCGATCAGGGCCTCGATGGCTTCAACGTCGGAGCTGCAGCGTGGTTCACACGTAACGTCTCCATTGCCGCTGACTATGACAGTGGGTGGGACAACACCAGAATTGGCATATTCGAACTAACCCAAACTGGACTGGTCGTCGCCAAAAGCCATTTGCAGGACTTTCTCTTCGGTCCACGAATCGCTTTCCCCGGCCTAATCAAGAGCGGGAACAAACACGTTGCGCATTTACTGCCGTTCGCCGAGGCAGAGTTCGGTGTTTCTCATTTGAGTTCCAGCCTGCAAGATAAGACAACGAATGTTAACCAGTCGGCTTCCGATACTGCCTTTTCGTGGATGCTCGGCGGAGGAGCAGACTATAAAATATTTCCGCGCTGGGTAGGTCGTCTCAAAGTCGATCTACTTCGTACTCACTTTGCAGAGACCGGACAAAGCCGCCTGCGCGTAAGCTTAGGTGTCGCGTACACGTTTCGTGACAGGTGATGCGGTAGGTATCGAAATCAAGAGCTTCCATCTAAAGAGAGCCTGTGATCTGCAGCACGATTTTGTTCACATATAAAACAGGCTCAACCTTGGCACTCCATATTTCTCCAGCAGCTTCTTGTGAACGTACTGCTTTTGTAATTGCTGGATCTGCGTTGAAGGCATCTTGTTGCGGTACGGCGACAGTTCGCGATCGGCTTGCGCCCGCACCGTAATAACGTCTTCGTCCGGCACTGCGGCGAGGAGAACCGCAAACAGTTTTTCTTCGAGCAAAGTCAGCCTGCGCTCGAGATCCTCCAGCCGCGGCAATCCTGATTTTGTCTTAATGTCATCAACCACTCCTTTCAGCGTTCCCGCGATCTCTCGCGCTATAGTTTCCGGCGAAATTCCGGGTCGCGAAGGTAGTTTTGCCACTTCCAGCTCCGATGCGTTACGCATAAGAAAGTCGACGATCTCAGCAGAATCGAACCCTTGATTCGCCTTGCGTTCCGAAGATGTTCCCACGGCGGCTTCTTTCATGTCCTCCGCCGCTGCGAGTACTTCCTGCGCACAGTAGGCGAGACTATTCACTTTGCGTGTCTTTGACGGCCTCGCGTCATATTTGTCGAAAGCCGCATCCACCCCGCGCAGGACCGCTTCCAGGGGAATGCCGGCGTCTTTCCAAGTCTCAATCAATGTCCAGTCGAGCGTAGAAAGCATCAGAATGCTTCCGCGACGCCGCTGGAAGTGTTCCTCGATTTCGGTGAAGTAATTGAAGTAATTTTCCACGGCGGGCTACCAGCGAAAGATCAACGGGACCGGGCCGCGCTGCGCGGTTTGGAATCATCTGTCGGAGTCGCATTCCTCTCCCACAAAATACGCAGACCTTCGAGCGTAAGAAATTCGTCC
>WNFR01007876.1_pt1 | contig 11497 bp, 12 predicted proteins | sample 5400221 | NCBI WGS metagenome assembly WNFR01 (sample SAMN13153357, study PRJNA577476) | soil metagenome | isolation source: 40 cm soil under Madrone tree | place: USA:California | collected 2016-06-14 | reverse complement strand
TCCAAAATCCTTAATTTTCATTACCATTCCAATGGCCACACCATCTTCCGAAGGTGATTCCGATGATCGAAAATCGCTCCGTTCCTCCAAACACCATCCTCCCTCACGTCGTCTATCCCGATATCGCCCAAGCCATCGCTTGGCTCACCAAAGTATTTGGTTTCACCGAGCACTACCACTACAGCGATCCACCCGCCGGCGCCCAACTCCACCTCGGCAACGCCTGGATCATGGTCATGCAAGTCCGTATAGGCCGCGGCACTCCTGTCCAACTCGGCTCATCCACCCAAAGCCTCACCGTCTTCGTCGAAGATGTGGAATCTCACTACCAGCGCGCCAAATCTGCCAACGCAAAAATTGTCGAAGACCTCCACGAAACCGAATACGGCGAACTCCAATACGCCGCTGAAGATTTCGCCGGCCACCACTGGCTCTTCTCCCGCCACGCCCGCGACGTCAGCCCCGCCGACTGGGGCGCCACAATCTCGCAACCCGCCTACCGCCTGGCCCTTCTGTCCCGCCCGCGCTTCTGCTACTTCGAAATTCCCGCGCAAGACGTCCACCAGTCCGCCGCCTTCTACGAAAAAGTTTTTAATTGGAATATCCGCAAGGAAGGCTCGTCCAATCCAAGCTTCGACGACGCCACCGGAAACATCAGCGGCACCTGGGTCACCGATCGCCAAGTAGCTCGCCGGCCTCCTGCCCTCCATCTGGGTAGACAACATTGATGTAAGCCTGGCGATGGTCGCCGCCCACGGCGGCGTCATCCTCGAACCCGTGCAGTCAGTTTCTCCAGACGGCTCCGCTTGGATCGCCACCTTCCGCGATCCCTCCGGCAACGTCCTCCGCCTCTACACAGAAGGCCCTCGCTGATTTTCCATCCGCTTTGAGCTAAACTCTGGTTCACCGGCCGGTTCTGTAATTTACTTTTGCGGAAGGAGGTAAATCCGGTGTTTGAATTGGATTCCTTCATCAGCGAATGTCGCGCAGTTCTGAAGCAAGACCCCAGCCTCAACTTCGTTCGCGAAATCACCGCTCGCGCAGTCTCCAACCCTGCCGCGGTTCTGAAAGGACTCGGCGAACCTGATCGCGCTGGGATCCAAACTCTCTTCCGGTCGGACGCGCTCACAATCCTGAACGTCGTCTGGGGTCCCCACATGACGCTGTTTCCCCACAATCACCAGATGTGGGCGGTGATCGGCATTTACACCGGCCGCGAAGATAACATCTTCTGGCGTCGTGTCCCCGGCAGCCCGGCCGGCCAACTCGAAGCCGCCGGGGCCCGCGCACTACGCGAAAAAGACGCCGAGCCGCTCGGCCACAACATCATTCACTCCGTCACGAATCCGATTCCCCGCCTCACCGGCGCCATTCACGTTTACGGCGGTGATTATTTCGCCCTGGGCCGCAGTGAGTGGGATCCCGAATCGCTCCTTGAGCAGCCTTGTAATGTGGATAGAATCCTGCGCCAGTTCGAGGAATCCAACGCCCTTTACGGCAAACTCAACCGTCAGCCAAGCGCGCACTAGGCACACGGGCAGCGAGTCATAAGCCTTGCCTGCAAGTTGTGTCGGTAAAGTCTCGGCGCCGAATCAGTCCGCCGCCGCAGCCTTCGCCATCCCCGAATAATGAATCGTAATCAGGAATCCGTTCGTCCCGTCATACGCGAACTTGTGCCCGTCCCCTTCAAACGCTTCATGCTTCGACTTCCACATCCGGAATCCGTCGTTCGATTGCGCACTCCAATACTTCAGGTTGTGCATCACCACTTCCTGCCCCGGCTTGTCGCCCGCCACGCGCTCCAGCACCACTTCGCCCTTGCCGTCCGCCATCTTCGCGTGCGCCACGCCGCTCTTCGTGTCCACCTCCCACGTAAACGCAGTGTTGCTCACTGCTTTTTTCTGAAAGGGTATCGCCGAATAGAGCTGGGTGAGAACGTCAAGCAGCGCCGCCTGTTGCTCCTTGCTGACGCTTGGGTCGAAATTCACAACTAGCCAGGAATCCTTGCCGGTGCTCCAGTCGCTGCCAAGATCGCTCCCCAGCCACACCTTCGCGCCATCCAGTTTCGTCTCTTTGTAATGGCCCTTGTCCACCTTCAACACCAGGTTCGCGCGGCAAAAATGCGCGTCCGCATGGTGCTCGTCCATGTGATTCGTCGAATGCGTATTGAAGTAGCAGGGACAAAACATGTCGCAACTGCAAGCTTCGATATAACTCGCGGTAATTTCGAAATCAGCCTTCGATGATTTCTCCTGCGCATATGAACCGAGAAAAATCAGTCCCCCAGCAAGCATAAGGAATACCAGCAAAAGCACTCGAGGCAAGCGGCTCATGATCCCTCCAATCAATTTGTCAAATTGTCAAAACGGAGCCCGGGGCGGAATGGAAAAACTCTACTCCCCAGCTTTCCTGGTTTCAACTTCTTTTCCTGCTGTTTCGTAGGGAAGCCCGATCTCCCGCAGCAGTTCCAAATCGCGTTTCCGAAACAATCAACCACTATGGCCGGGGGAGATCCATCAGCACCACATCCGAACGCTCCTGCACTCGCTCGAGGACAACTTCACGCCCGTCTGGCGAGACGTCGAAGTCGCGGATGTCAAAGTCAGCAGCGAGGTTGGTCAACTGCCGCTTGGCCCCAGTCTCTAGGTCAATGAGCCAGAGATTCTTGTGCTGAATCTCACCTTGCAGAAACATCAGTGCCCTCCCCCCAGGCAGGAAGGTCAGGTGTCGAGCCCCCCGAGTCAGCGTCAGGGCCGGCAGCGGTTTCTCTGCAGCCTCACTCGTGACGGCCCTCACCGAAAACGTGGTGCCGATGTCGGGCCCCGAGTAAACAACGAAGCGGCCATCAGGTGCCCACGCGGGATCGGTCGAGTACTCGTGGACAAATGGCGTTGGGGCGCTGCCCTCGACCGGTATCCTGAAGAGGCGTGGAACGCCGTGTTCTTCTGCCGCCGACAGGATCGACTGCCCGTCGGGCGCCCATGCTGGGGCGCCCTGCAGGTCGAGCGAATCGCTCACAATCCGCGCGTTCGTGCCGTCGGACTGCATCACGTATAACAGCTTCTGCTCGTGTTGCTGCACCGAGAATGCGATGGTTCGTCCATCGGGGGAGATTGCCGGGCCGCCAAAAACTCGCGCTCCCACACTGCTCCATAACTCCGTTCCAGTTCCGTTGGCCAGCTTCCAGATACTCTCGCTCGCGTTCGTCGCTGAAACATATAAAAGATAGTCTGAGCCCAGTCGTGGGGAGAACCCCGTGCCGGTCGTCAGCGAGATTCGAGCCGCCGCTGATGCCTCACCAGCTGAATCAGGAAGCCGCAAGCGCCATAGTGTCCTTTTCGGACTAGCTTGCGTGACAACCAGACGGCGACCATCTGCACTGGCCGCCAGCGATGTGTACCGGTCAAGGCCAGAGCTCAGCCTATGAGAAATGCGGCGCTCGACATCCATGCTATAGAGCCACGGCCCCGAACCATCGGGATCGCTGGCGAGGTACATCAGCGTACGCGGATCCAATAGGACCGGATGAGTCACGCGCGCAGAGTGCCACGTAATCCTTTCAGGAGTTCCGCCGGTTGGGGTGATGCGCCAAATGTCCAATTTGTCTGGCAGGGAACCCTGGACGAAATAGAGGAATGCCGAGTCGGTCGCCCACAACGGAAAGTGACAGTGGAGCCCGGCTGGCGCAGTGAAGATTGGCGGACCCTCCGATCGCCTGTTTCCGTCTGACACAAACAGAGGATCTCCAGGTCCGGGCGTGTGGTACGCGAGTCGGGTACCGTCATGCGACCAGTCGAACTCGGCCACGCCTTCAAGGTATGGCCTCGGCTGGCCCCCCAGCGTTGGCACTGCCCAGATACTGATGTCGCCGCCGCTCGGTCCGCCCTGCTTGCGAACCCAAAATGTAACCAGAGAACCATCGGGCGAGAACCCCATCGTGCGCACCGCTGGGTTGACAAGTTCCGGCGCGCTCCCCCGGGTCAAGTTATGAAATTCTCCGGAACCCGCCTGCGTAACCCAAACGTCCATCTGCCCGTCGCGGTCCGACAGAAACGCCACGAAATGTCCGTCGCGCGACACGGCAGCGGCCTGCGCCACTCCATCAAGATCCGTGACTGTCTGAAAACGCGCTGCGCCGATGGGGCTCCGCCAAAAGTATTCCGTCTTTTGCAGCCGGAGAGTTATGCCAATCACCACCATGGCTATCACCGCTGCCAGCGGCAAGACAAACTTCCACGTGGTTATAGAGTCCGATATCGCCGAGCGTGGTGGTAATGCCGCGGGACCCGGCGAGAACGCACCGTTGCCGTTCTCCGGCGCTGCTGGAAGATTCCGCCCCCGCGCCCATGCGTCCAACTCCGCCCGCGAAGCATAGACCGAGCCCATCTTGTCATGCAGGTGCCGGTGAACCGGCATCCCCTCGCGCTTCTCCCACCGCTGCACCGTCGTCACGTCGCGGTTCAGGTAGGCCGCGATCTCTTTCCACGAATCCAGCCGGTCTTCGGGCGGGTTCGCGGATGACGCGGTGTCGGGGAAAGTCTCGCCCATCAACCTCTCCTGGTTCAGTACCCCGGATTGTAATTCCACCGGCTAGGTAACGGCATAGTACAGCATTCGACGGTATCCGCACCTAACTCCCGCAATTCGGCGCTTTACCGTTTGACCGCACCCGCCTGTCTGCCCGATTGTGGCCGCACCACCCTCGGGGTGCACGAATATTCGGAAAGGACCCTATCATGAGATTCAGCAAGTTATTGAAGCCCGCAGCCGCCGCCACGGCCTTCGCCGCCATCCTCCTCGCGGCCATGTTGAACACTCCCCCACGCGTCAAAGCTACCGACGATGACGATGACAACAGCAACGACTCCAGGATTCAACGGGGATTCGATATCGCACCTGTCCATCTCAACCTCGAGGGCAAAAACCGCGCTCTCGTCGGACTAGGCAGCTATATCGTCAATGCAACCGTCCCCTGCAATGAGTGCCATGGCGCCGGCCCTGCCCTCAATCAATTCTTGCCAGGGGATAATCCATACTTTGGCCAGACGGCGGTAATCGATCCGACGGCGTACTTGGGTGGCGGCAGAAGTTTTGGTGCACCGGTGACAGGTTCGGCGGTCATCATCTCCCGCAACCTGACACCCGATAAAACCGGCCTGCCCGCAGGAGGCCACACGTTTGGGGAGTTTGTTCAGATCATGAGGACGGGCGTGGACTTGGATCACCTCCATCCGACCTGTGCAACAGGACCGTCCGGTCCTATTGTTAACACGGGCTGCATTCCCGCTCCATTCAATGGAGACCTTCTCCAGACAATGCCTTGGCCTGGTCTTAGAAACCTGACGAACCATGACCTGCGGGCCATCTACGAATATCTCAGTGCGGTCCCCTGCGTCACAGGCCCGCCGGCGCCTAGCCCGCGGCATAACGATTGTCTCTGACGCTGACTCGCCGAATCCCAGTCTATGACGCGTATGCACCAGTCGGCGGTTCGCTCGCATCACGCCCTTCCGCTGCTGGCGCGTATTTCTCTTCTCGAGATCTGGTTCGTCGATACAGACACTTCGCGCTACGGTTCTAGGCATAGATTTTAATCCTGCCTTCCTGTAGCCTTTCTCGCATGAAAAGGTCAAAATCTGGCAAACGTAGCTCAGTGGCCAAGCGGGCCGCCGCGCCTAAAACTATCGATGCCTACCTCGCCACGGTCCCAGAGCCCGCCCGCGCCACCCTGCAAAAAGTCCGCGCCGCCATTCGCTCCGCGGTTCCTCCGGGCGCCACCGAAACCATCAGCTACAAAATCCCCGCGTTCAAACACGACCAAGTCATCATCTGGTTCGCCGCCTTCGCCAGCCACTGCAGCATCTTCCCCACCGCCAGAATCATTGAACAGTTCAAGGACGACTTGAAGCCCTTCACCATCTCCAAAGGCACCGTCCAGTTCCCCATCGACAAGCCCTTCCCGGCCTCGCTGCTCAAAAAAATGGTAAAAGCCCGCCTCGTCCAAATCGCCGCCAAAAAGCGCCGCTGAAGCCCCGGCCCCGAGATTTACCGGATATAGCAAAGAAAATATGTTAGAAAAGCTGTCGCGGCTGTCGATTTCGACGCCTTCCGTTCGATCTATTGATAGAGCTTGGGTGTCGCTGGTCGCGGTTCGCCCGGCGCCGTGCTCTCAACTAAATACAGGAGACCCACAATGCGCTTCATGATGTTGGTCAAGTCCGCGGAAAATTCCGGCCCCCCGCCCAAGGAACTGATGGACGCCATCGCCAAACTGGGCGAAGAAGCCAGCAAGGCCGGTTCCATGATCGAAAGTGGAGGCCTGGCCCCCGCCGCCATGAGCACCCGCGTTCGCCTCGCACAAGGCAAAATCACCGCCATCGACGGCCCCTTCGCCGAAACCAGGGAACTGGTCGGCGGCTATGCGGTTTTTGAGTTCAAGTCAAAGCAGGAAGCGATCGAAAGTACGCTCCGCTTCATGGAGCTCCACCGCAAATATTGGCCCGGATGGGAAGGCGAAACCGAAATTCGCCAGATCTTCAGTCAACAGGACTACACTCTCGAATCCGGCAGCCTCAGCCTGAAGCAGGACTGCTTCAACAATTCTTGAGCATCGAATATCAACCGCGCTCTCCGAATGGCCACCCCATGAGTTCGGTGACACTCGAAGCCGCGCACAAACCTAAGAGGCGTGCCTCGGCCGCTGCGCTGTAGGGCGCTGCACATCTTTTGCAGAACGAAAACGAAAGTGGCGCTCGTAACATTCGTCGCACCGGTAGGGACTGATGAAAAGTACGTAATGGAGAAAAGACTCCACAAAGTCTTTTCTCCTCGACCGGTGAACGGATTCGCTGCCGCAGTCCGGGCAATGTGCGGGATGAGTTCCTTCGCGTATGAGCTTCATGTTGCACCCTTCCAGGCAAATGTGCGTTTGTCGCACCGCCGTTGCGAAGGGGCTGGGGCTCAACCAATCGGCGGTTAACCCTAAGCAGGAATCTCAATCCTACTCGCAAGACGTGGCTTAACTCAATAGAGGGACTTGTCGCAGTGTGGACCGTTCACAGCTGCTGGCACCGGACGCCGCAACCCTCAACCAACACTGAACTTATTTGCGACGCCGAGTGATCCGACCCTACCCGCACTTCCAAAAAAATCTTGCGAGAGTGTGCAAAATGGAACAGCACTCCCTCAGAAGTCTCTTATAAACTGATGGGGACAGTTCCGCGCCGGAGGTCACACGATGGAACTACTCATCGCGGACAGAGCTACGGTCTTTAATCGATTGAAGCATTCTCTTGAGCTTCTTGCAGCTCCATCTGATTTTCAGCTTCGGGTGGCGCCTGCTTTCGGTTACAGGGCGGACGAGCTCTATCTGGGTTTCGAGCAATGGCGAATGAAGGCTTTGAGCAATTTCGAGTCCGAGCTTGCATCTGAGCAGCTTTCCTGCCTTCGCTCCCTGCACCAAATTTTCTTGCAGATGCGCCACGAATGCTGGACCGACAGAGCCGTTGCCGATTCAACCGAATGGAAGATTGTCCGTTACTTATCCATCAAAGCCTTACAGGCATTCGGTTGGGTAAACTAGTCCCTCAAACACCTGCTCGCGCTGAAGTCAGGCTGATCCCGCGAATTGCCCAATAACCCACAGGCCCGGCCCAGAATTCCTCCCCACCTGTTCAATATTGAACAGCACCCATTTTTGGCTTCCTCTAGAATTCCACCTTGAACGGCGAGAGAGCGATCTTGCCCTGAAGGTTGGGCGGACTGGATGGACAGTATCTACTCTCTCGCCGCTTCTCTCACCTCTGCCCACACACCTGGGGCTACTCGTGCAGTACAACACTCAGGAGCGAGCTGTGCACCCGCAACCCGCCGTTGTACTCAATAAATCCTAGCTTCCTGAATTTGTTCATGAAGAAATTCACTCGCGAGCGGGTCGTACCGACCATTTCCGCCAAAGTCTCCTGGCTCACACCCGGCGTCACCTCTTCGGGACTGTTTTGTTTCCCAAAGTGGGCCAATAGCAAGAGGGCTCGCGCCAGTCTTTTCTCGCTCGAATTGAACAGTTGATCCACCAGGTCTGCCTGCGTGTGGTTGTGGCGTTGCACCATGTACGCGACAAAAAGGTCTGAGAACTGGTGCTCCTGATGGAGTGTCCGCAGCATCGCATGCTTTTCTATTTTTAGCACGCAGCACTCCGTTGTTGCCGTAGCGCTTGCCATGCAAACTGGTTGATCGGAGGCGATGCATCCCTCCCCCAAGAAATCTCCCGGCCCCAACAGCGCGATCGTCGCTTCCTTCCCTTGTTTGGAAAGCACGCTCAACCGCACTCTCCCTTCCTGAATGTAATACACCGCGTCGGCAGTATCTCCCTGCGAAAAGACGATTTGTCTCTGTTTATAGCGATGCACACTCCGGCCGAGGCCGGCACTTGCCAGAAATTCATTAGGGTCGAAAAGTTTGATGGGTTTACGGCCGCGAGGTTGTCGCTTCGGCAGAGGTTGTCGTTTCGGCATGCGTCGAGGGGCTGACATACAAAGCTCCGAAAGGCTAGGTATGCTCCCAATATTTATATGAAATTCTTGCTAATTTCCACTGAAAACCGACTATGCTGCGGGAGACAGGCGGCCCTTGCGAGCCGCCTACCGCCCGGATTGCAGCTACTCCGCACTTCTCTTAAAACCGGAAGACCACGCCCGTCGAGATCCGCCCGTTATTCTGCGTCGAGCTTCCGAACCTCGTCAGCAAATAGTCCCCCTGAATGATCCGCCAGCTGATTCCCTGCTTGATTTCGGTGTCCATTCCTCCTCCGATTGCCATTGCAAACGCCGAATCCCCGAATCCCCCCGCGCTGAAATGCGCCCCGCCCAGCAGCACGTGCGCAAACGGCGATACCTTCGAAGGCAACGACACCTGCGGTCCGAACAGGTACGAATGTACCGACTCCCCAACTCCGAATTGCGATCCATAGTGCCCGTCGAAGTCCGCCACTCCTCCAATCCAATCCCTGAATTTGTACTGCACCGAGGCCTCCCACCCGTTCAAATTCACGTCGGGTGAAGGTCGGAATCGCATATACGAATACCCGCCGAACACTTCCACCTTGTCCTGTGCCGACGCTGGAAGCGACGCCACAAACAAAATTCCAAGCAGCAACCCTATTGTTCGCACCATAAGAATCTCCTTCTCATTCATTTTTTATTGTTGCCAGGGTTCTTTCCGGGGTTGCCAGGGTTTCCCGGAACTTAGTGCTGCAGGCGATCCGCTGGGAGATCTGCCGCCGCAAGTATTGGGCTGGTATTGGGTCGGACCGGAGCGTCTCATTCAATTTTTCCGGCCGAATATATTCTAACGCATTTCCCGCAGCACTGTCAGCCACGGCCTTTCCCGTGTAACTATAATTGTGCGATCGGAAAGTCGCATTCCGCATGGGCCACTTTTTCCTGAAAACTCCGCGTCTCGGTTTTCGTCATTGGTCAACCGCCGATCTCCCTCTCACCTTGGCGCTCTGGGGAGACCCCGAAGTCACACGCTTCATCGGTGGCTCTTTCTCGCATGAAAAAATTCAAGAACGGCTGGATGCGGAAATCGATTCATCGTCTAAACTCAAGGCCCAATATTGCCCATATTTTTGCTCGATGAAGGTGACCACGCCGGTTGCGCCGGACTCCGTCCCTATCGGCTGGAAGACCGCATTTTCGAATTGGGAGTTCATCTCCGCCACCCCTATTGGGGGCGGGGCTTCGCGGAAGAGGCGGCTCGTGCCGTCATAAAATTCGCCTTCGAAAGCCTCGACGCCAAGGCGCTCTTCGCCGGGCATCACCCGGCAAACTCCTCCTCGCGACGTCTCATCCTGAAACTAGGTTTCCGCCGCACGCACGAAGAGTTCTATCCGCCCACCGGCCTGTATCACCCGTCTTATCTGCTCGAATCCTCGTTACTTTCATAAACGGGGTGGCGCGGCGCGTATTGACTAAGAGATTCCAAGCGAACTCTGCCGAGTAGCGATGTAAGGTTGGAAATATCCTTCGAGGCGACAGTTTGGAATTTCAATCCAAGTCCCTTGGCGGCCCCGGTTTGCGTGACGACGCCGTCAAGGCAGATTTCTCCCTCCGGCACCAGAAAATGAACCTTCACTATTTCGCCTTTGGATCTGCGTCGAGGGGTTTCGATGAAAATTCCAGCGGTGCTGAGGTCGCGAACGTGTGATACGTCCGCCCGACCGCCGCACTCCCAATAGACCCACACGTCCCATGTGGCCGGGAGACGAATCGACCGTCTCCGCGTAGGAACAGAACTGACGAATAGGCTCAACGCGCGCCGCCGTTCTTGCCGTCGCTGGGTGCTATTCCGTTCGGCCCTTTTAACGGAATCGACTACGGAACCGAAGTCAAACGCAGTTTGCCGCAATCCAAAACGGGAATAAATCGGGTATTCGCCGTATTTCGCTTAGGTGGAATACCTGAGGGGGGGGCCACCGGCAGGCTGGTCCTTATTGACGGCTGATTCCAGTACGCGCGTGCAGACGAAGGCCTTGGGTACCTCTCAGCCCTTTCGGCCCGAGAGGCTCACGGCCTGCATATTTCCGAATCCGCTGGACTTAAGTTAGTGGTCTTCGCTCTGCCGCAAAGTTCGCGTCACCAACGTCGGCATTCCCGTTGTATTGAACAGCAGTCCTTTAACGGACACGGTGTCGCCCACCGCCACCGAACCAAGCGACCCTGTCCCCGAAAAGTCCATGAAGTTCATCTCCGAAAGCGTCACCACTTTGATTGTCGTCACCGCTGGCGTCGCTCCCGTAAACAGCGGCGAAAGCCCCGTCAACGTGAACGTGCCGCTGCTCATGTCAATACTCCCGACTTGCCCGGTGACCTGCGATGGCCACAGCCGCACCAGGTCCGTCGTTATCGTCGTCGTTCCACCGCTCGACGCTACGCTTGCCGGCCGGATCTGCACGTCCTGCCCCACCATCAAATCCGCCCCGCTCGCAAAGCTTAGTCCAGCGATGCTGAACCCGCCGTCTTCGCCCATCTCTTCGCGGCCCACCTGAAACACCGCGTTCGGATTAATCGTCACGGCCACCAACGAACCCTCGCTGACTCCGCTCACCGCCGGCTCCTCGTTGAACACCACCATGTGGAATTGCGTCGTGCTGTCCACGCTGGTAATCGTGCCCTTGATCGCCCGCCGGTTCGCGTCTTCCTCAAACTCCACGCGCTTCGCCAGCATCGACCCCAACCCGTTCGCGCTCAGGTCCACGTTCAGCACTTCTCCCGTCTTCACACAAGTGAAATCCGCCGGACTGGCCGTGCATCCGCTGCGATCGAAATCCTCGAACACAGTCGTGCTGTCCACTGTGACCGTGAACGATTGCCCGCTCCGTTCATTCATCAACGTGAACTGGTTCGTCCCAACCGCGGTCACCTGCCCGTCCACCTCGTCCACTTCTTCCATTTCCTGATCGTCTTCATCCTGCATTCGTTGCGTCAAATGCTTAACA
>WNFR01006999.1_pt1 | contig 11499 bp, 13 predicted proteins | sample 5400221 | NCBI WGS metagenome assembly WNFR01 (sample SAMN13153357, study PRJNA577476) | soil metagenome | isolation source: 40 cm soil under Madrone tree | place: USA:California | collected 2016-06-14 | reverse complement strand
GGGTATCGTGATTGGCGCAGGCTTGGCCATCTTACCGCCGTGCCCGAGTATAATTGACCTCACGGTTTTTGGATCTAAAAGGATTCCAGGGTCTTCGTCGTGAGGGTCGCAACCCGTGTCAGAAGAGGCGGCACTCAGGAACGACGGGAGACCGCTCACGCACAAGATTCCTTTCTCCGATTGCGGTGTGGTGCGGAAACTACCGCACTCTCTCCGGCTCTTCGGCAAGCAAGAAGCGATTCTAACTGCGGCGTAAAGGACAACGGCCGAGCGTGAAACGATTAATCTCAGCACCATCTTCGCGTGGCAGGCGGTCGATATTAAGGAAGTTGAAGAAGGTATTTGGCTAGTCAGCTTTATGGATTACGATCTCGGCTACATCGATCTGGAGAAACTCTGCAGCCTCTCGACAACCCCCTCGGCCCAAAAATGTTACTTATGCAGCCGGTACGTTTTGTTATCGATGTATCCGGGCCGGACCCTTTGAAAGTGGTGGACGAGAGGGGATTCGAACCCCCGGCCTCCTCGTTGCGAACGGCGCATATTTTGAGCTAAGACGCGGTTCCACAATCACTTAGCTTTCGCAGCGGGTTCTTAAATAGGCGACTTGGGTCACCAGCATAAATGGTCGGTTCGACCGCTCCTTCGCGTGCAATTTCAGTGCACGTTAAGCAGGCTCGACAAATGGATCCTTTTCCCGCAAGCGAGGCGGGTGCCGTCTCGCTTGCGGACCAACGGCGTAACGGCGTCGCAGACCTTCAACGCGACGTCGGTTGGAACACCCGGTTGCGCCCCATGCTGTCTTGAGGCCGCCTCGGCGGAGGCGCCTCAAGGCCCCTTAATCCGAAGCCTCGGCGTAGTCGACGACTTCGCCGAGGCAGCTTTTCAATTCCTTCAGCCAGGCCTGCGGGTTGTGGCCGTGAATGATTCGACCCAAAAAGGCTAGCCTTTCCGCTACGTTGCCGCGATTGTGACGAATGTCGGCTTTCGTGACGCTGCCGTACATGACTAGAAAGTCGGACATGTTTTTAGGCTTCGCGAAGAGATAAGTCGCGTGGCCGAGCTGCGGCGTCTCGACGATGACCGTCCTCTCAAGATCAAAGATGTATTCCGACCGAAACAGGTAAACGCGACGAGCACGCTTGCAGAGCTGCTTGTAATAGAACGCGTCGTAGTCCGGCTTCCAGGTAATTTGGGAGACATCAAAATCGCCCGGTATGCTCAACTCGGTGCAGAGTCTTTGCAGATCGGCTCTCTCGACAGGCACAGATTCGATTCGCGCGCGAATCAGATCAAGCGCCTCGGCAAATTCACCGAAGCGATGATGGGTCTTGCGAGCATCGGCGATCTGTTCGGCAATGTTTGCGGGCAGGGCGACTTCGACGCGGCTAGGAAGTGCGGTGTCCCACTGTGCCAGATGCCATGCGCCAGCACGGTGTTGATACCCGCCGCTCTGAATGAAGGTCGCCTTGATTCCGACCTTTGCGCCCAGCAGGTGCTTCCACTGGTTCCAACTCGAATTCCACAATAACGGCAACAATGTTTGGTCGAAGATCACTTCCAGTTTTCGAGGTGAATCTTTATAGACGGCGTGGTCATCGCAAAACGCGATCCTCCGCACTGGCGCTCGGAAATGTTTGCGCTTCTGCTCAGGGAGAAACGCGAGGATGCGTGAACTGTAAAATATCGAGCCGTCGCGTGAGAGATCGCCTGTAACAAATAATGAACCAAATCCCCCATACGGAAACAGCGTGAGGGACGCGGGATCTTTCAGGAGAGCGTCATAACAAGCTCGCAGTTCTGGGCGCGCAAGGATATTGAAGGCGCGCTCCAATGCTACGATCTGGCTTTGGGATCCTTGCGCTGTGCGGAGTTCAAGAGTACGGAGCTTGAAGCCGAGACGGAGTTCTGCCACGGATGCGTTGCGGTTGACCCGCAAGACTTCGTACAAAGAGGGTTGCCGATCCCAAGCGCGGTGGCGATTGCCAACATAGAAATAGTCCCTGAGTGCCTCGTTCGGCAGGTAGATCGCTGAGATCCCGAGCCGTGAGTTCAAAACTTCAGCGGGGATAAAGAGGTTGTTGCGCCCATCTTTTCGCGGCTGTGACGCGTACCCGATGCGCGCTTGAAAAAGATCGCGCCTTTTGGCGTGGGGATTTGCGTTGCGGATGTAAATCTCCGTGCTCGAATCGGCCGCCTCAAGATCGAGAGAAAAGAGGAAATCGTCTCCCGCGCGAAGGAACGACGCCAAGAGATTCGAGATCAAGATGGAAGTGCCATCTGCAAAAACGCACTCTGTCTTGGACCCTTTTGGATGGGTCGTGATAACCTTCCGCTGGCACACCTCCTGTAGCGGGTCCGTTCTAGCATGGAGTACCGCCCCCATAATGATGCAGACTCTAGCAGCAGCTGGGGTTCTTGCCAAATAAGTGGGAATGTCTTACAAGCTGCGGGAATGCAAGGACTTAGAAAGCACGCGGAGACCACTTTCCCTTGTGTGCGAAACGAGCGTTCTGTTTGAGGTCAATGCGAACGTCGTTGTGTTGACCCTGACCGAGCTGTCTTGTATGTTCAAAGTCTGTTCTGGATAAGCGGGCGAAGCCGAAGTGGCGACGTGCCTTGCGTCCGGGAGAACATCATGGCAGTAAGGATTGAACTTCCCGAGGATATAGAGCATCACTTGGAAAAGCAGTGGGGTAATCTGCCCAGGCATGCGCTTGAGACGCTCGCCGTTGAGGGCTTTCGCGCGCGAGTCCTTAGTCGTTCGCAGGTAAGGCGGATGCTCGGTTTCGAGACAGGGGCGGAAGTCGATGAGTTTATGAAGCGCGCTGGTATCCCCTTTGATTACACATTGGATGACTTCGTACATGATGAGGAAACCAGTCGATATCTTCGGGAAACGCGGAGTAAGGAATTACAAGGGCGATGATCGTCATCGCCGACACGAGCCCCCTCCATTATCTAATCCTTCTCGAGCACGCTGAAGTTCTACAACGCCTCTACGGTCGTGTAATCATCCCGGAAGCCGTTGTCGAGAATTGCAAGCGCAGAGAACGCCCGCTGTCGTGTGGCAGTGGATGACAAGCCCACCGGAGTGGCTACAAATACGGCAAATCGCGGTACCTCCGGATCCGGCGCTGGAAGAACTTGACCCGGGCGAACGAGAAGCCATCACGCTCGCAGAAACACTTCGCGCCGACGCCTTGATTATCGACGAGAAGATCGGGCGCCGGGAGGCGGAGCGCCGGAAACTACGTGTGATTTGAACAGTGCGAGTCCTCGACGATGCGGCGGACGCAGGGCTGGTGGACTTGCCCACCGTACTTCCGCGGTTGCAAGCATTCGGGTTCTACCTCGACACCAAGCTCTTGCAATTTCTACTTGATCGAAATTCCGCGCGCGAGCGACGCAAGGCCGACAGCTAAGGTCGACCGTTATCCTCGTACCCTCCAGTTAAGTTCTGAGTCGCCTCGCTATTTCCGCTCTCACCGCAGGTGGTTTTGACTTCAAGCCAGAAACGCTACCGTCGCGGGAAGTTCCACATTTCCATCACAGCTCACTTGTTGGGGTGCAACAGAAAGCGCAAGCAGCAGGAGGCGTTCGATGCGTCTTGCAGGACGTCAGCGTTTAGGTTTCTATCCTCTTCCGATAGCGGAGGCCAAACGGATTCGCTCGTTTCTGCGATTCGCCGACAGACAATGTTCAGCCCTCGATCCTTGCGTCGGGGATGGCGCGGCGTTCGCCGACATCACCTCGGACCAAAAGATATTCCGGTACGGCATTGAATTAGAAGCTGGACGGGCCGAATTGGCTCGTTCCAAAGGCATCGACGTAATTCATGGAAACTGCTTTGATGTGCAGTGTCCCGTGGAGTCCTTCTCACTGATCTATTTGAACCCGCCGTATGACTTTGAGATAGGCGAAGACAAATCGCAGCGCATGGAGAAGCTTTTCCTCGAGTATGTATACCGGTGGCTGAAGTTTGGCGGCATGCTTGTGCTCATTGCGCCAGCGAAGCGAATTGTTGATTGCGCCGTCCTGCTTTCGATTCATTTCCGCGACATACGCGTTTACCGGCTCACGGAACCGGAATGCGTGCGCTATCAGCAAGTCATGGTGATAGGAGTGCGCCGCACTCGGCAGGAAAGGGACCGATTGCGTGACTCGGAGATCATTCGCGTGCAGCTATGGCTGGGTACCCTCGAGACAGAATTTCAAGGACTTCCCCCGCTACCTTCCGAGCCTGACCATCTCTACGTCGTGCCTCCGGGCGGTCCCGCGCGTTTAGTTCATCGCGGGCTTCCCTTGGACCAAATAGAAGACCTGCTGCCGAAATCGTCGGCGTATCGCCAGGCCTCCGCGGTGCTTTTCGCGCCGAAGTTAGACGTGACTGGGCGCCCGCTGACGCCCCTGCACGGTGGGCACGTCGGGCTGCTCTGTACGGCCGGAATGCTCAACGGGATTTTCGGGGAAGGGGAAGCGCGGCACATCGCGCACTGGCAGTCGGTCAAGCTGGTAGACACTTCGGAAGAGGAAGAAGACGGAAAGACTGTCATTCGGGAGAAGGAGCGGTTCTCGAACGAGCTGACACTAGCCTTCTGCACAGGCGAGATTGCCACTCTGAAATAGCTCGTGCGCCAGAAGAGGGGGACTTGGAAGCGTCCCCTCTACTATTTGCCTTGGGCTTTGATAGCCAGGTTTCCAGGTCCTCGCCGTCCAGCGGCGATTCGGTCATGCGCGAACAATATGTGTGCAAACGTGGCCGGAGTTGCGTGATCGTTTCTAGAAGCGCCAGGTAGCGCGCCGCAAACGATCCGGAGAGGTCCGCCTGCCTCTGATTCTCAATTGCGTCCATATCTATCTTTACGCAGCCAGTCCCGCGAGGATACGGAGAAGAAGGCGCTCCAGTTGTGTCAAAGCATCTGTCCAACTCGCCGCAAGTCTCAATAGAAACGGGCAAATCGTGATCCCGTCGTCATCACAGCCCCCACCTGGGCGGTAGTCACAGCACATAGTCTTCCCGTCGATAGCCCGCTCAGATCCAGCGTCGCACTCCAATTCACAACCGGAGATTCCCAAAATGAACACCTGTGTCTCTGCAGTGCAGTACCTCCGCAGGATGCACGGGGGATCGCAATCGCATCTTCTCCGAGCTTCAGATGGCGCCCACTATGTCACCAAGTTCAAGAACAACCCCCAACATGTCAGAGTTCTGGCCAATGAAATGTTCGCAACCAATCTTGGATTGTGGCTTGGATTGCCAATGCCGCGCGTCGAAGTGATCGACGTGTCGGACTGGCTCATTGAGCACACTGACGACCTTCGTGTGGAACTGAACGGCTCTAGGATTCCCTGTAGCAGCGGTCGGCAGCTTGCTTCTCTCTATGCCGGCGACAAGATAGAAGCCACGATTTTTGACTATCTTCCCGACGGTGCGCTTCAGCAGATCGTCAATCTCGACGACTTCGCGCGAATCCTAGTCCTAGACAAATGGACGTGTAACAGCGACGGACGCCAAGCCATTTTCAAGCGCCAAACACAGCGAAGCCGCACATACTCCGCAGTATTCATAGACCAGGGATTTTGCTTCAACGCTGGCGAATGGAATTTCCCAGACGCTCCGTTGCGTGGCGTGTATGCCCGGATGTGTGTGTATGAAAGGGTGGCTGGGTGGGACGCGTTCGAGCCGGCGCTCACGCGGGCCGAGCAAACCGGGCTTGGCGACCTCTGGCGTTACGCCACCCAGGTGCCGGAAGAGTGGTACGAACGCGATGTGGATGGGATGAATCGCCTGGTCGAGACGTTATATCGAAGACGCCTTAGGATCCGCGATCTGATCAGCGAGTTTCGCCATTCAAACCGGAATCCATTTCCGAACTGGGCAGAGAGGTAGGAGACGCCTTGGAAGACCATCTAACGTATGAAGAACGGCTAAAACAACAACAAGCCGCAGCCAAAGAAGCGATCCTTGCACAATGTGACCGCCTAGCGGCCGCGGGTGTCACCTTCGTCGCCGTGCACTTCGATGGATCGGGCGATGATGGAGCAACCGAAGAGGTTAAGTGCTACCACTCCGATGTTTATGCCTACGAGGAATGCGAGAGTGTCACGCATGACGCTTCCCATCTGCAAGAGCACTTCGAAGCGCTGGTGCCGTACGGTTACGAAAACGATGCCGGTGGATTCGGAGATGTGGTCTTGGACGTGCGTAAACACAAAATCATCGTTGAGCGCAATGACCGCTTCGAGGACTACTCAACGACAACCTATGAAGTCTAGCTATGGCGCATCCACTCAAGCACGCGCAGAGCAGCGTCAAGAAGTTCGGCGGCCAAGCCGACGACTATCTCCCAATTCACAACTGGTTTGATGAATCCAAGGCGTTCTTTGTAGACTTTCGTCATCGCGCCCTTCGCCACCACGCCGAAGGAATCTTCCTGAGTGAGAAGATTTTTGGTGTAACGATTACGAACAGCGACGGAAAGCAAATTCCGGTCCGGTATATAGGAGAACAACACGTCAGGGAAGACCTAGGTCGAATCCCAACGGCCCAGGATTGGCTGTCACAGATCAAGCCACAACGCTGGATGTATGGCCAGCGTCTAGTTATCGAGGAAGTCGGTGGCGATGATGACGTTGGGCGCGGATAGCAGAACGGCATTGGCTATATCTCTCAACGGCAGGTGTGCTTCACCTTTCTCTCGCAAGATAGACGAGCACAAACCACTCAGGCCGATTCGCTGAGAATCGCGATCCTCGGCCATCTTTAACCCCAATTTAAAGGCGCGAATGAATAGGATGCAACCATCGCTGGAGGAAACGAAATTGCAAAACGCCCATGAGCGCTTCGGATCGCTGGAGTTCACCAAGCGCACGAAGGAAACTACCACTCGAGTGCGCGTTTACATTGACCGCGCCGTGCTGGAAACCACAAAAGATGAGCGGAGTCCGGATATTGCCCACTTGGTCTCGCTGATCGGTAGCGATGGCGAAATCGGCGCCCTATGGGCGGCAGTGACCGAGGGTGCGTTGTTTCATATTCAACTCCCCGGCGATACGCTCATCGCTGCCTCTCTTGGTCTTGAGTCCCTATGCTTCCGCGGAAGTGTTGCGCTTCCTGGCCGGAAGCGCCCGGCGCGCCACCTGCTGGCTGTGTCGGCCGAGTTAGCGAAGACGAAACCTGGTGTGGACCGTGAGAGCGCCCGCACCATTCTCTGCGATGACGATCCGGTGTTTGTGCTCTATCGCGTCGCCTCGCGATATGGCCTCCCAGTGGTGCCCGAGTGGGCCCCGTGGTTTTTGCGCGAGCTCAATCAGAGAAAGTCGATCCGTCCCTTGATGGGGCTGGGATGCTCACCGGTGCTGGTGAGTGGGAATAAACCGACCTTTCTTAAATGGATCGGCAAGGCTCTAAGAGAAGGCTTGATCCGAATTCCGAAAGAAAACGGCTCGATTGCCTGGAAATTGCCGACGAATATCCTGCCGCCTCCGGCCGCAATGCCCTCATGAAAACCAAGCGACGATGCGCGATCTTAGTGGAACGAGACCCTGGATTGCGACGTCGACAAAGGCCCCATGAAAGCGTTGCCTTAGCCATTTAGTGCGCGAGCGGGTCGGGGCGAAGCTGGAAATGTAAGACCTTGCTCGTTGTTCCTTTCCCGCCTTCCGCGTGAAAAGGTGTTCGCGTGCCGTAGGTCGCCCAGAGTCCCTTTCCCTTCCAGTCAGCCTTGGGATCGTCGATCCGGCCGTCCATCCCCTTGGCGTAAAATCCCATCGGATACGGCACGCGAAGCACAACGAACTTCCCGCTGTCGGGCAATAGCGCAAGGAGTGCGTCATTTCCGTTGCCGGTGGCAATCGGCACGTTTTTCCCCAGTCCGAAAGTATCGAACTGATCGACCCAATCGTAGTAACTGGCCTCGGCGCTTCCTGGATCAGTGACTCCCTTCAACTGGGGCCCTGGAAGTTGGTACAGCGTCCAACCTTCAGCGCAATGCTGCCCTGTCGCAGTTGGTCCGTTGAGAGGTCCTTTGCATTTGCGCCGGTCGAAGCTCGCCAAGTGCCCGCTGGCAATCACCGTCCACACAACTCCGTTACGATCGATGTCGAGCCCGCGCGGCGAGAACCCGTGAACAGGCACGTTTGGATTATTCCACGGCAGTTCGTATATTTCTGCAAGGGTAGTTGCCGGAGGATTCGATCCTGGGTTCAGCCGGGCAACGGCTCCCGGGAAACCCAACACGGTTCCCCAAATCGATCCATCTGCTGGGCTGACGGTCACGCCATAGAAAGCAGCATTGATTCGCTTATCTTTGGCAGGATCAACGGGCTGATCAGGTTCCACATATTGATCTCGCTTTCCGTTGCCGTTGATGTCGAGGATGAGTGCCGTCCACCCCTGTGACTTCTCTTCATCGTGGGTTTGCTCGAACAACTTCGTGTTCAGCCAGCCGACTGCTCCTCCGCCACCACCGCTGCTGGTCCACAGCGTATTGCTGGCGTCCTCGGCAAAGACCAGATGATGTGTGCCAAAACAGGTGTTGATGAGCGTGACTTGTTTCGTCTTTGGATCGTACACAGCGAGTTGTCGGCCGCTAGTCTTGAGGGGGAACAACACCGCCGAAGGATGACTCGAGCCTTCTTTGCAGAACGCAGGATTGTCGCTGCCGCGGATTCGAGAGGTAATCCACACGCGCCCTTGCCCATCGAACATCGGATTGTGGACGTTGGCTTGGCTGTGCCAGATCGCTTCGTCGCCCCAATAGGGCGAAGGCGCAACAACTTTATCGTCTGCGCTCGATGGTGTTTTCGGATCGCGTACGTGCAGCTTCACCTTGCTAGCTGCTGCGCCCACGGGGTCGAGGACTGGTAGATAATCCGTGCTGAGTTCGGTGGCACCGAAGATTTCGCCGTCGGCGTTGAGAGTGGGATTGCGCTTGTCCGTGGCGATCTCGTCGTGCAGATACGCCTTGGGATCAGCCCAGTCCCATTCGGTGATGACAACGTTTCGCTCGACGCCTTGCGGTCGCGGAGGGGTGGGCGGCAACTCGCCGGCCGCAACCCTGTCGGTCCAATCCGCGAACATCGGCAAAGCGCGTTCTGGTCCGAGTTGGGCGAGACCATTGGCCATGTTGTTTCCGGCTTGTCCGGAGAGTATGCGTCGGGCCCAAGCTGCGCTTGAAGAGTCAAAATGACCGAAGCTTTTTGGAATCTCACGCGTGGCTTTCTCGCCCAATTGGTGGCACGACCAGCAGCTGTCGGTTTTCAACAAGTGCAACCACTGTCCCTGGCTTTTCATATTTTCCGGGATGCCGTTCCCTTTCGGCCCTGTGCCAGGAAACTCGTTCTTGTCCGGCACGCGCAACAGAGAAAACCAATAGACGGCTGGATAGTATTCCGCCGCTGCACGCGCGTTTGGCGCTACCACGGCACTTAAGTTGATGATCTTCCCGGGAGTAGCCTGAACTGGCGAGGAATCCACTAGCCCGTAGCCGCGCACCCATACTCTATAGTTCGCCTTCGGGAGCTGTGGCAGTACGTAGCGTCCTCTATCGTCACTAACCACGATTTTCACGAATTTGGTCGGCAGGTCGGCTGTCTCCGCGATCACCCATACGCCCGCTTCCGGCCCACTGGTGCCCGTGACCATGCCGCCGATGGCGTCGTTCCCGATCGAAATCGCTTCGCCAGCGGACTGTTGCGCGTTCAGCCTGCCTAACCAAGATAGTGCGATCACGCCCGTGGCGACCAGCGCATACAAGACCTTCTTCGTCATGATGTTCACCTCGCGTGGAGCCGAATGACGGCGACATTACTCGCAGAGTGGGAACTGGGGATCTTTCAGCCTTTAGAAATCAAACGCCGTCGAATCGTAAGCACGCTGAATCGGGTTGTCAATTGGCACTATTCGCTTATGTGACCCGTGGTCGGAGCGCATAGAAGCCGAATAATGAAGGCCCGACACGGACCGACGACCGCTTCCTCGAATAAGTAAGACGCTAACCCCAAGCGTTCGGGGCAGATGACGGGGCAGGGACAATTCCATGCTGTTAAGCTGAGGAGGACAGGGAGGGTCGGAAAGGAGAAAACGTGGAAGTGATGGCCGGAGTCGATCTTGGCGGAACTGCTGTCAACTATACGTTGGTGAATCGGGAAGAGCAGTTTCTAATCAACGGATTGTGCGAGCATCCCGCGCTGTCAAGGCAGGGGCCCGAAGTCTGCCTCCGGCAGATTGAAGACGGGCTCAAGATTGCCGCTGGAAAGGCGAATGTTTCTTTTTCAGAAATCGTACCAGTCGGGCTCGACACTCCTGGTCCAGCGAGTGCGGCTGGCTTGCTGAGCGCAAAGGGTTCTACGAATTTCGTCCATCCGAAGTGGGCGGGATTCGATATCCGCGAGGCGCTCGCGCAGAGGCTCGGCAAGCCTGTGAGCTATTTGAATGATGGGAATGCGGGTGCGTTGTGGGGACACTTCACGATTTTCGGCGCCACTGGTAAAGAAACGTCTATTTCGGTAGTGATCGGGACCGGGCTGGGCGGTGGCGTCATCCTGGACGGCAACGTCGTTAAAGGCAGGAAGGGATTTGGCGGAGAGTTGGGTCACGTGCTGATTCCGTACCAGAGCATCGTAGGAATTAGCGGGCTGACGCCGCTGTGCAATTGCGGCCGCACTGGGGACTTGGAGTCGCTCTGCTCGCTCACCGCCATCGAAAAATCCTTTCTGCCATTTTTCCTGCCACGATATCCCGGACACGATCTTGGAAAATTAGGGGACCTGCACCACGCAGCGAAACTCGTGCGCGGTCTGGCGGACAAAGGCGACGCTATGTGCAGGGACATTTTCCGGGTTCAGGCCAATGCATTGGGACTCTTCTTCGACGAGATGGTGAATACGTTCGACCCGGATGCGTTGATCGTTGGCGGGGGCGCCCTGGAAACGAGCACAGAGTTCCAGAGCTGGTTTATTGAAGAGATCCGCGCGGGTATGCCTACCCAGCGGGAGGAACAGGCGGATATTCAAATTTACCTGATGCCTAATGGCGACACCGCTGGGGCACGAGGCGCGGCTATCGAAGCGTTAAAGCTCGCTAGGCAAGGTGGTCTCGCGTAACGATTGAGCTCCACTGGCCTGTAAAGTCGGCCCAGCTTCGCGGCACCTGAGTGACGGCGTACCCGGAAAGAACCGCATAACTTCCGGATTGCGCCGACAATCCGCGAGCTATCGCGCCTCGCATTCGAAGCGAGGCGTCAAATGCGCTCAGTTCTACGGTTAGCTCGTGGAAGGACATTTCTCGAAAACTGCACGAGCAATGGGCGCGCCCTGTGGGTTCGAAGGCCCAATTTCCCGGTCGGTGGTACAGGATCGCCAGGAGGATGGCGGGGATGGTGAGTTTCCCCAGACTTTGCCAGCGCGTCATCGCCCATTGGCGCACGATCGTTTTGGTATTGATCCTTGCTCCTGGAGCCTTCTACGTCATACATCCTGACGAGTTGAGCCTCC
>WNFR01006998.1_pt1 | contig 11499 bp, 7 predicted proteins | sample 5400221 | NCBI WGS metagenome assembly WNFR01 (sample SAMN13153357, study PRJNA577476) | soil metagenome | isolation source: 40 cm soil under Madrone tree | place: USA:California | collected 2016-06-14 | reverse complement strand
CGGGCCCCCTTACAACCAGCAGCTGCGTCTGGATCTAATGTCTCCGCAACGCAGAAACTTTGTTCGATCAGTCCTCCTTCAAGTTCCCAGCCGCCGTCGTCGACCCTGAACGCACCCACAATTGTGCCGCCTGTTTGCGAAGGCACCCGCTATGTGACAGTGCGTGATACGTACCCTAACTCCATTGTCGTGCTATTCCGGAACGGTGTGATTTCGGGAATGGCCGGTGGTGTTTTGGGCGATCTGAAGATGGCTTTGGGCGGCGGCGTGACCTTCGCCCTGGGTGATGAAATTCGCGTGATACAGTACGTTGGCAACGTTATCAGTCCTACCTCGAGCCCGGTGTTCGCCAACTGCTCTCCACAGAACGTGCTGACCCAACACAACGACAATCGCCGCTCAGGGTCTAACCTGGCAGAGACGCTGTTGACGCCGGCAAACGTCAGCCCCGCCAGTTTCGGACGCCTGTATACCCGCAATGTTGATGGCGACACTGTCTCCCAACCACTTTTCGTGCATGGAGTTCGCACGCGCGCTGCAGGTATCAAGAATCTGTTTTTTGTGACTACCTCTAAAAATAATCTCTACGCTTTCGACGCCGACAATCTGGATCCGGATCCCACCCATGGCTTAGTCTGGCAAAGGAACCTCTGCGCTTCTCTGCCAACGGGTGTTTGCAGTGAAACATGGTCCCGCCTCGTGGGCATTACCAGCACACCCGTAATCGATCCCAATACGAATACTATGTATGTGGTAGCGCGCTGTTCAGATCCCGCCGGGGGCGCGAACGATGGAGCTATCTTCATTTATGCAATCAACATCGCCGACGACACGGACCGCGTACCTCGAGTGCAAATTCTGGCCTCTGATCCCAGGAACACTCACGTTAGATTTGATTTTCACTGCCAACGAAATCGGCCCGGTTTACTGCTCTCGAAAGGAGTGGTTTATGCGGCTTTTGGTACCTTCAGTTGTGACGCCCCGTGTGCGAACGCTCCTTACCACGGTTGGGTGATCGGCTACCGCGCGTCTGATCTGAACCAAGTCGCGGTCTTCAATACGAGCCCGAATCAGGGAGAGGCGGGGATATGGCAAACGGGGAACGGGCTAGCGGCCGCGAAAGACGGCTCGATCTTCTTTCAAACCGGTAACGGACCCACTTCAGAGCCCTTGCAGGACAGTTTTGTAAAACTCAAACCCGCATCTTTGCCAGGGGGGCTGGCGCTGGCGGGATCTTTCACACCCAACAATGCTGTCACTCTTTCCAATGGTGATACCGACCTCGGCTCTGGAGGCCCCATGCTTTTGCCAAATGGTCGTTTGATCGGCGGAGGGAAACAGGGCAGATACTATGTCTTGAGCCAGGGAACCATGGCGTTGACGCAGGATGCGGCGCTCGATGGGTTCGGCTTCAACGGATTCCAAGCTTTCATTAACACTTATCATAACGATAATACGAAACCAAGCTGCCCGGCTGCCGGCGGCGCGGCGGGTTGTGATCCGATGGCCTCAGGCGGTACTTGCTTCATCGATCCCTCAAGATATGGCAACGGCGAATTGTGTGGACCAAATATCCACGGAGGACCAATCTTCTGGCAGGCGAATCGCTCCTTCGGACTGGTCTATGAGATGCCCGAGAAAGATTTTCTGAAGGGCTTCAAGTATGATCTCGTCAGTAATCAGGTTAGTGAACCCCCTTTCCTTCAGGCGACTGGATCTCTCGCAAAACCACCAACAGACGGCATGCCCGGAGGTTTCAGCTCGGTTTCTGCCGACGTGATGAGAAACGGAATCGTCTGGACCTCCATGCCTTTCGGTGATGGTCAGTGGAATCCTGTCCCGGGCCGACTGGCCGCATTTGACGCGACGACTCTGCGCCAGCTTTGGAGCGACAATGATAACGTCCTTTTCGCCAAGTCAGTCCCTCCTACCATCGCCGACGGCAAGGTCTTTCGGGCGACGGCAGCGGATCAAGTGATTGTGTATGGACTTATCAAAGCGGGCGGCCCACGGCCTGCACCCACACCCGGTTTCTGCTACACGATTGACGACAAGTATAGAAACTATGGGGGACGGTCGGGTCTGCTCGGCTCTCCTGTAGACTATGAAAAGGCGACAGATGATAAAGCTGGCGGCAAATACCAGGACTATCGTTGGTCAGCATTCGGAATGAGCCATACGATCGTCTCGCAAGCACAGCCTGACGATGCTCCCATGCCGACCTGTTCCGTACCGGTGGGGAAGTCCGCGGCAGTCATTTCCTCGATTTACTGGAGCCCGAAGACCTGTGCTCATGTAGTGCAGGGTGAGATTCGCGAACTCTGGCTGCGGCTGGGCGGCGTACAAAGCAAGCTGGGTCACCCAATAGAAGATGAAACGTTAACTCCGGACCATCTCGGAAGATTGAGTGTGTTCGAGCACGGTGAGATTTGGTGGTACCCGAAGAAGGGCGCTTATGTCCGACAGCGAGAGCAACCGTACAGAAAGGAACCCAAGCAACGTACGTGATGCGCCACAATCCATGATCGTTGAACCGGCGTCTAATCAAAAGTAGAAACGAATTCCTAAGCGGGCAAGTCTGGGCGGACTGATCGTGACGACCGGAGTGCGGCCAATTTGATAACGAACTCCAGTCAGATTTTGTGCGGCGGCAAATAGCTTCATGTGCCGAGATACGTCCCGAGATACCTCAGCATCCATCGTGAAGAATCTGGCCAGCGGCAAGGTGTTTTGATCGTCCTCAAACTGCTTTCCGACAAAACGTGCCTGCAAGCCCGTAGTCCAGTTGCGATTGGAATAGCCAAGCTGAAGGTTAACTTGGTGCCTCGTTATCTGGGGAACTCTTAAACCTTGCAGCGCGGTATTGGCCGGAAAGCTTATGACGGTGCTGTCGGTCCAGAGATATTCACCTGAAATCTGCAGCGCCCTGGTCAACTGCGCACCAACGGAGATCTCCGCGCCGCGGGCACGTATCCGTCCGAGATTCTGCCTTCGCCGGGTGATCAGGTTCGGCGTCGTCGTAAGAGTGACATTGGCGATCGGTTCGGCAATCTCGCTCCAAAAAACAACACCGCGGACAATCAATCGCTCTGACCAACTCTTAATACTTGCGCCTGCCTCGATTCCAGTGAGCCGCTCAGCCCGAAGAGTCGGGTTTGCATTAGTTGCGACACTGCCCACCCGAAAATTGCGATAAAGTTCATTAAGACTTGGGGCGCGAAAGGCCCGATAGAAAGACGCTGTAAACGCGATCTGCTTGAAGGTGTGCAGGAGCGCTACGCGCGGACTCAAAGCCGTTTCAGAGCGATCCGAGAATATGCTGGCATTTGACGCGCCGCCCGTGAGTGGGATTCGGCTTGAGAACCCCCTGCTGTTCAACCAACTGTCTACGCGTACCCCGAAACTCAGCGACCAGCTTCTCTTGAATTGAAAAGTATCTTGACCAAAGAAGCCGAACACCCGTTGTCGACCACCTGCGTCGACATTTGCGCTTGGCCGAGAAGAATTGAATGTTGTTTCAGCGCTGTGACCGCGCATATCTCGGCCTTCAATTCCTGCGATGATCGTTTGCCTACCTGAAAACGTGCGCCGCCACTGTCCCACAAGTCCCAGCTGTTGCGATGGATTTCGCTGCCGGTTTGTCAGTAACTCTGAATTGCGATTGGCCGCGACGGAGGAAAAGTCCTGATTGAAGAGTTCATCTGATCCAAACACTCGCAACGAGAAATGATTCGAATTCGCGTTAGCCCAATCAATCCCCAGGTCGATTAAAGCTATGCGCGTATTATTCGTTTGCAGCGGAGTTCCGTTCAAACGGCTCTCTCCGAAAGAGCTCGCGCGCACAAAGAAACTACCTGTTTCACCCAGCTTTCTTGAGATTCTCAGGGCTCCGGAGATATCTCGCGTTCCCGCCACCGTGTCCACTGAGCCGCGCTGACCTATCGGTACAGGCACATAGCCGTCGGTGCGCAGTGCTTGTGCGGTAGCGGAGATCCCCCAACGGTCTCTGACAAAACCGGTGTCCAATGAGCCTGCAGAAGTGTTTTCGCTTCCGTAAGAACTCTCGACCGTTATGAACGACTTGAGCAAGGGCTTAGTTACTATATTCACGACTCCGCCCAACGCTCCGCTTCCATATAAATCAGAAGCAGCGCCGCTAACAACCTCCACGCTCTCGATGCTCGATCTTGGCAGGCGATCCCAATACACCCATCCGCCAAACGGAGTGTTAATTGGAACGCCGTCGACAAGGACGATTGCACGACTTGCGCCACTTGCTCCGACTCCACGCAATGACACGCCCTGCGAAGTAGGGTTAGCAAACAAGCTTCCCGAACGCCGGAAGAGAGTGAAACCGGGAGCTTCGCGCAGAACATCGTCGAGCACCAAGCTTCCGGAGATTTCAATCTGCTGCTTCGAAATTGAAAACTGACTGTTCGGCAGAGCGCAAATATGATCTGTTCCAACCGAAGCGACGATAATTCTTTCTACAATGGGCGCTGGTTGTAGATAAATTTGAAGCGGAGTTCTGAGCGTTTCGTCCTTAATCTCTATCTTGAGCGGCGCAAAACCAGGATAGCTCACCAGCAGGGTGCCCGGACCGTCTCGGGGAACACTAAACCTCCCGTTTTCGTCTGTGGCCGTCACGCGCGTCCCATTAACAGAGCGGAACTCGATGCTGACGTTGCTGATAGGGGCGCGGTCTGAATCGAACACCACTCCCTGCAGGTTAGATATTTGCTGGCCTTTGCCTACGCTGGCAAGCGCGAACGGCAGAAACCAGACTAGTAAACTGATTAAGAGTGAGAGTTTGGTTCTGTTAAGTTGGGCCGGTGCGGTCTGCCTAACTTGCTTAGCTCGTGCTTTTGACATGGATCGTTGCCGCTGAGCGTCAAGCGATTTGTAAATCAGCAGGTCTTTCAGGAGATACCCGGCCTGGTAGAAAATTCCCGGCAATCGTTATTTCAAGACATGGTGCTCGAATACTACTTCTTAGCTGGAGCCCTGCCGGAATTAATAGCCAGGGTTTGAAGTACGACGGTGTCGTCGCCGGTCTCAATGGACATTGTTGAGCCGGAAGGCACCGTGAAAAACTCATCGATCGCGTGCTTCTGGCGCTGACCGTCGATCACCGTGACCATATCCTCTCCGCTTCGCACTTGAACAATCAAGAATCCCTGCTGAGGAAATCGGTCGATCCGCTGCCGGTTCGGGATGGTCCAGTTGCGGAGGGTCATCTGAATCTCGGCTTGCCCGGCCGCATGCAGGCGGGGATTTTTCAGGGAACTACGCCCTTCAAATCTTTCAATCGGCTCCAGGGGCATGGCTTCATCAAACTTCGAGTTATCAGTTTTGTTGCCGGGCTGCGTCGCGGTTGCGGTTGGTGATGGCGAAGGGCGTTGGCCAAGAGAGACCAGCACCATGAGAGTCTCTGACAGCAAGAGGCCCACTGCCACTACAATGTAACGCTTCATGATTTTTCCCCCAATAAGTTCACGGCGAAAGCATGTACACGTTGTTTCCTTCGGTCGCGATGTAAACACGACCGTTGGCCAGAGCGGGTTCGTTGTAGACCATCCTGCCTGAAAGCGGGATGTCCTTCAGCACCGCCGGCTGTGGCACGAATTTATAACCGGAAGCTATGCAGTTAGCATTCGTAACATCGGGGTTGCTGCATCGAAATCCCGCGGCGGGAACGAGACTTGGATCTGCGATCACTACCAAGTGACCCAGGTCCGTGCCGACATAAACGATTCCGTTGGTGACCGTAGGGTGACCCAGATAATATCGCTGGAACGGGTTAGGAGGTGATGTGCCCGGTACATCGATCAGCCAGCGCAGTCGGTCTGCTTCAGCAGCACAGACATTAAAGGCATGCAATCGCCTATACCCTCCAAGGACGCCGGACACTGTGAGATTCAGACCGCCATTCATCGCAATGTAGACATCTCCCCAGGCAGCGCCGCCGCGCATATAACGAGTGTCACCATGGGTCGTTCCATCGCCCGGCGTAAACGGGATCGTCGCCGGAGGAAAAGTCCATCTTCGGGACGGCGGGCCGGGCACGGTTGGACCATCATCGAGGGCATGGGTCCAGCCATCTTTCATCGTGGAGATGACTACTTTGCCACAACTCGTCGACATTATGGTGGCCCCCGCCGACCAGTCAGGGTCACCATCGAGTATCCAGGGGACGGGTTGGAATTTCCAAATAATGGCTCCTGAGTTTTGATCCAACTTGATCATGCTGAGGCCGTTGTTGGGCGAAGGTTCAGTAGGACTGCCGGACTTCGTATTTCCGGTCGTCATGTAGACATTCTGACCCGCCCCAGACACTGGGCTCCAGACACCGCCGCCGCGTGTGGCATCACCACATGTGCCGGTGCTGCAGTAGCTGAACGCAGGATCAATTGCGCCGGTATCAAGACGCACCGCAACGACTCGTCCCTTTTGAATCGGGTTATCGCATTGATCGCCGATTCCAACATAAACATGATTGTTGAAAACCACCGGCGAAGAGTATCCAATGTTTTCGTGAAACTCAGTCTTGCTGCCCGAAGTTAGTCCGGTTAGTCTCGCGATCAAGGGCGACTTCCAGATTTCCGCTCCCGTCTTGGCATTCAGCGCGAAGAGCCGGCCGTCCCCGAGATGCATGCCAATCGACTGATCGGGCGCCGCGAAAATCACCGCATCGGTGCCGTTGATGTCGGTTATGGATGCACTCGAGGCAATTCCGTAGCTTGAGGGGTTGCACTGAAACTGGGTCACAAGAGCCGGTGAACCGGCCGGCGGGTATTGCCACAGAAGTGCGCCGGTATCGCCATTCAGGGCATAGAAGAAGCCGTTCCCGTTACCGATGTAGACGATGTTATCGTTGACGACTGGCGACGCGCGGAACCCGGCATTACCGCCTGGCCCGGGCGCGGGCGCGGTCCAGGTCCAACGCACGGCGAGATTGGGGACCTTCGCGGGGTCAGACAGCGCCGTGCTCTTGGGCTGACTTGACGTGCGCATTGAGTCGTAGTGGAACGCGTGCCACTCTTGTTCTTTCCGGCAACCCAACAGACAGATTACACACATCAGAAAGATTACAATGCTCAGCGGCAGCGACTGAGAGAGGTTCTTATGTTTCATTGTTACCTCCGCATCGAACATGTGAGTTACGGAACCTTAACGACATAAGCTCTTAACGCAATGGGCCCATCGGCTTTAGCTGCAATCTTCAGCGCCTCTCCTTCCGCAAGCGAAAATGTCGAACCGGTGCCGAGGTCCTGTGACTTCTGCCCGATGGTCGCCGTTCCACTTCCAGTCCGGACTTCGAAGACTCCCGCGCCCTGCACCGGCACCGACACAGCCTCCTTCCCGGGGGCGACCAGAATATCCAGTACGTCAACGTGATAAGGATCTTTCGTAGTCGGTTCAACGACGAAAACAGAGCGCGTCGACAGACCTGGCGAGACTTGGACGAAGGCCTTCTGTGGCTGGTAATCGGAGAGTTTGAGCTGTTCGGGAGGTGGCGGTGGTGGAAGGGGACCCGTCGCACTGCCTCTGGAACCGCACGCGATTTGAGACCCGGCGGCAGAAAAAGCGGCAAACAGCGTGAAGTACATAAACCGGCCCTTAACGATGTTCATAGGACAAATCCCCGCTTTCAATCAAAGTGTCGTTGCCTTAGATGGAAACTGTTCTTGGCCATGCGTGCTGTCGAAACCATTTCGAATTCGGCGTCCTTCCCCGCGAAAATGCGATTTGGAATAGCGCTTTGGGAAGGCGAACAAGAAGAGTGCGCAAAGACTCAGGCTGGATTTTGGCGAGTGTGTACTGGGAAACAGGCTCGTGAAGATTCAGCCCTTTGAAAAAATAGCATCCGCACCATACTCGTAGCAGCCCCAAAAGTCAACAATTCTTGCTTGATGTTTCGGGCTTTAGCTAGAACAGCCGAGTACTTTGCTACGGGCCCGAAGCACACAATTGGGCCTTTCCGACTTTTAGTTCAGACTCGTGGCGAAGACGCTTACGAATCTCGCCCTTTGATTTCGCCTGCCATGTTCTCTATTTGTTGATCGAGAATACAAGGGGCCGTCGAGGGCCGAGACATCTTGCTCGGCTCGTCCTCTGATCAAGTTCGAGGTGAGAACCGAGAATCGTTGGAAATAGACCAAAGCTACGAACAAGACCTGAGTCATGAATCAAACAATCGCGCCGGTGAAGCGATTGAGACTGAGGAAATGGAATTCAGCGTTTCGTGAAGACGTTTGAGAGCAAGCAGAGGTATGAACATCAAAGAAGCCAAAGAGTTGCCGATCTATCTGACTCTGAAAGAGGTGGCCGAATTGCTCAAAGTGAAACCACGGACGATTTACGCCTGGGGTAAGCGAAAGCGAATACCCTACGAGCGCAAAGGTAGTCTGTTGCGTTTTCGGATGGCCACGCTTCTCTCATAGTTGCTGTAGATGCGTTGCTGTGCAACCCACCTTGCTAGCTCCGTTAAATGCCGTATTTCCGATCCACGGATGCCGAAAAAAATCTTGCGTTTGCTTAACGTGGGGTTTAATCTCACCGCGCATCGGTTTTTGCTAACTCGCTCCGGCCTGAGTCGCTCGGTTCTCGCAAGGCACACCACGACTAGGCCGCCAAGACCCGGCTTTTGGACGGCTAAATGAATTTGAATTAACCGAAACTGCTTAGAACAGCGACAGCGCGCCTTGTAGCAGCTTCAGCGCGACATCGACGAGCGGATCGGTTGCCAGAGTTACAGGCTGTGCATCGCTCGGCGGAGCGTCAACAATTCCCGTTGCCATCGCTGATGAAGGCGGCGGCGGCGTGTCTGGCGGGCCGCTAATAATACCCGCAAAAGCGGGAGCACTGACCACAAACGCCAACAGTACAGCAATGGTGAGTTTCCGAAGTGTTCTCATCAGTTTTTCTCCTGTAAGAGTTTTGGTTTGCTCTGAAAGAGCGGGCGGCATGTTAGCACTCTCGGCGCAAAGATCATTACAGACATAACGAAAGGAAACTCTCACATGCATTTAGCAAGCGAGATCCTACGCGAACTAGATAATCCTGGGCTTTCCTTTAATGAACGAGCACTCTTACGTTGTGAGCTTGCCAAACAGCAGGAACAGGCGGGTGATTACGACGCTGCGGGCGATGTGATGGCGGATCTGTGGCAAGGCGTAGGAACACGCCCAGCGGTTGAGGGGCTGGAGGACGAGACAAAAGCTCACGTGCTTCTGCGGGTCGGCGCGCTCACAGGATGGATCGGCAGTGCTAGTCAGATCGAAGGCTCTCAGGAAATGGCAAAGGATCTGATCAGCGAAAGCCTGAGAATGTTTGACGAGCTGGGCCAGAGAAATAAGGTAGGCGAAGCGCGTAGCGATCTCGCGCTCTGCTACTGGCGCGCGGGCGCTTTCGATGAAGCCCGCGTGACGCTACAAAAGGCTCTGACTGAACTTGACGAAAGCGATGTTGAGCAGAGAGCGATTGCATTGCTCCGACTAGCCGTGGTCGAAAACGATTCGAAGAGACTCAGTGAGGCTCTGCGCGTTTACAACGAGGCTGCCCCTCTATTTGACGAGGTGCGGGATCACTACATCACGGCAACTTTCCATTTCGGCTTCGCCAACGTGTTGAATCAACTTAGTTCGGTTGAGAATCGCAAGGACTATGTAGACGTGGCGCTAATGGAATATACAGCTGGGAGCTTTCACTTTGAGCAAGCGGGCCATGAACGCTACCAGGCTTGCGTTGAGAACAACCTAGGATTCCTTTACAGCACTATTGGAAAGTTTGACGATGCTCACGAGCATCTAGATCGCGCGCAGATGTTAATGACTCGACTCAAAGACACTGTTCATCTGGCCCAGGTAGACGAAACCCGCGCACGAGTGCTGCTAGCGGAAGGGCGGTTTGTCGAGGCCGAGAAAACAGTCCGCGCTGCGGTGCGTAAACTCGAAAAGGGCGACGAGGTTTCATTGCTGACTGAAGCTCTGACTACACATGGAATCGCACTGGCGCGTCTAGAACATTCAGATCAAGCGCGGGCATCTCTAGAGCGAGCGATTACGGTTGCGGAGCGAGTTGGCGACTTCGAGAGCGCGGGAGTGAGTGCATTAACCATTATCGAGGTACTTGGTGCGAGTCTTTCCAATGAGGAAGTGTGGGCCACCATTGATCATGCGGGCGTTCTATTAGAAAAGACGCAAGACATCTCTACTCTTAGACAACTGGCTGACGCAGCGTTCCGCGCACTCTTTCTAACGCAGGCGGTTCCCGCGCCACCTGATTGGAAGGGCTTCTCGTTTTGGGATGCGGTGCATAAGCATGAGTCCCGGCTAATTAGCTTGGCACTCAAAGAGACTGGCGGCAAGGTAACAGCAGCGGCTCGCTTACTCGGTTTCAGGCATCATCAAAGCCTCATTACTTTAATAAACAGTCGTCACAAGGATTTGCTGGAGACTAGATCCGCCGTGCGAAAACGAAGACGCCACCTTTTCTCCAAATCCAGAGAGATCAAAAGAAAAGTTGTGAGGCAGGGTCCAGAACCGGGCACGTCTCAGATTTCCATTCTGCGCGTGGAAGACAATCAGCAAATAGCCAAACTAGTCGATGAAATGTTCGCCGCCGAAGAATGGCGCGTGGAGCTTTGCACGGATGGCTATAGCGCGCTCGAAAAACTTACGGGCAACGACCACTATGATGTGCTGGTGGTTGATTACGATCTTCCAGGACTGAGTGGTATTGAGTTGGTCGAGAGGGCCCGCAAGATGAGGCACCGTAACCGTACGCCCATCGTGATGCTTTCAGGCAGTAATTGTGAGACTGAAGCATGGGGCGTTGGTGTGCAAGCCTTTCTAAAAAAGCCGGAACAAATTAGCGAGCTTCCATCAACGATCAACCGACTGCTTGAAGTCCAACGCAAGAAAGACTGAGGAACAGGATCAGCGTTCGCAGCGTCTACTTGAAGTGTCTTTGTTTGAAGCTAAAAGGAGTTCCCTATGAAACGTACTCACCGTCTTCCCGCGAGATTCATCCGCTGGACGAGTTTGTGTGTTTGCTTTGCGCTGGTCCTTTCATGTTTGGTTGTTACGCCGCTGGGCAGTTTCGATCACAGCTCAACAGCACTGGCGCAAGGGCAAACTGGCTCGCTGAACGGCAATGCTAAGAAAGTTGAGCCAGCGCCACCTTTGGCCGGCCCGCCGGCAGCAAATTTGTCCAACCTCGATGAAGTGAAACTACGTGGGCAGGAAGCCCCACACGCGCCGGAATCGGTGAGTTCGACATTACGGTCGCGTCGCAAGCCACTCGAGCCGCGACTTGGGAGGAAAGTCGGCGATCCTTTACCGCCTGTAAGACTTGGTAGTAGCAGAATGCGGAACCGCAGCGACCATACGGATAGAGCGAGTGCTGCCACGCGCTCCGTACCGGGTGGGTCGTTGCGCTCGCATCATGTGCGCCGGTCCCGCTCATCCAATTTCCTGGTAACGCCGATGCCGCAAG
>WNFR01006997.1_pt1 | contig 11499 bp, 9 predicted proteins | sample 5400221 | NCBI WGS metagenome assembly WNFR01 (sample SAMN13153357, study PRJNA577476) | soil metagenome | isolation source: 40 cm soil under Madrone tree | place: USA:California | collected 2016-06-14 | reverse complement strand
AATCAGGACGGCGCGCTTGTCCCGAACGCGGTGGCCAACGGGGCGCGCGAGCTGGCCAAGAGGAAGGGCTTAGAGCTGGTCTTTTTCGGGACGTTACCGAATGGCACTGCCGATTTCTCCGGCATTCTGAACAAAGTGAAGGCAGCGAAGCCCGACGTCCTGGTCGTGGCTTCCATCCGCATTGACGACCTTGTGGCCATCACGCACCAGATGAGGGAGTTGGATCTCAATGTCAGGATGTTGAGCAGTCTGCCGTATGGCCTGCTCCCCGACTACTATCAGCGCCTCGGAAAGGAGGCGGAGTTCGTCTACAGCGGCACCTTCTGGGAAGCGGGTCTTCCGAACCCCGGGAACCAGGAGTTCGCCGCAGCGTATGAGAAGGAGTTCAAGCGCGCTCCCGCCGTTCAGTCGGCGGGTGCGTACGCCGGGTGCCGGCTCTTCGTGGAGGCCGTACGACGGGCTGGGAGCCTGGACTCCGACAAGCTGCGAGAGACGTTACTTGCTTTCCGCACCAAGACTGTTCTTGGCGACTTCGCTATCGACGAGCGTGGGTTTCAGATCGGCCACAAGGCGGTCGCCATCCAGTGGCAGGATGGCAAGCAGGTGGTGGTCTGGCCGGATGAGTTTGTCTCCGGAAAAGCCCGGTTCCCCACGCCGCCGTGGAACCAGCGCTAACCTCAAAATGAACGGCTATAACTGCAGGTGACCTCGGCCCGCGCCACAGCAGGATCACGCCGCACTCTAGAGAGCCCCGCTCGGCTTTTGCCCGTGGGGCTTTTTCCTATTCATGGGACACCACAGCGATCGGGCCGCTGCAGCGGAGCGGATTTAGCGCAACCTTGGATTTCGTGACGGTATCGGGGCCTGTGAATTTCGGGTAGTCCTCCGTCCGGTCGGTGTGCTGGCTTTCAGGATTGCGCATTCGTGCAATCCAGAGACAGAACTCCTCCCATTGACCGAACAGATAACGCCGCTGCGCCCACTCATTCGTTGTGCCCAGTCGAAATCTGGTGTGCCATATTTGTGCCTTGGATAGGCTGGTTTCGAGATTGGCAAGCGCCGCAAGTGTTTGATTGACAAAATTCTACGTTCGTACAAAACTGATTCGTAATCAGTAGGTCGGTGGTTCGACTCCACTCAACAGCACCATCTAATCAGAAGTTTAGCGACGTAAAATCGCGGCCACTCTGCCAATTCCGACCTCACTCTGCCAATCGTCAATGGCATGCACTGTAGCACCGTTACTGCGCGCGTTTGGCCAAAGGGTGTATCCATGCTGAACGACGTGGCTGATGCAGATGCTGCTGAAACTGCATTCTGACCAAACAAACAGCGTCAGCGTTGAGCTGCATCAGCAGCGATTAAGTGAGGACGGACGCGTGTTGTCCTTCGGCCATACTTGCGGTCGCTTGCGCAGCCGAAAAATCAAAAGCCGCCATACCAGGATCCTGAGACACCGGCGGCAGTCGGCCTATTCTGTTGAAAAACTCGAAAATGCACTCGCTGCATTTTCTTGCCAAGCTGAATCGTGATTTCCAGTCGGCCTATGAATCGCCAGAGGGCCAATCAGAAGGCTCTTGGTGGCGCGCAGTATGAGGTCGCGTGCCCCCCCGCGTCCGAAATGCAACGAAGCCTCTGAGCGCCTGCAATGTTTCTAGCAGTTCTGGAAACGGAGTTTTTCAACAGAATAGGCCAGGAGCGGTCGTAGCGCCGCGTCACCCGAAGCGGCCAGAATCTGTCATCGAACAGAAAATCTTGGAGCGGCCCCGCGATAGGGAAACTGCTCGTTCCGATGCGGTCAGGCCGTGATAAAGGGCCGGTAGGCTTGGCCCGATGTATCGATGCGCCATCCGCCAAGATCGCTGGACAGCTCCCCGCCGAATTAGTAACGTTCATGATGCCTTACGATATTACGGAGCGCGGGTGGGCACCTCTCGTTAAGCTGCATCAAACGCCGCCGCAAAGCTCATGACTGCGACGTTCTATGACGAGCTCGCACCCTACTATCACCTGATCTACGGCGATTGGGAGCATGCCATCGCCACGCAGGGCTCGGCGCTTGCCGGGCTTCTTCAGGAATTTGGAGTCGGGCCAGGCGAAGGTGTTCTTGATGCAGCCTGTGGAATTGGCACGCAGACACTTGGACTCCTGGGGCACGATTATCGCGTTACGGCATCCGACATTTCGCCCGGCGCAATCGCGCGCCTCAAGACTGAGTTAGCGAATCGAATGCTTCATGCAGATGCCTATGTGGACGACATCCGACATCTTGGTCACGTCGGCGCTGGCTCAGTAGCCGCTGCAGTCGCGTGCGACAACGCCGTTCCCCACTTGTTGTCGGATACGGAGATCCTGCAAGCGTTCCGCAGTTGCTATCGCTGTCTACGACCGGGCGGGGTCGCGATCTTTTCGGTGAGAGATTACGCGAGCATCGAGCGTAGAAATCCGGATGTGCGTCCGTATGGTCTGCGGTACGAAGCCGGTCGCCGATTTCTCGCAGTGCAGGTGTGGGAGTGGGACGGCGACCAATACGATCTGAGGGTGTACCTTACCTCCGAGTCGCCAACCGGCGCATGCGAAACGCGCGTACTTACAAGTCGCTATTACGCCGTGCCGTTTGCGCGACTGGCGGACCTCCTGGTAGAGGCGGGTTTCACGGACGTGCAGCGTCGAGATGGAATACTTTTCCAGCCGGTCCTGCTGGGACGCAGGAATGAAGCAGCCTGATAGTGCAGCCAGTCGGACTGGCCGCCACATGGCTTGTCGTTAGCGAGTGTCCGCGCAGCCTGCCGGTTGGCTACATCGGTTGAGCGACCGGTCGAACTGCGACCGTCGACCATCAAGCCGCTCGCATTCAGACTCGATGGTCGCTGAACGGCCAACAGCGGTCCTAGGACTGCATGAACTGGTTGCCCGAAAGCGGCCGGTCGTTAGTATAGTCAGAGTATTCGACAGCACGGGCCTGGCGCGATGTATTTCGGTTCGATGGCCCTGGACCGCAATAATTGTGATCATCCTGTGCGCATTTAGCACTCTAATCAAGGCTACGAAGCGAGAAGGAGATTGTTCAGTGCGACAGCACTTGCGTGCGCGCGCAGCAATATCGGGGCTGGTGGTGCTCGTTGCGCTATCGGTCGCCGCCAAAACCGCTGGCGCGTCGTCCACGTACGATCCAAAACCATGGCTAGAAGATCTCGAACAGAGTCGCGCCGCCCTTAAAGCGAAATATGCCAACTTAGAATGGGCCGTATTTGAGCGCGAGGCAGACTTGCCGGCGCTGTTCGCAGATGCGAAGGCGCGCGTCGAATCGGCATCGAGTGAGGCCGAAGCCCATACCGCGTTCGACCGGCTGGCACGCAGAATCGGTGATGGCCACGTGAGGTTCAGTTGGCCACGTCAAAGCGCCAACACGCCATCCAGCGTCCAAGGTGCTGACTGCGCGGAGCTTGGCTACGACGCTCGAATGAGAGGGGCGGCGGCTGCTGCCCTCGTGCCCGGCTACACACCCTTGGCAGACCCGTCAGCGGAAGAATTTCCGGCGGGAATACTCCAAGCCGCAGGCCAAAGGATCGGCGTCGTAAAGATCGGGCTGTTCAGTCCGAAGGGGTATCCCGACCTCTGTGCAGCGGCACTCGCGGCGCTAAAGATCGCTCCCAAGGAGACCTGCGATGACGCCTGTGCAGATCGCATTGAAGCATGGGCATCGAAGCGCATGACGCAGGATTTGATGGCCCAGGTCCGCGCTCTCAGAGCGGCAGGCGCTGTAATCCTGCTCGTGGATCTGGTCGGAAACGGCGGTGGATCGGAGTGGGCGGAAGCCGCGGCGCGCATAGTCTCCGCCGTCCGCTTGAAGTCGAACCGCGTCAATTTTGTGCGGGGCGAGCATTGGGCCGCGGCGTTTTCCAAGATGGAAACCGAACTTCGCGCGGCGGCTCGAGACGCTGACGGTCAAGACCAGCCGCTGCTGCTGGAGTTGGCAACGGCGGTCGCAGGCCGCCGGCGAGAAGCAGAAATCTTCTGTGACTCAGAGCCGATGTGGCGCGGCACGCGGCCAACGTGCCAACGGCTGGGTGAGGGGTTCTTTAGTTCCGGTCTCGTTGACTCGGCCGATCCAGCAGCACTTAGAGGCAAATCTTGGGCGAGTCTGGTCTTCACGCCGGTGCAATATCCGTTTGAGGAGGGAGTCTGGCGCGGGCATTTAATTGTGCTCGTCGACGGTGCGACCGGATCGGCCGCGGAGCAATTTGCGGCACTGCTGCAAGACAACGGTGTAGCGTTGGTGATGGGTGCGCCAACGGCTGGCGTGGGTTGTGGCCACACCAATGGAGGGACGCCCACCACGTTAAGGAACAGCCACGCGACTCTGGAGCTGCCCGATTGCGTCCGGTTGCGGAAGGACGGAAGCAACGAGGTTATGGGAATCCAACCGGACGTCCTGGTGGGTTTGCGGTCGCAGGACGGGCCGCATCGGATCGCGTCGCGGATTGCTTCGAAACTCACTGAGGCCGTTGAGCGTGCTATGCGAATGAAGCAGCCTTAGACAATGTACGGCGGAGCCGTGCGACAACTCCATCGATGAAGGCTGATTACACACGCACACGTTGCCTTCGCTTGCCTGCCCGATACCAGACGTTCGCGACCGACTGAAAGGGGTCGATAGCGCCCACCCACGACTCACAAAGAGGTGACCGCTTTCTGCGTGGCTGACGGTTCAATCCGAACGGACAGTGTCCGTCAGGTCTGATTCCGAGCAGGACAAGTGTCGTAGCCGAGACTTCATCTTGCAAGCGGTGTCGGATCATTGTTGCGCTCGACAGGCACCGAAACCGGCCCAGACCCGGTCATTCGCTGGCCGCGCTCAAATCCTGCTGTGGGCGTAGTATTGGTTCGACTTCCTCTCGTCGACGAGATTCGTTGATGCATCGACGAACGTTCATCGGTAGCGTTGCGGCTGGACTCCTCGCAGTGCCGCTCTCCGCGCGCCCGCAGCAGAGCGATCGGTTGCGGCGCATCGGCGTGCTCATCGCGTTCGCAAAGAACGATGAGGTTTGGCAGGCCGACCTCGCGGCTTTCAGGCAGCGCCTCCAGGACCTCGGTTGGATCGATGGCCGAAATGTTCGAATTGATTACCGGTTCCCAGGCGAAGACATCGAACACATCCGCGTCGTCGCTGCGGAACTGGTCGCGCTCGCGCCGGATGTAATCTTTGTCTCCAGCAATCCGGGAGTGTCGGCTCTTATGCAGGCGACCCGCACCATCCCGATCGTCTTCATCGGTGTGTCCGATTCGGTCGGAAGCGGCTTCGTCGCAAGCCTGGCGCGTCCGGGTGGAAATATTACCGGGTTCCACAATTTTGAACCCTCGATCGGCGGCAAATGGTTGGAGGTGCTCAAGCAGATCGCGCCTGGGGTGCGTCGGGTAGCGGTCGTCCACATTCCGGAAATACCCGCTAATGTCGCGTTCCTGCGTGTGGCCGAAGCCTCTTCCACCTCGTTAGGGCTGACAGTCACAGCAGCCGGCGTGCGCGACGCTCCCGACATCGAGCGCGTGCTCACGGCGTTCGCGCGGGAACCCAATGGTGGCTTCATCGTAACGCCGAGCCCGCTAACTTCGGCGGCCCGCGGCGAATTGATCATTGCGTTGGCTGCCCGGTTGGGTGTACCGGCGATCTATCCATTCCGCTTCTTCGCCACAGGTGGTGGCTTGATCTCTTATGGAATCAATCGCGCGGAATTCGTGCGGGAGGCTGCCTCTTACGTCGACCGAATCCTGCGCGGGGCAAATCCGGGCGAGCTTCCGGTGCAACTACCGACCAAATACGAGTTGGTGATCAACGCCAAGACGGCGAAGGCACTCGGCATTACGATTCCGCAATCGCTGCTGCTGCGCGCGGATGATGTGATTCAGTGATGGATCGTTCCGGGATGGTCGCACCTATCCCGCCAATCTGCGCCGTCACCGGGTAACTTGATTCGTTGAACGGCTGCTCTTGAGAAGTGCGACCGGCAGGTGAGGGTCGTACTGGGACCGTCGCGGATAGGACCGAGTGCCGGGAGCGGTCATTCACCGGCGGCGCTCAATTCCCGCTGTAGGCGTAGGATGGCTGGACTTCCTTTCGTCGACGAGGGGCGGGCGCTGGCGAGGACGGGCCCGAGGATATGGACCCCAGGGAGTTGAGGTGAAGTTCTTTCGTGTGGAGCCGGAATGAGGCGGCGGGATTTCGTGGCCATGGTCGGCGCAGCAGCGCTGGCGAGCCCGACTTTGACGCGAGCGCAGCAGCTTGCAACGCCTGCGATCGGATTCCTTAGCGGCGGGTCGTCCCGCGGCGCTCATGCGCCCGACATCGATGGCTTGCGACAAGGCCTCGTGGAAGGCGGCTACATCGAGGGCCGCACCGTGATCATCGAATACGGCTTTGCCGACGGTCACTTTAATCGCCTACCAGCGCTGGCCAGCGATCTCATACGCCGCCGCGTTGCTGTGATTGCCACGGTCACGCTGCCCGCCGCGATGGCTGCCAAAGTGGCGACGCCGACCACCCCCGTTGTATTCGTGATCGGCGAGGATCCGGTTAAAACCGGTCTGGTTGCAAGCCTCAATCGGCCTGGAGGCAACGCGACCGGCGTCAGCGACTTTATCAACCAGCTCGGCGCGAAACGGCTGGAACTTATTCGGCAAGCTGTGCCACGGATGGCATTGATCGGACTTCTCGTCAATCCGAGCAATCCCAACGCTGAACCCGATGCCAAGGAGGTCGAAGCCGCGGCGAACGGGCTTGGACAAAAGCTGTTCGTCCTGAAGGCGACGAGCGACCGCGAGCTGGAGGCAGCATTCACGACCCTTGCACAGGAGCGGGCCGGCGCCCTCTGTGTCAATATCGACCCGTTCTTTTTCGGCGCCCAGGATCAGATCATCGCGTTAGCCGCCCGGTACAGATTGCCCACGATTTATCCCCTAGGCGAATTTGTCAAAGCAGGCGGGCTCATGAGCTACAGTCCGAACCGTTTCGGCTCATGGCGCCAAGCGGGCCTGTACGCTGCGCGAATCTTGCATGGCGAGAAGCCGGCCGATCTTCCAGTTCAACAAGCGACGAACGTCGAGTTGGTCATCAACGTCAAAACCGCCAAGGCACTCGGCCTTACCATACCGCCGACGCTGCTGGCGCGGGCGGATGAGGTGATTCAGTGATAGTGCGCGAAGTCTCGATCACTGTGCGGGCAGCGCGCGGGCTTCCGATGCTTGACCGCCGAGTAGCTTTGTTCGCTGACCGTCTGCTCTCGGAAGTTGCGCCTGTCCGGAGAGGACCCGACAGCAGTCATCGCTGCATGTCGGTGGCCCTTCGAGTAAGCGGCGTAATACTTGCCGCGTACGCCCTTGCCTAGGTCTTCACGTTTGTACAGTTTTCGCATGATCATGCACCTTGCGTTAGCCTTCCTCATAGATACGACGCTCGGACCGTATGGCACGCCGAGCACTGATGATCCGAAGCATCCGACGGTGTTCGGTGTGGCTGACGACATCCGGGGCGACGATTCGATCACCCGCGACGCAGTGCTCATCGCGGCCGGAACGGATGTTTGTCGATCCAGTGCCTCGCAATGTCCACCCGCCGGCACACCCATACCCTGTCGCGCTTCTCGATGTGGTCGAGGAAGCGCTGCAGCGCCTTGAACCGCCCGGGCCGGCCAAGCAGCCGGCAGTGCATGCCGATCGACATCATCTTCGGCCGCTCCTCGCCTTCGGCGTAGAGCACGTCGAAGGCGTCCTTGAGATAGGCGAAGAAATGATCGCCGGTGTTGAAACCCTGCGGCGCGGCGAAGCGCATGTCGTTAGTGTCCAGCGTATAGGGCACGACCAGATGTGGCACGTCGTTCCCGTGGGAAGTCTTCACGACGGTCCAAAACGGCAAGTCGTCTCCATAATAATCCGCGTCATAGAGAAAGCCTCCGTTCTCCACCACCAGGCGGCGCGTGTTCGGGCTATCTCGACCCGTGTACCAGCCGAGCGGCGCCTCGCCGGTCAGGCGCTTTATGATCTCCACGCCGATATTCATGTGCTCGCGTTCAGTGGCCTCATCCATGTTCTGGTAGTGGATCCAGCGCCAGCCGTGGCAGGCGATCTCATGGCCCAGCTCGACGAAGGCAGCGGTCACATCGGGGTTGCGTTCCAAGGCCATGGATACCCCGAAGACGGTAAGCGGGAGCTTGCGCCGCTCGAATTCGCGCAGGATGCGCCACACGCCGGCGCGCGAGCCGTACTCGTAGATCGACTCCATGGACAGATGGCGGGCCTGGAAGGCCTGCGCGCCGATGATCTCGGACAAGAACTGTTCCGAGGCCTTGTCGCCATGCAGCACGCAGCTCTCGCCGCCTTCTTCGTAGTTGAGCACAAACTGCACTGCGGTCCGGGCATTGCCTGGCCAGCCGGCGTGCGGAACGTCGCGGCCGTAGCCGATCAGGTCGCGGGGGTAGGATGGCGCGGCCGTCATGGCTTGCTCCTCGGAATCGTGTGGACGCTTCTTGAACTCACATCGTTGCCTTGTCACGGTGCGCGCAAGAAATCGTAGACCGTCCCGGCGACGACATGCGTCGCCCGGCGCAGGTCCTCGAGCAACAGGTTTTCGTCTGGTCGTTTCGCATTCGATTCGGCGATGGTGCGCGGACCCGCGCCGTACATCACGATCGGCACGCCGTGCTCGCCGTACAGCCGTGCGTCCGCGTACAGCGGCACCCCAACCGCCGGAATGTCCTCGCCGAACGCGCGCCGCGCGTGTCGGCGTATCGCCTCGACCAGCCTTTCATGCCCCGGGAGCGGTTTCAGCGCGTTCGCGCGCAGCAAGCGCTTGATCTCGACGCGGATCCCGTCGTGGGTCGCCGCGACGGACTCGATCAGTGCACGTACGCGCGCTTCCACCGCGCTTGGATCCTCTTCGGGCGTCATTCGCCGGTCCATACGAAATGTAAGCCGGTCCGGGACCACATTGGTATTGATGCCGCCGTTGAGGAGGCCAACGATCATGGTCGGATGGTCGATGCCCTTCACCTGCGATTTCCGGGATTTCAACGCGTCGGCTTCGGCATAGATTGCGTTCAGGATTGCGACGCCGGCGCGGAAGGCGTCGCGACCGGTCTCCGGCATGGCACCATGTCCCGACTTGCCGTGGACGGTCACCTCGAGCTGCAGGCACCCGTTGTGCGCCGTCACGACTGCGTAGCTGAAGCTCGCGGCGATCGCAAAGTCCGGCTGCGTGAGCTTGCGCTCGAGAAGCCACCCCGGCCCGGCCAAGCCCCCGAATTCCTCGTCGTACGTGAAATGCAGCTCCACGCCTCCGTTAAGCGCGGCGCCACTGGCACCCTGCGCGCGCAGTGCGGCGAGCGCATAAGTGTACGTCGCAATGTCCGACTTCGAAACGGCGACACCGCGGCCATACATGCGGCCATCCTCTATCACGCCCCCGTAGGGCGGTTTGGTCCACCCCTCGCCAGGAGGCACGACGTCGCCGTGCGCGTTTAGCGCGACCGTCGGCCCGCCTGACCCAAAGCGCTGACGCACGATCAGATTGGTCACGCTGCGCATGCCGTATGCTCGAAGAAAATCTTCGGGCACGGGATGGCGCTCGACCTCGAAGCGCATGGCTGTCAATAGTGCAGCCGCTTTCTCGGCTGCCGGTGCATTGTCGCCGGGTGGCGTGTCCGACGGCACTTTTACGATCTCGCGCAGGAACTCGATCTGCTCGGGATGGTGGGCGTCGATCCAGCGCCCGATGTCTTCGTAAGGACCCGCCTGCGGCGCAGTTTGCGCGTTCATTTCAGGAGCCCGCGTCGACGGGTCTGAAGTTTTCGATGAAGCGCAGGAATACTTGCGCGCTGGTGTCGACGTCCTCGAGCGTGATCGCTTCCGCCGGGTTATGGCTGATGCCGCCCTTGCAGCGCACGAACAGCATGCCGATATCGGTCAGATCGACGAGCGCCATGCCATCGTGACCGGCCCCGCTCGAGAGCTCGCGCACCGGTAATCGTTGCGCTGCAATCGCTTGGCCGATTTGTTCCATCAGCCACGGCGCGCAGGCCGCCGTCTTGCCTTCGTGCGTGGGGTTGATTTTCAGCGCGACCTTGCGACGCGTGCAGATCGCTTGCATCGTCTGCTCGACGTCCGCTACCGCGGCGAGCCGCGCGGCATCGCGAGGCGAGCGGATGTCGAGGGTGAAGAACACCTTGCCGGGAATGACGTTGGTCGCCCCGGGAAGCGTTTCGAGCCTGCCCACCGTACCCACCAGATCCGGAACGCTGGCACAACGCCGCTCGATCGCCAGCACGCATTCAGCGGCGGCGGCAAGCGCATCCTGGCGCAGATTCATCGGCACCGTGCCGGCATGGCCGGCCATGCCGTCGATTTCGATCAGCAGGCGGTTGGCGCCGTTGATGGCAGTCACGACCCCGACCGCGAGTCCTTCTGCCTCCAGCACCGGGCCCTGTTCGATATGCAGTTCGGCGTACGCCAATACGTCGTCACGCTTGTGCGCGGCGCGTGAGATCTGTGCGGGGTCGAGGCCGAAATGGGTCAAGGCTTGCCGCATGCTCACACCTTCGTGGTCGACCTTCTCCAGCAGCGACGAGTCAAAGGTCCCTGCAACCGCCCGGCTGCCCAGCAAAGTGCAGCCAAAGCGAACGCCCTCCTCGTCGGCGAAGCCAAGCACTTCGATGGCGAAGGGCAGGCGCTTGCCTTTCGTATTCAGCGCGTGCACGCATTCAATGGCGGCGACGACGCCGAGCATGCCGTCGTATTTGCCGGCATCGCGTACGGTGTCGAGATGCGAGCCGAGCACGAGGCACGGCAGCCCTGGTCGGTCGCCCTCGTAACGGCCGACACAATTGCCGATCTCATCGAGCCTGGCGGTCATCCCGGCATCGCGCATCCAGTCCAGCACGAGATCGCTGGCGGCCCGCTGCTCCTTGCTGAGGAATACGCGCGTCAGCCCATCGGCTTGCTCGGAGCAGCGGGCCAGCGCCTCACAATGCTCCCAGATCCGCGGTGCGGAGGGAAGGATGTCGTTGCCCATCGAAATGCTCCTTCGTTACGACACGTCTACGCCGCCGCCTTGCCCGGCACAGCGCCCACCCCGACCTCCACGTGCTCGTCGAGATCAACCTTGACCTTGCCATCGAGCACCCGCCGCGCCTGGGTCTTGTCGATGTCCTTCTCCCAAGCCGCGACGACGATGGTGGCCACGCAGTTGCCGATCAGATTGCCGAGCGCGCGTGCGATGCCCATGAACCAGTCCACCGACAGCACCAGCACCAGGCCGATAGCCGGAATGGCCGGTATCGCAGTCAGCGTGGCCGCCAGAATCACGATGGCAGAGCCGGGCACCCCGTGTGCGCCCTTGGAGGTGATCAGCGCTACCGCGAGAATCGTCAGCAGATCGACCGTAGACAACGGCGTGTTGGTCGCCTGGGCGATGAATACGGCAGCGAGCGTGAGGTAGATCGAGAAAGCGTC
>WNFR01011103.1_pt1 | contig 11500 bp, 14 predicted proteins | sample 5400221 | NCBI WGS metagenome assembly WNFR01 (sample SAMN13153357, study PRJNA577476) | soil metagenome | isolation source: 40 cm soil under Madrone tree | place: USA:California | collected 2016-06-14 | reverse complement strand
TCGAGCTAGCTCCAGCTGGGTTTTCGGCTCGCTTGCAAGAGGCTGCCGCGAAAGCCAACTCTCATCGACCGAGAAATTCTCCGTGTCGCACACGATTACCGATCGTTCAATGACGTTCTGCAATTCGCGCACATTACCCGGCCATGGGTACGACTGAAGCAGTTCCAGGCTCTTTTTGTTTACCCCGCGAATGCTCTTTCCTGCTTTACTCGCATAACGATCGATGAAGTACTCAACCAGTACGGGAATGTCTTCCTTCCGTTCACGCAGAGAAGGCACCTCAATCGGGAAAACGTTGAGCCGGTAAAAGAGGTCACTCCGGAACGTGCCCGCAGTGATGGCCGCTTCCAAATCGCGGTTAGTAGCGGCAATCACCCGAACATTCGTTCGGATGGATCCAGTTCCACCGACACGACCGAACTCGTGTTCCTGCAGAACGCGCAAAAGAGCGATCTGGGTCTCGGCGGGAAGCTCTCCGATTTCATCGAGGAAGATGGTGCCTCCTTCGGCCAACTCAAAGCGTCCTAAACGCCGCTGAGTTGCCCCCGTGAAGGCGCCCTTCTCATGGCCAAACAATTCGGAGGCGATCAAGTCGCGGGGAACAGCGGCGCAGTTAACACTCACAAAAGCGCGCGAGGAACGATGAGATCTCTTGTGGATCGCGCGGGCCACAAATTCCTTACCAGTTCCCGTTTCGCCCGTGATTAGAACGGTGGAGTCGGTGGGAGCAACCTTGGAGACCCGAGAGAGAACCGCGTGCAGGGCGGGAGAAATCCCCACGATCTCCTCGAACATCGATGCCTTATCGATTTCTTCGCGCAACGCGACGTTCTCATTCTGGAGTCGCTGCTCAGCCTTCTTGCGATCCTCGATATCGGTCGCTACGACATACCAACGTGTGACATATCCTTGTTCATCTCGTAGCGGACTCCAGCGGATGAGAAACCAGCGATACTGGCCGTCTTTTCTCAGAAAACGTGCTTCGTATTCGTGCGGGAGGCCACTTAGGAATTTGCTTTGAGTTTCGCTGGCCAAGCGTTCCCAATCATCCGGATGATAATACTTGCGACGGTCGCGGCTCCGCCACTCCTCAAGAGTAAACCCGAAATAATCGAGCATGGCTTTATTGACAAAAAGACGATCGCGATCGCGATCAGGCCCTAATACGGAGAGGTATTGCGGCGCGAAATCCAGGATCTGTCGAAGCTCCATTTCGCTCTGCCGGATCTTTCCTTCCGCGCGCTTGCGCTCAGTGATGTCGCGGATGAAGCCAGTAAACAGCCGGCGACCGTTAATCGTGAGCTCTCCGAAGGAGACCTCGACAGGGAACTCCTCACTGTTCTTGCGAAGAGCGATTAATTCGGTTCCTTGCCAGTTGATGTGCCGCTCGGCAGTGTCCAGGTAGCGTTTGAGCCCGGCTTTGTGCAGCTCCCGCATGTAGTCGGGCATCAGTGTGGTCAACGGTTGGCCGATCAGCTCGGATGCGTCGTAACCAAAGATCCTTGATGTCGCGGGATTAACAAACAAGATTGTGCTGCTCTCGTCGATACTAACTACTGCATCGCTCGCCGTTTCGACAACGATTCGATACCTTTCTTCGCTGTACCGGCGTGCGGATTCCTCTTGCTTGCGCTCCTCTATGTCCTCGCAAGCAATTAAAGTACGCAAGGACGGCTCGCTGTTCTGGCTTCGTGAAACGGCCAGGGTCTTTCTGATCGAAAACCAGTGATATTGACCGTCGGCACGCCGCAGGCGTGCCTCAGTCTCGATGGATTTCCCGGACACCAGGGCGACAGTCGATTCGTGAAAGAACTTGGCAATGTCGTCTGGATGGATCGTGCTTTGCCAGCCGCTGCCGGTTAGTTCTTGTAATGGGCGGCCCGAATAATCCTGCCAAGCGCGGTTCGCAAACTCCGCGGAGCCGTCAGCCAGAGCACACAACACCAAGGCTGGAATGGTTTCAATCAGATCCCGGAGATCTAGCGGCTCGGTACTCCGTCTAGCGCCGTGTGTTTCAGAAGTCATCTTTGTAAACACCGCTAGCCATAAGAAGGGCATTCACAAAAAGTAGTTCCGATCGGACGAGTTTCCGGTTCAAGCCTGCTCCTCTATCTCTCAAGCTTCCACCGGCGGCTTATCAGAGACTTCGCTCTACTTTTCTCCGCATCGGATCGCTTGCGACCAAAGCCGAAAACAAAGGATTCCTTCTGTTTATTGGGCGGCACGACGGACAGGCAAAGCGTTTTCGTCCGGCGTGAAATAGGGGTTTTGCCGCAGCGCATGCCCGCAAACAGCGAGGGGATGTGTCCCGAACCCCGCGTTCAGCACAAGCCAGCCGGACACTGTGTTTATGTCGTACATGCACACAATGACGCAGGGATATCGACGCGCCAGAGTCGTTACCCCATTTTCGAGTTCTACCACCTCGTGGGGGCCCCTACCGGGCAACGGAGCCTGGCCCATACCAAGCTTCCCGGAGCACACGATCCAAGTCACCACACGTCTTCCGCAAGATTTCTAAAACCCGTTGGTTCGCTTCGTCATGTCCGAACAGAACGCAATACTGGGATTCGTTCGCGATCCCAGGCTCGAGAAAGCGAACTCCGCGCTCGAATTCCTCCTCGTTCTGCCAGAAATGGATCAGATGGCTACCGAGCGCGACTTGATCGTTAGTAATGCCCAGGGTGATCTCGTCAGTAGGGTCTCTCATATGGTTCCTCTCTAACTTCGATCTCCTTTAGATCGAAGGGCGTGCCGCCTAAGTTCTCGCGAACCGCCGCTGCCGCGTATCCCGAAAGATCTGCCACGAGGGTTCTCTCACTGGCGCCGCACTACCCAAGAGCGGTTGGCGTTATGCTTTTCCCATTTCCGGTTCGTTGAACCGGCAACTACCCGCCATCGGCGCTGAATTCTCACGGGCCATAGGACTGTTTTGCTGTCCGAAAGTTACATCGATGCACCAAGAAACCGTCGCACCCTGGCAACGCCTGAGGCGCACGTTGTCGTGGCCATGGATCGTAGTTCGCTCGTAGGCAGAGGAGGGAACCTACGAAGGACTCAAGGAGAATCTGCGACGTTCACCAAATCAACGCTGCGAATGCTGAATTTCGACAGCCTTGCAACAAGGGAGATGTGAACCACCTGTGGTTACCATGCGATTTGAACCGTGTTAGCTTTGGCCTGTTCGCAACTTCGCCATGACGCGATCGATGATTGGGCCGGAGACGCTCTCAGGCAACTCGAATGAACTACTTTCTGTCACGATTTTTACAGTCTTACGGCTGGAATCGCACAGCACCTGGCACGCGCGGCACTGGGAGAGATGCAACTCGAGTTCTTGACGGATTTCTGGAGAGACTTGATTCTCGAGATAGTCAGCGAACTCGGCGAAGAATTCCTCACATGTGATCATTGAGTTGCTCCCTTGGTGCTGGCCGTGAAGTGAGGCGAGAGCCACTCTCGCAGCATGAGCCGGCCCCGTAAAAGCCGTGTCTTTACTGCAGGGACGCTTAGGCCTAACTGCCGGGCAACTTCATCCGTCGAAAGCTGTTCGATGTCCCTGAGCATCACGACAACACGGAACTTAGGAGGTAAGGCCAAGATCCCCGTTTCGACGAGCTGCCGGATCTCTGACTTAGAGAAGCATTGCTCGGGGTTGTCCTGCCAAGCCCTTACCTGACGAGGGCGAAAGTCCCGATCTTCCTCATATTCACCTTCATCCAAGCTCTCAACGTTTTTCCGGCTTCGCAAACGCTGAAGCGCCGTATTCCTGGCGATACTCACCAGCCAAGTCGAAAACTTCGCGCGGCCCTGGAAGCCGCTGATATGCTTGAACGCACTCAAGAGGGTATCCTGCATGGCATCCTGCGCGTCGGTAGCGTTGCCCAAAATTGCCATCAGAGTGCGATAAATCAACTGGGTGTGCCGACGAACCAGCTCTTCGAAAGCCTCCAGCTTCCCACCCTGCGCCTGGGCGACCAATTCAGCGTCCACGTCCTGCGGTTTGTCGACCAGATGCACTGCGCCCGCGCCCTGCATAGGAGTGAGGACAGCGCCCGAAAGATGCACTTTATTTTCCTGAAAGACCGGAGGTGGCGCAAAATCGGGTTCGATTCCGAGTCCCGTCTGGAGAGTGTTCGCGAAATTATTGAGAGCGGTCACCACCACGCATTCCAAAATCTGTTCCTCGGTGAAGCCCAGCGCGCGAAGTCCGATAACATCTTCGTTGGAGAAATCGGAGAAGTGCGCCCCAAGCTTAACAGCAAAGTCGAGTAATGCCTTATCTGCGTTGGACAGTGCAGACTCGTGATGGTCAACGGCGATCTGGTCACCCTCTTCCGGCGATACACCCAAACCACGCAACAGGTTGCAGTGTACCGCCACGCAGTAAGAGTTGAGATTGGTTGCCGAGACCGCCAGAAGAATACATTCCTTTTGCACTCGCGACAGAGCGTCTTCCGGAAACAAAATGCTGTTGACAGCCTCCAGTTCCGCCTTCAGCAAATCGGGGCGCAACGTCTGAGAACGGAAAAAATTCGGCATGAATCCATGGGTCCGCTGGAGGATAGCGAAGGGCGCAAACGTGTGGGGACTCAGGTACGGAGCAGGCAGGTAAGGGCCCTTCCTCTCCCACCCGCGATGAATGTCTGCCGATGAACTGGCGCGTGGTGTTTCGGCAGGAGAACCGGCTCTAGGCGAAGGCAGCTCGCGCGCTTGGAAATCCAGCTCTGGCCGCAAACCCGCAGACAGAGTACAGAGGTAGATAGCCAGGGCGCTCACGACGACGGTCTCGAATATCGCCCGATCCGTAAGTCCAGATACCCGGAGCGGTTCAATGTCCTCCCATTGAACCTCCGGAACGTTACGGCTTAGCTTGAGACAAAATTGCAGGGTAGCTAAATCAGGCGCTGAGAGGTCTGCGCCACGATATTCATTCAAAAGATCATCGATTTGACCGGGCGTCGCCCCCAGCGAAGACAAGACTCTACTATGCATGGCAACGCAATATGTGTCTCTTCGATCGGCTGCAATGGTCAGTAGGATTCGTTCCTTTTGTACACGAGAGAGATCTCCTGCCCGCAAACGCACGGCATCTTCAAGTTTTGCTTGTGCCTCGATGAAACGGGGCAACAGACTCTGTGCGCGAATGAGATTGGGGAGAAATCCGAGCGCCTCTCGAAACACGACGGAGGGCCCGAACTCTTTGTCCAATTGGACTTCACGGAGAAAGCTCATCCTTTCCTCTTTGCAGCGTGGATGTAGGTAACCAAGTGTACGTCCTCAGATTCCGTGCGTCGAAGCCGGCCCCGGTCGGAATCGCCGCTGACTAGGTTGCACCCATGTATGCCGTCGGCACTGCTCGAAGTTCTCCACAGTGCATGCGCGTATGATTTGTGGCCCTCTGGACCTTCACGTCGATCAACCCGATAGGCTGTTTCGAACCAGTGCGTCAAGTTCCTCGATCCTCGAATACGGAACTAGTCTGCAATTATGATGTGTAATGCCGGTAATCAAAAGAGATATCTTCTGTTCGACATTGAGCAATCCGGGATGCTGCGTGTGCGTTTGCGGACGAACGAGGAGCGTCACGCGATCACCCTGGTGGGCAAGTGCTGCTCCGACTAGCCGGCCCACTGCGCCGGCTCCGAGAATGGCGTGCTTCATGACGCCGTGTAGAGGTGAACTGCCGCGTCACTGCTCTGCCTGTTTCGCGATTAGAGGCTCCCTCAAGATTTTGCTTCCGGCATGACAAGTTCGAACGAAGAAGTGAGGCGAATTGTATTGTGCAAAGTTCGGTATAAAGGGCAGCGCATGGCGTAAATGCCGTGCGTGCGTTCGACTGTTTCCCTTGCCGCTTCAGGCGCCACCAGGCGCATCGCCACGTGAATCCGGCGGATGACCAGGACACCCTCCTCGGTCTCCACCTCTCCGGTTACTTCGGCGGTCAACTTCCCGTTGCTATTAATAGCATCGATTTGGCGCGCTTCCAGCGCACCTCCAAAAGTGCCCATCATTCAACCAGCGGTCGCCGAAATCACGTAGTCAATGGTTGAGGAGTGCGACTCCTTCAACGTTGCCGGGTCAACTTTGTAGTGCTCGGCGATGGCCCCATGGACGCTGTAGATCACTGGCTGGGACTCGCCTGGCAAATGTGCGATGCGAAGAGGTCCCTGCCGGCGTTCGATATGCGAATTCGAGGTATAGACGACATTGCTCATGGCCTGCTCCTTCTAGAACTGGACAATCGAATCTGCCGCAGAGCTCGAAAATCTATTTATGCTGAATAGCCTTTGGAGATCGTTTGAGGTCCAGGGGGAGAATCAGCAATTGCCATTTTACAGGCACTGACGTGGGCGGATAGCAAACCGTCTGGTCGCAGGCCTGATACTTCAAATCGCCGGTAATGGAAATAGTCCTCTCCTTCGAAAAGACCGAACGGAGAGCATCTGCAGTGCGAGACGGCGTTACCGTGAGATCCTGGGTAATGCGAAACTTTCCCTCGAAGACCGGTACATGTTCCTGGATGGCTTCCAGGTACAGTACTTTAGAGCTCGGGTAAACGACAGGCTGCAGTTCGATTCCTGGAAGCTCCTGCAAGGTGAGCTGAATCGGTTTATAACCTTGCACTCCAGGAGAATAGACATGTACACCCGCGGGAAGTTCGATTTCGGCAATCAGACTGACCCTGCCACCTGGTATGACGCTGCGATCGGATTGTGCAAGGGTAAGCTGGAGATGGGGCGCTTTGATGTCTTGAGTCACTTCCGCGCTCAACTCAGGGAAGAGTTTCGAAATGACATTATTTGCCGTGAGTCGGTCCGTGTACTTCGGTGTGAAATACTTTTCGCGAATAACCCCGCTTGAGTCGACATAGAAGAATCCGGGGTAGGCCATTCCTTTGGTCATTCCCATCGCCTCTGTGTTAAGCACGTTGAAATGGCGAATGATTTCGGAGTTGGGGTCCGCCAACAGGGGAAACTCGATTTTGTGCCGCTCGGCGAAATCCTTCAGGATCGCCGGACTATCGTAGCTGATGGCGGCCAGCTTTAGTCCTTGCGCTTCAAATCTTTGTTTAGCGTTTTGCAGCTGCACGAGCTGCGCTTTGCAGAAGGGTCACCAATCGGCGGAACGAAAAAAAAGAAGGATAGTGCCCTTCGACCCTTTGAGGGTCTCGTTGGACTGTTCATGGCCGAACTGATCGGAGAGAGCGAACGCCGGAGCCGATTGACCGACCTCCAAGCCAACAGACGCAGTAACTGCGTGATTACTAGGCGGTTTTTCTTGCCCACTGGAAAGACCAAAGAGTCCGACAAAAAAAAGGATAGCAATCGCAACTTTCATTCTGGCTCCAAATTCGGTTTCGTTCGTTCGACGCGCGCCGACGAAGCGACGTCAAAGCACAATGGATGTAACGACGCTAATTCGAAAGTCGAGTAAAACCCGCTCCCCACACCCTTCCCGCATCCGCCTCCTGGACGATCACCGCGATCCTGAGATTCCCTGGATTTTTGGCGTTGAGATCAAGTCTAACGTCTTGAGAAAATCCTTCGGATTTAGCTACTTCCCCGACCGGGATAAGGCTCCGCAGAACCGCGACGTGCTTCAGTGTTCTTCCAGCGTTCTCTCCCCCGTTTACATGCGATTCGTCGATGTCATCTGCTATCGCGACGAAAATAACCGCCGATATCGCGGTACTGGACGAAGGTAACGGACCGGTTTCAATATGAAGGATTGGTGTTTTTTCCTCGTTCAGACGGGAAGAGACAGTCACCGGGGTTTTCATCACCTTCGTGGCGTTCTCGATTGCCTCCTTGGCTACTCGTTCATCGCTGCCCACGAATTCATAGTGTCCGTCAACGATCATCTGCGGCGTATAGATGCTTCCGAGACCAAAGTGCGCCGCGTAAGCACTTTGCCGCTCGCTGTATTCGTGCGAAGAGTAGGGATCCTTCCATCCGATGTCGTTCCAATAGTCCACATGTTCACTCAAAACGATCAGTTTCGCGCCGCTCAGCTGCTGAGATCGGTCGAGTCTTTCTAACAGAGCATCGGCAGGAGGGCAGCTGGAGCACCCCTCGGAGGTAAACAGTTCGACTAGCACGGGACTGCGTGGAGCATCATCGCGGCTCGGCCCCGCCGGCATGCTCGCAGCTTGAATGTACCGAAGCGAGAGTGCCGTCATTACAACAGAAATTACGACGAGTCCAGTAATCGATAGTCTGAAACGCATCATGCTTCTCCCTGATCGATTGAGATTGTCCAGCGTATTCTCTAAGCTGCTCAGCTCCATCCCCCGCTGACCGAGATCAACTGGCCGGTAATCCACGAGGCTTCATGTCCAGCCAGAAATGAGACAACGTTCGCGATATCCAGCGGTTGTCCGAGCCGGCCGAGAGGGGTCTGGGAAACGACAACGGAACGAAAATCGCTGGAACCAGGCATGGCTCTGAAACCCTCGGTATCGGTAGCGCCAGGCAGGACAGAGTTGACTAGGATCTTCTTAGGACCGAGCTCAGCTGCAAGACCTTTGGTGATGGCGTCGACGGCTGCTTTGGTCGCCGAGTAAACGACCAGGTTGGGTTTTGGAGAAAGCGCGGCGATCGAGCTAATGTTGATGATCGATCCCCCGGCATCTCCAAACACATTGACTGCCTCCTGAATCGAAAAGAAGAGCCCCTGCACGTTCAGACTAAAATGCCGGTCGAAGAGCTGCTCATCAACCTTCTCAAAGGGCGCAGGCCAGTAGACGGCAGCGTTGTTGACCAAGACCTGGACGCGCCCGTATTCCCGAACCGTGGTCTCAAATAGCTTCTTGACGTCGGCCAGTTTGCTCACATCGGCGCGAACCGCCAAAGCACGGGCTCCCCGCTTCTGTATATTTGCGACGACGGTTTCGGCTTCCCGCGCGCTGTTTGAGAAGTTGACAGCCACCGCTGCACCGTCTCCGGCGAGCTTCTCTGCTATCGCCGCGCCGATTCCTTTCGACGCACCTGTGATGATTGCAACTCTGCCAGATAAGTTCGCCATTGCTTTCAGTTCTCCTTTGGCCTGTTAGAGCTAACCGACTGCTGTTTGCGTGAACGTGACAGTTTCTTCCTCGCCACCAACAAAATCGGCGCCCCACCCCAAGCAATCTTCACCGCGTGAGCGGGCGCCTCTTTGCCACCTTCAGAAGCCGCGCATGCTTCGAGATCTTGCATGGACGGAAAATAAACTTCGGCAATGCGGTAGAAAGGAGGGGTCCCTTGCGGGGAGCCGAGTATCTTGGTTGCGACAATCTTGGTCTTGCCGCCCAGTTTAGCGACGGCCAGCGGTACATGCTCGTCCTGATAGATTTTCTCGAAAACAGCAACGTCTTTGGGACGCGGATACATCACCACCAGCTTTACGCCTGCCATTCGATGCTCCTGGCACAACAAGATTGCAATTACCCGACTGTGCTGCGGTACCTGACCACCCCGTAGGGGGAGACGTACGTTCCGTCGCCGACACCGAAGAGTGGCAATCCAATCAGATTTCCGAGGAATGCAAAAGTTTCATGTTGGGTTCAAAATCGCAGAGGTTCGATCCAGCAGGGTATCCCGGCAGCTTCTGAGCGAAGTCGTGCTGGCCGGCCAACCCTTTGCGTCGAAGTCCGGAAACTTTTCAGCGACAAGCCCATCTCACTAACCTGTATACGTTTTGAGGATGATTGTTGAAACGGATGTTAAAGGCCACTCTCGCGCAATCGAAGCTCGAGCGGGGCGCGGATCAGCAACGAGACCGAAACGTTTGACAGGAGAAATTATGAAAATGAAATTGGCGAGTGTTCTGCTCACACTCGTTTGCCTTCTTGGACTGAGTGCAGCTGCCAAGGCTGACATTCGAGGCCAGATTCGTGTAACACTGCCCTTCGAGTTTGTGGTCGATGGTGAGACACTCCCCGCAGGCACATACACGCTAAGTACTTTTTCGGACGATAAATTCGCCGGATTGATCCTGAGCAACCATGACCATCGAATCGGTGTGTTTGTACACCCAGTCGAGATCGAAGGCGCTTCCGCCGACAAGCCCCAAGTGAGTTTCCAGCGCGTTGGACAACAGCTTTTCCTGACCAGAATTCAGACCGCATACGACGTCTATAACATCCCCGTGCCCCGCTCAGTGATCATGCAGTACGCAGACCGATCCCACGGCAACGGGACCGCTTCAGAAAGCTCCAGCGGCAAATAGGTCATTACTCCCTATAAATATCGTGGAGGAGTTCAGGCTGTAAGTCCCGCACCTCTTTCATGCCCGAATTCCCTCATGACCGCGATGAGCTGCGAATCGCGTGGAACCAAATCCTGCGTTATGGCTTTTCATCAGGCAATCGAGAAATTTGTTTAAGGGAGATTTGCAAGTGAATTCAATTCGTGTTGGACGACGTTTTATGCAAGTCTTGAAACTCTTCGTTACCTCGTCGCAATTTACGGTCTTAAGGGAGAAAGCACAGAAGAATAAGATCAAGTGGTTCATCGGATGCTTCATGACGGCCACGCTGTCTCTTCCAGCCCTGGCACAAGGAAAAAATGAAGTTGGGCTCGTGATCGGGGGGATTGTAACACCAAGCCAAACTTTGTCCCCTGGTGCAAGCCTTATAGGACCAGGCGGGACAGTGCTCCCCAATCGAGACATAAGTTTGGATTCAAGCTTGACGTTGGGAGCCGAATACGATCGAGAGTTTGTTCGTAGACAAAAATTCGCAATCGACGGCGGCGTTGATTTTCTGGCATCCCCGCTTGATGTGAAGCTCAGCCAGCAGTCCCAGAATGCTATCGGTGAATATGCCTTTATTTTTCTGACTCCCCACGTCCGAGTGAAGTTCCATCCAGACGGCGTGTTTTCTCCCTGGCTGTCATTTGGCGACGGTTATGCGCGCTTCCTCGAGAGCGTGCCCCCTGCCGCGCCATCGTTTAGGCGGGGTACAAATACTGGAACCCTAGTGTTTGGTGGCGGGATTGATACCCGCACGGTTGTCCATGTCCTAAGAATACCGATCGGCTTCCGGGTGGAAGTGCGTGACTTCTATTCGGGTGTGCCCAACTACAACCAAAAGATCTCCGGGAATTTGCAAAATAATCTGGCGTTCACCGGCGGATTGTTGATCAGGTTTTGAGGCCCTCAATCGAGTTTCCCAATGAGGCTTGACTGCGCATGACTCAAGCGCAGCGTGGCCTTCTCGCTAGCCGCCGATGAATCCCGCTTCTCGCCGGAAACTCTTTCGCAAGATGCGCATCTCATATCCTGGCGCCTTCGCACTGAGAACTAAAGCAAGGGCGTTTCCTAAATCCGATTCGTTTGCTGCGTGACCGAGATGTGCTCGCCTTGAGATCAACGAGGGCATCCATGCCGACAGCGTTTCGTAATGAAGTGTTTGAACAGGGCTGTGTAAGAGGGTGCTAGCTTTGCCGGACCGAGAGATGGCATTTGGCTTGTGAGCGCAAAACTGCAAGGCACTACGTCTTTGGTTGATCACCAT
>WNFR01016795.1_pt1 | contig 11503 bp, 11 predicted proteins | sample 5400221 | NCBI WGS metagenome assembly WNFR01 (sample SAMN13153357, study PRJNA577476) | soil metagenome | isolation source: 40 cm soil under Madrone tree | place: USA:California | collected 2016-06-14 | reverse complement strand
CAACGGCTCGAAGTCCGTCGCGTTGAGAATCGGGTTTCGGATTTCGGATTTCTTTCGTCATTCGTCATTCGTCATTGCTTCGTCGCGCTCGCCGCTTGAATACACAGCCGGCAAACCATCCGACCACCGGCACAACCCGCCCGTTGCCGTCGCCTCCCGGCCTGCTGCCCTCCCTCGGCCTCTTCACCACCATCATGATGGTCGTCGGCGGCGTCATCGGCTCTGGCATTTTCAAGAAGCCCGCAGTAATGGCCGCGCAGTTGGGTTCGCCCGAACTCTTGCTCTTCGTCTGGCTCTTGGCCGGGGTCATCACGCTGTTTGGGGCGCTGACCAACGCCGAAGTCGCCAGCATGATTCCGGAGACTGGCGGCCAGTACGTCTTCTTCGACCGCATGTATGGCCCCTTCGTGGCCTTCCTTTACGGCTGGGCGGTGTTCGCAGTGATTCAAACAGGTTCGATTGCCGCCCTTGCGTATATCTTCGCCGAATACTCAGGCCAATTTGTGAGCCTCCCTGAGTTCCCCGATTCGATCGCCGCCTGGTCGTTCCACATACCGGGCATCGGCGACCTCGCGCCGCTCAAGGACATTGGCGTCAAAGCCCTGGCTGCGGCGCTCATCACCTTGCTGACCACCGTCAATTACCTCGGCGTGAAGTTCGGCGCTCTGGTGCAGAACATCTTCACGTTGGCGAAGGTCAGTGTCCTGCTCCTCCTCATGGCCGGCGCGTTTCTTCTGCCGACCGGCGGCTCCGTGGCCAACCTCACCACCGCAAGTGCCGTCATCCATCCGCAGGGCCTGGCGCTCGTCGCCGCTATCGCTGCCGCTTTGCAGGGCGCCTTTTGGGCCTACGATGGTTGGAGCAAAGTGACCTACATCGCCGGCGAAGTTAAACAGCCCCAACGCAACATTCCCCGCGGCGTCATCATCGGCATGTTGGCCGTCACCGCCCTCTACCTTTTAATGAGCCTGGGTTACTCCTACGTGCTCCCGGTAGAGGTCATCGCCAAATCCAAACTGGTCGCAGCCGATGTGGCCGAAAAATGCTTCTCCGGCGGTGGCCGATGGATCGCTCTTGGCGTGATGATCTCCACCCTTGGCGCCTGCAATGCCACCACCCTGGCAACCGCGCGCGTCTATTTCTCCATGGCCCGCCGCAATGTGGTCCCGCAGTTCCTCGGCCGCGCCCATCCCCGCTTTCACACCCCCGCGGCCTCGCTCGTCGTGCAGGGCATCTGGAGCGTGCTTCTCCTTTTCAGCGGCACCTTCGACACCTTGACCGACATGCTCATTTTCGTGAGCTGGATTTTTTACGCTGCCGGCGCTTATGGCGTTTTTGTCCTGCGCCGCAAAGAGCCCGATACTCCGCGGCCCTACAAAGTCCCCGGCTATCCGGTCGTCCCTTGGATTTTCATCCTGCTTGCGATCCTCTATCTCGTGTTCACCGTTTACAATGACATCGCCGGCTGCCAGGAAGCCATTGCCCAAGGCAGACCTTGGAGGATTAACTCGGCGCTTGGCACGGGGCTGGTGTTGATCGGCGCGCCCTTATTCTTCGTGTTCCGACAAAGAACAACCCCTGCCGCCAACTCCGCCGTCAAACCATGAAATGCTCCCCGTCCTCGTCCTCGACCAAGCACGACATTCGGCCCATCACCGCCGCGCAAACCCTTCCTCTTCGCCAGTCCGTCCTCCGCCCCGGCCGGCCGCTCGAATCAGCCCAATTCCCAGGCGACGATACCCCATCCACTCGCCACTTCGGCGCTTTTTGTCAGGGTGAATTGGTGGGCATCGCCTCTCTCTTTCGTGCGGAAATGCCGGAGATGCCTGGCCGCTCGTCCTTTCAATTGCGCGGCATGGCTGTGGCGCCGGACGCCCGCGGCGCCGGCCTGGGCCGCGCCCTGACTCTCGCCTGCATCTCCTGCGTGAAGGAACAAGGCGCCAAGCTCCTCTGGTGCAACGCCCGCACTTCCGCCGCCGGCTTTTACCAGGAGCGCGGCTTCCAGATCGTCGGCGGCGAATTCGACATCCCAGACGTCGGCCCCCATTTTCGGATGGTGCTGCGATTGGAAGGACGAGCGGATGAAAAAACCTGAAGGCGATTTGGTGCTATTCTTCGAGTCGCAATCCGAGTTCCGTCAATGGCTCGAACGCAACCACGATAAGGCCCGCGAATTACTGGTGGGCTTTCATAAAAAGCGCTCCGGCAAGCCGAGCATCACCTGGCCGCAAGCCGTGGACGAGGCGCTCTGCTTCGGCTGGATTGATGGAGTGCGCAGGAGCCTGGGAGACAGCGATTACACCATCCGCTTCACCCCGCGAAGAAAGCACAGCATTTGGAGCGCGGTTAACATCATGCGGGTGCAGCAATTGGAGAAAATGGGCGTCCCGCATCCGCGCGGGCTCGAGGTTTTTCGCCAGCGCGATCCCCAACGCTCGGGGCACTATTCCTATGAGCGAAAGCAGGCTCGGTTCGATGCGGCTCAGCAACGGGCCTTCCGCGCGAACAAAAAGGCCTGGGAATTCTTCAAAACCAGGCCGCCCGGGTATCAACGAACCGCCGCCTGGTGGGTCATCCAGGCTAAGAAAAAAGAGACCCAAACCAGACGCCTGGCCATTCTCATCGCCGACTCCGCTCGCGGCCGCACCATCCCTCCGCTAACGCGCCCGGGACTAACCGGGATAAAGCCGGGTTCTTGACACTGCAATTGCCCTTCTGTCGTTTCGTTGCCGGCTCTAAAATCAGACCATGATCGTCGAACTCATCAACACCGGCAGCGAATTGATGCTCGGGCGGGTGCTCAATACTCACCAGCAATGGCTCTGCAGCGAGTTGGCCGACCTCGGATACGTCGTCGCCCGCCAGGTCGCCGTCGCGGACAGCGGGCCGGACATTGAACTGGCCGTTCGCGAAGCGCTGGCCCGCGCGGATCTCATCATCGCGACGGGCGGGCTGGGGCCGACGTCCGACGACCTCACCCGCGATCTGGTCGCGCAGTTGCTGGGCAAGGAACTGCGTGAAGACGCCACCGTGCTCGCGCACATCCAACATTTCTCTGAGGCGCGCAAGCGCCCTATGCCGCAGCGAACGCGCGTGCAGGCGATGGTGCCCAAAGGCGCGCTCGTCCTGCCGAATCCGCACGGCACGGCGCCGGGGTTGGCGATGGAACTCCGGCCGAATCCCTTTCGCCCTGGTGGCGCTGCGAGTTGGCTGATTATGCTGCCCGGACCGCCGCGCGAATTGCGGCCCATGTTTGCGGATTCGGTCAAGGCGCTCTTAAACAAGGAGTTGCCGCCGGAGAGGCTTCTTATATGTCGCACGCTCAGAACCACCGGGATTGGCGAGTCTGCGGTCCAGCAAAAGATCGGCGAGCGGCTGGCTCCGCTGGTCAAGATCGGATTGGACGTTGGGTATTGCGCGCGACCAGGGCAAGTGGATGTGCGGCTGGCGGCCAGCGGTTCGGAGGGCGAGCAACTGGTGCGCGAAGCTGAGGCGTTGGTCCGCGCGCGATTGGGTCCGCGCATTTTTGGCAGCAAGAACGAGGAATTGGAAGCGATCGTTATCCGCTCGTTGACAGAGCGCAAACAAACGCTGGCGGTGGCGGAATCCTGCACCGGCGGCTGCATATCGAATCGGCTCACGAACGTGCCCGGCGCCTCCGCGGTGCTGCTGGCGGGCTTGGTGACTTACAGCAACGAGGCCAAGCAGAAATTCCTGGGCGTCCGGGCGGAGACGTTGGCCGCGCACGGAGCGGTCAGCGAAGCGGCGGCGCGCGAGATGGCCGAAGGCGCGCGCCACCAGACCCAAGCCCACTTCGCGTTGTCGGTCACGGGCATTGCTGGCCCCGGCGGCGGCACAGCCGAGAAGCCGGTGGGAACAGTTTTCATCGGACTGGCAGGCGCTTTCGAAACCGTGGTTGAGCATAATCTCAATCCTTACGATCGCGAGACGTTTAAGCAGGTGACCAGTCAGCAAGCCCTGGATCTGTTGCGACGAAAAGTTCTCGCTTTTCGGATTTGATTTTGCGGTACGTTGTGAGGTAGGTTATCTGCCGCGGCCGGCGTTATGAAACTAAAGCCCACAGGACGGTTGGTTCTGCTCGCTGCCCAGGCGATGATGTTGAGCGGCTGCGCCACCAGCGCCGTCTGGAAGGAGGGACAATTTGCCCGCTACCATGAACCGGCCCCGGCCCCGGACATCCGCCTGTTTCGCTCCAGCCAGAGCCAGGATGTGCTGGTAGAGTACAATGAATCCAACGAAGGCGACGAGTCCATCCGCCGCCGGGCCTATTGGCTCCATGAAAATCAGGAGCGATTGAAGGACCACCGCAAGCCCCGCTTCGTATCCATCGAGCAGGAGCAAGGGCTGGTCTCAATACCAATTTTGAAAGCGCCAGCCGTGCCCGATCCCTCCTTGGCGGGCGGCCTTTATGCGGTTGCCTCCTCCAAAGACGATGCGTTCACCCTGGACGCGGCCGGCAAGGAGGAGGGTCCGTATGAGTTGCCTGTTTATGCTGATGCTTCCGGGCGCGTGAAACAGGTGCTGCTCACGCCGCCGGCGGTCGCGGCGGACATCACGATCGTGGGCGGGGTCATTGCGTACCTGTGTTTGCCAGCGGCGTGGAGCGGGCTGAACTGTCTGAACCGATAGGGACTACGCTCCATTATCCCCGATGGCTTCTACCGGGCAACCTTCCTTGGCTTCCTTGCACCGGGCTTCTTCTTCCGGAGACTCCGGTTGCTTATAGACAAAAGAGAAGCCGCCGTCATCGTTGCGTTTGAAATTGTCGGGAGCGGTTTCGCGGCAGAGATCGCAGTCAATGCACTGGTTATCCACGTAATACTTGCCCGTTATGTTTTCGGGATACCGGTTTGCCACGTCAGCCATAGAATATCGCCTTTATTTGCCGGGATGGTAGCTGGGGCGCGCGGCCATGGCAACCAGATCTTCCTGAGTTGTCACTTCGGCGAGGTGTCAATAGCTGCGAACAGATTCTCGAGGCTGTTGAGCGGCGCGTCCTTCTTGGGGTTCAAAGTCTGCCGCAGATAATTGACGGCCTCAGGGATGCTCTTGACGGAACGGGGCAGAGTGGCCGCGCTGGCGTTGGCGTGGCCGCCCCCTTGGAGTTTTTCGGCGACCTTGAGCGCCTCGCCATTCCGGCTGCGCAAGCTGGTGATGATCACACCGTTGGTGCGGCGAAATAGCGTGAGCAGCACGGGATAAGCGGTCGCTCCCTTCTCCAGCAGTTGGTGGACGATCAGGTTATTGTTGCCGATGACGGTATCCACGAAGCCGACCGTGGGACTGATCTCCGCGACATTCGCCTTGCTCCACGCGAAGCCAAGCGGATCCTCGACGCGCCGCTTGACCGCCATGACTTCCAACAGCGGATGATCGAGCAGTCTCTCAATCTGCCCGTCAATCACCGCATGCAGGTTCCAAAACGAGTAAATCTTGACCAGGTTGGCGTAATCGCTGGCCAGGACGAAGTCGGGATCTTCTTCCAGGAATAAATCGGCCACGTTGTTGAGGTGGACCAGACGGTCCAGCGCGGAGGATTGCAGGCCATTTTCGCGGCAAAGCTCGTAGCAGAGCAGCCCGGCGGATTTGTTGAGGTCATGGATCAAAATCGCGTCCTTGGGTGCCACGTCGGTGACGTGATGATCCACGACCAGCCAATTGGGTTTGTCCAGCCGCTGCTCGAAGGTCAGATCGCTGATCCAGCCTGATTTCTCGCGCGGCTCCCTTTGCCGCCAATAGTTATAGTTGTAAGCCTCCAGCGGAACGTCCGCGTGGAAAAGCTTGCGCGCCAATCGCTGCAACAGCACGCCGGCGACCAGCCCATCGAGATCGCTTTCGTGAGTGATGATCACCTCGGGCCTGGGTAAAGAGTCGCTCATGGCGAGGAATTCTAGCGAATCGACCTGGAAATGGCGAGCGGATTAGTGGGGTTGAAATATTCGCTTCTACGACAGGGTGGTTTGTCCCACACTCCGCCGGATGAAACCTGCTGAACTATTTGCTCTTTCGGGTGAAGTGGCGGTTGTGATCGGAGCGACGGGGGCTTTAGGCGGCGCACTGGCGGAGGGGTTGGGCGAAGCCGGCGCGAAAGTGGCGGTGGTGGGCCGCAACGCCGAGCGGGGCGAGGCGCGGGTGAAGAACATCCAAGACAAGGGCGGGAAGGCCGCTTTTTTTCCGGCGGATGCGCTCAAGAAGGAGAGCCTTCAGGCCGCGCACAAGGCCATCGAAAAAGCTTTGGGGACGCCGGGCATTTTGATCAATGCCGCCGGGGGCAATGACCCGAAGGTGACCGTCACCGCAGAGCGATCATTCGAGCAGATCGCGCTGGCCGATTGGGAGGCGAACTTCGATCTGAATCTGGTGGGCGGAGTGGTGTTGCCTTGTCAGGAGTTCGGGCCGGCGATGGCGGCGCGCGGGCAAGGGAGCATTATCAACATCGCCAGTGTTTCCGGCCACATCCCCTTGAGCCGGGTGGTCAGCTATTTGGCAGCCAAGGGGGCGGTGCTGAATCTCACTCTATTTCTCGCGCGCGAATGGGCCGCCAAAGGCGTGCGCGTCAACGCCATCACGCCGGGCTTTTTTCCGGCGGAGCAGAATCGGCAACTTCTCTTCAATGGCGACGGCTCTCCGACCGCGCGGACGAATGCGATTTGGGGCCACACGCCGATGGGACGCTTTGGGAAACCAGAGGAACTGGTTGGCGCCGCCGTGTTTCTGGCCAGCCACAAAGCCAGCAGCTTCGTCACCGGAATTGATGTGCGCGTGGACGGCGGGTTTCTGGCGCAGACGATCTGAAAGCAAGGCAGTTCAGGGCGGTCCTCTTCGAGCAGGAGCCGGGCACCGGTCCTGAGCTACGACTTGGCCTGGGAGCCGGCCTGAGGCGCGGCTTCGTCGAGTAGTTTCTTGACGACTGTTTCGACGTGGCTGGGTTGAAGGCCGATGATTCGGACGACGCCTTTACGATCCACGATCGCGTAGGTGGGGTAGTAATGCACGGCCCAGGCCTCTTGCGATTTAAGCTGCGGGTCGCGGGCAGTCGGGTATTCGATGCCTTTGTCCTTGACGGTCTGTTCCATTTTCTCCTGGCCGCGGCTGTGGGTGCAAACGCCGACGATGAGCAGTCCCTTGTCTTTGTATTTTTTCAGCAGCTCATTGTTGTGGGGAATCGCAGCCAGTGAGGTCGAGCGCAGGCATGGGTTTGCCTTCCAGCGCGGCGTGCGGGGCGCGGGCGTCAGCGTCCTTGTCCCAGGTCCAGGAGTCGGGAAACTCGCCGGCGCGAGCGCTCAAGACGGCCGTGCAGAGAGATGCGGCAACCCAAATAGAAAGTTTAATCATGGGGTCAGGGTAAGTGGGTGCTGGGATGTAGTCAAGGAGCAACCAGGACAAAAGAAACCACGAACGGACACACCGCGCCACAGCGGCAACCAAGGTGAATCCCGATCGCTCCCCTGGAGACGGAGAAGGGGACGGCAAGTTCTGCTTGCGACGAGGGCGGGGTGGGGTAGAGTGCCGATTAACGAATTGCCAGGCGTGCCACCTTCGCTTCGGCGCTCATCGGAGATTGAAACAATGTCCATTCGACCCATCAAGCGACTGATCAAATCCAAGCCGACCCTCGAAGGCGCCGGGGTGCATCTGCGCCGAGCGTTCGGCTTCGGCAACACTTCAGATTTCGATCCGTTCCTGCTGCTGGATGATTTCCGCAACGACATTCCGGCGGATTACCTCGCGGGCTTCCCGTGGCACCCGCATCGCGGCATCGAAACGATCACCTATGTGCTCGCGGGAACAGTCGAGCACGGCGATAGCTTGGGAAACCACGGCGCTATCGCCGCCGGTGAGATTCAGTGGATGACGGCCGGTCGAGGCATCATCCACCAGGAGATGCCCAAGGGCGACCCTTCGGGCCGGATGCACGGCTTTCAGTTATGGGCAAACCTGCCCTCCTCGCTGAAAATGACGGCGCCGCGTTATCAGGAGGTGAAGGCAGGGGAGATCCCCGAAGTGACGGATGACGACGGGACGCGGGCCAGGATTGTTTGCGGCAGCTTCTGGGGAAAGCGAGGGCCGGTCGAGGGGATTGCCGCGGACCCGAGGTATCTGGATATCACCGTGCCACCCGGCAAACGCAAGAAGCTGTCGGTGGAGACGACGAGTCAGGCGTTCGCGTATGTTTTCGCCGGCGGCGGGAAGTTTTGCAATGCGTCGGGGCCGCTGTCGGTGCCGACCGAGGGTGTCGGTTGGGCGGACACCACGCCGCCCAAGGAGGCCGATAATCGCTCATTGGTGCTGTTCGACCGCGGGGATGAAGTCGAAGTGCAGGCCGGCGATGACGGGATTCGGTTTCTGCTGGTTTCGGGAAAACCGCTCCAGGAACCAGTGGCCTGGTACGGCCCGATTGTGATGAACACGCAGGAACAACTGCAGCAGGCGTTTGAGGAGTTGCAGGCGGGCACGTTTTTGAAAAAGGGCGGGTGAGAGTAATTTCGGAACAGGAACTTTAACCACGAACTCTCCCGGCATGAAAAACCCAATTCGTCAAGTCCGCCTGGTCGCGGTTGCGCGTTATTTCTCGCAAGTCTGCCTTGCCGCCTTAGCGTGTCATTTCCTCGCTGGCGTGGCCTTTGCGCAACAGGATTTTTCCAAGGTGGAGATCAAAGTGACGAAGGTCGCCGGAAGCGTTTACATGCTCGAGGGAGCGGGTGGGAATATCGGAGTGTCAGCGGGAGAGGATGGGATTGTGATCGTGGATGACCAGTTCGCGCCGCTGGCCCCGAAAATCAAAGAGGCACTCAAGGGCATCAGCGATAAACCGCTCAAGTTCGTCATCAACACTCATTTTCACGGGGACCACACCGGCGGCAACGCTGCGTTCGGCAAAGAGGCGAGCATTATTGCCCACGAGAACGTCCGCAAGCGATTGCAGGAAGGCGGGCCGGTCGCAGGCAATGAGGTCAAGCCCGCGGCCAAGGATGCCCTGCCGATCATCACTTTCAACGACCGGACCACCGTGCATGTCAATGGGGAGGAGATTCGCGCGATTCATTTCCCGCACGGGCATACGGATGGCGACAGCGTCATCTTTTTCACCCAGGCCAACGTCATTCACATGGGTGATGATTTTGTCACCTACGGTTTTCCGTTCGTGGACGTCCGCAGCGGAGGCAGCGTCAGCGGGTTGATCGCCGGGGTGGAAAGGGTGCTCGGCATGGCGCCGCCCGATGTCAAAATCATCCCGGGACACGGGGCGTTATCCACCCCGGCCGACATGCAGAAGTACGTCACCATGCTCAAAGAGACTCGAGCCTTGGTTGCATCCGCGGTCAAGGAAGGAAAAACTCCGGCCCAAATGAAGAACGATCATTTGTTGGCCAAGTACGAAGCGCTCGGCAAGGGCTTCATCAAGTCCGATAGCTGGATTGATACTCTTTGTACGGATGTCAGGCCGAAAGCTGACGCGCCCGTGGAAACGCGCGGGAGGTAGCCGGCGGCGGAATAAATCGGTCGGAAGACGACCGTGGGCGTAGCCTCAACGTTGGGACACGAGGAAAAACCTCGTCGCTGGACGGCCCGGAATTGGACGATAGTGGCATAGATCTGGCTGCCAAGGATTTGCGTCCAGGCCGCCGGCTCGGACTGGCGAACGAACGACGGAAGCAAAAGAGGTGCTAATACCAGGAAGGGACTCGAATTCCTTGATCTTCGAACGAAATAGCCCATCGCCCACAGTCAAGCGCCGGGAAAATCGAGAGCGAGAACCCGGCGGACGCGCCCGCGTGATGCTCCGGCTCTTTCTCATGTTTGCAATGGGCTCGGCCAGCTTGGCTCAGGCGGGATCGCCCGGGCACTTCGTCTCGCGCGGGCCCGGCGGGGGTGGGGCTTTCTTTGGGCCCGAGATTAATCCCTTCAACCCGGATGACCTCTGGATCGGCTCGGATATGAGCGATCTGTTCCATTCGACGGATTTCGGGCGAAACTGGGACACCGTCGATTTCCGCATCTTGCAGGGCGGGAGCCTGCCGGGCCGGATGGAATTCACCAGCAATCCGCTCGTGCGCTACGCCCTCAACGACTCTGGGCCCGCTCGCTCCAATGACGGCGGCGCGACCTGGACAAATATCCCGCCTGACATCTATTCGCAGTCGGTCTATTGCCTCTACGCCGACCCGCTCTCGGCCAACCGGTTGCTTGTGAGCGATTACACAACGCTCAAAATCTCTACGAACTCGGGCGCGAATTATTCCGATCGCTACACGGCCAGCGACCTGCTCGTCGCCGGGGCGTTCTGGGATGGCGCTTCGATCTATGTCGGCACGCGGCCGGGCCTCGTTGTTTCGACGAACGGCGGCGCCAGTTTCACCTTGGTCGGCACGCCGGGGATTCCGGCGACTGAGTCCATGGTTTCGTTCGCGGGCGCAAAGGAGAATGGGACGCTGCGATTTTTCTGCGTCACGCTCGGATCGGGCGACGTTTATCCCGGCGTGCAGGGATCGGATTACGCCAATTATCACGCGATTTACCGGCTCGACGGAGGAACGGGAACATGGACCGCGGTGACGAACGGCGTCGGAGGCAATCACCCGTTTTTTGTGGCCCTGTGCCGGACGAACATCAGCGTCGCCTACGGGGCCGGTTCGGACAGCCTTGGCCAGCCGGTGGTCCTCAAAACGCTCAACGGCGGTGGTTCGTGGTCGCAGGTCATGCAGTGCAGCGCCAATGCGAACGTGGCCACGGGCTGGACGGGCGACGACCCCGGGAGCTGGAATTGGAAGAAGTGGTCCTTCGGCGAATGCGCCATGGGCTTCGCCGTGTGCCAGAGCGATCTGAACCGTGCGGTGATTTCCGATTTCGGTTTCATCCACGCAACCACGAACGGAGGCACGACCTGGCAACAGGCCTACGATTGGCCCGGATGTCAGAACGCCGTGGGGGCCACGACGCCGAAGACGAATTTTTACACGGGTTGCGGGGCCGAGGATACTTCCTGTTGGTCGCTCTCTTGGCTTTCCAGCAACACGCTGTTTTGCAGTTTCACCGACATCCGCGGAATGCTCAGCACCAACGGCGGAGTGGCGTGGATGTCGCCCCTGTCGCTCACTTACAACAGCACCTATCAGACGCTCAGACATCCTGCCAACGGAATCGTTTATGGGGCCATGTCGTCCGTTCACGATATGTACGCCTGGGATAAGTATTGCCAGGATTCAGCCATTGATGTCGGGTCCGGCGCGGTGATGTATTCAACCAACCTGGGCGCGACCTGGGCCACGTTCAAAAACCTTGGCCGGCCAATCGTCGCGCTGGCCCTCGACCCGAACAATCTCAACCGCCTCTACGCCTCCATGGTGAACAGCTCGACCGGCGGAATTTATCGCACGGTGAACCTCAGTGCCGGAACTTCTGCGACCTGGACCAAACTGGGGACGCCGCCCCGAACGGAGGGTCATGCCTATAATATTTACGTGCTCAATGACGGCACGCT
>WNFR01011846.1_pt1 | contig 11504 bp, 10 predicted proteins | sample 5400221 | NCBI WGS metagenome assembly WNFR01 (sample SAMN13153357, study PRJNA577476) | soil metagenome | isolation source: 40 cm soil under Madrone tree | place: USA:California | collected 2016-06-14 | reverse complement strand
AGCGCGGTGCCGATGTTCCGCACATCGTCGGTTGTCGAACTCGCGAGCGGCGGAAAAGTCTGTTGGGTAGCTTGGAAGTGCCGAATCACAAAGCAAATCTGAACGAGTAAGGCAACCGCCACTCCGGTGCCGGCCGCGGCAGCGAGCCAATTGATTCGACGCCGTTCTTCGGCCTGCAGGTTAAGAAGCATGATGATGAAAAGGAAAAGCACCATCACGGCGCCTGCGTAAACCAATACCTGAATGATTCCGACGAAGAAGGCGTCGAGCGACATGAACAGCGCGGCCAACCCAAGAAACGAAACAACGAGGCTGAGCGCGCTTGCGACCGGATTACGATTGACGACAACAGCGGCGCCAAAGATCAACGTCATCAGTGCAAAGACCCAAAATAAGAATGGCGACATAATCAATTGCGGATTGCGGATTGCGGATTGCGGAATTGGCAATTGGCAATGCCGGTCACTTTTTCTCGTTCCATTTCAACACCACGCCGTGCATTACTCCGCCGATCTCAAGGAGTTTTTCTTTGTGATGCACCATGTCCGCGCGCGTGAAGCCGGTGATGGCATAATCTTTACGCAGAAAGATCGCTTGCTCGGGGCAAACCTCCTCGCACATGCCGCAGAAAATGCAGCGGATCATGTCGATGTCGAATTCCTCTGGATATTTCTCGACTTTGGCGAAGCGATCTGTTGAGGGGATTTCGCCGGGAATGATTTTGATCGCGCGCGGCGGACAAATGAATTCGCAGAGTTGACAAGCCACGCAACGCACACGGCCATCCTCGTCTCGCACCAGCGCAGGCGCGCCGCGGTAGTGATCCGGCAGGCTGCTGTCCCATTTTTGCTCTGGATATTGCATGGTGACCTTGGTGCGTCCGAGCAGCATGTTCTTGAAATGCTTAAATGTGATGACAAGGCCGGCCACGATGGCGGGCAGATATAATCGCTCGCGCCAGTTCAGTTTTGGTCGTGGAACAGTGATGGCCATGACTTGCTAATCTCGAAGCCAAAAATCCACCATCAAAGATTTTTCGATTGTTCCTGGCTTCCTGTTTCCAGATTCATAACCTTTGAGTGTAAAGAAGAATTGCTGCGACAAGAAAAATATTCACAAGCGCAATTTCGAAAAAGAAGAGCCAACCGAGCCGCATAAGTTGATCATAGCGAAAACGGGGCAACGTCCAGCGCACCCACATGAAAATGAAAATCACGGCGGCGACTTTCGCGAAGAACACTGCCATGTTGATCAGGCCGAAGATCCATCCATGCGAGCCGTCGGGGATTCCTGGGAAATGCCAGCCTCCTAAAAACAATGTGACGATGACGGCCGAACCGGTGATCATCGCGGCGTATTCGCCGAGAAAATATAAGGCGAACTTCATCGAACTATATTCGATGTTGTAACCGCCGGCGAGTTCCTGCTCTGCTTCCGGCAGGTCGAACGGCAGGCGGTTTGTCTCTGCAAAAATAGCAATCATGAACACGAGGAAGGAAATGATCATCGGAATGGCAAGCAGCCACTTCCACGGATTCGTCCAGTCGCCGACAAACGGCGCGATGAACCAGCCGTGCTCGATCTGGTAACGCACCACGCTGGTCAGGCGTAAATTTCCAACTAAAAGAAAAACGGGAATGACTGCCAGCCCGAGCGAAAGTTCATAGGAAAGCATTTGCGCACTGGAACGGATGCCGCCGAGGAATGGATATTTGGAATTCGATGCCCAACCGCCGATGACGATTCCGTAAACGCCGAGTGAGGCGATGGCGAATACGAAGAGGATTCCCACGTTCACATCGGCGATCACCATGGGAACACCAAACAGGGTGCTGCCAAACGGGACCACCGCAATCGTGATGATGGCCGGCATCACGGCCAAACATGGTGCGAGCCAGTAGTAAAATGTGTTAGCCGCTCGCGGCGTGAAATCTTCTTTCAGCAGCAACTTGAACATGTCCGCGATGGGCTGGAAGAGACCGGCAGGCCCCACCCGATTCGGTCCCAGCCGGTCTTGAATAAACGCGCTTACCCGTCGCTCGGCGTAAACGGCATAGGAAACCATGGTCAGAATTACTACGAGGATGCCGACGATTTTCAGCAGTGACGTGACGACGAAGGCAAAATCCATCTCAGTGTGAGCGGACTGCGCGGCGGCTTGCCTGGATCGCGACGGCTTGCTCGATTGCTTCTTCGTCGCTTGGACGCATAGTCGGCAATTCTTCCATTTGTAAGATTTGGACGCCGAGATCGCCGATCTTGCTCAGACTCAACCCGGCAAATTGCGGAACGGTTTCGCTGATCCGGCGAAATACATCTTCGATTGAAAGAAGCGAGTCGCCTCCGCCGATTGCCTGGAGCAGATCACGCAAAATCTCCCAATCATCGCGCGCGTTGCCGGGCGGGCGCACCGCGCGATTCAATCGTTGCAATCGGCCTTTGCCGTTGATCATCGAGCCGCGTTTCTCGGCAAAACCGCACGCGGGCAGAACCACAGTCGCTTTTTCAGTCGCCTCGCTCGACAAAACATTCATCGCGATGAGTGCAGGAAGGCGCGCGAGTTGTTCGACGGATATGCCAAGATGCATCGTGTTTTCTTTCAAAATCATCAGCGCTTTGATTTGTCCGGATTTTACAGCTTCAGCGATCGCCATAAGTTTTGCACCGGGCTCAGACGTCGATCTAAGAATCAAGCGCGCGCCGTTTGTGTTCGGGTTGCGGTCTTCGCTGAGCAAAATGTCATCACCGGGCGCGCGCCGTGGGACGGGACGATGTCGATCCACTGCACGCCTAAGGATTTCGCCAACTGCGACGTAAGCCAAAGCTCCTCATTAGTCATGCGGCCGGAAGCAATGATGGCAATTTCATGGCCGGCAAATTGCTTTAACTGAAGCGCCGCCTCCGCGATCGCCGTCGGCCAATCCACAGCGATCAGATTTCCCTCAGATCGAATCTGCGGCTCGAGCAAACGGTTTTCGGCTTCGAGATATTTGAAGTTCAACCGTCCGTAATCGCACATCCAGCAGGAGTTGACGTGATCGTTTTCCCGCGGTGTCTGCCGGTAAATGACGTCTTCGCGCGTGCCGATGATGGTGTTGCAGCCCGTCGCGCAACTGGTGCAGATGCTTTTTGTTTCTTTCAGGAACCAGACGCGCATCTTGAAACGAAAATCAGTCGAGGTGAGCGCGCCCACCGGACAGATATCGACGGTGTTGAGAGAGTAGTTGTTCTCGAGGCGCTTGCCGGGATGCGCAGTCAGCACGGTATAACTACCGCGATCGACAAACCCAAGGACGTCGTCGTGTGCGATTTCCTGGCAGAAACGGATGCACCGCGAGCAGAGAATGCAACGCTCATCATCAAGCGTGACCCGTGGTCCGAGCACAACGTTCTTTGGTTTCTTGACTTTGTTCTCAAGAAAACGCGACTTGGAGTTCCCGAAATCGACGCTGAATTCCTGCAAACGACATTCGCCGGCCTGATCGCATATCGGGCAATCGAGCGGATGATTAATAAGGAGGAATTCCATCACACCGCGCTGGCATTCCTTCACCAGGGGCGAGTTGGTGCGAACCGCCATGCCTTGGGACACATCCTGGGCACAGGAAATCTGTGGACGCGGTATCCAGTTGATGATCGGTTTGCCGTCGGCGCCGAGCTCAGGTTTGCGATCCGGGCCGAGCCTCGGGAAGCCCATTTCGATCAAACACATTCGGCAGTTGCCCGGCGAGCTGAGCTTTTTGTGGTAGCAATAACGCGGAACGAAAACACCCACCTGAGCGCACGCCTCGATCACGCGCGTGCCCTTTGGAAACTGATGCCACACGCCATCAATCTGGACGTTAAACAGTAGAGCTGATGATTCGTTAGGCATGGTTGAATCTGGAATCCAGGAAGCCAGGAATTTTAGAGAATGACACTTTCGCCTTTGCTCGTTGGATGGTATTCGCGGCCGACGCGCTTTACAGTCAGTCGAGCGCTTGCGAAGTTTAGCAACAGCGCGTCATTCAAGTTCGCCGCCTTTAGATACGAGCGAACAATTGCAAAGTGGATGTCTTCGAGCGCGCTAATTGCTTTAAGTTCTAAGATGACCTTCTGCTCGACGAGAAAATCGAGTCGGTGTTCGCCAATCAGGTGCACACGATAGAACACCGGAAGTAGTTTTTGTCGCCCAAAGTTAATACCAGCCGCAGCCAATTCGATAGCCAACGCCTCTTCGTACATCGCCTCAAGAAATCCTGGGCCAAGTTCCTTGTGAACTCGAATAGCGGCACGGATGATTCGATCCGTCATTGCCTTGTTCTGTATGTCCATTCCTGGCTTCCTGGTTTCCAGATTCAGCTAGATAGTTCCTTTCGCTCCTGCTTTTTCCCAGCCGGGATCGTGCGCCAGCGGAACGGTGGGGATCGACTCCTCCTCGATCAATTCTTCTGGCGTGTATTCGGGCGGCAGTGGCGGCGGAACAGGTTTCTGCGCGCGGGCGGCAAATTCTTCCGGAAATTTTTCGACAAAACTTTGCGTCGGCCACGCGCACGCCTCGCCGAAAGCGCAGATGGTGCGCCCTGCAATATTGTCGCCAATTGTCTTGAGCGTGTGCGGGTCTTCTACAACGCCGCCGCCGTGCAGCATACGGTCGGTGATTTTCTTCATCCAAAGCGAGCCTTCGCGGCAGGGCGTGCATTGGCCGCAGCTTTCGTGCGCATAGAACTCGTTAATGTTGTTGAGGACCCAGACCATGTCGCGCGAATCGTCCAGCACAATCACGCCGCCTGAACCAGCCATCGAACCGACAGCAGCGAGCGAATCAAAATCCATCGGAATATCATTGATTGACGTTTCCTGCTCGACTACCGATCCGTCGGGTTGCCTCGCCTTAAGCTTGAATGTCTCGTCGGCACGCAATACTTTCGCGGAACTCCCACCCGGAATAACAGCCTTCAGTTTTCGGCCCGGTCTTAGGCCGCCAGCCATCTCGTAGATCAATTGACCCATCGTGACCGTGCCAACTTCAATCTCGAAGTAACCAGGTCGCTGAACGTCGCCGCTCACACAGACAATGCGCGTGCCGGTGTTGTTAGGCCGGCCGAGGCGCGCATACTCCGCGCCGCCCATGGCGATGATGTGTCTTACCGCACAGAGCGTTTCGACGTTGTTGACGATTGTCGGGCACATGTAAAGGCCGAGCACCGCTGGGAAATACGGTGGCTTGATTCGCGGATAACCGCGCTTGCCTTCCAGCGATTCGATCAAGCCCGTTTCTTCCCCGCAAATGTAAGCGCCGGCACCGCGATGAACGTAAATTTCGCCGTCAAATCCGGATCCCAGAATATTTTTTCCGAGGAAATTATGTTGCCGCGCTTCTTCGATGGCGCGTTCGAGGATTTTCGCTCCCTCGGGGAATTCGCCGCGTATGTAGATGTAAGCCGTGCGCGCATTGAGCGCGTAGCATGAAATCAAGATTCCTTCCAACAGCTGATGTGGGTCTTCGTGAATGATGTAGCGATCTTTGAACGTGCCAGGCTCCGATTCATCGGCATTGCAAATCAAATAGACCGGCCGCTTTTCGTCCGGTTTGATGAAGCTCCATTTCAGACCGCATGAAAATCCGGCTCCGCCGCGGCCGCGAAGGCCCGAGTTCTTGACTTTGTTGACGATGTCACTGCGCGACATGGTTAGCGCTTGTTTCAACTGCTCGTAACCGCCATCGCGCAGGTAACAATCGATGTCGGTTGTCCAATCCGTGCGCCCGATGTTTTTGTAGATCAAACGGTGCTCGAGAGGGTGGGGGGATGTTTGATGTTTAATGTTTGATGTTTGATTTCGGAGGACATCCCCAATCGAATTTGGATTCACTTGCTCATGTAACTGTTCCCCAATCATGCACACGGGCGCGGTGCCGCAGCTTGCCAGGCATTCGACAAATTCAATGCTGTAGTTTCCATTCGCACTAACAGCAATGGGATTATGAATTCCTTCGCCGTCAGGCGGGCGCTGGATTTCAAGGGCCGCACACAAATTTTCCATCAGCTCGAAGCCGCCGGCCATCCCGCAACTGAGTGTACGGCAGACACGAATATGAGTTTTGCCAGCCGGTTTCTGGCGAAACATTGGATAAAAGGTGACCAGCTCAAGAATATTGATCGGTTGCAAGCCCAGCTTCTTCGCGATCCATAGCACGGCCTCGTCGGTGATGAAGCCGAAGTGTTCCTGCCACAAATGCAACAGCGGCATGGCTGCGCTTCGCCGCTGATCGCTCGGATAGTGCGCGATCGCGTCATCCATTTGCCGCTCCAGCTCGGCGGGAACAGCTATGCTCGTCGAGTCCACTGAAAGTGGTCGATTAATTGGACAGCGTGCTGTCTTTCGACTGCACTTTGTCGTCTTTAAAAACGATCGTGACCGTGTCTTTACCCTGTCGATAAATGTAGGTCGTTTTTTTCATGATCACGAAATCCTCAGTGCTAAGAGAAGTGGGCGGGCCCAGGATCGATTCCACCTGTTTTTTCGACATGCCTTCTGTCACCTGATCGACGTTCGCTTTGGCGATGCGTTTGCCAGAACAGGAAACGCAGAGCGCCACTAAAAGCACAAGCAGCAGCCGCGAAAGAATGCCGAAGCACGAATGACGAAGCCTGAATGACGAAAAACGCCTTTCCCAAGGCTGGATCGTGTTTTCATAATTCGTCATTGCCCATTATCTGTCGCATTCCCCCATGACGAAGTCCAGACTCCCTAACACAGCGGGCACGTCGCTCACCATGCACCCGGGCAGAAGCTCTGGCAGGATGCTGAGGTTCACGAACGATGGCGCGCGAATTTTCAACCGATACGGCACGCCACCGCCCCTGCTGTTAATGTAAAATCCAAGCTCGCCCTTCGGATTTTCGGCTGCGAAGTAAACTTCCCCCGGTGGCGCGTCGAGTCCTTCCGTAACCACAATGAAATGATGAATTAACTCCTCCATCTTGGTCATCACCCGTGACTTTGGTGGAGTCATGTTTTTCCAATCCGCGACATTGATCGGTCCGCCGGGCAGTTTATCGATGACCTGTCGCAAGATCCGCACGCTTTGGCGCATCTCCTCGATCCGCACCAGATAACGGTCGTAACAGTCGCCGGCGCTGCCGATCACTACATCGAAATCGTAATTGTCGTAGTCGAGATACGGATGTTTGCGACGCAAATCGTGTTCGATTCCGCTTCCGCGCAGGTTCGGGCCGGACATGGCATAGGCAATCGCGCGATCCTTAGAGATGACGCCAATGTCTTTGGTACGATCGACAAAAATCTTGTTTCGGGTAAGCAACCTGTCGCATTCATCAAGACTTGGTCCGAAGTCACCGAGGAATTTTTTGAGCTGCGGGATAAAGTCCTCGGGCAAATCGCGGATTTGCCCGCCTACGCGGGTATAGGAAGTGGTAAAACGCGCGCCTGTGAGCAGCTCGAAAAGGTCATAAAGTTTTTCGCGCTCAGTGAAGGTGTAGAGGAAGACCGTCATCGCACCGAGATCGAGCGCCATCGCGCCAAGACCCATCAGGTGGGACGAAATGCGCGAGGTTTCGCAGCAAATCGTGCGGATCGCTTTTCCACGCGGCGGGATTTCCCAGCCCATCAATTTTTCTACGGCGAGCGCGTAAGCCACGTTGTTCGAAAGCGGCGCGAGGTAATCGAGCCGGTCAGTGTACGGGACAAACTGGTTGTATTGCATGTTCTCGGCGATTTTCTCATCGCCGCGATGGAGAAAACCAATGTCCGGAGTGGCCTTGGTAATGATCTCGCCATCAAGCTCCAGCACCAGCCGCAAAACACCGTGCGTGGCGGGATGCGATGGCCCCATGTTGAGCACCATCTTCTCGCCGATGTCGTCGCTCTCGCGACGCAATGCCGCATCCGTCGCGGCCACACGGGTGACCGGATCGGGCGATTCAATCTCGCGAACCGTAAATGGCATGGGATCGATATTGTGTTTACGCTGGCGAGTGAGCCAGCGCGCGCAAGCGTAATTTCTGGGGAGCGCACGCGTCTCGCGTGTTGGTTTTGGCGTCCCGCCAAAACAGGCTTTTGTTACGTTAAAGCAACGGCACGGGACGTGAGCTGGTTTTAAAGTTCGCGACGGCGAGACACCGTCGCCAGCATGCGAGGCGCGTGCGCTCCTCCAGAACTTCCGCTCGCACTCGCGCAGCAACGCGATTAACTAAACCGCTATGGCAAAAAAAGTCGCACTGCTTTTCGCAGGACAGGGCGCACAAAGCGTCGGGATGGGACACGATCTCGCCGAGCAATTTCCTGGCGCAGCGGAATTGTTTCAGCAGGTGGACGAAATTCTTGGGCGGAAGTTGAGCGAGATTACGTGGAACGGCCCGATCGAAGAATTGACGAAAACTTCGAATTGCCAGCCTGCACTTTTCGTTCACGGACTGGCGTGCTTATCGGTCCTGCGCGAACTGGCAGGCAATTTTCCGATTGGCGGTGCGGCCGGATTGTCGTTAGGGGAGATTACCGCTTACGCGGCGGCTGGCACTTTCGATTTTGCGAGCGGTCTGAAGCTTGTGCAGCGCCGCGGCGAACTAATGGATGAAGCTTGCGCGGCGACAAATGGAGTAATGGCGGCAATGATCGGGGCGGATGAAAACGTGGTACGCCAGCTCGCAGCAGATGAAGACGTCGATATTGCGAACATCAATGCACCCGGCCAGATCGTCATCTCCGGGGAGGTGGCGAAGGTGGAAGCGGCGGTCGGCGTGGCCAGGGAATATGGGATTCGACGCGCGACACTGCTCAATGTCGCCGGCGCGTATCATTCACGTTTGATGGAAAGCGCTTATGAAAGGTTGGGGGCGGCGCTTCAGCATGTGACGGTGCAACCGCCGCGTTTTCCGGTGATTAGCAACGTGACCGGTGAAGAAGTAGAAACGCCAATCGAAATTCGCCGCACCTTGCAGGATCAGGTCACAGGCACGGTGCGCTGGGCGGATTGTATGGAGCGACTCGCAGGGCTCGGCTGCGATCTTTTCATCGAACTGGGTCCGGGCGGTGTGCTGGCTGGTTTATTGCGGCGCACGCGCAAAGACGCAGATGTGATGTCGGTGAGCGACGCGGAGTCGGTGCGGAAGTGCGCTGAGAAAATTGCAGCGCAAAATTCGCCCCGCTAGGATTCACCCAGAGATGGCACTGGAATCTGCAACATCGATAAGTCCCCCTGCATCTTCACGAGGCAGATCGCTCGCGCAACGAAGCGCCGAGTACCTTGGCATGTCCGGGCCGGCTGAGTTCGCGGTGGCTGCAACTCTTCTCACGGTCATGATCGTGCTCAAGCTCGTGAATATAACGCACTACCGCTTCGACAGCGACGAGTCTCAGCATATGCACGTGATCTGGGCGTGGGCGCGCGGGTTTATTCAATACCGCGATGTGTTCGATAATCACATGCCGCTTTTTCAGATAATGTTCGCGCCGATTTTCGGACTGATTGGCGATCGGGCGACCATTCTTTACTGGATGCGCTTCATTTTGTTGCCGATGTACTTTGTGGGCGCGTGGTGCACTTATCGGATTGGAGAATTGTTATTTTCGCGACGTGCAGGGATTTGGGCGGTGATTCTCGCTGGTCTTTCCACCAAATACCATTTTGCTTCGTTGGAATTTCGGACCGACAACCTCTGGGCGCCGCTCTGGCTTCTGTGCATTGTGACGCTGATCGGCGGAGCGCTGACGGTGGGTCGAGCGCTCGTTGCCGGAATTTTGCTCGGGTTCTGTTTCGGCGTCTCGATGAAGTCGGCTCTGTTGCTACTAATGCTCCTGCTGAGTGCACCGATTGCTTTGTTCTTGGTGGGGAGAAAACAGCCGGGCCAATCATGGTCTCATCTCGCTCGTTGTACGACTGCCTTTTTTGCTGCGACGGGGCTGGTTCCCGGCGTGATCGCAGGCGCGTTCGCAGTTGCTGGCTTGTGGCGCGATTTTCGCTACTGCAATTTTGACCACAACATTCTGCCGCATCTCGACACCAAGAATCATCCAGCTTGGTGGATCGTCATTTTTCCTGTTGCCTTCCCATTTGTCATTTACGCTGCACGGCTAATCGTCCGCGCGGCGCCTACGCCGCCGCTGGCATTCCGGCGCGCTTTCATTTTTCTGATCTGCGGTTTTTATGTTCCCGCTCTGTGCAGCTTTTGGAACCTGCTCACCCGTCAGGATTTTCTTCCGTATTATCCTCTCGTATTCGTGCTTGTTAGCGGAGCTTTACTTGCCGTTTCACCGCACCTCGCGAAATACAACCCACGTGTGAGCGATTATCTGCGCCGGTTTTCTTTGCCGGCATTTATCGGTCTGCTGGAATTGCTTTTGGTGATTGGCACGCGCCCGTTCTGGATCGATCGCGCCAAGCTCGAGACGAATTTGCTTCGCGGCGTTTTGAAATTGACCGATCCCGGCGATTACGTTCTCGACTGCAAAGGCGAGACCATTTTTCGACAACGTTGCTTTTGGCCAGTCACCGAATCGATCATGGCGGAGCGCTTCGCGCGGAAGCTTGTAGTCGATAATGCCGCCCAACGGGCTGTTGAGACTCACACATGCGTCGCGGTCATGAAGGGGCGTATGCCATGGAGGGCGAAACAATTTATCTGGAAGAATTATATCTCTGTTGGCAACGATTTGAAGGTGGCGGGCAGGTTTTTGAGACCCTCTGCAACCGACGGCAGCCGGATGGAGTTCGAAGTTGTGATCCCGGCGTCTTACAAGATTATCGCACGCGATGGCCCGGTGACGGGAACGCTCGACGGGACGCCATATGACGGTGCGCGCTTTCTGGCGCCGGGCGTACACACTTTTGTGCAAACGTCATCCAGAACACAACTTGCTTTTCTCTGGGCACAGGCAGTGGATCGAAATTTTCTCCCCGACAAATATTCCCAACCACGGCCAAAACGATAGGAGTTCTGGCGTTGCGTTTGGCTGCGCTTCTGCTAGAAGACTTAGCCGTGCCGGTTCCAGCCTTTACTTCGCGTTCTCGCCTGTTGCTATTCGCACCGCATCCGGACGATGAATCGCTCGCATGCAGCATCCTTCTGCAACGAGCAGTTCGCGCCGGCGCAGCGGTTCGTGCAGTCTATGTTACGGACGGCGACGATAATCCCTGGCCGCAACGCGTGCTCGAACGCAAGTGGCGCCTGAAGGCAATCGACCGCAGGCGTTGGGGAAGGTTGCGACGAACAGAAGCACTCGCGGCATTGCGTGTTCTGGGCGTGAACGGTTCGGCCGCGCGTTTTCTGGCCTTACCCGATCAAAAACTGACCGCCATGTTAATGTGCGGTTGTCAATCCGCGCTTGAGCGCTTCGCAGGAATCATTGCTGATTGTAGGCCGACGGATCTTCTGTTGCCGTCGGTTTCTGATACGCATCCCGACCACAGCGCGCTCGCGGTGATGCTTCGGCTGGTCTTGAGCGAATCTTTTTCGGACCCGATGGCGACAGGACAAATGGCTGTCTGGAGTTATGTTGTTCAC
>WNFR01011487.1_pt1 | contig 11505 bp, 6 predicted proteins | sample 5400221 | NCBI WGS metagenome assembly WNFR01 (sample SAMN13153357, study PRJNA577476) | soil metagenome | isolation source: 40 cm soil under Madrone tree | place: USA:California | collected 2016-06-14 | reverse complement strand
CAAGCGCGTCGACGACGGCATTGACGATCGCCCCGAGGGCCGGGGTGATGCCGCCTTCGCCGCCCCCGCGAAAGCCCAGGGGGTGATTGGTTGAAGGTACCTCGCTCAGCGCCGTGACGAACGACGGCAAATCGTCGGCACGCGGCATTGCATAGTCCAGGAAAGAGCCCGAGAGAAGCTGGCCGGTGGCGGGCTCGTAGAAGCACTGCTCGAACAGGGCCTGGCCCGCGCCCTGCGCGATACCGCCATGGGTCTGGCCGTGCAGGATGAGCGGATTGACGGCGCGGCCGACATCGTCGAGTGCGGTGTAACGCGCTATTTCGACCACGCCGGTCTCCACATCGACTTCGACCTCGCAGACATGCCAGCCGTAGGGATAGGAGCCGACACGGCTGTCGGCGTCGGCCGTCTCGGTAAGGGGACCGCGCAGATCGGCCGGGACGTCGGTGCGGTCGAGGCCTGCCGCGGCGACCTTGAACAGATCGATGCTTCGGTCCGTGCCTTTGACCGTGAATCGGCCTTGTGAAAATACGATGTCGATCTCGGCGGCTTCCAGCAGATGCGCGGCGAGGCGAGTGCCTTTGACGACGATTGCGCCGGCTGCCTGGTGGATCGTGAGCGAAGCAAGCCGGAGCGATCGCCCTGAATGCGATCCGCCACCCGCCGTGACGCGATCGGTGTCGCCGGTGACGAGGCGGACAGCGGTCGCGGGCACGCCGAGCCATTCGGCGGCGAGCTGTGCGAAGCTGGTGGCATGGCCTTGACCGGCCGAGATGGTGCCGATCACCATCTCGACCAACCCTTCGGGCAGTATCGTGACTTGCGCCCGCTCGTTCGGCGCGCCGCTTTGCGCTTCGATATAGCCGCCAAGGCCGATGCCGCGCCTGAGCCCGCGCGACGCAGATTGCTCGCGGCGTGCCGCGAAGCCCTGCCAATCGGCCAGCGCCAGGGTCCGGTCCAGCGCGTCCTCGTATTCGCCGCTGTCGTAGGTGACACCGAAGGCGTTGGTGTAGGGCATGGCTGTCGCGGGCACCAGATTGCGGCGTCGCAACGCGACACGGTCGAAACCGTGCGACCGGGCGGCAATGTCGATCAGCCGTTCGATCACGAACATCACCTCGGGCCTGCCGGCGCTACGGTAGGGCGCGGTCGACGGCGTGTTGCTCATGACCGCCCGGGCCCGCGCCGTCGCCGGCAGCCGGTATTGGCTGGTCATGAGCTGCGTGCCTTTGGTCAGCGGGATGAACGACGCGGTGTAAGCCCCGACATTCGACAGGCTGGAGGCGCGGAGGCCGAGAAAGTTTCCCTCGGCGTCGAGCGCCAGTTCGGACTCGATCTTGAAGTCGCGGCCCTGATAGTCGCTGAGGAATGCTTCCTGGCGTTCGCCCGTCCATTTCACCGGGCGGCCGACCCGGCGGGCCGCCCAGGCGACAAGCGCGAACTCCGGATAGAAGAAATTGCGCGTTCCGAAATTGCCACCGACGTCATGGGCAATGACCCGGACGCGCTCGGGATCTATGCCGAGAACGATCGCCAGTTCACGCTTGGGGCGCACGATGGCGCCGCCACCGGCGTAAAGCGTGTAGCGGCCGCTTGCGGTGTCGTAGTGCCCGAGCGCTGCCCGCGGTTCCATCGGCACGCCGGTGACTCTCTGGATTGAGGTCTCGAGCCTCGCGACATGGCGCGCGCCGGCGAACCCCGTTGCGACCGGGGTCGGGGTTCCGACGATGGCGTCAACGGCGACATTCGAGTGAAGATCGTCCCACAGAAGCGGCGCGGTCGGACAGGCTGCGTCGGCGGCGTCCGCGACCGCGCCCAGCGGTTGATAGTCGACGCTCACCGCCTCGGCGGCGTCCTTGGCAATTGCCAGCGTCTCGGCAACGACGAACGCCACGGCTTCGCCAACGAGGCGCACGGCATCGGTGGCCAGTACGGGTTGTCGCTTCACGCGATGGGGCGAGCCATCGGTGTTGTCGAGACGGATGTCCGGCGGACTCATCGCCGCCGGTATGTGCGGAATGAGCTGCAAGCCGTCGGCCGCCGCATCGGCAGCGGTCAAGATGGCGAGTACGCCTGGCATCGCGCGGGCCGCCCCCGTGTCGATCGAGCGGATACGGGCATGCGCATGCGGGGAGCGCACGACGGCCGCGTAAGCCTGCCCGGGCAGGGCGAAGTCGTCACTGTAACAGCCGCGGCCCGTGAGCAGGCGCTCGTCCTCAAGCCGCGGTAGGGAAGCTCCGATACCAGCGTTCATGCAATATCCAGTTGAGCATTCCCCAGTTGGGCATCCCGGTGCGGCGCTTGGCAAGGCCCCCGCGTTTCCGGGCGGGCATCGAATCGGCAGCGGACAAGCACAAAGTTACTTTGTAAACTGTGAAAAGCTTAAGTCAGCAACCTGCATGGTTGCGCGGGTATCGACGGGGAACGAGGTGCTTCTATGACCGCGATACGCTCGATCGCCTTGGCGATCTCCCTGCTGCTGACGACCGCCGTCGCTTTGCACGCCCAGTCACCGGCCGCCCTCCCACCGGGGATGACGCAGGAGCAGTTCGACACTTTGGTCAATTCGATCAGCAAGTCGGTGGCCGAAAAGTTGAAAGCGGAGGGTGTTCCCGCCGCCCAAACGCCCGCCCGTCTTCCTGGAACAAGCGCTGCGTGCCGCGAACGCCGTTCCGACGCTCGGCACGCACCTGGCGGCGATCCCGGGACTGCTCGACGAACGTGAAAGGGGCGGCCGCGGCCCGGCCGGCTTTCTGCTTCTCCTTGGCATCGTCGCTGTTGTCGCGGTGACGGCGGAGGCGGCCCTGAGAAGGATCCTGAGCCATTTGCGGGGACGGCTTGCGGTGGGCGCTGTCCCTGAGCTGGGTCTCCGTTCGCTGCTTCACCTTGCCTCCCTGGCGCTGCTCGACGCCCTTGGCCTCTTTGTCGTCTGGCTGATCAGCCACGGTGCGGTTGGCGCCTGGTTCTCCGGCGCAACCGGACAAGACAAGTTCGCGGTCGCGGCGCTGACGGGAATCTTCGGTTGGCGGCTCTACGTTCTCGTGTTCCGCATCGTGCTTCAGCCCGGTTTGCCGGCTGCGCGGCTTTGCGACGTCGGCGATCGCGATGCGCACGCGCTGTACACCCGCATTTCCGCAGTGATGCTGCTGCTTATCCTGGGGCGCTTTCTGTTCCGCGTTCTTGCCGCCACGGGCACGCCCTCCGAAGCGCTCGTGGCGTACCATGCCATCTCCGCCCCTGTCTATGTCGTCGCCTTCGTATGGCTGGTCATTCGCTCCAAGGAAGCCGCGCGGCAGTGGCTCGGTGGACTAGGCAAGGTGGCGCCCCTGATTGGGTTCATTGGGCAGAATTGGACCGTCGTGACCGTTCCGTTCTTCGTGGCATTGGGCGCAACCCAGTTCTACGGCGCCGTATCGGGGCGAGCACACGTTTCGGACGCTATGGTGCTCACGCTCACCCTGGTGGTTGGCGTGCTTGTCTTCGAGACGGCGCTCCAGGCGTTCGTGAGGCGGCTCGATTCGCAACTTGTCGGGCGAACGCCGGCGGGTGACGCGCCGAAGCTGCCGGATGTCGTGGCCCGTTGCGTGCGGGTAGCCGTGCTGATTGTCGTTGCCCTGGTAATTGCGCAAAGCTGGGTCGTCGAGGTCCTCGCCCTGGTCAACGAAAACGAATGGGCTCAATTGACACGCTCGTCGCGCACCGCGGGTATCACCCTGTTCATGGCTTTCGTGCTTTGGGAGTTCTTCAAATACGCCACCGCCCCCTACATGGATCGCAAGACAGCGAGCGGGCCGAATGCGGCCGCGGACGGCGAGGCCGCCAACCAAGGTGCATCGCGTCTCAGCACGCTGATGCCGTTGCTGCGTGTGACGATGGCGATCATCATTGGTCTCCTGGCGGTGCTGATCGCGCTTGGGGATTTCGGCGTCAACATCACGCCGCTATTGGCCGGTGCCTCGGTCCTCGGTCTCGCGCTTTCCTTCGGCAGCCAGACGCTGGTGAAAGACATCGTGTCGGGCATCTTCTACCTGGCCGATGACGCCTTTCGGGTCGGCGAGTACATCGATTGCGGCAAGGCCAAGGGCACGGTCGAGGGCTTTACCTTGCGTTCGATCAAGCTGCGCCACCAGAACGGCCAGGTTCACACCATTCCCTTCGGTCAGCTCGGGCAGATCACGAATTTCAGCCGCGACTGGACGACGGTGAAGTTCAACCTGCGCTTTGTGCGCGACACCGACGTCGAGGTTCTTCGCAAGGCGGCGAAGAAGATCGGTGTCGAGATGATGGAGATGCCCGAGTTCAAGGACGAGATCCTGGCGCCGTTCAAGATGCAGGGCGTGGCCGACATCACCGGCAACGCCCTGCTGGTACGGTTCAAGTTCACGGCCAAGCCCGGCAACCCCGCCTCGATCCAGCGCGAGGCCATCAAGCGCTTGTTCCGCACGTTGCCCGAGCTTGGCATCGAATTCGCCACGGAAGGGGCGACCGTGGTGCTTCAAACGAACGCCGGGCAGCCCGACGCGGCATCGGCGGCCGCAGCCGGTCCGGCCAGCCCTCAGGCTCAAACGGAAGAGCCGGTGAGCGTACGGTCCGCGGCGTGACCACAACTCAGAATGCGAGAAGATTGTCGCGGAACTGCGTGTGTTCGTAGGCCGTCCGCACCAGGCCGCGATCCTGCAGCACGGGCACGAGCCCGTCCTCGATCTCGGCCAGGGTGCGGCGATTGACGTTGGGCATCGACAGCAGGAAACCGTCGCCACCCACGTCCTGCATCACCTCGCCCATGCGGCCGGCGACAGCGTCGGGTGTGCCGACGAGTTCCACCGAAAGGTCGACGGCGTTGAAGCTCGCCATCGTCTCGCGGATGGAGCGCCCAGCGCCCATCTTGCGGAACTGGTCGAGATTCTGCTGATGTCCGTTGGTGGTGACGTCGTCGGGCAGGGGCTTGTCGAGGTCGAAGCGGCCGAAGTCGATGTTGGTCACCTTGCCGAGATGCGCCAGTCTCTCGAGGACGTGGTCCTTGGCGAGGCAGGCCCGCTTCTCCTTGCGATGCTGAGCCTCTTCCATGGTTTCCCCCAGGATCGGATTGACGAGGTACAGCACCTTGCAGTCGTCCGGACGCCGGCCTTGTGCCACCATGTGACGCCGCACATCGTCGCGATAGGCGCGCATGGCGTCGATGCCCTTGGCATTGACGACGATCGTGTCGGCGTGGGCGGCCGCGAATTTCCGGCCACGCGGCGAGCCACCGGCCTGGGCGATGACCGGCTGGCCTTGCGGGCCGGGACCGGAATTCAGCGGGCCGCGCGTCTTGAAGTACTTGCCCTCGTAATTGACGCCATGGACCTTGGTGTGGTCGACAAGCACGCCACTCTTTCGGTCGGCTATGATCGCGCCGGGCTCCCACGAACCCCAGAGGCCGCGCACGACTTCCATGTATTCGTCGGCCATGTCGTAGCGCAGGTCATGTTCGGGCATGCCGTTCATGCCGAAGTTCATGGCGGCGAAATCCGAGCTGCCGGTGACCGCATTCCAGCCGATGCGGCCCGCCGACACCTGGTCGAGCGTCGCCACCAGCCGCGCGAGCAGGTAGGGGTGATAGGCGTAGGTGCCGAAGGTGGGAACGATGCCGATGCGCGATGTCACTTGCGTCATGAGCGCGGCCACCACCGACGGATCCTGCCGCGGCACGGCGATGCCGTTTTTCAGGTAGATCTCGGTGGAACCGCCGAAGCTCTCGCCGACATAGGATGAGTCTTCCAGCAGGATGTAGTCGAAGCAGGCGCGCTCCAGGGTGCGCGCCATGTCCAGGAACAGTTCGGGCATCATCCATGTCTGGCCGATGTGCCCGGTCCACGGCTCGCCCCAGGCTTGCACGCTCGATCCTTGCAAAAACCACGCAAGATGAAACGGTTTGGTGGTCACTGCTACGCTCCATCGCCGCGATCAGGCTGATGGACAGCCCGCGGCCTCGGTTGTCGGTGTGGGTCCGAATGGACCGGGAGAGGCAAATACTGTGCCGAGGTGGGAAATGGCACCGCAGGGAGGCGGGCGAGAGGTGCGCACATGGCCGATCTTTTGCTAGTCATCGGATTGTCGTCATAGAACGGTGGCGGGTGCCGCTTTCCGGCGCTTTCCACAATCAACGCATCGATGGAGTCCGCGACAATGGCAAATCGTCAATTCCACCTCGCCTGGTTCCTGTCGCAAGGCTTTGGCCCCAAGACCTGGCGCTCGAATTGGCCCGGCGCCGACGTCTCGCGCTGGATGATGCCCGACCTGTTCATCGACCTGGCGAAGGGCATGGAGCGGGCGTGCTTCGATTACATGATCATCGAGGACTCCTCGAACCTGCCCTACACCTACCAAGGCTCGCACGACACCTATCTGAAGTACGGCGCGAGCACGCCCAAGCTCGATCCGGCGGTGCTTGTGCCCTATCTCGCGCAACAGACGAAGCATCTCGGTCTGGTGCCGACCCTGTCCGTCACCGAATATCCACCCTTCCTGTTGGCGCGGCTGGTCAACACGCTCGATCATGTGACTGAAGGCCGTATCGGCTGGAACTGCGTCACCGGCAGCAACGACGGCGGGGCGCAGAACTACGGGCGCGACAAGCAGTATCCGCATGACGAACGCTACGACGTTGCCGACGAGTTCGCCGAATTGGTGACGAAGCTGTGGGACGCCTGGGAGCCCGATGCCATGGTGCTCGATCGCGATGCGCCGATGTTCGCCGACGGCAGCAAGGTGCATCCGGTCAATCACGACGGCAAATACTTCAGGTGCCGCGGTCCGCTGAACGCGCCGCGCTCGCCGCAAGGACGCCCGCCGATCTGTCAGGCCGGCGGCTCGCCGCGCGGCCAGGCGTTTGCCTCCCGGTGGGCCGACACGATCATCACCGATGGCGGCGGCAGCGTCGATAGCATGAAGGCCTATCGCGAGGACGTGCGCCGTCGTGCCGTGGCGATCGGGCGCAATCCCGACGACATCAAGGTGCTGTTCCTCGCCTACCCGATCGTGGACACCACGATGGAGGCGGCGCGCGAGCGACGGCTGCTCGAGCGCCGGGCTGCGGAGGAACACATGGACATGCAGCTATCGGGCATGTCGCGCATCACTGGCATCGACTTCGCGAAGTTCGACCTCGACGAGCCGTTGCCGGAACTGAAGACCAACGGCCATCAATCCTCCCTCGCCAAGTGGATAGGCAAGACACCCCGTTCGATCGTCCAGAGCTATGCCAGCAAGGCTGGCATCGACTTCACCGGCACGACCGACCACGTGGCGGGAATGATGCAGGACATCATGGAGGAGGTCGGCGGCGACGGGTTCCTGCTGTTCAACGGCTATTTCGACCGGCGCTACATCATGGAAGTGTGCGACGGGCTGGTGCCGGAGCTGCAGCGCCGCGGGCTCACGCGCAAGGGCTATCCGCACAAGAACTTCCGGGACAATCTCCTGGAGTTCTGACCTGCCTGCTGGCGGCGCCTTACCGCGACGCCAGCCGCGGATCGTAATGCTCGCGCAGTCCGTTGCCGAGCATGTTGACCCCCCAGACGAGCAGGATGATCGACAGTCCCGCGAGGTTGGCGATCCACGGCGCGATGAACAGCCGCGTACCGCCTTCCGCCAGGATGTTTCCCCACGTCGCTGCCGGTGGCGGCAGCCCCAGGCCCAGGAAGGACAAGGCCGTTTCCTGCAGGATCATCTGCGCCACCTGCAGCGTGGCGACCACGGTCAGCACCGGCATCACCTGCGGCAGGATGTGCCGTCGCATGATGTAGAAGCTCCCGCCGCCGTACAGCGTCGCGGCCTCGACGAATGGCCGTTGGCTCAGCGATCGCGTCAATCCGAACACCACGCGCGCATAGACCATCCAGCGCGAGATGCCGAGCACCAGGATCAGGTTCAGCGCGTTGCCGCCCATCGCGGCCACCATCAGGATCGCCAGCAGGATGTCCGGGAACGCCATCTGCGCGTCGGCGAACCGCATGATCACCTGTTCGGTGGCGCCGCCACGCAAGCCCGCGATTACCCCCGCCGCACTGCCGATCATCGCCGACAGCAGCATCGAGCTGACGCCCACAAGGATCGACAGGCGCGAACCGTAGATCAGGCGCGACAACAGGTCCCGGCCATAGTTGTCGGTACCGAGGAAGTGCCCGGGCGCCGCCTGCGCCGACCAGAAGCCGGGCTTCAGACGTGCCATCAGGTCCTGCTGATAGGGGTCCCATGGCGCGATCAGCGGCGCGAACACCGCCGCCAGGATGGCGGTCGCGACGATGGCGCCGCCAACAGCGATCTTGAATCGCTTGCCGAACAATCTCCGCTTTTTCATCAAGCGCGACGGATTCTGGGATCGATCAACATCTGCAGCACGTCCACAAGAAGGTTGGCGAGCGCGATGATGGTCGCAATGAGGAATACGGCTGCTTCCACCACCGGTACGTCGCGCTGGGAGATGCTGTTGATCAGCAGCCGCCCGACTCCCGGCCAGGCATAGATCGTCTCGGTGACGATGGAGCCGGCCATCAAATGGCCGACCTGGATGCCGAGGAAGCTCAGCACCGGATTGACGGCGTTGGGCAGGATGTGGGTTACAAGCACGCGGGCGCGGGACATGCCCTTGGAGCGGCCGGTGACGACGAACTGCTCGCTCATGAGCTCAATGATCGCCGTGCGCGTGATCAGCACGAAGTTCGGCAACAGGATCGTTGCCAGCGTCACTGCCGGCAGCACCAGATGCCTGGGTTCGCCGTATCCCGAGGTTGGAAGCCAGCGGAGCTGCAACGCGAAGAACTCGATCAGCAGCATGCCGAGCCAGAAGGACGGCATGGACTGCCCGGCGATCGCGATGGATGAGATCAGCGCGTCGGCTGCGCGGTCGCGCCAGACGGCGCAGGCGATGCCACCCAGTGCGCCAAGCGCCACAGCCAGCGCGAGCGCCGTTCCGGCCAGCTCCAGCGTCGCGCCCGCGCGCTGCCAGACCACGGCCGCGGCCGAGCCGCTGAACTGGAGCGACTCGCCGAAATCGCCGTGCAGGAGGTCGCCCAGGAAGATCAGGAACTGGACCGGCAACGGCTGATCGAGGTGAAGGCGCTGGGTCAGCGCTTCGACCTGTTCCGGCGTCCGGTTTATGTCGAGAAAGATATCGACGGGATTGCCGGTCAGCCGCAAAACGATGAAGGTCGCGAAGGCTACCAGCAGCAAGGTGAGCGGCAGGAAGGCCAGGCGGCGCAGGATATAACCGGCGATCATGAAGCGACCGCCGTCATTTCAGCTCCATGGTTATTTCAGCTCCACTTCGGCCAATCGCAGAAGCTTGTCGGACGCGGCGCCGAAGCCCTTGATGTCCTTGGCAACGCCATAAAGGCTTGGCAGGCCGAACAGGAACATGGACGGGTTCTGCTGGTTCAGGATCACCATCATCCGATGGTAGATCTTCTCGCGTTCGGCCGTGTCGTTGGTCGAGCGCGCGGCGACGAACAGCTGTTCGTATTCCGGATCGGTCCACCGCGTGCGCAGGCCCGCTTTGGTGTACCAGACGGTGGCGAAGTCCGCGTCGCCGAGGTTGTACCAGCCGACCATGTGAATCGGCCCCCATTTCAGCGCGCTGTTCATCTGCGTGAACACGCCGCCTTCGACCACATTCACCGAGGCCTTGACGCCGATCTTGCTCAGCATGCCGGCCACCACGTTGCAGATGTCGGTGTCGGAGACGTATTTGCCGTTCTGCGTCGTGATCGGCACCGGCGTGTTGAAGTCGTAGCCGGCCTCCTGCAGCATCTGCCTGGCTTTCGCCGGGTCATGCGGCCGCGCCTTCAGATTCGGATTCCAGCCCAGGGCGCCTTTGGTCAGCACCTGACCCTCCAGCAGTTCACCCTGGCCTTTCAGGATCTGCTTGTGGATGAGCGGCTTGTCGATCGCGTAGTCGAACGCCTCGCGCACCTTGGGATTGTCGAACGGCTTGACGGTGGGATCGAAGGTGAGCAGGAGGCCGACGCTGGTGGCGATCTCGTCCATTTTGGCGGTGCCGGAACTGTTCACCTGGTCGATCAGGTCGATCGGCACTTCCTCGATGATCTGGGTTTCGCCGGCGATCAGGGAGGCGACGCGCGTCGAGCCGTCCGGAATGGTGCGGATCACCAGCCTGTCGAATTTCGGCGCACCGCCCCAATAGTTCTTGTTGGCCGTGAGCGTGTAGTGATCGCCCGGCACCCATTCCCTGAAGATGAACGGGCCGGTTCCCATCGGGTGTGCCGCCACTTTTTCCGGGCCGAGCTTCTCGTAATAGTGCTTCGGCTCCATGATGATGTCCGACAGGCCGCGCAACAGCGTCGGGAAGACGGTCTTGGTCTTGATGTCCACGGTGTATCTGTCGACCGCCGTCACCTCCTGCACCTGGCTGATACGCGCCGCCTGGGCATAGGCGATCTTGGGATCGAGCACGCGGTTGAGCGTGAACACGACGTCGTCGGCGGTGAAGTCCACGCCGTCGCTGAACTTCACGCCCTGGCGCAGCCGCAAGCGCAGGGTGGTCGGGTCGACCAGCTCCCAGCTCGCGGCCAGAGCGGGATGGAGCTCGCCCTTGTTGTCGCGCGCCACCAGCGGGTCGTTGGTCTGCGTCATCAAGCTCAGGGAGGCAAAGGAACTTGTGCCCGATCGCAGGCTGTCCGGGAAGACGGCGGCGCCGACCGTCAACGTCTTGTCGGCGGCGAAGGCGGGGCCGCCGAAGACGAGGATGGGCACGATCAGGGCAGCCAGAACAGGGCGGCGTTTCATCATTGTGTCCTTCAAAGGGTGGGACTGACGAGGTGGCAGGCGGCGCGATGGCCGCCGCCGAGGTCGACCAGCGCCGGGTCGTCGGTGCGGCACGCCGCCATCGCGTAGGGGCAGCGTGTGTGGTAGCGGCAGCCCGGCGGGACATCGCGCGCGCTGGCGATCTCGCCGACCACTTCGGTGCGGGTCCGGGCGGCGCCGGGCCGGTGCGCCGGCACGGCGCTGAGCAGCGCGCGCGTGTAGGGATGCTGGGGCGACCGGTAGAGGGTGGCCTTGTCGGCGATTTCGACGATACGGCCGAGATACATTACCGCGACGCGGTTCGCGACGTGCCGCACCACCCGCAGATCGTGCGAGATGAACAGGTAGGTGAGCCCGAATTCCCGCTGCAGACCGGTCAGCAGGTTGATGACCTGTGCCTGCACCGACACGTCCAGCGCCGAAACCGGCTCGTCGCAGACGATGAAATCGGGCCGCAGCGCCAGCGCCCGGGCAATGCCGATGCGCTGCCGCTGCCCGCCGGAGAATTCGTGCGGATAGCGTCCGGCATGCTCGGCCGCCAGCCCCACGAGCGGCAGCAACTCGAGCACGCGAGCACGGCATTCGGCGGCGGAGATGCCGGCGAGGTGCATCGGCTCGGCGATCAGAGACGCCACCGTCATGCGCGGGTTGAAGGCGCTGCCGGCGTCCTGGAACACGATCTGCATACGCCGGCGCGCGGCG
>WNFR01011080.1_pt1 | contig 11506 bp, 11 predicted proteins | sample 5400221 | NCBI WGS metagenome assembly WNFR01 (sample SAMN13153357, study PRJNA577476) | soil metagenome | isolation source: 40 cm soil under Madrone tree | place: USA:California | collected 2016-06-14 | reverse complement strand
ATTAACAGGATCGCCCATGAGTCGGTTTTACGCAGTCAGTAAGGTAACAAAACTCCGGCGTCACGCCAGTGCGAGATGGGCTCGGTTACTTCACCCTCACCTCACTCCTCTCCCGAACAAGGGAGAGGAAGAAAAGTGCGCTTGGCACAAGCGCCTGTAGAAGTCAGAGGTCAGAGGAACAGAAGTCAGAGGTCAGCGGTTAGAGATCAGACGTCAGAGGACAAATAACAAATAACCGATAACTGATAACCGCGGCTAGCAATCACTAGCCGCTCGGAAACCAGGCGTGTTCGTGCCAGAAAGCCTGAAGCAGCGCGTTGTTGCCGCGAAAAATATTGCGCTCGGCTTTGCGTAAATTGGCGACGCTGATCGGAAACGCGCCGCGCGGACGCAGATCGCATTTGCCGTCACCGGTGTATTGCCACATGTCCCAACCTCTCCACGGCGACGTGGCCCGCGGTTCGGCGTGATAATTGGCGATCCAAAGCCAGCAATTGGATAGGACTGCGCGATGGGCGGCGGTCGCGCCGCTCCCGTACAACATTTGGCGCAAACGATATTCGCTCCCGTAGATCCCGGGATATTTGCCGGTCCGCTCTTTGATCCGCTCAACGAACGCGACCGCTTGCGACACGCTCATGGATCCCCCGGGATAGTGCCCGTTCTTTTCGAAATCGAGAACGAGCAACACACCGGGTCGCGTTGTTTCCGTGTTCGGAGCGGGATTGATCAGCGGATGCGAGGAACCGACGACAGCGAGGAAATGATCGGCCTGCGAAATCGGATTCGTGCCGTCGCCAAAATGGTATGCGCCCCACAACAGCCCGGCCTGCGACGCGGCCGCCTGTCGCTCAAAATATCGCCAATCGCGTTGCAAGCGCGGAAAGGTCGCTTCGTGAATCACGCCGACGACGCCTTCGCTCTTCATCGCGACGAAATCGACGCGCATCAAATCGTAATGCGACATGTTGACCACGCTGTTGCTGGCAAATGCCGTGACGGCCAGCAGCTGAAGTGTAACGACAACGCGCGCGACTGCGGACTTCATGCGCGGAAAATAGCGCGAAATAGGAAATGCGAAATGCGGATTTGCAATGAATCAGGAAAGCAAGAAAACAGGAATTCATCTATCTGGAGACCATGAAGTCAAAAACTTTCGATAGGATTTGCCAGAGTTATGCGAGACCGTTTCCGAGAATCCTCTCGTTAATCCTGTCTAGTTCTTTTTCCTGGGTTCCTGGCTTCCTGATTGATTTGATCCGGTTTTCGTATCGTCCGGACCGGGGGCGCGATCGAGTCCACGGCGTTTCAGCAACGGTTCGATGTAGGGATCGCGCCCGGTGAAATTCTTGAACAGGCTGAGAGCATCGGCCGATCCACCACGCGAGAGCAGCGTTTCTCGAAAGCGATCGCCGTTTTCGCGTTTCAATCCGCCGTGTTGCTTAATCCACTCGACACTGTCGGCGTCGAGGACTTCGCTCCAAAGATACGAATAATATCCGGCCGAGTATCCGCCGGCGAAAGCATGCGAAAAATAAAAGCTGCGATACCGCGGCGGCACCGGTGGAAAATCAACGCCGGCCTTGTGCAGCGCTTCCTTTTCAAACACGATTCCATCCGTCGGAACGCGCGATGGATCGAGTTGATGCCAGGCTTGGTCGAGCAGCGAAGCCGACAAGTATTCGGTCGTTTTGAATCCCTGATTAAACTTCTCCGCGGCCTCGACTTTATCGAGCAGCGCCTGCGGCATCGGCTCGCCGGTCTTGTAATGTTTGGCGAAATTCTTCAGCACTTCCGGCCAGGTCGCCCACATCTCGTTCACTTGCGATGGGTACTCGACGAAATCGCGCGGCACGCTCGTTCCGCTGAAGCGCGGATATTTCACGTTTGAAAACATTCCGTGGAGCGCGTGACCAAATTCGTGAAACGCGGTCCGCACTTCATCGTGCGTGAGCAAGGTCGGCTCGCCCGGTGGCGGTTTCGGAATGTTGAGATGATTCGCCACGACCGGTTTGGTCGCGAACAAATCGCTTTGCTCGACGTAGGCGTTCATCCAGGCACCGCCGCGTTTTGAAGGGCGGGCGTAATAATCTCCGAGAAACAATGCGAGCGGTTTGCCGTCGCGATCGTAAACTTCGAACACGCGGACCTCCGGTAGATAAACCGGCAGGTCGTGGCGTTCCTTGAAGGTGAGTCCGTAAAGTTTTCCGGCGGCGAAGAAAACGCCGTCGATGAGGACGTGATTCAGTTCGTAGTAGGGGCGCAGCTCCGATTCGTCGAAGGCGTAGCGCGCCTTGCGCACTTTCTCGGAATAAAAATCCCAGTCCCAGGCCGCAATTTGGAACCCACCGTTTTCTTGAGCGACAATCTTCTGCATCTCGCCCGCTTCGCGTTTGGCGTTAGCGACCGCCGCCGGCGCGAGCTCGCCCAGAAGTTTGTTCACGGTCGGGACATCTTTCGCGGTTTCACGCAATTGTCGATTTTGCAACGACCCGAGCAATGGCTGCCCCGTCGTGTTCTGCATTTGAATGACGAACTTGCCGTCCTTGTGCTCGGCCTTCGCCGCGTTGGTAACGGTTGCCATTTGGCTGTCAGAAAGACCGGCTAGCTCTTCCTTGCGATCGACCACGATCGAAGACGCGTTCTTTTCCTTGAGAACGTTTTGTTCGAATTGCGTCTGCAACGTCGCCAGCTCGGCGTTGATCTTCTTCAGCTTTTCCTTGTCAGGATCCGAAAGCTTCGCTCCGGCGCGCACGAAATCCTTGTAGTAACGCTCGAGGAGATAGGCGGATTCCGGATCGAGCCCGAGTTTGTCGCGGCCGTCGTAAAGCTGCTGGATCCGCGAGAAGAGTTTGCCGTTCAGATGAATCGCGTCGCGGTGGGCCGACAATTTCGGCGCCATTTCCTTTTCGATCTTTTGCAACGTTGGATTCGTGTTGCAGGCGTTGAGATTTGAAAACGTTTGCTCGGCGCGATCGAGCAAGCGGCCGGTGCGTTCAAGCGCGACCACGGTGTTCTCGAACGTCGGTTTCTCGGAATTGTTCGCGACCAGATCGACTTCCTTGAGCTGCTCGCGCATGCCGGCTTCGATCGCGGGGACGAAATGTGCGTCCTTAATCTTGTCGAACGGCGGGTAGTGATAAGGCAGCGCGCTTTCTTTCAGCAGCGGATTATCGGGATCGGCGGCGGACACGGCGGTGATTTGCGCAGCGCTGAGCAATGCGCAAGCGGTAAAGAAGTGAGCGAATCGCATAAGACTGTGTGATTTATCAGAAAACGTCCAACGCTCAACGCCCAACATTCAACGCTTAATTCAGATTGGCATTGACTGGCTCGACAGAGTCTCGTCCCACCAGCAAAGTGGCGTTGAAAAATGAAAAATCTTTTGTTTGTGCTCCTGCTCGTTCCGGCGATGGCTCTCGCGGCCGAAACGCCGGCCTCCGCCACGGCGGATCCGTCCGCTGGCGGATTCGACGCAAGAGCGGCGGAGCGCTTCGCCAAACTCGCGCTCGCGTGCGTGCACAAAGAATATCCAAACAAGATCAGTCACGTGCTCAACAGCGATGCGGACGTGGCGCCGCCGCGAAAACTAACGCCGGCATTTTGTGGCTGTTACGACTGGCACTCGTCGGTGCACGGACATTGGTTACTGGTCAGACTGGTCCGCACATTTCCGGGCGCGCCGTTTGCGAGCGCTGCACGCGACGCGCTCAAGCAAAGTCTGACCGCGGAAAATTTGAAACAGGAGGCGACTTACGTTCGAGGCGAAGGTCGCTCGAGTTTTGAACGGCCGTATGGGTTGTCGTGGCTGCTCCAGCTCTGCGCTGAGCTGCGCGAATGGGACGACCCGCAAGCGCACGAATGGCTACTGAACCTGACGCCGCTCGAAGACGCGGCGGTGGAACGGCTGACGAAATGGTTGCCGAAACTTTCGAATCCAGTGCGGATCGGCGAGCACGACCAAACCGCGTTCGGTCTCGGACTGATGTTCGATTATGCGCGGACGACGAAGAATGAAGCTTTTGCAAGACTGGTCCGCGACTCGTCCAAGAAGTTTTTTCTGGCGGACAAGAATTGTCCGCTCAATTACGAACCTTCCGGTGAAGATTTTCTTTCGCCCTGCCTTGGTGAAGCCGACGTGATGCGGCGCGTCCTCCCCCAAAAAGAATTCGCAGGCTGGTTGAAGGGATTCATGCCGCAGATTCCAGTGACGGAAAATCCAGATTGGTTGCGGGTCGCGATCTCGCCGGACCCGAGCGATCCGAAGCTGGCGCACCTCGACGGACTGAATTTGAGCCGGGCGTGGATGTTGGAAGGAATTCTTTCGGCGCTACCGGAGGACGATCCGCGCCGGCCGGCGCTGCAGGCTGCGGCGGATGCGCATCGGCATGCCGGACTCGCAGCGGTGACCGGCGAACATTACGAAGGTGGACACTGGCTCGGCAGTTTCGCCGTTTATCTAACGACGCGGCGCGGGATTCCAACTGTCAAGACATCACCTTCACCCTCACCTTAATCCTCTCCCGAACAAGGGAGAGGAGAGAAGAAGCGCGATGTACCGTCTCCTTCGTTTGCAATCGAAAATCTGAAATCTACAATCTAAAATTCCGATGCCAGGGTGGCGAAATTGGCAGACGCGCCAGACTTAGGAATCCGAAATCAGCGATTTCAAAACATCGCTTTTCATTTCAAAAGACAATCGATTTACGAGAGGAAAACGCGCGATTTCCGAGAAATCGAGTTGAACACGAATGGCGAGTAGAAAACGGCTCATTCTAGCACGCGAAGCGATCTGCGCCGCAAGCCATTACCAAATGAGCTACCGATTGAATCGCCGCGACTTGGATTTGCCACGCGTTGTTTTGCTAAAATCCCGATTGACACTCGCCATTTCAAGACCAAAACGAGTCCGGCGATCCTATAAGACGAAAGTCCAACGGGCTGAATTGGCACATTTCGCCGATCAATTGGTATGAACATGATGGACTGTTCGGTTTTAGGAACGTTGGTCGTCAATCATGAGCCGATTGATTTGATCGACGTTCGGTCAAAGAATGAATTTGCCGCAATGCACATCCCGGGGGCGCAATCGCTTCCCTTTGGTGAGCTGGTGACGCCCGGGATCTTTCGAGGGCGACGCCTGACAGCAGAGCGTGTTTATGTCATTTCGGAAGACGGTCACGCCCAAGCCAGCCTTGCGACGGGGATACTTCGATCCGCCGGTTGCGTGAATGCCGTTCCGGTGGATGGCGGAATGAAGGATTGGGTCGCCCGGGGTCTTCCACTGTGGCGCAAGAGATTCTCCCTCGAGGCCCCAATCTATCTCATTCGGGGTGCGGCCTTGCCCGCGCTAGCAGCGTGTGTGGCCGCGGTGCTGCACGAGATTACAGTATCTGCGCTTTTTCTTGCCATTGCGGGATTGCTACTCCTCACGGCGAAATTTTCGTCAGAAACACGAGGAAAAAAAAGTGCTGGGCTCGAACTTACACATGCTATCTAAAGCCCCACACGCGTAATGACACTGGCTTCGTAGAAGGCAGACAGTGTTCGCATCTCGCCGGTCCATCCCGCGAATAAGAGCAAGGTCCCATGTGCGGGTTTCGCTCCTTGTCTCAAACTTTTGCCATGACTCAGGGGGAAATGCCCTATCGCCCGCCTGCTTAAAACAAATATCTCAATGACCGCGACCCTCGACCATCTATGAAAACAAGTGTTCTAAAAAAACCGGCAAGATCAACACACCAAACTCGTACGCAACGCACAGAAGATTATTGGATAGATGCGGCGCTCGAACTCGCCACTAGCACGCAAAAGGCATGGTTGATCGCGCACTCGCAAAACTTGCGCGCGCCGCTGATGGCGATGGGATCGATGCTCGATTTGATGGAGTTGCGGCAAAGGCTGGCCTGTGTCCGGCCACTGTATGACGAGCCGTCCGACTTCGACGAGGCAGCGTTCCGAAATGTCCGACAGAATTTTCAATGCCTCGTTCATTCCTTCAATGAGTTTGCTGATCTGACCGGCAAAGCCCTCTTTAGCTCGAAGGCAGTCCGCCTCCTCGCACCGACACCGACTTCGCCACGTTTATCAATCACGACTGGTGGTCTGGATGACGCAGAAGCAGAATAACCTGACCACAATTCATCCCGTCGGACTGGCAACATTGATCGACAACCGCGAACCTTTGGACCTCATTGATGTCCGGACGGAAAAAGAATTCGAAAGCTTTCACATTGCCGGCGCGCGATCGGTTCCTTTAAAAAAGCTTTCTGCAGCCAAGGTGCTTCAAGACCGGAAGCGCGCGGCGACTGAACCTTTCTACATCATTGGTGACGGCCGCGTGCAGGCTAGCCTCGCCGCTGGCATCCTTACCGGAGGAGGCTGCTGTCAGGCTGTCGTGGTTGACGGCGGAATGGACGTTTGGATGAGCGAGGGTTTGTCCGTGGTGCGCGAAAAACCTTTCTGGAACCACCCAACACTTCTGAAGCAGTGCACATTGATACGGATGAATGGCGGGGTGTCGCTCATCGTGCGCAAGACCGCTTAGGGTGGGAAGTGTCACAAGGATGTAACAATTACAAGCTTGTGTCGCGTACTCGCTTTTGATTATTGTAATCGCTTACCGAGCAATCGGTTAAGCCAATAGCAGACCGTTGGGGTAAATTGGTTTAATCGAGGGCTTTCGGAATAAGTCACCTTCGATTATGAGAGCGATTGCCCAGCCGCTGAGCGGTGGAATGTCGTCGCGCTGGGAAAGTGAACAGGGGCGGCTGGATTATCGACCCTTTTTCGCCGCGCTCGTGGTGTTCGCGGCGTATTATCTCGGCGCGAAGATCGGATTCGCGCTGACGCTTCGGCCGCATCCGGTTTCAGTTCTCTGGCCACCCAACTCGATTTTGCTGGCGGCGCTTTTGTTGGCGCCCGTCCGCATTTGGTGGGTGCTACTGCTGGCCGCATTTCCTGCGCATTTGACGGCAGAATTGGAGAGTCACGTTCCTCCTACGATGGTTTTTTGCTGGTTCATCAGCAACTCGTGCGAAGCACTCATCAGTGCGAGCTGCATCCGGTATCTGATCGATCGTCCGGTCCAGTTCGATCGTCTTCGCAACGTCGGAATTTTTTGCTTCTTCGCTGCGTTTTTGGGGCCGTTTCTTTCTTCCTTTCTGGATGCGGCGTTCGTCGTTCTCAACCACTGGGGACATGACAACTATTGGGAAATCTGGCGAATTCGATTTACTTCAAACGCGTTGGCCGCGCTTACCTTGACGCCTTTGATTGTGATGTTGGGCGCGGAGGGAATCGCCTGGCTGGGCAAGATTCGTCGTCCGAGATTTCTCGAAGCCAGCCTTCTTCTGCTTGGTTTGCTTTCGGTCAACACCATCGTTTTCTATAAATTGGCACCGACGGCAGATTCCACGCTGCTCTATTTGCCGTTGCCATTTTTGATCTGGGCAGCAGTACGTTTCGGCTCACGCGGCGCGAGCGCGGCCATCTGCACTTTGACTTTTCTTGCGATATGGAGCGCCGGCCACGGGTATGGGCCATTTTCGACAAGATCGGCAGAAGAAAATGCGCTTTCGATTCAAATGTTTTTGATCGTCATGTCGGTCCCGCTCTTGCTGCTTGCGGCCGTCATAGAAGAGCGCGGCAAAGGGGAGATAACACTCCGGGAGCGCGAAGAGCGCATCAGTCTTGCCGCCGAATCGGCGGACCTGGCATTTTGGACGATCGATTTTGAGCGGAAGGAATCGTGGATGAGCGACAATGGTCGCGCCATCTTCAGCTTCGATCGTGACCAGCCTTTGTCCCGCGAGTTGTTTCTCTCTCGCGTGCATCCAGAAGACAGAATTGCAATGGACGAAGCCATCGAGCGCGCGCGAGCCGCGTCGCAAACATTTGAAATTGAATATCGCCTGCTCCGGCCGGACGGCGAAACACGCTGGCTAATTTCGCGCGGCCGTTATCTGCGCAACGATCGGGGGGAAGTGAGCGAACTGATTGGGGTAGCCATCGACATCACGGCGCAATTCAAAGCCGACCTCCAGCTACAACTGCAGCGCGAGGAGATGGCACACATGAGCCGGGTGTCGTCTATGGGCGAGCTAGCTGCTTCGCTCGTGCACGAACTTAATCAGCCCCTCTCCGCCATTGCCAGCAACGCGGCAGCCGGGAGACGGTTTCTGGCGCAAAATTCCCCCGAACTCGAAATGTTTGACGAGTTGCTCGCCGATGTTGCGGCTGATGCCCGGAGAGCGGGCGATATTATTCACGGGATTCACAATTTCGTGCGCAAGAGCGAGGGAACAAGGCGCCCGGTAAATTTGAATGGGATCATCCGGGAGGTCCTGCGGCTGCTCCATTCCGATTTGCTGGGACGCGCCACTTCGGTCGAGACGCAACTCGCTCCGAATCTTCCGATGGTGGATGCTAACCCGGTCAATTTGCAACAGGTGTTGCTAAATCTTCTGATGAATTCGATCGAGGCAATGCAGTCAAAGCCGGCGGCTAAACGCCGGATTCTCATTTCCACAAGATGCGAAGCTAATTCTGTCGTAACTAGCGTGCGGGACTACGGTGGCGGACTTCCCAAAGACAATCCCGATAAGATTTTCACACACTTCTATTCCACCAAGCCAGACGGAATGGGAATGGGCCTGACAATTGTTCGCTCGATCGTGGAAGCGCATGGGGGCAAGCTCGGAGCGGAAAATGCCGACGAGGGCGCGCGATTTTTCTTTAGCCTGCCGGTCGCAACAAAGAAGGAAACAGGAGAGGTTGCGTGAGCAGCGCGAGGGAGCTTGTCTGCGCAGTGGATGACGACCCGTCGGTGCGTCGAGGTTTGCGCCGCTTATTTAAATCCGCAGGGTTTGCCGCTGAGACGTTTGCTTCCGCGGAAGATTATCTGACGCGCGAAATCTTCCAAGGCCCAATCTGCCTTGTCCTGGATGTCCGCATGCCGGGTTTGAAGGGTCCGGGGTTACAAGAAGCGCTCGAGAAGCGAGGCGCTTGCGAGCAGATTGTTTTCCTTACCGGCCATGGCGACGTGCCGACCGCTACCCGAGCAATGAAAAAAGGCGCGGTTGATTTTCTGATCAAACCTTTCGACAGCGGGGAACTCATCGAAGCAGTCAACCGCGCTTTGGGACGTAGCAAGGAACAGCTGCGCAAACGCGAGCAAAGACGCGAGGCGCGTGGACGTGTCGATAGATTGACCCCGCGTGAGTTTGAAGTATTGCGTTTCGTCGTTATGGGCCTGTTGAACAAACAGATTGCGGCGGAACTGCACACGGCCGAGAAGACGATCAAAGTTCATCGCGGCCGCGTCATGCAAAAGCTCGGTGTCACCTCGGTGGCTGATTTGGTTCGCATCTCGCAACGCGCCGGCGTCTCGCCGGCTCGCAATCCCGCATAAGACTAAGGTCCAATACCCTGCCGAACTGTCGGGACGAATGTACGGCATAATCGCTACGTCCCACATTAACAGCAGCGACTTAGGTTGGCCCGTCTCGTTCTGGTTCGCCGTTCTTAGTCCCGTGTTGGGGATCTTGACCGGCTTTCTCGCACTATTCCTTTTCTTCCGCTGACAACGTTACCCCAGAATTGTTGCATTCCGGCGGTCGCTACAATAACGCGGCGGGGAGTCTTCCGCGAGTGGGAACCCGGATAGGACTAAGGTCCAATACCCTGCCGATCTTTCGGGACTACCTTTCGGTATGATTGCTACGTCTTACATTGAGAATGAGGCGTCTGCACAAATGCTTATGACGCCCACTGAAAAACCTTCGGCGGAAATTGTTTGCCTGGTGGATGACGATCCCCTGGTGCTCAGATCCACCGGACTTTTACTCGCTTCGGAAGGATTCGTCGTTCGTCAGTTTGATAACGGCGAGGACTTCATTCGTTATGTCGCGTCACACAAGGTAGCACTCGTCGTGCTGGACATTTGGATGGAAGAAATGACCGGCTTGGAAGTCCTGGCACGGCTATGCGCCATGTCGCCGCAGACCCATGTCGTCGTGATCACAGGGCGCGAAGATAGCGCCGCGCGGATTACCGCTACGCAAATCGGCACAGTCGCGTTCTTGATTAAGCCTTTCGATGACGAACAATTTCTCGAGGTGGTTCATCGCGGACTTGGCCACCCGCCTAAATCATCATCCATTAAACCATGATATCTGCGCTTGATCTGGCCGCTCCAGGGCAGCAATCGTACGGAGGCCGGGAGTTGGAACGCATGGAAACACATGGTTCCGTAGTTATTAGCATAGCCGTCTGGCTGACGATGCTTAGCCCGTTAATCGGTCTAATCATGGCATTTCTAGGCGCGTCGTTCTTCAGTCAGGCCAGCTTTTAAAGGCGCGGCGAAGCATTTCTCGGTGCTCGCGCGTGTGATGGCATAAGACTAAGGTCCAATATCCTGTCGGGACGTAGGGGCTAGTCTGGCGTTTCTGGATATGTCTAACCTTGAAAATGAGGCGGTCGCGTAAGCGTAATTGTGTATGACGCCCGTTGAAAAGTCCGACGCAGAGATTGTTTGCCTGGTGGACGATGATCCGCTGGTACTCAGATCGACCGGCCTCTTACTCGCCTCAGAAGGATTCGCGGTCCGCCAGTTCGATAAGGGCGAGGATTTCATTGCTTATGTCGGGGCACATGAGGTGCCTCTCGTAGTGCTGGACATCTGGATGGAAGAAATGACCGGCTTGGAAGTTCTGGCGCGGCTATGCGCTACATCACCGCAGACTCATGTGATCGTGATCACCGGACACGAAGATACCGCCGCGCGGATCCTCGCGATGCAATTCGGCACAGTCGCTTTTTTGATTAAGCCTTTTGATGACGAACAATTTCTATCCGCAGTGCGCGGTGCGCTGGCAATGCACGCTATTCAATGAGCGAGCGAGACAGAATCGACAAAGGAGACCGCGAGAAGGAAGAGCCCTTTTACGCTGGGCAGGGCCGAATTCTTGAGATGATTGCGGTGAGTGCGCCACTCGCGGACATTCTCACCAGGATCGTTCTACTGATGGAGGCGCAAACCGATGGACTACGCTGTTCCATCCTGCTTTTAAGCTATGACGGCAAACATGTGCGGCATGGCGCGGCGCCGAATTTGCCGGAAGCTTATGTCAAAGCCGTGGACGGCCTTCCGATTGGTCCACGGGTTGGTTCATGTGGGACGTCGATGTATTTGCGCAAGCCGGTGGTCGTGACGGACGTCCTGATCGATCCTCTTTGGTCTGATTATCGCGGCCTGGCCAAGAGCTGCGGCCTAAGAGCATGTTGGTCGACTCCGATTATCTCATCTCATGGCGACGTGTTGGGTTCGTTCGCCATGTATCGCCAGGAGCCGCGAGGTCCAAATGCCGAGGAGACGCGGTTGACCGAAATTGCCACTCACATCGCGGGTATTGCGATCGAGCGCCAGCAGGATCATGGCATGTTACGCGAACGAGAAGCCCGAATTAGCCTCGCCGCGGAGTCGGCGGATCTCGCGTTTTGGGTT
>WNFR01008466.1_pt1 | contig 11506 bp, 23 predicted proteins | sample 5400221 | NCBI WGS metagenome assembly WNFR01 (sample SAMN13153357, study PRJNA577476) | soil metagenome | isolation source: 40 cm soil under Madrone tree | place: USA:California | collected 2016-06-14 | reverse complement strand
GCCATAATTCCCCCCTCACTTGCGCCTTAGAAATTCAAGCTGATTATTGGGTTATTGATGGGTTTGAAATCGATGGTTCTGCCGGATATAGCGGTAACAATTGGATAGGAAGCGGAATAGAGTGGGGCATTGGAATATATCTTACGGGATCATTCAGTATTGCGCAGAATTGCAAAATACATGATCTGGCAAAAAGCACTACAGCAACGTCAAATGGAGGTGGCGGCATAGTCCATGAGTACTATTACGAAAGTGGAAACGCTAACGGGCAACAAAGCCTTAATAATACCATTTACAACATCGGAACTAGTTTAAGAAATAATACTGTTCACGGTATTTATATCGCGTCTCCGAATTCAAAAGCTAAAGGAAACACAATTTACAATTGCGCCTCTGTTGGTATTCAGGGATGGCATAAGGCAGACACTCTTGAATACTTTAATAATGTGGTGTTTAACTGCAAACAAGGATTATTAATTGGATCTGGATCTTCTGGTGCTGTAACTGGCGGCATTCACAATTGCCGAGTTGCTAATAATATTGTCGTGCATTGCGATACGACTGGTATTGACGAAGAAGGAACTATTGGATCTGGAAACCTTTATTCCAACAACCTGTCATGGAGTAATGGAACGAATTGGGCCTTAATATCCGGCACTCAATCAAACTCGCTTAATGTCGATCCTCTATTTAAAAATTACCAGCCGGATGGAAGCGGTGATTATTCCCTAACATCTAATAGCCCATGTATCAATGCGGGGATTATGAGTCTTGGCACATCGCCGACTGCATATGCCCCAACCATTGATTCACTGGGTGTCGTCCGACCGCAGGGTTACACTATTGACATAGGAGCCTTAGAACTAGTTGTGCCGGCTCCATCACCGACGCCAACTCCAACACCGGCACCAACAACTTCATCTCCTTTGAATTATCCGTTCGGGGCGATCCCTATTATGTCTTCTCAATTAGGGTCAAATTCAGTCATGACGGCAAAATTTCCTGGGTCTCCTGGTAAAACTAATTACATTACAAGTTTTGAAATAACTGGCGGCGGTGCTCAATACGCAAAAATTATTTATGCAACATTGTCAGGAATAATAGGGGGGTCCATAAGAAAATCAAGCTTCTGATCGATATCAAGGCACTTCAAAGCCGTTTGATTCGTTCTAGACAAGAATGATTTGTGCTGGTCGTCGGTCATCGAGTATTTGTAATACCGCATCGGATGGCGTGCTTTCTCGCGGTTAATCAACTTCCGGTTTAGCAGGCGGTCAATGATCCGAGTCACTTTCTTTGGCGTCAGTCCAGCTTTGGCGGCGATCACGCTGGAAAACAGCGATGCAGATGAAGTTCGAAGTACGCTCACTACAGCCATGGTTGGACTGGTGTAGCTCATGTCTTCAACTCACAATCCAAGCATAAACACAGAAATCCAATAGCAAACACGTACCACGGCGCATTGTAATGAATACACAGAAAAAATCCGAATAGGGCTAACATCCCGGCTCCTTTGTGCTGCCCTCAATAGCATCTACATACGACTGCATCCAGGCGATCATGGTTTTCAATAGATCAATGTCGCGCCTGTATATCGGATTCCAGCGCCAGTAGTACAGCCGATAAACCATCATATCGATCCAGTTGAATCTCTTGCCAAGCACGGTCAGCATTATGCTTCCCTCTTTGTGCTGGCGGCAATGGCGGCGTCGATCTTATTGATCAACTCGGATCGCATGTTCACAGTAGCCCAATTTCCTTGTCCTGATCTGTTTTTATTTGGGTCGCTTCTGCTGCATGCCGCTATTTCTCGAAGCAATTCAATCAGATCGCTCGGCGCATCGCCTTGCGCGGCCAGCAGGGCGCGGGCGAATAAAGTATTAAATACACCTCCTGACAGTGCCCATGATTTGTATGATGCGCGCTCAATAGCGTCTATCTGCGCATCGCTGATCGGTGCGCGCTGGGCTGGATCACGTAGCGCATGCTCGAACAAGTGACAGTTCCATCCGCGACCTTCGGCAGCAGAAAACGCTTCACGCGCCGCCTGTTCGTCATTTAAAATCACGTCTGTGTGGTCGGCGTCCTCATACCGCAATATCCAGTGTCGCTCCTGCTCGGAAGCCGGGCCGGGAGCGCAGTAGAGTCCAACACCGGTATTGCATGGCATGTCCTTCGGCATTGCGTAGATCGGTGCGTGGGGCTGAGATAAGGCGGCTTGTGTCGCCTCATTTTCAACCTGCTTCAGTGCCAAATACAATGAGGTACTATTAGGCATCCCAAAGTCTGACATTATTTTTTTGTAGCGGTCATCGCTAATCATTTACTCATCTCCCTTCTGCTGCGCCGCTATTACATCCAAATCGGCAACACGGTCAATAATATTTTCCTGATCGGGCTCTAAGTATTTTGGTCTTTTCTGCTGCGCCGCGATAAATCCACGCTCTTGAAGAAACCGCAAGAACGTAATGGACGCTTTTTCGTTAGGCCACTGCAAGGCATATTCTTCGGTGTAGCCTGCCCGCTTAAATATCGCATCGAGCGTATCCAAATAGTCTTGTTGCCCCGCCCGATCTGCGGCTACCGCAGCGTCAGCGATGGCGCGCCAAATATCATTGACGTTGCTGCCACGCGCAATACGCTTGAAATCCTCATCCGTCAGCGACGACTTTGGGGTGGTGGGTAGATGTATTGTAGTCATACCAATGGCTCCGGCATAGGACTATTCGCTTCCGGTAAGTAGACCGGTTCGTAAGTCATCTCAAAAATATCTGGTTTACATGCGTACCGCTCGCCTTTTACACCAGTAATTATCCAGTCGCCATCTGAGACATAGTGCGGACCTTCTAACGTTGGGATGATCCAACTAAATTTAGCATCCTTGCGTGGATCACCGAGGCCATCTGAAATGACACCGTCGGGAATCTCTCCTTTGCTTGGCAAGAATTGTTCGGCTTCGATAACCACTGGCTTTTTACGAAATTTCATTTCCCCTCCTTCGCCGCTTGCATTTCTGCTACTAATTGCTCCAGTGCGATTAATCTACCTTCTTGCCTTTGCAGTTCACCGCGAAGCCAAACATTATCGGAGTTAGCCTCCCTAAAGGCATGTTCCAAACGATCCACATCGCTATTTGTCGAAGATAGTTCATGTCTGTCTGCCTTTTGTTGTAGCGCTCGTTCAACATCATTGACTCGCCATTCCGTTCTAATATCAGCAAACATTTACTTATCCTCCTTCGCTGCTTGGATGATAACGGCAGGATCTATATCCTTTAGCCTATCTATTACAACCGGGTAACTGTAAGTCTTGCACAGTTCAATTGCCGCTTCCAGAGCCGCCTTCACGATAGCTTCTGGCGTGGGCTGCGCTGCGAGTTGCGCTTCCAATTCATTAATCCTAGTAGTCTTACTTTCATGCTCTCTGATTAGCCTTGTAATTCGTTGCACTATTCCGCCGGATAGCCAATGAGCCTCATCGATGGCCGTATAGCAAGCATCCAGCTCCTTCACCCGCTGGCGCAGTTGTTCGAATTCGGTGGGGGCGGGGTAGAGATAGAGTGGCTTTATCTTTGCGTAGTCTTGGGCATCTCTTGCTTCTTCCGCTTCTTTCTCAGAATCGTAATAAGCATCTTCTACGCAGATGGGGCCAGCCTGCCCACCTACCCACCAACAGAACGGCTCCCCACTATGCGTTACCACGCCGGGCAGATCGGCGGGGACGACTGCGAGTAAATTCATCAGCAGAATATCCTCAGAATAATATATGTCTGCCTCATTGCGAATTACTGCTCGCATTTCTTCAGATGGCCTGACTGGAACCAACTGATACACCGCATCATCATAAGTTTTGGTTGTGATGGTCATTTGGATTCCTTAATCAGATCGGTAAGTTCGGCAAAATGAATCATCGCCTCATCATCGTGGCAAGCATGAAGACTTAACTCGTATTCGAAAAATGACGCGCGTATCTTAGTCAGCCGCGCCGCATCCTTTCTAGCCTCTGCTAACTGATGTTCCAGCGATGTGATGTAATCGAGCGCTTCCATGCCGTCTTTATAGGCCAATGGCCACGATCTTGTGAGATTGAGTAGACGTGTTTTAATCTCTTGCGCATTCTCGGTGGGGTGAGGGGCGGTCATGCTGCATCTCCTGCGTGATAGTTAATGGCGGCAAGGATTAAAATTGCATAAAGCTGCCAGTCGTGCCATGTAATGCCAGCGGTTGCTAGAATTACGCCAATCAGTAACGAGACCATGAGCGGAATTTTCATGCCGGAACCTCAACTTCAAATGTGACTGATTGCTGGCCTTGGCAACCTCTATAGGCATATTCTTTCGCCTCTTCTTCGGAATGCCATGTTCTGCTCTGTTCGCCGTCCAATGGATATTTATTGATCCATACTGTCCGAGTTACCTTCTTCATCGGTCGGCTATTGGGCGGCAGGGCGAAGGTGAGACTATCTACTATTGAATATCCACGTGTTCCATCGCCAAATTCAACAGAAATCATATTGCTTGTTATGCCGGTCGCAATAACAGCATTCCCTTTAAGCATCATCGCCGTCCCCTTTCGCACCGGATGACCCTCGATCCAGCACAGCGGCGGCGGGATGCTGGCGAGATCGACTGCGGGCGGGATGTCCCATGCGAACGCGTCTTGGTTTGCATGTACGCAAGCGGCATCGCCAATATTTACCACTCCCAGCCATTCGCGAGAATGAATTTGCCAAACCTTATCTCCAACATTCAGCGGGCGGCCATGCAGGGTAAATTCAGTGGTCATGCGGATTCCTTTAATAAATTGAATGCTGTTGCTGCCACGACTGGAATTTGCCCATTCCCAATGACCCTAAGTTCGACCATTGCGCCGGCCATCCCATCAACCACGCTGCATTGGCCGGGTGCGGTTTGCCAAATACTTGAACGAATGACCTGGCGCACTGCCATTTTTGCATTGACGGAGCCGAGTAGTTTGCTGTGCAAGTCGGTGTGTGCAAGTAACCAATGCCGTTCCCGAATGTGGTCAGCACCCAAGTCCTTCGCGCTAAGGGTAATTGCCTTGGTTTTGTAACCCATAGATCGTAGGCCTTCCGCTGCATGTTCAATTGCGCGCTTTGAGACGTTTTCGGCAAATACGTACCTGGGAGCGACATCTGCCACGATCCGCCGCATTTCCGGCCAGAGATCATCTGCATTATTTTTCCCTGAAGCTGCGGAGCTATAGGCTTGGCATGGAAACCCGCCAGAAACCACGTCAACACGTCCGCGCCATGGTCTGCCATCAAAGGTTCGCACGTCATCCCAAATCGGGAAAGGCGCGAGTGTTCCGTCGTTTTGTCTGGCCAGTAATACTGATCTGGCGTAGGCGTTATATTCAACGGCGCAGACGGTGCGCCAACCGAGCAGATTTCCGCCCAAGATACCCCCGCCTGCTCCCGCGAAAAGTGCGAGTTATCGTAGGCCTTCATCATTACGTTGCTGATCGACCATGCCATTCAATTTTTCTCCAGTTCGTTGCGGGTGAGGGTGGTCATTAGGCGGCGCGTGTTTGGAAATCAAGCGTATTCAGCCAGGTATAGATCGTTGAATGGTCCTCGCCATAAAAATCCGCTAACACATCGACAATATCCTCGGCAGATGGCGGGTAGGACTCATCGTTCGGCGTCACAGCATCAATCAGCGCATCAACTATTTCCGACACTGGCATGCTGGCAAGTCTCGGACCCTCGATCAGCTGCTGGTCGGCCAATTCCTGCAAGCGCACGCGTTCGGCTTCGGCATCAAGCCGCTTCGTTTTGGCGGCCAGGAACTCGTTTAGCTCTGGGATTGTAGTTATCATGACGCCACCTCCGATCTTAAAGTTGCCTCGTTGCTGGAAACCAATTTTTCGAACGAGGCCAGTGATTGAGCCATATCGTCAATAAATTCCTCATCGCGGAAAATTCGCTTTACGTACATGTCCTTGCCAACCGAAGAAAGATCCGGCACGAACATGATGAAATCGCACCACTTGCGATTGGTGATCCAATTTCCGCCCATCATCTGATGCAGGTATTCGGATACGTCTCCGGTACGCCACATAGCCATTATTTTGGCGCTATCGATCGGCCCCTTGATTTCAATCAGTCCGTCATCATCGACAAGGCCATCTGTGCTATAGCCGAAAATACCATCATCCGTAACGCATATCCCGGCCTCGGTGACGAATGCGCCTGTGCGCGCCTCGTAAATCATCCTGGCTTCTGCTTCTACCTGGTGGCCGCGCTCCAGCACCCATGCTTTGATAGGCTCGCCGTGCGGCTTTCCACTGATGCGTTCAATGGCAAGATCGGCGGCGTAGCGCTTAGCCTCATCCGAGAAGTCCGTAGTCTTCTGGCCTGCAATGGCAGCGGCGATCAAGGCCGAGCTAGGAACAGCCTTGTATCCGGCATCGGCAGCGGCTTGCTTTTCCGATATTCCAGTGAGAACGGCGGCAACATACTTCGATTGCCTTTCGTCAAGTCCACCAACCTGCTTACACGCTACTGAAAACATGCTGGCCGTTATCCTTCCACATCTTGCATCCATCCACTCTTGAGTGCCCTGTGGGGCTTCAATGAATCTCATGATTTCTCCTGCCATTATCCGTTATTAGCAGAATCCATCGCCGCGACAAATTCATCATCGACGGGTTCCGGATTCGGGTCGGCTGGCGGCATTTCAACCGTGCGCGCTTCGTCATTCGCCCGCATCTCGGCCCGATGGCTGGCAATGGAATCCTTCAGCCTTTTGTGATCGTTTGGCTGCTTTACCAATCGGCCATTGTTCTCTTTCCAGTATTTCAGCGCATCGGCATCTGTCTTGGTGGCGATAGCTTCGGCGATCATCGGCATGACATCAACAGTCACTTCATCGGCATGACCCATGTCGCGTATCTGTTGCGGCGGCAGGTCAAACGCCTCTTCAACAGACATCATTCCGCCGATAGCGCCAGGGAAAACCGCGCGAACGCCTTCTGCGATACAACGTGCTCTCAGCATGGCTTGCGGATAATTCTTCCAGTTATCCTTATTCGTCAGCCCGGCCTTTTTTGCTTGCTCGAATGTCCATTCGACGCGAAGGGAACCCCCTTGCTTGTGCGAGAAAGTACCGACCGCATGGGTAGAATTAATTTCTTCCCACGAAACCGAACCGCCAGCCGCTTGGAACCGCGCAAGAATCGAATGCGTCTTGCGGGCTGGTCGGCCTTGCACAATGTCAAAATCCTGCACGGCGGTCATCGGATGGCATCCCTCAGCCTGCGCAATCAGCATCAAGCTCATGGCCTGCGATTCATCCTTGGCGCCGAACAACTTAGATCGCACAATATAACTGGCCATGCTTTCCAACTCGTTAAACGGTACGATATTGCTCATGTTCATCTCCATAAAATTGAAGTTGGTGGCCGGTGCGGGTCTCATCTCCGGCGACTTGAATCGTTTGCTGCGATCTCTGGCAATCTTTTCCTACACCGTCAACAATCGACATAGTGCTAGTCCAAGTCAGGTCACTATGCTCTGCGCGCCCGCTTGCGCATTCACCAACAAGTCAGGCCCGTCACTTTGCAGGGAGTCGATGCTAGTGCTTTCCGTTATGGGTTAGCTGTACCGCCGCCTACTGGTGAGCCGCCTTAACCGCCCTCAAATGGTACGGTCCAGATTGCAATCTTCTGACTATGCAGGGAGTAACGACCCTGACTTGTTGGTGCCGGGTGCTCAGCGACCCGGCCCGCTTCCCTACTATCTGTTAGTCCTACCTAGGAATTACGGCAGGACTGCAATCATATCAAAACGTCGCCGTCGGAAGGTTACTTCATCAATTTATATGTATGCGGTGCTGTGCTTTGTCGTCGCATATATCCTCCATAGTTAGTGGTAAATTATCGGTCAAGCAGGCCGACATGCTAAATCCTCGGCTGAATTTTCCTTATCTCTCGCCGTATGTGAATCTGTTCAGCCAGAATGTCGAAATGCTCGTTGACGCTGTATAGACCAGCCGGTTTGTTAATCATCCGATCCGACTGGCGATTGAGATCAGACAATCGTGATTTCAGGCCATGCAAGCGGTGAGCGCGAGCTATTTTCGTCGCCACAGAATTCAGTAATTCTAGGATACTTCCTTTGATCTTGTCCATTTTTATTCCAGTTGTTGACCATGTTGATGATGTTGTTTTCACGCTCGGAAATTTCAGCGTATCGCGCTCGGATTTGATCGTCAGTCATCCGATGCTTTTCAAAAATCCGGCCAGATCCGTAACTCCGAAGATCACCATCACAGCGTACAAAATCTGATGATCTTCGATCCATTGTCCGACGCGCTTCATGGCTGCTTGTGCATCGCTGCAATTACTTCGGTGCGCAATTCGGCACGAGCTGCATCGGCATCCTGTTTCGTATCGTGACGATGTTCTTTCCAGCTTGGCAGGTAGTCATCGCACCAGTTCGACAGTGATTCCATCAAGCTAGTATTGATGATCTCGAACAAGCTGATCTTGCTGCCGGTCAAGGTAACGTCGCATACCATGTAACCGTCCTCGTCTTGCTCGCCATACAGATCGATCTTCAGGCCGCAGTGATCGTGCGCAACGGAAAGCAGTGTAAATTCAGGCGAAACAGTCGGCTGTGTCATGGTATTTTCCTTCGGCAAATTGTACAAATTTACGAACATCTTTTCTCTCTGGTAATCGTTGCGAAATCCACTCCATGAATGATATGCTTCGATCCGTTGCCAGGTACTCGCGGAAATCTTCCTTGGTCATGATTCGCTCCGTGTTTTCGTTGCGATGAATGAACTATAGCAAAAAGAATTTACAACCGCAAGAACAATTTTCAAATATTTTTACTTGCGTTTAGCAATTTCATTTGCTACTATCAGGACTAGATCAACCAGGAGGACGTCGATGGACAAGCATGAATACGTGATGAAGCATCTTGAGGAAAGACGGGGCGAGTGGCCTGATATCGCCAGAGCATCCGGTGTTACAAGTCAAACTATCCGAAATGTAATGGCGCTCAAAAATCCTACGATGGCGACAATCAATAAGTTGTACGGCCATCTGAAAACGTTACGCGGGAAAGTGAAGAAGTAACTGTTCCTTAAGGAGTCTTTACCATGAAAACAGTATTCGAATTTGCTTTATTCGCAAGCGCCAGCGCGTTTGCCGCTGATATGGAGGCTGGATTAGGATTGTCTGACTACGCGAAGAAAAACGATGGGTACTGGTATCAGGAGGGATTCCCTCATAAGCTAGAATTAAAGGCTTTGTCGGTCAAAGTTGGCGTGACTGGCGATCTGTGGCAGAACAATCAGGTCGGTATCAGCTATCACGCCAATTGGGTGCACTTGGGCGCGATTCACAGTCAGGCGCTCGCGGTTCCTGATGACGCCAATTACAACTTGGCCACGAAGAAATGCAACGGGCCATGCCTTCCATTGGCTAACTTCGTTGGTAGCGGTCACGATCAAGGGTTGTCTCTCACGATTGAGCCGTATCGCGTAATTAGCGGCTGGCGGGTTGCGCTGGAAGCTGGGCCTTACCTGCATCGTCCTGTGTGGTCAGAGGCGGTGTACAACTGGCAACCGGACGTGAGCCGGGCACCGATCACGGTACACGTGAACAATGAAAGCAAGTGGATGCTCGGCTCTGTTGTTGGCGTATCGGTCGGTCGCGGAAACTTCACGATATCGTATCAGCGGTTCTCGAACCGCAGCCCTGATAGCGATCCGTTCGGGCCGATCTGGAAGGGCACTAACTTGCTATCGGTCAAGTATAAATTTTGAGCATGAAAAATGATTGACTGGTGGCTTTTTTGGTCAAAAGTCGATAAGTCAGGCGGAGATGATGCTTGCTGGCCGTGGACTGGGAAATTTCGACCTGACGGACGAGGTAGGATTTGGTTCGATAGCCAGCATTGGCTAGCTAATCGTCTTGCATACGAATCCGTCAAAGGTCCGATACCAAGAGGAAAGGCTATCGGCAACAGTTGCGGAATGAAGCATTGCTGCAATCCTGGTCATTGGTCGGTGCGATTCGACAAGGTTGGATACATTCGACCGGAAAGACGCAGGAAAAATATTGTGATGCCAGAGTTGAAACCTCGGGAAAAGTTGGTTCCTATTGTTTTTGGGTTGGAAGTTTCAAAAAAACTTGATCCCTTATGATTTGGTGCTATAGTGAAGATAGCTTTGATCGGCTGATAAATCGGTGGCTTGGACGCCATGACCAGTAAGGCATCACATGCATCGTGGCGGGTACTGGCCCGTTCGTCCAACCCGGAAACGGGACGGTGCAGGTGATGCCTTTTTTACTTAGAGGTAACGAAATGGACGATTTCATATTGATTTTCGCGGCTATTGTCGTGCTCTCTCCCGTGTTGTGTCTGGCTTTGTTATGCTGGGCGCTGAATTCTGTAAAGCCTTGGTAGGTCATCATGAACGTGAAAAAAGGTGATCTGGCGATACAAATTATTTCAACCTGCGGAAATGAAGGGCAGATAGTAAGTATTCTCGAATTTTCGGGGGATACAAATTTTACCGATGGCGTTTTTAGGGTAAATTGTTGGTATGTTGAGTATCAGCAATTAACTCCTTGTCTTGGCGCACCTGATAGTAAATACGCAGTTTGTCCTGACGCATGGCTACGCCCCGTTTCCGGCATTCCAGAAGTCGATACAATCGACACCGAGCATCCCATTGAGGAGTCGACATGAAGCGCGAAAAATTCACCACACGCCCTATTCTACTTCGTGCCGAGACGCAACGTAAAATAGCAATATTGCTAATCAACAGTTTGCCGCTGGATGCGGACAATCCGATTGAGGTTGTCGTGCGCGAGATGGTTAAGGCGCGCAAGCCAGATCAGAATTCGCATATGTGGGCCGGTCCTCTTGCCGATATCGAGGAACAAGGTTACGTCAACGGTCGCACCTACAGCGCCGAAGTCTGGCACGAGCACTTAAAGAGAGAATATCTGCCGGAAGAATTCGATCCCGATCTGTGCAAAGAAGGATACCGGAAATGGGACTACACGCCGGCTGGTGATCGCGTTCTGATCGGTAGCACGACGAAATTGACCATCAAAGGCTTTGCGCAGTATTTGACGCAAGTAGAAGCCTTTGGCGCATCGATTGGCGTGCAGTTCTCGGCGTCACCTAATGATAAGTTTGCAGCATGAAGGCGGTGAAGTAATGGCCGGTGAATGGCTCAAGTTTGACGCGAGCACCCCGGAGAAGCCGGAAGTGTTCAGCATTACGGTTGCGCTCGGGTGGGATGACCCGGATTTAACCGTCGGCAAACTGCTTAAAGTGTGGCGATGGTTCGACCAACAAACGATAGAAGGTAACGCTCCTAACGTTACTTTGTCGTTACTGGATCGTATATCTGGCGTTCCTGGATTCGCAAAAGCTATGTGTGGAGTCGGTTGGTTGCTTGAAACAGAAACGGGTTTGAGCCTGCCGCACTTCGATCGACATAACGGTCAGACGGCAA
>WNFR01006993.1_pt1 | contig 11506 bp, 9 predicted proteins | sample 5400221 | NCBI WGS metagenome assembly WNFR01 (sample SAMN13153357, study PRJNA577476) | soil metagenome | isolation source: 40 cm soil under Madrone tree | place: USA:California | collected 2016-06-14 | reverse complement strand
CCGCCGACGCCGATCGCGTGCCCACCATGCAGCTCGAACGGCTTGTCGCGCCGGAAACCCGACCGGTCGGCCTCGATGGCGAAGCAGGCGATGCCGCGATAGCCGAGCGTGGAATCGGTCTGGGCATAGGCGATCGACAAGCCAGCCACGGCGGCGTTGGTGATCCAGGCCTTGGCGCCGTTGAGCCGCCAGCCGCCCTCGATCTTTTCCGCGCGCATGGCGATGGCGCCGAAATCGCTGCCGGCGCCGGGCTCGCTCAAGCCGGCGCAGCCGATCACCTCGCCGGTCAGCATCCGCGGCAGCAATCGTGCGACCAGCGACGGCTGTCCGTCGCGGGCAAGCCGCGCCACAGAATTGTGATGGTTGATGGCGGAGAAGGCGAAAGCGAAATCGTGCGCGGCGATTTCCTCGAAAGCGCGCAGCTTGCAGGAGAAGGAAAGGCCCAGGCCACCATGGGTCTTGGCGAGTTCGATCCGGTTGAGGCCGGCAGCGCAGGCGGCCTGTAGCGTCTCCAGCGGAAAGCGCCGCTCCCACTCCCAGCGCGCGGCGTTGGGCGCGACGTGCTCTTCGGCAAAGGCGCGGGCGCGCGCCACCACGGCGCGTTCTTCGTCGGTCAGGATCGCGTCGAGCATGCAGGACCTACAATCGCCAGAAAGTGCCAAAGCCGATCACCGAAATTTTGCGATTCTGGCTCATAGGCCCCAGTTACACGATTGGACCGCGCACGCAACCGCAGGCTAGAATGGTGCTTAAGCGGGTGTAGCTCAGGGGTAGAGCGTCGGCTTCCCAAGCCGTAGGTCGCGGGTTCAAATCCCGTCGCCCGCTCCAATAAACGTTCCGGGCAGGAAACATTTAGCGCCATGGCCAACGACGTGCCTGCCCTCAGCGGCGACTTCGCGGCCGATGCCGCGTCTTTCTCCGCCTATTGGCGGCAAAACGCGGCCGAGCTGTCGCGCCTGCCGGCCAAGCCCAAACGCGATGCTGCGGCCTTCGACGCCGGCGAGACGCTCAAGACCGATGCCCGCGCCGCGCGCTTTGCCTTCCTGCGCACCCATGCGCGCACGCTCTACGGTCGCCTGACGGACGGGCGGCGGAAATTCGTGCGCCTCGAACGTCTGGTTTATAACGCCGCCGAGGCCGTGCCAGGCCTCGCGCCCACACGCGAGGCGGTGGCTGCGGAAGCGTCCCTGCGCCAGGCCGAGAAGGAAGGCTTCGAGATCGACCAGGGTATCCTCTGCAATCAGTTCCTGGCCGATCCTGAGTCCGGCCTGCACCTCTGCCACGCCATGCTGCTGCCGCGCGAGGAATCGAAAGAGGCGCTGGCCAAGTTCCTGCGTGACGGCGCGCTCGACCTCGGTACGGCACGCGTCGAGCGTCACGGGAAGGCTGCCGTCCTGGTGCACGCCAATGCGCGCTTCCTCAATTCAGAGGACGACGAGACCCAGTCGGCGACCGAGATCGGCGCCGATGTCTGCATCCTCGACCCGCAGAGCGAGGTCGCGGTGCTGCGCGGTGGCCTGATTACCGGCGGCAAGTATGGCGGGCGGCGTATTTTCAACGCCGGCATCAACCTCACGCATCTCTACTACGGCAAGATCCCGTTCCTGTGGTTCCTGATCCGCGACATGGGCTTCGTGAACAAGCTCACCCGCGGCGTCGCCCGGCCTGACGTGCCACCCGACGAGGTGGCAGGCGATTCGATCGAGAAATTATGGATCTCCGCTGTCGATACGCTGGCGATCGGCGGCGGCTGCCAGATTTTGCTCGCGACCGATTTCAACGTCGCCGCAAGCGATGCCTACATGACCCTGCCCGCCCGCAAGGAAGGCATCATCCCGGCGATGGCCAATCTCCGCCTAAGCCGTTTCCTCGGCGATCGCCTCGCCCGCCAGGCGATCATGTATGAGCGCCGCCTGGAGTGCGACAGTCCGGAAGGCCGCCTGATCTGCGACGAGGTCGTGGCGCCGGACGAGATCGACCAAGCGCTCATCCGGGTGATCGACCGGCTGACCGGCTCGGGCGCCGTCGGCATGATCGGCAACCGCCGCGCGCTGCGGCTGGCCGTCGAGCCGATCGACAAGTTCCGCCGCTACGCCGCGCTCTACGCCCGCGAGCAGGCCTATTGCCATTTCAGCCCGGCGCTGATCTCCAACCTCGAACGCTTCTGGAACGCGCAAAGCCGGAAACCGTAAAGGTCGCGCTCTTGGCGAAGATTGCGATTCAGCCTGCCGCAATGAGATCCGCGAGCGTCGCATCGGCGACGAGATCACCCGCCGGCGCCTGGCGCACGATGCGGCCCTTGCTCAGCACGACGGCGCGGTCGGCGATCGACAAAGCGGGGCCGGCACGCTGCTCGGCGAGCAAGACGGCGGTGCCCGCCGCCGCCAGGGCGCGCAACCGGGCGAACAGATCGGCCACAATCAACGGAGCCAAGCCGAGGGTCGGTTCATCGAGCAGCAGCAGTCGCGGCCGGTCGACGAGCGCGCGCGCCAGCGCCAGCATTTGCTGCTGACCGCCCGAGAGCAGCCAGGCGCGGGCCTGCGGTCGCTCGCCCAAGGCTGGAAACGACGCGAGCAACGCGTCGACGCGCGCGCGACGCGCGGCGCCCGGCAACGACGACGCGGCCTCGAGATTCTCGCGCACCGTGAGGGCGGCGAAGACGCGCCGACCCTCCGGGACATAGCCCACACCAAGGCGCACGCGCGCTTCGACGGGCAGTGTCGCCGCCTCTTCGCCGAACAGCTTTACGCTCGCGTCCGAACGCATGCCCAAGATCGTCTCCAAGAGCGTGGTTTTGCCCGCGCCATTGCCGCCGAGCAGCGCCACGACCTCGCCGGCGCGCAGCGAGAGCGACACGCCCGCCTGGTCGACGATCTCCAGCACCGCGCCGTTCACGCGGCTTCTCGCGGCAGGCCGAGGAAGCTCGCCTGCACCGCCGGATTGGCGCGTACCTGTGCAGGCGTGGCATCGGCGATGACGGCGCCCTGGTCGAGGCAGACCAGCCGGTCGCACACGCCCGACAGAAGCTCGATGTCGTGGTCGATGACCAGCACCGCGCGTCCGCTGTCGCGCAGCCGCGTGAGCACGCGGCCGAGCCGGCGACGCTCGATGTCGTTCAATCCGGCGGCGGGCTCGTCGAGCAGCAGGAAAGCCGCACCCGTCGCCAACGCCCGTGCCAATTCGACCAGCCGCCGCTCGCCCGGCGCCAGTCGGCCGCACGGCACGGTGGTGCGGTCGGCGAGTCCAACGAGGCCGAGCGCGGCCATGGCGTCGAACCGCGCCGCTGCATCGACCGCTGCCTGCACCGTCGACTGGACCGGCAACGTAGGAGTCTGGAAACTGCGTGCAATACCTTCGCGCGCGACGGCGTGCGCCGGCAGGCGGTCGATACGGATGTCATCGAGGGTGATCGCACCGTGGTCGATGCGCTCGAGGCCGCAGACGGCATTCAGCAAGGTGGTCTTGCCCGAGCCGTTGGGGCCGATCAGCCCCACGATCTCGCCGCGCTTCAGCGTCAGCGAGACATCATGCAAGGCCTCGACGCCGCCGAAGCTTTTGGTCACACGACCGACGTTCAAGAGCAGCGGCCCGCGTGCGGGCGGCAGACTGTCATCCGTGGCGACGGGTGTTGACGCGACAGGCTTGGCGCCGCGCAGCCGATCGATCAGGGCCGCGAGCCCTTCCGGCGCCCACAGCACCACGGCGAGCGTGATCACGGCATAGGCGAGCAGCCAGCCACCCTGAAGGCCGCGCAGCAGCTCCGGAAGGCAGACGGCGAGTGCTCCGCCCAGCACCGCGCCCATCGGATGGCGCGCGCCGCCCACGACGACGGACGTGAGGCAAAGCACCATCAGCGGAAAGCCGGTCGCCTCGGGCGAGACCACGCCGGTGAGCGACGCCGAAAAGCCGCCGGCCAAACCGGCGAGCGCACCACCGACGATGAACGCTGCGATCTGCCAGCGCGCGGCATCGATGCCCAGGGTCGCGGCCGCCAGCGGCGATTCGCGGATCAGCAGCGCCTTCTCACCCACGCGACCGGCGAAGACGCGCGCATAGGCGAACACCGCCGCGATCAGGCAAAGCCATACCAGGACCAGAAGAACGCGGCCGCGCGGCAGGGCGCCGCCGAAGCCAACCAGTCCGTTGGCGCCGCCGGTGATCTCCTCGGCATTGACGGCGAAGAGCGTGACCAGCGAGGCAAGCGCCAAGGTGGCCAGGGCGAAATAGTGCGACTGCAGGCGCACGGCGGGCCAGGCGGCGAGGGCCGCGAGCGCCGCCGCGGCCAAAGCGGCCAAGGGCAGGCCAAGCGCGCCGAGCGACGGCGCGGCTAGTGCCACGGTGTAGGCGCCAACACCGAACAGCGCGCCCTGCGCCAGGTTGAGCGCGCGCAGCTGACCGAACACGAGCTGATAGCCGACGCCCATCAAGGCGTAGACGCCGGTCAACGTCACCAGATGCAGCCCGTAGGACGACAGGAAGACGAGCGCGATAAGCGGCGGCGCAAGGAGGACGACGGTCCAGAACGGCCCGACCATGTCAGGCCTGGCTAAGAGCCTGAAATAATGAAAGACATTCTCTCCGCCGCTTACTTGCCTGTGTCGGCGATCCAGTTCTGGAGCAAGGTGTAGGTAACTGCAAGCACCACAGGGCCGAGGAACAAGCCGATCAGCCCGAAAGCCAGCATGCCGCCGATCACGCCAATGAGGATGAGCAGAAGCGGCAGGTCCGCGCCGCGCTTGATCAGGAACGGGCGCAGGAAGTTGTCCATGGTCAGCGCCATCACGCTGAAGACGGCCAAGACGACGCCGGACCCGGTCGCGCCTGTCACGAACAGCCAGATCGTGGCCGGCACCAGCACGAGAGCCGGGCCGAGCTGGGCGATCGACAGCAGCAGGACCACGGCGCTCAGCAATCCGACCCGCGGCACGCCGGCGAGCGCCAAGCCGATGCCGGCCACAAATGTCTGCGCGACGGCGGTGACCACGACACCCAATGCCACGCTGCGGATTGCCTGTCCGGCCAGCACCACGACCGCTTCGCCGCGCGACCCGGCCAGCCGGCGGCCGAACCGGCTGGACCAGTCAGCCGCCGCCTCGCCGTATGCGTAGAGCACGGCGGAAATGGCGATGGTGAGCAGCAGATGCACGAACAGCGCGCCAACGCTGCCGGCGGCGCCCACGAACCAGTTGGTGATTGTGCCGACATAGGGCGTCACCTGCCGCACGACGTCGCTCAGGGCGCTGTCGGCGAGGCGCTGCCATCCTTCGGCCGCCGGCCCGCCCACCAGCGGGATATCGGCGACCCAGTCCGGCGGCGCCGGCATGTGTAAGTTTGGCGCCGAGGCAACCAGTGCCATGATCCGGTCGGAATGCGCCACGATGGCGCCGATTGCGATCGACAGCGGAAGCAGGACGATCACGAGCAGGCCAAACGTCATGAGCGCCACCGCCGGCCAGCGCCGCCCGCTGAAGACCGCCTGCGCCCGCAGCAGCAGCGGCCAGGTGACGATCACAAGACTGGTCGCCCACACGGTCGCGGCCAGGAAGGGCTGCACGACGAGGAACGAGGCAACGATCAGTCCGGCAATGAACAAAAGCGCAAGCGTCGTGCGGGTCAGTTCGTGCGACGTGTCGCCCATGGAGGCGCTCCATTGTTTTGAGGCCGGGGATGCCGCGCCGGTTGCAGGCGAGCTAGTTCACGACTTCCCGTGCGGCGGCCCGGGTTGAGTCCGGTGCGCCTGGACTTGTCGAGCGCCTCGCAATCCTGATCGGTCTGCCTGGCGTAGGCGAGCGTAAACTTGGCGATGAATGGCCTTCCCGCAGTCATGACGCCGTTTGTTCAACCCTTGAGAGTGCTGCCCGATCGCAAGGGACTAGCGTCTTCGCCACAAGCCCCGGCGAAACTTGCACCAAAGGCACCGTCAGGCCCGCCGGCCGACGGGCTCCCCGAACAAGCCGCGTGGCCGCAGCGCCAGCACCAGTAGCACAGCGATATAGAGCGCGGCGGAAGCCCAGGCGTCGCCCAGGCCCGCCGAGACGAAGGTCTCGAAGGCGCCGATCGCCAAAGCGCCAGCCAGGGCGCCCGGCACGCTGCCCCAGCCGCCGAGCGCAACGGCGATATAGGCCTTGAGCATGTGATCGGCGCCCTGTGTCGGCGCCACGAGGAACTGGTGGCCGAGCAGAAGTCCGGCAATCCCTGCCAGCGCGCCCGACAGAGCGAGCGACAGGGTAACGTAGCGGCCAACGGGGATGCCGACGGCGCGCGCCATCTGCCGGTCGGCCGCGACGGCACGCATGCGCCGCCCGATCTGCGTGCGCTCCAACAGCAACCACACGCCACCGACGACGATGCCGCCGACCAGGATGATGGCCAGCGGCTGGCGCCCGATCGCCAGTCCCATCACGTCGAGCACGCCGCTGCCGGCGAGCGCCGGCGCGGTGCGCGGCGCGCCGCCCATGGCGAGCGTGAGGCCATGCTCGATAATGGCGGCCAGGGCAATGGTGGCGACGAAGGTCGCTTCGGGTGGCCGATCGACGAGCGGCAGGATCGCCACATGCGCCGCGACAATCCCGGCGAGGCCGAGCGCCAAGGCCACGATGGGCAACAAGAGCGGCGCCGGCAAATCCATCCAGCCGCCCGCCAGCACGGCCACCGCGCCACCCAGCACGACGAGGCCGCCATGGGCGAAATTGATGGCGCCCACGGCGTTCAGTGCCAGCACGAAACCCAGCGCAACCAGCGCATAGGCCATGCCCAGCGCCAGCGCGTTCACGACGAGTTGGAGCGTAATCAGTGCTCGCGCATCAATGCTCGCGCGGTGCGTGCTTGCCCAGAATGCGCTGCAGGGTGCGCCGATGCATGTTGAGGCGGCGCGCGGTCTCCGAGACATTGCGGTCGCACTGCTCGAAGACGCGTTGGATATGCTCCCAGCGCACGCGATCGGCCGACATCGGATTGCTCGGCGGCGGCGGCAGCTTGCGGCCATGCGCGGTCAGCGCCTGCTCGATGGCATCGGCGTCGGCCGGTTTGGCGAGATAGTCGACGGCGCCTTCTTTCACCGCCGCGACGGCGGTGGCGATGTTGCCATAGCCGGTGAGAACGACGATGCGGATGTCGGGCCGCGCCTGGCGCAGCGGTCCCACCAGTTCGAGGCCATTGCCGTCGCCCAACCGCAGGTCGAGCACGGCGAAGGCCGGCGGGCGGGTGATCTGCGTCAAGGCTTCGGCCACCGAACCGACTGCAGTGACGATGAAGCCGCGTAATTCGAGCGCGCGCGCAATACGCGTGCGGAACGCCGCGTCATCGTCGGCGATCAGCAGCGTGCGATCCTTGTTCGCCACCACGCCTGTGCCTGACGGCGGCGACGCGGTGCGATTGGCGCCGGTGTCCTGGCTCATGGCCGCTCCCTAGACCCAATCCTGCAATAATCGGTGGCTATGTAGCCCTGAAGACGGGGTTTGACCAGCGCACGACCACGGAAGCGCCCGGCGGCGGGCCGGTACGGTTGCCGAAGGTGACCGTGGCGCCAGTGCGCTCCAGTAGCGTTTTGGCGATGAACACGCCCAGACCCATATGGCCTTCCTGACCCTGGCGCGTGGAAATGAAGGGCGTGCCCAATTCGTCGAGCACAGCTTCCGAGAAGCCCGGCCCGTCATCTACAACCTCGACCTCCGACCATTCGGCCGTCCAACGCGTGACGATCCTGACGTCACGGCGGGCGAAAGACAAAGCGTTCTGCATGATGTTGCCGATACCCTGCATGATCTCGGGGCTGCGCACCTGGATCGGGGCTGTGGCCGGCGTCTTTTCGCCCACCGGACCATAGTCGAAGGACAGTCTGACCCCGTCGCGCTTGTAGCTTTGCGCCGCCGCCTCGATTAGCGCCGGCAGCGGCACCAGGATGTAGGAGTCCGACACGTCACCGACGCCCGCCGGATCGACCGACAAGCGCGCCAGGATCGACCGGCAGCGCTCGGATTCGGCGGCGAGCAATTCGACATCCTCGCGCAGCGGGTCGTCGAGCTCGACCTCGCGCTGCATCTCCTTGGCGACCACGGCGATGGTCGAGAGCGGCGAGCCCAATTCGTGGGCCGCCGCAGCGGCCAGCGCGCCCAGCGCCGACATGCGCTGTTCGCGGGCGAGCGCCGCTTGGGCCGCCGCCAGCGCATCGCTCATCTGGCGGGCCTCCTCGGCCAGCCGCCACGCGTAGAGGGTGATCAGCAGGGTGGTAAGCACGAGGCCCACCCATACGCCCACCAGATAGGTTTCCGGCAGATCGGGTGCGTGGCCGCGCCATGGCAGGGGCTGATACCAGACGCCGAGCACGCAGAAGCAGGCGATCGTCAGCAACGACAGCGCGACGGTGCTGGCGAGCGACAGGATGGTGGCGCCGATGGCGACCGGCGCCAGCAGCAGCAGGGAGAAGGGGTTGATGTTGCCGCCGGTGAGATAGAGCAGCACCGTGAGCTGCAGGATGTCGAAGACCAGGAAGATCGCGGCTTCGCGGTCGTCGATACGTGCCGAGGCGGGGCGGCCGAGGCTGACGGCGAGGTTGAGCAGCGCCGACAGGGCGATGACGCCGCCGACCGCCAGCACCGGCAGGGTGAAACCGAGGCCCCAATGGACCACGGCCGCCGTGAAGGCCTGGCCGGCGACGGCGGCCCAGCGGATCAGCACCAGAGCGCGCAGGCGGACACCGCCGCGCGGCGGCAGGCCGGGAACGGCGGGCGGCGAGGGTAAAGGCTGTGAAGTGGCGGGCTCCGGGCGCGCTACAATAATCTACTCCTCGAGCATCAGGTGCTTGCGGTTCACCGTGGTGAACAGCGGAATGCGGCGCTGGCGGGTGCGGTCGGGCGGCTCCTTGGCGAGGCGTCCGACCTCGCCCAGGATCAGCCCGGTGATCGCCGGCAGCGGCAGCTCGCGCGCCTCGTCGAGGCGCACCCAGCGGATATCGCCCATCTCGCTCGAAGGGCGGATCTCGCCGGTGGCGTCCTCGGCGCGGGCCATGAAGAAGCGGGCGTTGAAGCGGCGCGGCCGGCCGGGGGGCGTCACCGCGCGGGCGATCAGGTCGAGGCAGTCGAGCGCCGGCGCCAGGCCCTTGTCGAGGAAGCCCTGCCAGTGCGCGCCATAATCCTGCGCCGGCGCGCCGCCTTCGAGCGGCTTGGCGAGCAGCAGGCCGGTCTCCTCGAAAGTCTCGCGGATGGCGGCGACGGCCAGGGCCCGCGCGCGCTGGGCAGTGGCGGCGAGCTGCAGGCGCTCGTCGACGAAGGGATCGAGCGGGGTGGCCACCGGAATGCGGGCGTCGGCGGGATCGACCCGCCCGCCGGGGAAAACATAGCGGTTGGGCATGAAGGCGTGGGCGGCGGCGCGGCAGCCTAGCAAAACTTCAGGAATGGCGGTCGATCCGGAACGGAGCAGAATCAGGGTCGCGGCATCCCTGGGTCGCAAATAGGGGTGCTTTTCACCCTCATGGGTTGTATCGACCTTGCGCACGACGGCGCCTTCGGGGATGCTTCGATTGCTCATAATGACCATTCCACTGGGGTGTCGGGGCGGAAGACGACAACGGAGCCGATGCGCTCCGGCACGTCCAGCGGCTTTGCATACAGGGTCACCCGCGTTTCGTTGGGCGGCAGGCCATAGAATGCCGGCCCGTTCAGCGAGGCGAAGGCCTCCAGCCGGTCGAGCGCGCCTTCCTCGGCAAAAACCTGGGCATAGACCTGCAGCGCCACCGGCGCGTTGAAGACGCCGGCGCAGCCGCAGGCGCATTCCTTGGTGTCAAAGCTATGCGGGGCGGTGTCGGTGCCCAGAAAAAACCCGGCATGGCCCGAGGTCGCGGCCCGACGCAGCGCCAGACGATGTTCCTCGCGCTTGGCGATCGGCAGACAGTAAAGATGTGGCCGGATCCCGCCTAGAAATATCGCATTGCGGTTGTAGCTGAGGTGGTGCGGCGTGATCGTGCCGCCGACCCGGGGGCTGTTGGCCTCGACAAAGGCCACGCCCTCGGCCGTCGTGATGTGCTCCAGCACGACTTTTAGCCCCTGATGCCGCTTTAACAGCGGCGCCAGCACCTTGTCCAGAAACACCACCTCACGGTCGAAGATATCGACCTCGGGATCGGTCACCTCGCCATGGACCAGCAGCGGCATGCCCGCCCGCTCCATGGCCTCCAGCGCGGCTGCGATCCGATCGACCGAGGTCACGCCATGCGCCGAATTGGTGGTGGCGTGGGCCGGATAAAGCTTGGCCGCCACCCAGACCCCCTCCCGCTGCCCGCGCAAAAGCTCGGCCGGATCGGCGCCGTCGGTCAAATAACAGGTCATCAGCGGCTGAAAACGCAAGCCCTCCGGCACGGCGGCCAGGATGCGGTCGCGATAGGCCGCCGCGGCCGCCACCTGGGTTACCGGTGGGTTGAGGTTGGGCATGATGATGGCGCGCGCGAATTGCCGGGCGGTGTGCACGGCGATGGCCGCAAGCATCGCGCCGTCGCGCAAATGGACGTGCCAGTCGTCAGGCCGGCGCAGGGTCAGTTTCGCAGGATCGGGCATGCCCGCTTTCTACGCTTGCCTGCACGGCGGCTCCAATGTTGATTGCAAGCCATGACCGACCTGCAAGACGCCATCGCCTACGCCGAGGCCGCCGAGGCCACCTTCCCCCGCACCATGCGCCTGCCCGACGGGCAGTTCGTGATGACCGCCGATTCCGGCGAAAAGCCGCCCGACAACGAGGTGCTGGGCCCGGTAACGCCGCGCGGCGGCCAGGCCGGCGTCATCTACCACCGCGGCGCGCTTTTGGCCGAATGGGGCGACGCCCAGCGCCCCGACATGACCTTCAGCGTCGCCAAAAGCTTCCTCTCCCTGCTGACCGGCCTCGCTTTGGGCGACGGCCTGATCAAGAGCATCGACGACAAGGTCGCGGGCTACGTCCAGGACGACGGCTTCAACAGCCCGCAGAACCGCGACATCACCTGGCGGCAGCTTTTAACCCAGACCAGCGAGTGGGAAGGCACGGTCTTCGGCAAGGAGGACCGCATCGACCATAACCGCGTGGTCGGCCTCGCCGTCGCCGACGCACCCAAGGGCACGCGCCGCGCGATGAAAAAGCCCGGCAGCTTCTACGAATACAACGACGTGCGCGTGAACCGCCTCTCCTGGTCGCTGCTGCAGGTCTTCAGGGAGCCCCTGCCCGCGGTGCTGAAGCGCCGCATCATGGACCCGATCGGCGCCTCCTCGACCTGGCGCTGGGACGGCTACCGCAACTCGACCGTCACCATCGACGGCAAGGCGATGGTCTCGGTGCCCGGCGGCGGTCATTGGGGCGGCGGCATCGTCATCAACGCGCTCGACCTCGCGCTGATGGGCCTTCTGGTCTCGCGCGACGGCGTGTGGGAGGGAAAACAAATCCTGCCCGCCGGCTGGTGCGCGGAGCTGCGCAAGCCCTGCCCGGTCGCGCCCTTCTACGGCCTGATGTGGTGGCTCAACACCGGCAAGCGCCAGTTCGCGGCGGC
>WNFR01008923.1_pt1 | contig 11508 bp, 9 predicted proteins | sample 5400221 | NCBI WGS metagenome assembly WNFR01 (sample SAMN13153357, study PRJNA577476) | soil metagenome | isolation source: 40 cm soil under Madrone tree | place: USA:California | collected 2016-06-14 | reverse complement strand
AAACCGTCAATAGATGCGGTCTATCGACGATTTACGGTTCACGGTTCACGGCTTTCATAGCAGGAGGGAAAACCGCCGAGCCGTTCCAAAGCCGTAATTGAACCTGAGTTAACAGGTGGGTGACCTGCTTTTCGTCGCTCGCTTTCGGCCCTTCTTAACTATGAAGAACGGCACTAGCGCTCGCCGTCGGTCTCCCTTTTCAACGACGTTGGCTCAATCATCTTTGCTCGGTGACGAACCCGGCAGAACCTTCCCTCTGCCGCCGGGATATTAGCATAAGCGGACCATCAATAGTTAGCGCTGATCTCGTCAGGCTGAGATGCATTTTGCCCCTATCAGTCTCATTAGCACCGTGGCTTTAGCCCGGTGATTCAGTGGGGGGTTCGGAAGGAAAACCGCTTTAGCGGTTTCAGATTTTGTCGGCCACTAAATTCAAACGCCAAAAGCCCCGGTGCTAATGAGAAATCTGCTATTTGCTTTGGATTATCGTCGGTCCTGATAACTCAGGCTTTGGAGGTTAACATGACACACAGTACTATCCGCTGCTCCGTACTGGGCTCAAATCTGAGCCACTGTGTAGGTCAATCTCTCAGGAGGATGCTGCTGGCCGAGTGAGGTTGCGCGGAACTTTCAGGAGTCGATCGAGCATCTCTGAGCATTCGGCGCTACGGACCGCCAGTTGTTCATCCGCTTGCTCGTGCAGCTTTCTGAGCTGGTGCAATTCATCTGCGATGTACAGGGCGGCCAGAATAGCGACCTTCCGCGAATCAACCGTGAGCGTACCGGAAGAGATTTCGCGCATGCGCTGGTCCACGTACTCAGCCAGTTCCTTGAGATAATCCGGGTCGCCATCAGACCGGACCGTATAGGCCTGGTCGTAAATTTCAACCTTAATGGTTGGCGACGCGGCGGCGTCTGTGTTGCGGTCGAGGTCAAATCTGTCTGCGCTCATCCGCGTAATGCCTCCGCGATTTCAGGATCGGCAGCAGCCACTGCATCGAGCATGTTCTGGACCTTTAGTCTGATCGCCTCGCGCTCGGCCAGCAAGCGCTCAATCTGCGCCACGAGTTCCTTCTTATCACCGCCCATATTACGAAAAGTGGCCAGCTGGCGCTCCAGCTCGTCTTTCTCCTGGCGCAGGGTCTTGGTTAGCTCGATCGTGCGATAGATCTTGTCTTCAAGGTGCGAAAATTTTTCCAGTCCGTTCGATACCATCGTTGGTCTCCGTGCCTGCGGCAAAGCCTGGGTGATTATCCGACTTACTGCGCTGGAGCGCAAGATTAATGTAGTGGCACAGACTTCAGTCTGTGATTGTATCGTTGGCCCATTGGTTCTGAGGGATAATCACAGACTGAAGTCTGTGACACTACCGAACTTCGGCCTCTTCATCCCGCAGAGTTCGGTCATCAGCGCGGTACTCGAAACGCAACGTAAGGGACCGCTTGTGATCGGGAATGCCGGCACCTTCGTAGATGCCGACAAAGTGTACGCCAATGAAATGCGCGACCTTTTCATCCCGGGCCGCACGCAGCAACTCGGCTAATGCAACCTTGCGATCCACCAGGAGCGACACGTCGCGCACAATCGAGGGAAAACGAGGCAGTGGTGAATAGAGCACCGGGAGCTCTTCGATCTCGAGCAAGGTGCTGAGATCAACCTCAGCCAGGAAGACCGGTTGTCGAAATTTATAGGCACCGGCGAGTGGCTCAACCAGACGGCCAATCGAGCCCAGTCGCGTGCCTCTAATGCTGATGGACGCGGACTGTCCGGGGCGGAAATGCTTGACCGCGGCCATTTCAAAATCCAGGGGCGGGAGATTCATTGCGGCCACAGCCGATTCGAGCGCGCCCTTTAGATCAAATAAATCCAGTTCACATTCAGCCTGCGCACGGTCTGCCAACATGGCCCCGCCCGTCGCGGCCAACGCGAAGGCCTCTCTCTCAAGCGGCAATTCGCCGGACGTGGTGACGCCAAACACCCGACCCGTTTCGAAAAGGCAAACGTCGCGATTGCCGTGATTGAGGTTGTGACGGATTGCGTTCAGCAGTCCCGGCAGCAGAGTCTGTCGCATTCGCGACGCGTCTTCGATGATCGGATTCATTAATACCACCGGGCTCAAAGGGTTTCCCTGACTCTCTCTGAGATCGGGAATCAATTCAAAGTCTTCAGTCGGTTCGACAAAACTCAGACTGATCCCTTCATTCAACCCCCGTGCCGACATGGCCTGGCGCAACGCACGCTTGCGTCGTTCGCTCGAGTGATACTCGCCGGCCAGACTTGCGGGAGGCAGTTCTGTCCTGATCTGTTCATAGCCTATGTGGCGCGCGACCTCCTCGACCAGATCTTCCTCAATCGCCACGTCGTAACGCCATGAAGGAATAGTGAAAGCGAGCTTGGCCGGACCCTCTTGGCTGAGTTCGAAGCCAAGAGCTGTCAGAATGCGCAGCATCTCACCGCGCGAGACTTGCAGGCCTGTAATAGCTGCAACGCGTTCGGGCCGAAGTTCAACGGTGCGGGCAGCGAAAGGAGCTGGATAAACATCGAGGGCATCTTCGCTCGCGACTCCACCGGCGATTTCACAGATCAAAGCCACGCAACGATCCTGCGCGCTGATCACACTCTCGGGATCGACGCGGCGTTCAAAACGATGAGACGCCTCGGTGTGCAACCCGAGCAGCTTGGCAGTGCGACGGACTGATGCCGGATTGAACCAGGCGCTCTCGATCAAAACATCCTGCGTGGCACTTGATATCTCTGATTCTTCGCCACCCATAACCCCGGCAACGGCCACCGGTCGTTTGGCGTCGGCAATGACCAGCATGTCTGTATCGAGTTTCCGCTCAAAACCGTCCAGCGTCTTGATCGCTTCACCCTTTGCCGCTCGCCTCACTACGATGCGTTGCTGCCCGAGCTTTGCTAGATCGAACGCATGCAGCGGTTGACCAAACTCGTGCAGAACGTAATTGGTTATGTCGGCGACATTGTTAATGGGACGCTGCCCGAGGACCTCCAGACGCTTGACCAGCCACTCGGGCGACGGCGTAATCTTCACTCCACGGATAACCCTGGCGGCGTAACGCGGACAGAGATCCGGATCGTTGATTTCGACCGAGGCGAAATCGCTGGTCTTACCCGCTGAGGCTTCGACCCTGGACGTTGGACGTTGTAGGCTGGATTTTTCGATAACGGCTAGTTCGCGTGCGATCCCAATATGAGACAGGCAATCACCGCGATTCGACGGCACTTCAACATCCAGCACGAAATCCCCATCGCGCTCTTCGACCGCATCGACGGCCAGACCGACATGCGTCAGCCGTTCCCTCACCTCCAGAGGGTCGAGCTTCGTGCCGGTTAATTCGCGCTGCCAGTGGTAGCTTATAAGCATGTTCCTTAAGCTCTGTGCTTCGTACTTTGGTGCCTATGGCGCGTTGAGCGAGACTCTTCGAATCGCGAGCAAAGTACAAAGCTCAAAGCTAAATACCAAGAGGCATCTATCGGAATTGCTCAAGAAACCGAACATCATTTTCGAAGAGCAAACGGATGTCATCCAGTTGATAAATTCGCGCGCAGGTTCGATCGATACCGAGGCCAAAGGCAAAGCCGGTGAACTCTTCGGGGTTCACGTTCGCCGCGCGCAGCACATTCGGATGCACCATGCCTGAACCGCCCAGCTCGATCCAGCCGGAACCTTTGCAAATGCGGCAGCCTTTGCCGCCGCAGTTGAAGCAACTGTAATCGACTTCCGCGCTGGGTTCCGTGAAGGGAAAGTAAGAAGGTCGAAAACGAGTCCTGGTTTCCGGCCCGAACAGGCGATGCACAAACTCGGCCAGCGTTCCTTTCAAGTGAGCCATGGTAATCCCGCGATCCACGCAGAGCCCCTCAACTTGAAAGAACATTGGATTGTGCGTCGGATCAGGCGTGTCGCGCCGAAAGACGCGACCGGGCGCGATCATACGCACCGGCGCCCCACGTCTTTGCATAGCATGGATCTGCACGGTCGAGGTTTGCGATCGCAACGCAAAGCCGTCAGTGGTGTAGAAGGTATCCTGCGGATCGCGTGCCGGGTGACCTTCGGGGACATTGAGCGCATCGAAATTGTAGAAGTCGGTTTCGATTTCGCGATCGTCTTCGACGGCATAACCCAGTGAGACAAAAATGTCCTCGATCCGTTCGCGCATCAGAGTGATCGGATGCAAGTGTCCCGGACGAGGGCGACGTCCGGGGATGGTTAAGTCGACGGTCTCACGTTCCCCGCGCGCGGTGTTGATGAAGGCCTTCAGGCGCTCTTGAACCTGATCAAGAGCACTACTCATCGCGGCCTCGGTCTGCTGCACTAGTTGACCAAACGCTGCCCGCTCTCCAGCCGGTACGCGACCAATGAGTTTCTTGCAGGCAGCGATCGCGCTCTTCTTACCGGTGTACCTGGTACCCAGTTCGGCCACGGCGCGCAGCTCAGCTTCAGCCTCCGATAGACCGAGAGTTAGGTTGGCCGAGTCGCCGGTAAAGCGGACAAAGCGCTCGAACTCTCGCTCGAACGCTTCGCGCGCAGCCTCAACTTGCTGCATCGGATCTTTATCGCTTTCGGCCATTCAACATTAAGTCCGCCGCACTATGGCTTTTTCTTTGCTGCGACCCACTTACCTTGGAACTGCCCACTGTAGTCGTAATCACCCACAAGTTTCCCATCGACCAGCGTTCCTATCAGGGCCACCTGACCGCCTGTCCCGTCGAGCACGACGGCCAGCTTTCCATCTTTCCAAACGCCGGACGAAATCGTCGAGTCACCCAGTTGCGAACTGCTGCTGCCTGTTACCTTCTCGCCCTCAACCTTCAACGTAAGCGTAAACGGAAAAGCCTGGCCCTGGGCGTCAGCTGCGGCATCCCAAACACCGGTCAGCAATTCGGCAGACGAAGGCTCCGGCGCCGTCTTTGCCTCAGCTACCGGAGGTTTATTCTCAAGCGGCACTCGCTCAAGTTCGACCTGACGAGTCTTGCCGTCCGCTTTCCACTCGCCAACCAGCTTGTTATCCCGCGGCTGCAACACGAGGGTGGTGGCACTATCGCCTGACCCGGTTCTTACTGTCAGCTTGCCGTCAGCCAGCTCGCTGGATGTGAACGGTTGCTCCTTCTGCGGTGTAATTAATCGCCCGGAGATTTTGCCGTTCTCGGACTTGATTTCGACGGTCAACATGATGGTGCCGGCAGAATCCCTGGCTGCTCCTTTATAGTTACCTGCAAACTGATCCGCGGTTGGCGGCTTCGTCGCCGACGCGCCCTCTTGCCCAAAGAGAACCAGTGGCAACAGCAACAAAATGAATAAGGCAAGTACCGTTTTCGATAAAGCCTCCCGGTGTAGCCAACGTGTATTCATAAGGACTCCGCTCGAGCCTCGCGAGTTCACGCCGCCGCGCGCTCTTGTGGCTTGTTCTCCAGGGCTGTCTTTGCTTGCGCCGCAAGGGCCGTAAACGCCTCAGGCTGTTTGGCGGCAAAGTCAGCCAGAATCTTACGATCAAGCTCTATTCCCGCCAGCTTCAGACCGTGCATAAACTGCGAATAGTTCAAGCCATTGAGTCGCGCGGCGGCGCCAATGCGCACGATCCATAACGAGCGGAAATCGCGCTTCTTCAATTTGCGTCCGGTATAAGCGAAGTTCAAACCACGCTCAACCGATTCTTTCGCGGATCTATATAGCTTCGACTTGGTACCGCGATAGCCTTTGGCTAACTTCAGAATTTTCTTCCGCCGTTCCAGGCGTTTGTTTCCTCTTTTTGCTCTCGGCATAATTGCTTCCTTTCCCTGTCCGACAAACTTCAGTTTGTCGCATCTCTCTGATTAGCGCTCAGTGCTTAATGGAAACGTCGGACGACAAACTGAAGTTTGTCGGACATCAATCTCTTAATCTCGTCCATACGGCAACATTCGTCTGACCCGCTCGAGGTCACCGTCCGCAACCAGAACGTCAACATCCAAATATCGTTTCCGTTTGTTGGTCTTCTTCGTCAGGATATGGCGCGCGTGCGAATGTCCCCGCTTGATTTTACCGGTGGCCGTCACGCGAAAACGCTTTGCCGCTCCCTTATGTGTCTTTAGTTTCGGCATAATTGATTCCTTTCACATCTCAGACCTCAAATCTGCGCTCGCAAATCTCAGATCTATAATTTCGAATTTCAAGCTCGGTTCAAGTCCACAGTCCGGATTGAGATCAACCAGATTGATTTTCACCCGCAGCTGCTGGCGACGGCGGAGTTGTTGGTGCAGCCGGAGTCGCCGGCGTAGCCGGCGTAGCCGGTGCCGGCTTTGGCCCGCCGCCTGCTCCGCCACTCGGGCCTGACGAGGCCGGTTTGCCACCGCCCTTATGTCGCTTCGGCCCAAAAATCGTGAACATCTGGTTGCCCTCCATGCGAGGCCGCATCTCAACTTCGCTGATGTCCGCCAAATCCTTTTCCAGCTTCTCTAAAATGCGCGCGCCCAATTCCCGGTGCGTCATTTCGCGGCCACGGAACCAGATCGTGGCTTTTACTTTATCGCCTTCCGTCAGCCACTCACGCGCGTGCTTCATGCGATAGCTATAGTCATGCTCGTCAGTGCCTGGGCGAAACTTAACTTCCTTGACAGTAATCACGACCTGTTTCTTCTTGGCCTCGTTCGCCTTCTTCTTCGCCAGGTACTGAAACTTGCCATAGTCGATAATCTTGCATACCGGCGGATCGGCGTTCGGCGCTACCTCTACCAGATCCATGCCTTTTTCGCGCGCGGCGCGAATAGCGTCACGCGTGTCCATCACCCCGAACTCTTCACCGTCCTCGGCAACTACGCGAACCTGCGGGACGCGAATACGTTCATTAATGCGTATGACCGGCGCACGGCTAAAACTGGGACGACCGCGGCCTCGAAAACCTGTAGCTATTGCTGCACCTCCTCGGTAAGTGGCACAGACTTTAGTCTGTGGCTGTGGTTTAGATTCAAATCATCCATTTGGAATACACAGACTGAAGTCTGTGCCACCAACTACGTGTTAGTGAGAGAGCGCGTTTCAACCAGCCTCCGCGCCATTTCCTTAAACTCTGCCAGCGACATCGCGCCGATGTCGCCTTTCAATCTTTCCCGGACGGCGACTTTGCTATCCTCTACTTCACGGTCGCCGAGCACAAGCATAAAAGGAACCTTCTGCATCTGCGCGTCACGAATCTTGGCGCCAATCTTGTCGCCGCGCACATTTACTTCGACCCGAAAGCCCTCCGCGCGCAAGTCGTCCGCGAGCTTCTCAGAATACTCATTTATGCGATCCGTAATTGGCAGCACGGCCACCTGCACGGGAGCCAGCCACAGCGGAAACGCGCCGGCATAATGCTCAATCAGGACCCCAAAGAACCGCTCCATCGATCCGAACAGCGCGCGATGAATCATGATCGGTTGGTGTGGCTTGTTGTCCTCCCCGATATACTCAAGCTGGAAACGCTGCGGCAAATTGAAATCAAACTGCACCGTCGTTAATTGCCACAGCCGGCCAATCGAGTCCTTCACCTTGATATCGATCTTTGGCCCATAAAAGGCCGCTTCATCTTCCATCCGTTCATACGGAAGATTTTGTTCTTTCAGAGTCTCAACCAGGGCCTGCTCCGCGCGCTCCCAGTCCTCATCGGAGCCGAAATACTTCTTTGTGGAATTGGTTCCTCTGACTGACAGCTCGATTTTGAATTCAGTAAAACCGAAAGTACCGAGGAGAGCGAACGCAAACTGAATACAATCAACGATCTCACTCCGTACGGTCTCGGGGTTACAGAAAATGTGTGCATCGTCCTGCGTGAAGCCGCGCACACGCATCAAGCCATGCAGCGTGCCGGACAACTCCGCGCGATAGCAAGTGCCAAGTTCGGCATATCGCAACGGCAGGTCCCGATATGATCGTTGCGTCGACTTATAGATGCCGATATGGAACGGACAGTTCATGGGCTTGAGCCGGAACTCCGTCCCTTCCAATTCCGTGGGCGAGAACATCACATCGGCATAGGTCTCTTCGTGGCCGCTCAACTGCCACAGCTCTCGCCGGGCAATGTGCGGCGTGAATACCAGCCCATATCCGCGCCGCTCGAGTTGCTCGCGCAGATAGTCCTCCATCTGCTTGCGAATGACACCACCCCTCGGGTGCCAAAGCACCAGACCCTGACCGTATTGTTCCTGAATCGAGAACAGATCCAACTCGCGGCCTAAACGACGATGATCACGTTTCTCGGCCTCTTCACGTTGCTTAATCCACGCATCGAGTTCTTCGGGCGTGAAGAAAGCCGTGCCATAGATGCGTTGCATCTGCGGATTCTCTGAGTCACCCTTCCAGTAGGCGCCCGCCAGCGACAGAACCTTGAACGCGCGCAGCCGATTAGTATTCGGCACGTGCGGGCCGAGACAGAAATCAATGAAGGGCGAACCATCGATGTAATAGACGCTGACCACCTCGCCAGCCTTTTCGTCAATCAATTCGCACTTCAAAGGCTCTTCACGTTCAGCGAAGATCCGCAGTGCTTCGGCTTTGGAGATCTCGTCGCGTCGATAAGGCATATTGCGCTTGGCGATATCGCGCATGCGCTTTTCGATCACCGGCAGATCGGCTTCAGTCAGAGTGCGCGGCGCGATCACATCATAGAAGAAACCATAACGCGGATCTTCGAGCAGCGCCGGACCAATTCCCAGCTTTGTTCCCGGAAACAAATCGAGCACGGCAGCCGCCAGTAAGTGCGCGGTCGAGTGACGCAAGACATCCAGGCCCTCCAGGGTCTGAGGCAGCACCGGTTCGATCTTGATCGCATCACCGTTGGTCTGCGTATCAAGCGTGTACGCGAGATCGACTTCGCGGCCGTTGACGCGCGCAGCCAGGGCCTGCTTGGCGATATCCCGGTCGAGCTTCTTCAGCGCCTCGGCGACAGTGGTCGAGCCAGGAACCTGGACCGGGGCACCATCATTCAGTTGTACGTTGATCTCGCTCATCGCTTACTTGAAGAATACTGGCAAATGCAAATTGCTGTGCGAATTGGTTACTACAGCTTTCGCTCCGTCAGGAGCGAGATGTTTTATAGCACCCGTTTCAAGATCGCTCCTCAGCTCCTTTAGGAGCGAAGCCTTCACTCCGAGATTCCGCTCCTAAAAGGAGCCAGCGACTTCTGAAATGTCTGACGGAGCTATAAACATTCGGCCCCTACGGGGGCCACCCTCGCCCGGCATATCAAGCGGCGGAGCCGCACGAGACTAATCGTCCCGGCGCTCCCGACTCCCGATTAACTATTCGCGATTTACTAATACCAAACGATCGGATTCGATAGGAGCGCCCTCGCCGCCGGCCCGCAGTACACAGGCTCGGCAATCAAAACGTGAATCGTGTCGTGCGGCGATTCATGGCGAAGGTCTTCCGGAGCATCCTATCAAAATTTCGAATCAGACAAGCATCAAGCCCGTCCGTCGTATTAAGTACGAAGCCGAATCTTAGCAAAGCCCTTCAGCAGTGCGCAAGTCTCTGAACGTTAAGGTTGAGCTATTGCTCCCGGATTGCGTCAGCATATGCGCCCGTCAACAATCTCAGACTGCGATTCCGAAGGAGTTGAAATGATTCAAGGACGAAATGCATTTAACGCCGCGATGATTTTCGGATTCATCCTTTGGTACGCGCGATCCTGACGAACCAGAAATTGACGCGCGATTCCAGGTGCTGTGAAAAGCAATGTTTTTCCCAGCTCTCGAAACCTGCTAAAAATTTGTAACTGAAACCAAATCTGAAGCGTCTGAGCTAACGACTAACGCATTATCAGATATTTTCGGGCGCAGAAGAACTCGACCTAAGCGCTCGTAGTGTTTGCCAATCCCCTGTCCCTGGCATCATCTGCCTCTGATGCCGTGTTCTCTACGACGAAGTCTTTAACCATCGGTAATACCGATCGACGAACCGCGGATGAGAACGTCTCCTACGACTCTATTCAGCAGCGTCTATTCCGGCTGGCGGGTACGACCCGGTCTGGTGCTCTTTACCCTGATCGGCATTATTGGCACGTTCATGTCCGGTTTTGGTGTTGCCCTGCTGGTCCGCCCAAAGTCGTCACCTCAATCGATGGTGGTCCCTCCCACCGATTTTCACGTAGCCCTACCTGAAGGCCCAACTACAATCACGATCAGCGATCCCCGCTTGGAAAATGATCAGCTTGCGCGTTTCGTTGTCGAACGTCGCGGCACCTCGATCACGGGACTCCCTGAGATCCGCAAAGAGATCGGTCCGCGTGCAAATCTTAGTCTCGAAGACGCCGAGTTCTTTCGCCACGAGCTCGCCGCGGTAACGTCGGCATCGGATTCCGTCTGGCAACGCGCGAATCTAATACGAAATTGGCTGGCATCGACACAGCATCGCACTTCTCTGCCCGGACTCGCGACGCGGGTGCCTCGGCAGGCCTACCTGCAAATGCGCCAGGGCAAACCCGTACTGTGCGGCAATCTCGCGGAGATATATGTCGCGCTCTGTGAAAGCATGGGACTGGTGGCGCGGACCGTGGGGCTCAGCCTAATGGTTCGCGATGGCACGTTCGGCAGCGACACGCATGCCGGCGCCGAAGTTTGGGTCCCGGAAATCGGCGGCTGGGTTTACCAGGATTCGACCTTTAATTGTTATTGGGAGATCGATGGAAAGCCCGCCAGCGCCCTGCAACTTCATGACGCACTGATGGAGGCGCGGGTCATTAAACTTGTTTCGCCGAATCCCAAAGCGGAAGCGCTGGTGCGCAGCTATTATGTGGATCCGCGCTTTTTCTTTCGTCATATTTCTTATGAGTACAAAGCCGGCGGTCCCCTACTCTACTTTGTTGACGGACGGCTCGAGCCGCTTAACATGCGCGATCACTACTGGCTTCAGACAAGCGATCGCGCGGTGCTTGAAGCCCTCGATACGAAGGGCAACACGGTCATCGAACGGCGTGCAGAGGTGGCGCCCGGCATCTTCATACAGATGATCGGCAACAACCTTTTCGTCAGAGACCGGCGAGACGAAAATCGCGGTATCCGCGTGCGTTCGTCGAGCAGCACCGTTGAAGTCTGCGCTTATGAGCACTGGCGTGCCGAAGAACTTGGAATCTTTGAAAGAAAGAATCTGGTCAATAATGGCTCGTTCAACGTGACGGGAAAATCACAAGGCGTTGCCGAGAGCTGGTCTGTAGGGGGGCCCGTCGAAGTCTTGAATACGATGGGCGGGCAAGGTATGGCTGCCCAGGCCGGCGGTAAGCTTTGGCAAAGAATCGAAGTACAACAAGGCCATCGATATTTGATGTACGCAAAGATGAGCGTCTCTCGCGGTACGATCGCGTGGTCGTTGGCAGACGCGTCGAGAGGCATGGACTCAAGAGGAGTGATTAAGCCTTCCCTGATGAGTGAAGTGATCTCAGACGTGGTTGAAAGCCGCAGCGGTTATGTGGATGTATCGTTCGAATTACAGGTGGCCGGCGGGTTTCGAGTGATGGACGTGATTGTTATCGAGATTTC
>WNFR01029319.1_pt1 | contig 11509 bp, 13 predicted proteins | sample 5400221 | NCBI WGS metagenome assembly WNFR01 (sample SAMN13153357, study PRJNA577476) | soil metagenome | isolation source: 40 cm soil under Madrone tree | place: USA:California | collected 2016-06-14 | reverse complement strand
TCTGAAGCTCGCGAACGTTTCCGGGCCAATGCCAACGCATGAGTTTCCGCATGGCAGCTGCGGGAATGCTTTCGATCCGCTTTTGCATCCGGCGCGCATACTTCTGGCCAAAGTATTGCACCAGCAAGGGAATGTCTTCAGGGCGTTCGCGCAACGGAGGAACGCGGATGGGAAACACATTCAGGCGGTAGTAGAGGTCGCTGCGAAATTGCCGCCCTTCGATCATCTCGTCCAGGTCACGATTGGTTGCAGCGACCAGCCGAGCGTCGACTTTCTTCGTCTGTGTGCTTCCCAGGCGTTCGAATTCTCCGTCCTGCAAAACGCGCAGGAGTTTGGGCTGGAGTTCCAGGGGGATGTCTCCAACTTCATCCAGAAACAGCGTGCCTTGATCGGCCAGTTCCAGCCGACCGATTTTCTGTGTGACCGCCCCCGTAAACGCGCCCCGCTCATGCCCGAATAACTCACTCTCCAGCAAACCGGTGGGAATCGCCGCGCAGTTGAGCCTTACGAGGGTTCGATCTTTGCGACGGCTACGATCGTGAATGGCCTGAGCGATCAGCTCCTTTCCAGTCCCGGTCTCTCCCAGCAGCAGCACGCTCGAATCACTCGTGGCCACCATTTCGACCAGTTGCAACACCTGCCGGAGCGCCGAACTCTGACCCACGATTCCTTCAAAGTCCGCCACAGTGCCGATCTTTTCGTCCAAATGGGGATCCTCATTCACAGCGCTCGATAGCGGCGCGGTGGTTTCTCTGGCAGGAACTGAGGCATTCTCTTCACAGGATGGCCGCTCGTCATCCACCAGCCTCTGCGATGGATCCCTTCTCTTCACAGGATGGCCGCTCGTCATCCACCAGCCTCTGCGATGGATCCCTTTCCTGTGTGAGTGGCAGATCACTCGTGGACCGCGAATCTCTGCGATGCACATCCGAAAATGCGAAACCAGTCGAAGCCATGACACTCCTCATTCGGATAAACGGTTCTTCTCTCATGCACTACGCCTGCCCCATCGCTTTACGCGTTCAGTCGGCTGCGGCACTCGTCACAATCGAAACAATCCCGTCGCTTGCATCCAGAAAACGGTTTGTCTCAAAAACGAAGTCTTCATGATTCTCATACCACGATCCGTGGTTGGCGTCGGGATAGAGGATTAGCTTGGCATTTGGCATGTTCTGAGCGAGATAAAGCGAATTCACTGTGTAAACAATGACATCGTGGTTGCCGTTCACGACGAGCGTGGGCTGCTTGATGTTCCTTAGATAGGTGAAGCGCTCTCCAGGTTGAGAACCCCATTCGCCAACGGCTGCAATCTGCGCCGGAGCGACCTTATCGTTGATCGGAACGTCGCGATTTTCGGTGCGTGACAAGTACCGCTTCAGGAACTCGCGACCTGCGGCTTGGCTCTTCTCAGAGTCCGTGAAGAAAACCTTGAGCCATAGATTCTCGGGCGGATCGTAGGTAGCACCGAAGATCGCGACCGTCTCGGGCGTGATGTGCCCCTGTCCGTTTCCTGCGTTGTGATTGCGCGGGGCGGTTCCGACCAGAATGAGCTTGCGAATGAGCTCAGGACGGTCGAGTGTGATCTGCTGCGCGACCATTCCGCCGATTGAGAAACCGAGAAGATCGACCTTCGTCAATCCGAGACCATCGATGAACGCTTCCGCGTTCTTCGCCATGCCTGCAAAGGTCGTCGGCACTTCGCCGGTCGAACTCGCGACACCCGCGTTATTGAAGATGATGACCTCGCGCTCCTTGGCAAGCCCGTCCAGAACCGCCGGATCCCAGTTGTCGAGGTTTCCGGTGAAGTGCTGGTTAAAGACAAGCGGCAAACCGCTTCGCATGCCCCAGCGCCGATAAGCGAAGCGAATGCCGTGGGCCTCAACAAACTGAGTGGGAACTGTCGTCGCTGTGTAAGTGCTCATCGTCTAGTCCTCTTTCGTAACGATCGATGATCGCTTTGGCTGCCAACCCTCCAAGGCGGTTCCTTACAGCTATATATCCACGTCATCGGGATACCGATTCAGTCCATCAGGGACCGCATCGGATAGGAGCGCTAGGGCTGCTCTCGCGCAATCGACGTCGTTCTGCACCGTGGGCGCCCCGCTCAGCCCAATCGCCCCGACAATTTCTCCGTCCACCTTAATGGGAAACCCTCCTCCCCACGCCGCCACACGCGCAAGCGTGGGGATGCCGGCCAAAAGCGACGGGTCGCCTTGTATAAAGTTGAAAAAGTCCTGCGTGGAGACGCCGAACAGAGCTGTATACGCCTTATTCTGCGCCATCTCGATGGAAAGGATCGGGGCCCCATCCATCCGGCTGAATGCCTTGAGATTGCCCCCGTCATCGAGAATCGCTACATTCTCGCTAACGCCAATTTCTCTGGCTTTTGCCACCGCTTCATCCACCATTTTCTGTGCTAGCTCAGAAGAGATGCTGCGTTTCTTAATCACGTTCGCCATTGGACACCTCCCTCCACTTGATATATATAGCGTGTTGATCATCCCCGCACTTCGCGCAATCAAGACGGCCTTTCCTGTCCTGCAGAATCAAGTTGCCGAGATTCGCAACGTGACTTCGTGTTCGTTGGTTCAGGCAATCATTCCGCCATCCACGGTAAGATTCGCCCCGGTAATGTACGAGGACTCCGGACCGGCGACAAAAGCTACCAGCGCAGCGACCTCATCAACGTGCCCGTACCGGCCGAGTGCTGTGAAGGCCTTCTGCGGTACCGCCCAATCGCCCGCGGCGGGATTCAAATCCGTGTCGATCGGCCCCGGCTGGATATTGTTGACTGTGATGCCCCGGCTCCCCACCTCCCTGGACAAACCTTGAGCGAACATCTTGACCGCTCCCTTTGTGGCCGAGTAGGGCACAAGCCCGGGCGTCAGGGCACGCTCACCCACGGCCGAGCCGATCATGATGATGCGACCACCATCATTCATTTGCTTCAGCGCTGCCTGCGTCGTGACGAAGGTGCCGCGGACGTTGATGTCAATCAGGCGGTCCAGCTCTTCTAGCGTGGTCTCCTCGAACGTTTTCGGAATGGCCGTCCCAGCATTGTTCACAAGCACATCGAGCCGGCCAAATGTCGCCACGGTCTTTTCGACCGCGGCTTCGACGGCGCAGGCATCAGCGGCGTCCGCCTGAATTGCGATCGCCTTTCGGCCGGCGCGTTCAATCCGCGCGAGCCGCCCGTAACAAGTGCCACTTTTTCGGTTAACTTAGACATGTGACCTCCTATAGCTCTATTCAGAACCCCATTTATTCAACAGCTCGGAGCTCTCAGACTCCATATCTGATGTGCCACAACTTTAGGAGCAATCGAAAACACAGTCTTGCCGGAAACGCGCGGTTTTTGACAGAAAGGGCTGGATACTTGGGCTGACATGTCAGTTGCGAAGTGACCAGCGCGGTGCTCAGTCACGGTGGAGTCTTCTCCAAAAGCCGGGGGGGACACCGAGGTTGCCCTTGAAGACTCTTGTAAAAGACGCCTGATCTGGAAAACCAGACTGCAACGCGATGTCAATAAGAGGGATTCTTGTTTTGAGCAGTAAATGCTGGGCATGGCTGAGCCTCTTCTGGATCAGCCATCGGTAGGTTGATACTCCAAACGTCTCTTTGAATGATCGAGCAAAATGACTCACCGATAGTTCGCATTCTTTTGCAACCTGACGAAGCCGGACGTTATTGGCCAAATTGTCGCTCAGAAATTCTGCCGCCTTGCGTTTCTGCCAAGGAGCAAGGCCGCCGCGTATCATTTCCGGAAGCTTTGGTAGTCCCGCATACTTCTGCAAAAGGTGGGCACCCAGAAGCAGACTGAGGTGGTCGAGCAATAGCGCAGGAAGTTGGCTCCCACTTTCAAGCATTGGCAGCATAAGCTTTGTAAATTGGGAGAGGAAAGGATCGTTTTCCGCCAATACACACCGAAAAGTACCCACGGGTTGAATCCCGACGCTCTTGGCAATGTCGTCCAAACCCGTGCGCGGAACATGGTAATGGATATAGTCGAATGGTCCTGTCACCAAGCACACTGGATCCGACTCCATGTCCGTGACGCTAGTCGTGAACGGGGCAAGAAATGGGACCTCGCGAAATTTTCCTTCCGTCCAGAATCGGTAGTTGCCACGAGGAATCGTATTGAGCGAAAGGGAGACAACGAGGGCTCGCTCGCGATCAAATTGCATGGTCCGGTCCAACATCCCTGATTTAGACCACAAACGAGTTACGGCAAAGGCCTGCTCATCGGGCCAAGGGGTAGTGAGGCTAGAACCATCCGAAACGTGGAATTTTGCAGCGAAATCTATTCCGTACGCTCCGGGTTTGAGAGAGGGACGTTCAGCGAGTGGTGAGGCAATGATCGACGACACCTCAGCCTCCAGTCGAATATGACTCCTATTCCTTTAATCTCTTTCTTTGCCGATCCAGTTCCGTATATAGGCCGAGCAGTTGAGCAGCGCGACCCCCTGTGTTTCGCACATCCCCAGGAAGCGAACTGCCTCAACGTCGACCAAGTTCAGTTCCTCCAAGTCCAGCACGATCTTCGACTCGCTCTCCTTGATCTGCTTCTCCAACTCGGATAAGTGCTCCGCCCGCATCCGGCCTATGAGTCGAATAGTGGTGCTGTGCCCATCACGGTGCTTCTCAATCTTAAACGTCACGTTCGACCTGTCGGACGATTCACGCCCCAGAGAATGGCAATACTTGGGCCACTCGCAATCAGTTGAGATATTTGTCTTTAGCTTTTGGAGTCAGGCCGCAATTTCAGCGTTTGCTGAAAATTCAGCATTGTCTTTGGGGTTGGGTCGCGCTAAATCCCATCGAGGCGGGTGTATCGAAGAGGCACGGTGCACTGGGTTGAGAGAGAAGTCTGGAAATGGGCTTCTAGTCGAAACAGGGCCTGAATGACAGACCGGGACTACGACGTTCTGAAGCGATGCCGGTTAATTCCGAGTTTCCTGATCTTGGAATCAAGCGTCTGTCTGGGTATGCCTAGTTTCGCCGCAGCGCCGGTGGAACCCGAGATCAGGCCCTCAGCCTCGCGCAGTGCGTTTTCGATCATCGCCCTCTCCCGTTCCGCAAGGTCTGCGACCAAGGGAATGGTCTGCGCAGTCGGATTGGGGGACGTCAGACTTGAGGACGCTGGCACAAGCCAGCTTGGATCGACACAAAATATCTCCCCTTCGCAAAGCACCACGGCGCGTTCGACGACATTCTGCAATTCCCGAATGTACGGGATGTCATCAATTCGATCACGAAGTGCCGGCACTTGAATCGGGAAAACGTTTAGGCGGTAGAACAAATCCTGACGGAACGTGCCGTCAGCTACGGCCGCGCGCAGATCCTTATTTGTCGCCGAGAGCACTCGCACGTCAACCCGAACTGTTTGGTTCCCGCCCACTCGCTCGAACTCCCTCTCCTGGAGAACTCTTAGCAAAGCAACTTGCGTCTCTGGTGGGACTTCACCGACCTCATCCAGGAAAATCGTTCCACCGTCGGCTGATTCGAAGCGCCCCAGGCGTCTCTGCAGTGCTCCGGTGAAAGAACCTTTTTCGTGTCCGAATAGTTCGGAAGCAATCAGCGAAGGCGGAATCGCAGTGCAGTTGACGCGAATGAACGCGCGGTTCACCCGCTTGGACCGATTATGAATTGCACGGGCGATCAGTTCTTTACCGGTTCCGGTCTCACCCTGGATCAGAACCGTCGAATCCGTGGGAGCTACTCTCGAAACTTGCGCCAACACTTTGCGCAGCGACTCGGAGGAACCAACAATTTCCTCGAACATGGAAGAGCGCACGATTTCCTCGCGTAACGCGACGGTTTCATTTCGCATGCGGTCTTCTGCGCGTTTACGATCGTCGATGTCAGTAGCCGTCGCGAACCACCGCGCTACTCGGCCATGTTCATTGAGCAGCGGGTTGTAGCGAAACAGAAACCAGCGATACCGCCCATCTTTGCCGCGCATGCGCTTTTCAATCTCAAACGGCACTCCACTTGTCAAGCCGCAGCGTCGTTCGCTCCGTGCTCTTTCGAGATCGTCTGGATGAAGGTCCCTCTGATGTCGCTCATCGGTTCCCGGGCCTTGCATCTCTTCAAGGGTATGTCCGTTATAGTCGAGCAACATCTGGTTCGCCTGAAGTAGAAATCCGTCAGTGTCCAGGACCAAGACATGCTGAGGAAGGAAATCTATGAGTTGCCGGAGCTCCCGCTCGTCCTGCCGGAGTTTCTGCTCCGCCCGATTTTGCTCGATGGCGATTCCGGCAATGCGGCTCGCGTAATCGATCAACTGAATTTCGTCAGTTCCCGGGTTTCGAACTTCCCGGTAATACATGCCAAAGGTTCCCAGCACCTTGCCGTCGTGAGACAGGATCGGGCTCGACCAGGCGGCGCGCAGTCCAGCTGCCACAGCAGAGTCTTTAAATTTCACCCACTTCGGGTCAGAAAGGATGTCAGCAACGAAGACAGGCTGTCGAAGGTAAGCGGCTGCGCCGCACGATCCGACATTAGGGCCGATGCGTATCCCATCGATCGCTGCCCGGTAAGTTTGCGGCAGGTTTTCGGCGACGCCATATCGCAGGTGCAAGCCGTCTTCATCAACTAGGAGGATCGAGCACAACGTTCCTTTACTGTGGGCTTCCATCAGGCGGGTGATAGACGTCAGAACTTCGTTCAGGGGTGCGCCGAGAAGCATCATCTTCAACGCATCGAGCACCGCATCGCCGGGCAGGGTTTGCGCGGGAGATGGGGATGTTGGAAGCGCTTGCAGGTTCGGGGATGCCATGGCGTTTGCCATAAACCAGCCGCTCGTCAGTTGCGATGCCAGCAGTATCGCACAAACACATGTCCAACACTTGATCGCAAACCTAGCCAGTAGTCATGCCCTTGAAACATACCTTGTTAAGCTAGGGCATCCGCCTTGCGCCTTGCTCGACTCGAACCCAGTACACAGGGCGTGTTCTTAGCCACCACTGATCGCTGGTACAATTGAAACTTCTGCCCCGGCAGGAATATCCGTGGCAAGTCCACCGGTGTAACGGACATTCTCGTTGGCCACAAAAATATTCACGTGCCGTCGAGTTTCGCCCGTTTCGGTTAGAACTCTGTCACGCAGTCCCGGGTATACAACGAATAGCGCTTGCAAAACTTGGAGCAGATTGGCGCCCGCTTCCACCTCCACGCGCACGGCGCGCTGATTCCCTGTGAACTCACGAAGCGGACCCGGAATTGTGAAGAAGACCTGCATCAGCCCGATTTCCCGCGCCTGACTCTTTTCGTACGTGCAGTTTTCCGCCTTTTCGGGATTTTTGATTTCAAATTCGGTTTCGTTGTTGGCGTCCCATCCATGTGGACGATAGCGGCTTTCACGCACAAGATCTGTGGTAATCCTTCGACAATTTTCTTCCAGCTCTTTCCTTCATCTTTCGATCCGTAGACCTTTCCGCTTCGCGTTCCAAAATAAATCCCCGCTGGATCAAGTGAATCGGACGACATGGCATCTCGTAATACAGTTTCGTATGCCCCCTTTTGGGGCAACCCCCGGTCGAGGGCCTCCCAGGAACCGCCCGCATTTCTGGTACGGTAAACTCGTAAATGTCCCTCTGGGGTGCAGCGAAACTTATCCGATTCCACCGGCACGATGTACACGCAGTCCGCATCGTGTGGGTGCATCAGCATCACGAAACCAAAATCCGAGGGCACCCCACGCGCGATGTCCTGCCACGAATTACCCCGGTTATCGGAACGGTATAGCCCCCAGTGGTTTTGCAAGAACAATCGCTCGGGCCGAGATTCATGGAGCACAATCTTATGCACGCACTGTCCGAACTCTGGATATTTCTCTGGCAGGAACATCACGCGTACTCCATTGTTGCGCGCCTGCCACGTGGTCCCACCATCCTCGGTGCGGTAAACACCTCCGGCAGACACAGCCACGTACATGCGGTCTTTGTTGGACGGATCCGGCAGTATTGTGTGTAGAATCAACCCGCCATTGGCCGGCATCCAACGTGGCCGATGCGGATGATCGTACAACCCGCGGACCAGTGACCATGATTCGCCCCCATCCACCGATTCGAACAGGGCCGCGGGTTCAACCCCACAATAGAGCTTCTCCGGCTCGTCGTTTCGGCCCAGGCAAATTTGCCAAATGTTCCTCAATGAAGCGCCGGCCTCTGTTGGAAACCTGATGCTCGCCTCCAGAGGATTGGTCCAAATTCTGCCGAAGTCATCGCTGGACCGCAGAAACACACCCCACACCTCGTCGTTTGCCGAAACCCACAAGCGGTGCCGGTCGCTTCGTCCGTCATAGGTCATCGCATAGATGCCTTGGCCACGAAAATACGGCCCCGCGACATCCCATCTCGAGCGGTCGCGGGACGAGCGTAGAAAAAACGCTCCCTTATTCGTGCCTACTAGCAACAGCACGTCTCCGTTCTTCACAGAGAGGTGTTCCATCCCCCGGAGTCCAAGCGTTCGAGGCCCCCGCGTTTCCTCCGAGGGATGTCGGCTTTGCAGAACCGCACCCTGAACCGCCTCGAGCGCCTCGTGGACTTCACTCGCGCGCTGGTAACGACCCGCGCGTTCCTTGATCAAGCAGCGCTGGATCACTTCTGCCGCCCCGCGATGGAGTACATTCTCGTCGCCACGGCTGTACGACCTCAGAGTGTTCATTTAGACCGGAGGCTATGAGGATGTCAACACCAATGAACCACAATGGTCGCGCCGACCGTAGAGCTGGTTCAATCTTCCCAACGAATAGAAAAGAGTCTCTGCGTCAACAGAATTCTCCGGCCGTGGCACCTCTGCTCACGAGGCAGGCGCGTCCCGAGGTAGAACCTGGAGTACGGACCATGAGCTTTCAACCCACGTCTCTCTGCAAACACATGAGCTCTGACGCAGAGTGCAAATTCGCATGAAAAACGCGCAATCCGCGCTCGTGTAAGTTCAACTGGGAACATCTGCTGGCCTAACCTTTTGCTCAGCGAGCAAAGGGTCATGTCCATTGTACAAAAGCGGCAAGTCGCGTAGTAGCGATGCCGCGGGGTGGAGCGCTCTGGTTGCTCGTCGGGCTAATAGCCCGGCAGATTCATCGCCCAACATTGGATTCACGCAAATCCAGTCAAATGATGACCCTGCCGCCAAATCGCAGCCTTAACGGGCACCTGAGTATTTGCAGAAGACCCGCAAGTCGAGTAGTATCTATGGCGCGGGGTGGAGCAGCCTGGTAGCTCGTCGGGCTCATAACGCGCCAATTACCAACCGGCTCTGCCGGATTCAAACGACTTAGCCCCTCTTCTCAGCCGTAAAAACTTCTCAAAACGGGATATTGTGGGCACTTAAGGGGCACCTGAGAATCACACGTTGCTGCTTGCGCTAAAACTACAGCAGTACGCCCGACTGTCTCCTCGAATGTAAACACGAATGGCGTCATACGGTGGTGCTCGGAAGACCCGTCCGGCCGGTATCTTTTGGTGGTCCGAGTGACGACTGGCCTCTTTTTCCCGGATGCAGCGCGCCTGCCTTGGGCGCGCGCTATCCGAGTCCAACAGCTCTATAAGCTACTTTCACTTCTCTGTGTTTTCAGCAAGTTGGGGAATCCGTCGCAACATTCATACACGGCTCCGTAGAGCTCCAAAAGCGCTCATTGAAGAATACATCAGGCTAGTCGTTGTCTTCACAGGGCGCGCTCCTCAGAGCTGTGGCCGATAATTTCGCTCCTCGAAGTCTCTAACCAAACGTGAAGTCAAGGGCCTGAACGCCAGGATCGAGGAATTCGATTTCGAAAGTTCGGTCTACGATTGGACCTTTTTGCCGGATGAGTTGATAGAGCCGGGGCTCCCGAATTTCGCCGGAGCCGTCCGGGGCAGTGTCAACGCCGTAATTTTCGCCGGGAGCGGCGCCGTCCAATGTCACTTTGAAGCGGACGGGCTTACCGTCCTTCGTCGGAGCTAACACCAGATGCAGGTCGCGGCTGTGGAACCGGAACACGATCTTTCCAGGCACTGCCTGGAGTACTGCGCTCTCGGCATTTAAGTTCCACGACCCACTCAATCCCCAATGGTTTAACGAGGGTTTCGCGGGCGAGCTGAATACCTGGATCGAATCTTTGCGGACTTTTTCGGGCGAAGCGAAATTCTGGGCCTGGCGATATCCGATATATGTTTCGGGAGATCGTTCCTCCGTCCAGTCAGGAGCGGCCTCGATTCCAACACTGGATACGCTAGTCGTCTCAGAAGTGAGGCGAGTCGCTCCGTTTTCCTTCAGGAGTTCCTGGATGATGCGCTCGATTTCGCCATAATCGCCTTCCCCAAAGTGGTGATACCGAATTCGCCCTTTCGCATCGACGAGATACTGGGCGGGCCAAGCTTGATTATTAAACGATTGCCAGATCCTAGATTTGCTGTCGATGGCGACCGGAAAAGTGACATTCAAATTGTGCACGGCGGTTTCTACGTTCATCGAACGAAAACTCCGGTGTGTGCACACCGATCACTACAAAGCCTGCGTCGTTATATTTTGCCGCCCAATTCCTCAAGTATGGCAATGGTCGAATGGAGTTGATGCAGGTGTACGTCCAGAAATCAACCAGCACAATTTTCCCGCGAAGCGACTTGCGGCTCAAGGGGACTGAATTGAGCCAGCCGGTGGCGCCGTCCAAGTCAGGCATGGCGCCTTCGTCGCCGACTGAAGAATGAAATTTGCGTTGTGTGCCGATCAAACTGTCTCCCGCTTTGGCAGTTTTCATGATGTGAAACCTCGTGAGTACATTCGCGTCGGAACACAAAGCAAGTGCGACAAATCCCAAGATGCCGGCGACGCCAAGTGCGCGACGCGCCGAATCTGAGGTAAATAAATGTCGCGTCATGGTAGTCACCTCCATTTCCCTGTTACATCGTTAGAACGACGCGGAACTGTGCGTTGCCACTCATCATCCGCGCGTAAGCCTCGGCCGCTTGTTCAAGCGGATAGGTTTCAATCATGGGGCGCACGCCGTTGAATTCGGAGAAGCGTAGGGTGTCCTCAGAGTCTTCTGGTGTCCCCGCGGCCCAGCCTTGAATCATGTGGTTTCCGAAAATGAGCTGTACCGGAGTGACCTCAATGGGATCATATGTTGCGCCGATCACCATGAGCTTGCCGTTCGGCCCCAATCCGTCGATCAGCTCGGACATCGCTTTCGAGCTTGGGGCCGTCGCCAGAATGACCTGCGCGCCGCCCAGTTTTTGCAATGCCTCTGCTGCGTTCGTCGCTTTGCTGTCGATATATATGCTCGCTCCGAGTTTCTTCGCAAGTGCCGCGTTTTCGGGCCCGCGTCCAATTGCCGCGACCCGATAGCCAAATTTATTCGCGAATTGTATTCCAAGATGACCCAGACCGCCGATGCCCTGCACTGCAACAATGTCGCCAGGCACGGCCCCACTCTGCCGAAGCGCGCCGAAAGTGGTAATCCCGGCGCAAAGCAGTGGCGCCGCTTCGACGTCACTTAGATTGTCCGGTATTGCCGCGAGTGCTTCCA
>WNFR01010414.1_pt1 | contig 11509 bp, 7 predicted proteins | sample 5400221 | NCBI WGS metagenome assembly WNFR01 (sample SAMN13153357, study PRJNA577476) | soil metagenome | isolation source: 40 cm soil under Madrone tree | place: USA:California | collected 2016-06-14 | reverse complement strand
CGCGAGGTCATCAGCGCCGCGGTCGCCCGCCACGGCGGGCGCGTCGTGGACTCGCCGGGCGACAACGTCCTGGCGGACTGTGTCAGCGTCGTCGACGCCGTCCAGTGTGCCGTCAACATTCAGCGCGCGCTTCAGTCGCGCAACGCCGATCTGCCGCCTCTCCGGCAGATGCGGTTTCGAATCGGTATCAATCTCGGTGACGTCATCGTCCAGGGTGAGCGGCTCTACGGCGACGGCGTGAATATCGCCGCCCGTCTGGAAGGTCTGGCCGGGGGCGGCGACATCTGCCTTTCAGGCACGGCCTACGATCAGATCGAGGGCAAGCTTCCGTTCGCGTTCGAGTTCAGCGGTGAGCACACGGTGAAGAACATCGCGAGGCCGGTCCGCGTCTATCGCCTCCATCTCGAGCCCCGTGCGCCGAAGACGTCAGCGAGGGCCGGGGGCGTCGACCGACGAGCGTCGATTCGAGTCGCCGCGATTCTGGCGATCGTGATGCTGCTGGGCGCCGGCGGCTGGGCGAGCTGGCGCTGGCTCGGGCCTTCCGAGTCGGCCGGGCTTGCCTTGCCGGACAAGCCTTCGGTGGCCGTGCTGCCGTTCGCGAATGTGAGCCAGGACCCGACGCAAGAATACTTCAGCGACGGCGTCACCGAAGACCTGATTACCGGTCTCTCGAAGATGTCGGGTCTGTTCGTGATCGCCCGGAACTCTGTCTTCACGTACAAGGGCAAACCGGTGAACGTACGCGAGGTGGGCCGTGACCTCGGTGTGCGGTATGTCCTGGAAGGCGGCGTGCAGCGTGCGGGTAATCGAGTGCGGATCACCGCTCAGCTGGTGGACGCGAGATCGGGGTATCACATCTGGGCCGAGCGCTACGACCGCGAAGTGGGCGACATCTTCGCCCTGCAGGACGAGGTCACACAGCAGATCGTCCGAGCCCTGGCCGTCAAGGTCACCCAGGCTGAGAAGATTCGCATCGGCCGGCCGCCCACGGGTGTGCTCGAGGCCTACGACCTGGTGCTTCGGGGCCATGACGAGCGAAAGCATACGACGCGCGCAAGCAGTGCCGAGGCGCGGCGGCTCTTCACACAGGCGCTCGAGCTCGATCCCCAGTATGCGGGGGCCTACGCAGGCTTGGGCTGGACGCTTCTCCAGAGCTGGCAGTTTCTTTGGAGTACTGAGCGGGAGACTCTCGAGCGGGCCCGTGAGCTCGCCGAGCGGGCCATCGCTCTGGACAACACGCTGGCCGACGCCTACCGTCTGTTGGGACAGATCTATCTGTGGGAGAAGGCGCACGACCGCGCCATCGCCCAGGCAGAGCGTGCCGTCGCATTCGCGCCGAACGACGCCGACAGCTACGAGACACTGGCGGAAATACTCGGCTGGTCGGGCAGAGCCGAGGACAGCCTCCGGCTCATCCGTCAGGCCATGCGTCTAAACCCACGCTACCCGTTCTTCTATTTGTGGACGCTCGGGCATGCGTATTATCTGGCCGACAAGAGGCACGAGGCCCTGGACGCCTTCGGCCAGATCGTGCAGCGGAATCCCAACTTCGTTCCGGCGCATGCGTATCGCGCCGTTGTCCTGAGCGAGCTTGGACGGACAAAGGAAGCACGGCAGGCGTGGGACGAGGCGGGCCGCATCAGCCCGGGCGCATCGATGTCGAATCTCCGTGACCGGCTTCCCTACAAGCGACCTGCCGATCTGGACCGCCTTCTCACCGCCGCGCATCGCGCCGGCATGCAGTGAAGCCGCACGACGCCGGGAATGTCTGGACCCGACCAAAGTAAGGAGTATCCCAACCCGACTAACGTCGGGTAGCAGGGGCCCGCCTGACCACAGTACCCTCCTCGACGACGGATTCGATTCCAACGTTCGCCGACGACAGCGAGGACTCGAGATGGATCTTCAGGTGGTGCTCGAACGCGAGACCGACGGCATCGCTGACCGGTGCCGGGCCGACAGCGAGTTCGACCTTCTGGAAGCGCTCCGGCATCGCGAGCCGATGGCGGCGGAGCGTCTCATCACTCGGTTTGGGCAGCGTGCGTATCGCCTTGCCAGCCGCATCACCGGGAACGATCAAGACGCGGAGGAGGTCGTGCAGGACGCATTGTGTACCGTGGTGCGAAAGATCGATACCTTCCGCGGCGAGTCGGCCTTCGGGTCCTGGCTCTACCGCATCGTGGCGAACGCGGCCTACCACAAGCTCCGCGGCCGGCAGAGACGCTGGCGAGAGCTTTCGCTGGATGACGTCCTGCCGCGGTTCGATGCGAACGGCTGCCACATCGCCCCCGTGGCCGACTGGTCGTCGCGCGTGGACAATCCTGCCATGCAGGCCGAGTTGCGGACGGCGCTGACCGCGGCCATCGACGAATTGCCCGCGACCTACCGGAGCGTGCTGGTGCTCCGCGACGTCGAAGGACGGTCGAATCTGGAGATCGCGCAGGCGCTCGGGCTCAGCGTCCCCGTCGTGAAGACGCGCGTGCATCGCGCCCGGTTGTTCCTCCGGAAGCGACTGGGCGGCTTCATGACGACGATGGACGCACCGACCGCCATCGCCTACGCTTCATGAGGACGACCGCGGTCAGCCAAATCACGTACTTGAAATCGTGGGCCGCCGACCGTTAGGGGTGACCGAACCCGACGAAGGTAGGGTAGACACCCACCATCCGGCCAATTAGCATTGCCGCGACTCTGACCGGTACCGAAGACCGGCCATCACACATGGGCACGCACGACGAGCGGGTGGTCTGCATCGTGGACGATGACGCGTCGCTGCGTCGCTCCCTCAGGAATCTCCTGATGTCGGTCGGCTTTCCCGTCGAGACGTTCGAGTCGGCGGAAGCCTTCCTGGAGGCGGCCGGTCGAGATAGTATCGGCTGCGGCTGCGTGGTGCTCGATGTGCGAATGGCCGGAATGAGCGGCCTCGACCTCATGAGACATCTGGTCGCCGCCGGCTCGCGCATCCCGGTGGTCATGCTGACGGCTCACGCCGACGAGGAGACGCGCCGCCGATCGCTCGAGGCCGGTGCGGTGGCGTTCCTCGAGAAGCCTGTTCGAAGCGCCGCCCTCCTCGACGCCGTACGGTCGGCACTCTCCTCGGTGTGATGCTGAAGGGCGGTTGATGCAACGCCATGTCGCCCAGTTCGCGGTCGTCCGATACGGCGTCGCCGTGTTCTGCGTGGCGGTGACGGTGATCGTGGCGCTGTGGCTGCGACCGGTGGTGGTGGCCGCCGCGCAGCTGTTGTTGGTGGCGGTCTTGATCACGGGCTGGGTCAGCGGTCTGCGACCGGCGCTCGTTGCCTGGATGTTGGCCACGTTGGCCTTCGAGTACTACTTCACGCGTCCGTTCGACTCCCTGAAGATCGAATCGGCCGAGCTGCCGCGTCTGGTGATCTTTACGCTGCTGGCCGCGCTGTTGGCCACGATGAGCGCCGCGCGACGCCGGGCGGAGGATGCCCTGAAGCATGCCCGGGCGCAGCTCGAGGCGCGAGTTCTCGAGCGGACAGCGGAGCTGGAGCGCAGCAACGAGCGTCTGCAGGGAGCCGCCGCCGAGGCCGCGACTGCCCTGCACCGATTCAGGGGCCTGGTCAATTCGGTCGACGGGATCGTCTGGGAAGCAGACGCCACGACCCTTCAGTTCTCGTTCGTGAGCGACCAGGCCGAGCGCATCCTCGGCTATCCGGTGGAACGCTGGGTCTCCGACCCGACATTCTGGGAGGATCACCTCCACCCGGACGATCGCGAGTCGGTGGTGCGGCTCTGTGAAAAATCGCCCGAGAAGCGGGGACACGACCTCGAGTACCGCATGATCGCCGCCGACGGCCGTGTGGTGTGGCTGCGAGACCAGATGACCGTGATGCTGGAAGGTCACCGCCCCGCCCGGCTCCATGGCGTGCTGGTCGACATCACGGAGCGGAAACGGGCGGAGCAGGAGCGCCAGGCGCGCCGCTGGTTCGTGGAGGGCATGGATCGGGTCAATCTGGCGATCCACGGAACGAATGATCTCGAGCAGATGATGAGCGATGTCCTCGACGCCGCGCTGTCGATCTTCGACTGCGATCGTGCATGGCTGGTGTATCCCTGCGACCCGGAGGCCCGCTCGCACGGCGTGAAGATGCAGCGTACGCGCCCGGAATTTCCCGGCCTCTTCCGCGTGGGCGACGAGGTGCCCATGGATCCGGAGGCGGCTGACGTGTGCCGAATCGTGAGGGCGTCGAGCGGTCCCGTGGGATTCGGGCCGGGCTCGGACCACCCGCTGCCGGCAGGGATGGCACAGCGCCTGGGGATCCAGTCCAGGATGGTCATGGCCCTCTATCCGAAGGGGGATCGACCGTACATGTTCGGGCTCAGCCAGTGCTCGTCCCCCCGGATCTGGACGCCGCAGGAGGAGCGTCTGATCCAGGCCATCGGTCACAGGCTCACCGACGCGCTGACGAGCCTGTCGATGTTTCGCAGCCTGCGCGAGAGCGAGCAGCGATACCGCTATGTCTTCGACGCCACGGGCGTCGCGATCTGCGAGGAAGACTTCTCCGACGTGAGCCGGGCGATCGATGATCTGCGCGCCGGCGGCGTCCGAGATTTCCGCGATTACTTTGCCACGCATCCCGATTTCGTCCGGCACGCGGCCACGATGGTGAGGGTCGTCGACATCAACGACGTGGGCGTCAGGTTGCTCGCGGCTCGGGACAAGGATGAGCTCCTCGCATCGATCCACAAGGTGTTCGTGCCCGAAACCCGAGCGGTCTTCGTGCAACAGATGGTCGCCATCGCAGAGGGCCGGACGTCGTACGAGTCCGAAGCCGTGATCCGGGCGCTGAACGGCGCGCGGCTGACCGTTCTGCTCACGATGACATTTCCACCTCCGCCCGCTCGCGTCGACCGGGTGCTCGTCACCATCGTCGACATCACCCAGCGCAAGCGCGCGGAATACCTGACCGGACACGTGTTCGAAATCTCGCCTGATGCCGTCTACATCGTGGGGAGAGATTACCGGTATCAGCGCGTCAACGCGGCCTTCGAGCGGCGCTGGAGGATGCCGGCCCAACGGATCGTGGGGATGCGCGTCGACGACCTCGCGGGCAGGGAACCGTTCGAGGAGACGTACCGGCCGAATTTCGATCGATGCTTCGCGGGAGAAGAGGTGAGCTTCGTCGGCTGGTTTCCCACCCCGGCCGGCCGCCAATGCCTGTCGGCGACCTATTCGCCGCTGCGGCCGGACGGCAAGCACGTCGAAGCCGTGCTCGTGATCAGCCGCGACCTCACGCAGCACATGCAGGCCGCCGAAGCCCTGGACCAGGCGCAGGCGGAACTCGCGCACGTCACTCGCGTCACCACCCTGGGGGAGCTGGCCGCGTCGATCGCCCATGAGATCAACCAGCCGCTGGCGGCCATCGTGGCCGACGCCAACGCCTCGCTCAACTGGTTGAGGGCGACGGATCCGGACCTCGACATGGTCCGCGACGCGCTGGCCGCCGTCGTGAGCGACGGCCATCGGGCGGGCGACGTGATCCAGCGGATCCGCCAGCTCGCGACGAAGACCGATCCCCAGCGAGCACGGGTGGAGATCAACGACGTCATCCGCGATATGCTGCCGCTGGTGCGCACCGAGGTGCGCAGCCATGACGTGTCGTTGCGGCTGGACCTGGCGCCGGCCTTACGGCCGGTGCTCGGTGATCGCGTCCAGCTGCAGCAGGTGCTCATCAACCTCGTGATGAACGGGATCGAGGCGATGGCATCCGTGGCCGACCGGCCACGCGAGCTGGTGATTCGCTCCGGGCTGCACGAGGGTGACCAGGTGCTGGTGGCCGTGGAGGATGCGGGGGTCGGGATCGATCCGAACAGCGTGAACGAGCTCTTCAGCGCCTTCTTCACCACAAAGCCCGGCGGCATGGGCATGGGGCTGTCGATCAGTCGCTCGATCGTCGAAGGGCACGGAGGACGGCTCTGGGCGACACGGAATGCGACGCACGGCGCCACCTTTCACTTCGCCCTGCCCGGGATGCCATGACCACGGCCGCGCCCGTCGTGTTCGTCGTCGACGACGACTCGTCCGTGCGCGAGAGCCTCCGGAGGCTCATCAGCTCCGTCGGGTTCGGCGTCGAGGTCTTCCCCAGCGCTCAGGCATTCCTGCGTGCCCGTCGCCCCGACGCGCCGGGCTGTCTCGTGCTCGACGTGCGCCTGCCGGGGCTGAGCGGGCTGGACCTCCAGCGCGAGCTTGCCGATACGGACGCGGCGCTGCCGATCATCTTCCTCACCGGCCACGGCGACATCCCCATGTCCGTCCGGGCCATGAAAGCCGGCGCCGTGGAGTTTCTGACGAAGCCGTTCCGCGAGCAGGATCTGCTCGACGCCATACGAAACGCGATCGAGCGCGATCGCACGATACGCGCGGAGCGCCGCGAGCGCACCGAGCTGCGTGGTCGCTACGTGTCTCTCACGCCCCGTGAGCGAGACGTGCTGGCGCGCATCGTCGCCGGTCTTCTCAACAAGCAGATCGCCGCCGAGCTGGGCACCAGCGAGGCCACCGTCAAAGAGCAGCGCGCGCATGTGATGACGAAGATGCAGGCCGGCTCTGTCGCCGACCTCGTGCGCTTCGCGTCGCGGCTCGGCATCACCCCCGCCGGCAGCGGTTCGAACCCTCCGAAAGAAGGATAGCGCTCGTCATCGCATCGGAGGCAGCACGAAGTGGAAGGTGGCGCCGTGACCCGCGTTCGCGGTCGCCCAGAACCGTCCGCCATGCGCTTCGATGATCGACCGGCTGATCGAGAGCCCCATACCCATGCCGCCGGGCTTCGTGGTGAAGAAGGCGCTGAAGAGCTGATCCACCGTGTTCGGATCGATGCCGATGCCGGCGTCCTGCACGGTCACCATCACCTGATCACCCTCGTGCCCCCGCGAGCAGACCAGCAGCTCCCGCGGCCGATCGTCGACCGACGCCATCGACTCGATGCCGTTCATGACGAGGTTGATGATCACCTGCTGCAGCTGCACGCGATCGGCGAGCACCGGCCGTAAGGCCGGCGCCAGGTCCAGCCGCAACGACACGTGATGGCTCAGGACCTCGTTCCGCAGCAGCGGGATCACGTCGCGGATGACGCCGTTGACGTCCACCGACGCCTTCTGCGGCTCGGTTTTCGTCGCGAGCTGGCGGATCCGCTGAATGACCTCCCCGGCCCGGTAGCCGTCCTTCGCGATGCCGTCGAGCGCGCCGCGAACCCTCTCGAGGTCGGGATCCGGCGTCGCCAGCCAGTTCAGCGAGGCGTCGGCGTCGGCGACGATGGCGGCCAGCGGCTGATTGATCTCGTGAGCGATCGAGGCGACCAGCTCCCCCAGCGTGGTGACACGGGTGACGTGCGCGAGCTCGACCTGCGCGTCGCGGTATCGCTGCTCGCGGTCGCGCAATTCCTCCTCGGCCCGCCTGCGTTCGGTGATGTCCCGGGCGACGCCGCGGTAGCCGGCAAACCGGTCCTCGGCATCGAACACCGGCTTGCCACTGATGGACACGAAGCCCAGGGAACCATCGGTGCGTCGGACCTTGTAGACGAAGTCGCGGAACGGCTCGCGACGCTCGACGGTGGCGATGTGCTCACGCCACTTTTCCGGCTCTGAGGCGAAGTCGACGGCGACATCCCAGCGGCGCTTCCCGATCAGCTCACCCCAGTCCATACCGAAGGCCCCGAACTGCTCCGAGAGATAGGTGAATTCGTGCTCCGGACCGGTCGCCCAGAACCAGTCCGACGCCGTCTCCGCATAGTCACGGAACCGCTGTTCGCTCGCTCGAAGGTCGTCGTAGGCACGCTCCAGAGTCTGACGCATGATCTCGAACGCCGCCACGACGTGGTCGAGCTCGTCCTTGTCCTGTGGCGCGCGCCGGTGCAAGCGCAGTGGCGGCGGCGGCCGGCGGAGATCGTAGTGTCCAAGAAATCCGGCGAGCGTGGTCAGGTGCCTGGTGACGAGCCGGTGCGTGAGATAGAGGATGAAGAAGGACACCAGGAAGATCGTCGCACCCTGACTCGTCAAGATGATGATGGCCTTCTCGAGCAGCGCGCGATAGACGTCATTCAGCGTGGCCTCGATCGACAGAACGCCGAGCTGCTCTTGCTGGCCGCGCGCCGTGTGGAAGAGCGGGAACTCGCGGCTCATGGCGGCGCGGTCTTGGTGTCGACCGCCGCTCACCAGCAACGGGTCGGCGCGATCGGTCGTCTCCCGGATTTCGACGAAGCGGATGGCCGGCAGACGAAGAATCCCCTCGATCTGCAGCTCGAGCTGTCGCCGGTCCAGATTCCACAGGCCCTCGCCGAGGCTCTGCAGATAGCTGCCCGCGATCTCGGACATTCGACTCTCGATGGCCCGGACGTCCCGGCGGTAGTCGACGTAGAGTTGAAACAGCGTGAGGAGCAGCGTGATCGCGAAGCTGAAGAGGAGGACCCTGGCCAGGAGGCGCAGACCGATTCCGCCGCGCAGACGATCGAAGGAGCGCCACCACGTCGTCGTCATCCGACTGTCGCCAAGCCCGGCGACTCTACCACACGAACGATGCGCGTACCACGTGGCCCCGGCGCCACGGGCCGGCACCAGGCGGAACGGACCGTAACGGTGGTAGAAATGGCGACGGGGGCATCGATGGCCAGACGGGTGTGCCGATGGATCGGAGCGCTGCTCGTCGTGGCGTGTGCGGCCACGCTCGGCTCCGCACCGCCCGCGACGGCGGCCCCGCTACGCCTGGTCACCGATCAGTGGATACCGTACGAGAATCTCTCCGACGCCGAGGCGCCGGGATTCAGCACGGAAGTGCTCAAGGGCGTCTTCGCGTCGATGCGGCAAGACGTCTCCTTCGAGGAATTCCCGTGGGCGCGTGCCGCCCGGCTCGTCTTCCGGGGCGAGCGGGAGGCCCTGTTCACGGCGTTCTACAACGAAGAGCGGGCGCGCTTCTGCCACTTCCCGAAGGAACCGCTGGCCCGCGACAAATGGATCTTCTTCGTGCGGAACGCCGATGTCGGGCGATTGAGGTTTTCGTCGTTCGAGGACCTGGTGGGACACGAGATCGCCGTGCTGCGGGGCGCCTCCATTTCGCCCGAGTTCTGGGATTTCGTGCGGCAGCGGCTCACGGTCAGGGAGACGGCCAGCGACGAGGTGAATTTCCGGATGCTGGAAGCGGGCCGCGTCGATTACGTGGTGGCGGATGCGGCTGATCAGAACGCTGAGCCTCGAAGGCAAGATCGAGCCGCTGCCGTCCCGCAGCCTCAAGGAAGACGACCTGTACGTCATCTTCAGCAAGGAGCGCGTCGCGCCCGCCTTCGTCGAGGCCTTCTCCGAAGCCCTGCGTCAGTTCAAGCAGACCGAGGCGTTCCGGGCGATCTACCGCAGATACTTTCCGGCCACTCGCGGGAGCCCGAACCCGTAGTCGTCCGGTTCGATGCTGGACCCGCCTTGCAAAAAGTGCTGAAATTCCAACTCGGCCGTAACGGCGCCTGGTATCGCCCCATCTAAAGGCCAACACGTGGAGCAACCGGATGCTCGCGCTTTGGTCACGTCGGGATGCCCAGAGGCCACTGATGCGACAGGCACGCCGGATGTCTTCGCGGAGGGTGAGCGGTGCAAACGATTAAAATCATAAGACCTTCCTCAGTGGGAGCGCGCCTGCTGGCCATCGTGCTCGCCGCCGCGCTCGCCGGCTGCGGCGAGAAATCCGGCGCGGCGACGGCTCCCGCATCGCCAGTCGTCAGCGTCGCGTCCGTGCTCGAACAGGACGTTCCGATCTCCTCGGAGTGGGTCGGGACACTGGTCGGATACATCAACGCCCAGATCCGTGCCCGCGTCGCCGGACACCTGATGAGCCAGAACTATAAGGAGGGCTCGCTTGTCAGAACCGGTGACCTCCTGTTCGTGGTCGATCCGCGTCCGTTTCAGACCGCCGCCGATCAGGCCGAAGCCCGGCTCCACCTGGCGGAGTCGCAACTGAGCCAGGCCCACGCCCAGGTCAGCGCCAGCCAGGCACAAGTCGAACAGGCCCTGGCCACCGTCGTCCAGGGGGAGGCCCAGGTCAAGCGGGCGGAGGCCAACCAGCGTCAGACGGAGCTCGACGTCGGCCGCTACACGCCGCTGGCCGAGCGAGGCTCGGTCAGCCAGCAAGAGCTCGACAATGCGGTCCAGAACAACCTCGCCAACCTGGCGGCGGTGGCGGCCGCGAACGCCGCGGTGCTGAATGCGAAGGCCAGCGTGTCGCAGGCGCGGGCCGCGCTCGAAAAGTCGCGGGCCGACGTCAAGACGCAAGAAGCCAACATCGGCGCCGCGCGCGCCGCGCTCGCCGACGCCCGCCTCAACCTCGGTTACACGAGGGTGTTGTCGCCCGTCGCGGGGGTCGCGGGCTTCCGCGTGGCGAACATCGGGGACTATGTCGGGCCGAGCGACGCCGCGCCCCTGACCACGGTCTCGCAGGTCGATCCCATCTACGCGGAGTTTCCCATCAGCGAGCAGCGGGCCCTGGGCATCTTTCGACAATGGGACGCCGATCCGCGCGCGCCTCGGGACATCGAGCTGGAGCTGGTCCTGGCCGACGGGAGCGTCTATCCCACACGGGGGCGGGCCGCCGCCCTTGATCGGCAGGTCGACGTGACCACCGGCACCGTGCTCGCGCGCGGCGTGTTTCCGAACCCTGGAAACGTGCTGCGCCCCGGCCAGTACGCGAAGGTTCGGGCCGTCGTCGAGGTGAAGAAGAACGCCCTCATGATCCCCCAGCGGGCTGTGCAGGACGTGCAAGGCGTCAACCAGGTCGCGGTGGTCAAAGCGGACGAGACGGTCGACGTGCGCACGGTGAAGGTCGACGCGCGCATCGGCTCGCTCTGGATCATCGCCGCCGGGCTCAAGCCCGGCGAGCGGGTGATCGTGGAAGGGGCCGATCGCGTGCGAGCCGGCCAGAAGGTGCGGCCGACGGCGGCCGCGCCGTCTGCGCCGTCCGTGTCCGGCCCGGCGAAATAAGGCTCGACGTTGGCCAAGTTCTTCATCAATCGGCCGATCGTCGCCATGGTGATCTCCATCCTCATGGTGATCATCGGCCTCGTTGCGATGGTGCAGCTTCCCATCGCGCTGTACCCGAACATCGCTCCGCCGGAGATCCTCCTGACCGCGCGCTACCCGGGCGCCGACGCGGTGACGCTCGAGCAGTCGGTCGCCACGCCGATCGAGCAGCAGATGAGCGGCGTCGACAACATGCTCTACATGTACTCGCTCAACCAGGCCGCGGGCAGCCAGATGCAATTGCGGGTCGACTTCGACGTCACCACCGACCCGAGCGTCGACCAGGTGCTCGCCAACCTGCGATACTCGCAGGCCGCCTCCCAGCTGCCGCCCGACGTGGTGAACCAGGGCGTCAGCGTCACGAAGTCCGTCACGAGCCCGCTGGGGATCTTCGTGCTGTACTCGCCGAAGGGCACGTACGACCCGCTGTTCCTCGCCAACTACGCGTACGTCAACATCAACGACCCGATGACGCGCGTGCCCGGCATCGGCC
>WNFR01006992.1_pt1 | contig 11509 bp, 12 predicted proteins | sample 5400221 | NCBI WGS metagenome assembly WNFR01 (sample SAMN13153357, study PRJNA577476) | soil metagenome | isolation source: 40 cm soil under Madrone tree | place: USA:California | collected 2016-06-14 | reverse complement strand
CAAAGATAAAATGCAGCCACCGCAACGCCATCAATTCATTCGCCGCCGCATCCGCAAGAAAACTGAAATGCGGCCTCCACTCCGGGAACGTCGCCAGCAGCCACAAGCACATTCGCGAGCCTCCGCTATAGATAATTTACGTGAATCTTCAGTTCGAGCCGCCCACTCTGATACTGAAACGAAGCCGCGCTGAACTTAGGCGGCCCCATGTGGCCTTTCGCGTCATTCGACGCTCCCACTCCTTCGCCCGGCATGCCGATGAAATTCGTGTCCAGCTTGCCATTCGAGTTTTCATCGTGCACCAACGACACCGCGTATGTCCCGGGCGCGACCCCGGTGAAGTCGCAGACCGCCCGCCGTTCCGCGATCTTCGCGGTCAGCCGCACAACCGCCTTGTCGCTTTCTTGGGGAACGCGTCCGCCGACGAAAACAGCGCGCACAGCACCTGCCCTTTGTCGTTGCGCAGTCCGCTAATCTCCACGTGAATGACATTCTCCGCCGGCGCGGGTGTCTGCGCGAAGGCGCCGAAAGCCGCAACCAGCACCGCCGCCAAACCAACCGCTCTCCAGCCCGCAAACATGCGCATCATCATCCCTCCAGATCTTGCTCCTGTCCATCACGGCCCGCACGCTCACCGGCCGCCTCCTCTCTGGCTACTACGTCGTTCTTCATCCACTTATTACGCGGCGAAATGCCTTCGATACCGCGAGGCTTACTGCGCGGCAGGATTCGGTTTGGGGCTCACAGGTGAGGATTCTCCGCGGAAGGGCAGCCTGAATTTCCGCGAAATCTCCGGCCAGAATTCGCGCAAGACGTCAAAACCCGTGTCTTGCAGGATGCTGTAGCCCACCCGCTCCGCTGCTGGAGCGAAACCGCGTCGGTTGTCCGGGTGATATGTGTTGCTCAGCACGGACGTGCTCGCCGTCCCCAGCCATTCGGAAAAATTGAACATCTGCTTGCCATTGTCGCGGTGCGCCACCACCGCGTGCTCCACCGCATGGAGCAAGCGCCTCCCGACCGATCCGTGGCCCAGGCGGTAGTAGCGCGGGTCCTCCGAAAATATCGAGGGATACACAAAGTCCTTAAAGAACCTGGACGAAGCCTGGCCGGCGAATTCGGCGCCAAAGCGCCTCCCATACCCCTCAGCCCCCTGTCCAAAGCTGGCGTCCGTGTTTTCCGCTTGGTCCAGTCCCGCGTCGAAAGCGGTGCCGAGAAATGTCACCGGGTCCAGTGAGTCCTGGACGAACAAAGCGAATTTATCTTTCAACTTTAGCGTGCACAATTTCGCGGTGGTGTAGTGCGGCAGCGGCACAGCCTTGCGTTCCAGTGGCCGCGCAAACGTGCCCACCACCTTCTTAAGCGGCCCGTCGTAGTCTTCGATCCGCACCATCGGTGGCGGCTGAATGCACGGTACCGCCACATTCTTCGTGGCGTCCTCCTGCAAAGGCGCAACGGCCGGCTGCTGTTGAGCGGGAGCCGGCTCCGGCAGCTCCTGCGCGCAAGCCACGCCGCCAGCTAGTCCAGCCAGCGCCGCCCACAAGCACATTCGTGCCAGCTTTCGACAGCGAGTCCGGTTCCCCACGGTCTGGGAAGCCTATCATTTTTTGCACACATGACCACGGCAACGCGCCTGACTCCCGCCGATTTGCCAGAAAACAAAGGCGACTCGCACGACTTGCCCCCTACTGGGCCCACTCAGTGGGTGAGCGTCAGCACGCCAGCGACCACGACCGCAAGCCGGAAACTGCATTGCGTTGAGAACATCTCTCTCTCCTAACAAAAATAGAGTAACCAAGATTATTACTACCGTTAGAGGAGTTTACGGCCCGAAGCGTAAGCTGGAAGGCCTTGGCTTCCTCGACGCCAAGAATATCGCTACCTCATCAACAAACTATAGCTTTTAGTAACATCCTGAGTTAAATTCAGGTCCCGACCATGAAAGCTCGGAAAGCGCCTAACACCACAGCAGCAACGCCGAATATTTTGCCTGACTCGCGGCCGTATTGTTTTGTATCTTACTCAACCAGGGAGGCCCATGCTCCAATCCTGATCGACTGCGTCAAAATCATACTGGGCCCTCATTTTGAAGTGAAGTTGACTCCATCCGCGTTGGAGAGCGGAGCGAGCCAGCGGGAGCAAATCATCTCGCTGATTGAAGACTCAGCCTTCGCCATTGTGATTCTTGATGGATTGAGGCCAAACGTTGTCTTCGAGCTAGGGCTGATCTACGGAAGGAACAAGCCCGTGCTCCTCTTTAAGGAAGCCGAAGCAGTCGTCGATATCCAGGGGCTCTACTATGGCAACCAGTCGGCGGAGCTTCGCGCTAACCCCCCATCGGTCAACCTCGACACCCAACTGTCCAACATCAAAGACATAAACTATGCGGTCTGGACACGATTTGACCTGAAGGGGACGCTCAATTTAGTCTGGCAGGAGTATTCTAAGAAGCGAGACGTCATTCCTGGATACGTTAAGATTGAAGAGCCAAGTCTATGCAAATGACATCTAACCGCACCTTTCTGTACGGTACTTTCGCCTCTCCGGAAGAGTTTAGCGGGCTCCGCCTGCGAGGGCTTACGCCCGACGCCGCCATCGAGATACTTCGCGAGTTTTCCGCCAGCGAGTTAGTCGGAAAGGTATACATTAAAGCAAGGGGCGGAAACTGGGTGCCAGTTTCGCAGCCCGCGGTCCGCGATTACACCTGGTACCGTGATTCCAAGAACCTTGAGTTTTGGATGGATGGTTCCGATCCCTGGAAGGTCCTGTACTTCCGCGCTGAAAGTGATGATGCCGGCCCTTATGTCGCTGTAGGTCTCAAACTGGCTCCTCGCAGTTAGTTAGGCGCTAGCCGACGCCGCATCCTTTGCGCTTAAGGGCGCGGCAGCTTAGCGAAGAGGAAAACTCATGGCAATGGTTCCGTGCGTGTGCACCTCTGAATTTTGTAGCCACAAACCAGGAGAGCGTTGCGGTGAACCGGTCGCGGTGAAGCTCAAGAGCTCGGTGGCGCTGGGAGAATCGCAGTTCGCTCCCGAAGTAGAGACAGGAATCTGCGAAGAATGTTGGACTACCATAAAAACGCTTCTTCCTTGGTTGTTTCCCGCCTCCGGATAATCGACTAACTAGCTCCAATCTGCGGCATATTTAGAAATTTAGCCGTTGATACACCCATAATCGCTGAGTATCATCGCTGGAAGATCCGCCAAGACCCGACAGAGGTTTCTTATGCGCTCGTTCGTCTCCCTATATCTGACCATGTGCATGATTCTCGCCGGCTCGATGCAAGCTGCGCAAAACAGTCAGTCAACTGCCAGTGTACCCCTCACGAACAAAGACATCCTATTGATGCTGAAGGCTGGATTGACCACCGAGATCGTAATCGCAAAAATAAAATCATCTGATTGTAGCTTCGACACTGACCCTGACACCCTGGCCGGACTGAAGAAGTCAAAAATTCCTGACGGCATCATTCTTGCCATGGTACAAGCACACAAGGCTGATCTGACAACGACGCCTAAAACTGATGAGGGCGAAACGGTTTATGTGAATTGCATGTCCAGCGAAGTAAAAAGACCGATTCACTCTACGAGTTTCTTCGGGTCTTCGACGCTAGCTGAAGCGGGATGTGCCGACGCGCTTACGGCTCTCGGAAAAGAGCGTGGGTACGTTAAGGTTCGCACCCGGCAAGGGGTCTGGGGTACATTATGGAGGACTATGTCTCAAAGACGCAGCCCGAGGTCTTGAAGGAGGAGACATCACCGTCGCAGCCGGCCATTCCGTCGCGAGTTGCAAATGCGCCAGCGAGCAGCCGACTTCCAGCTGGCATATTGCGAGCGGTTGCGTGGCGAGCTGTCCCGTGGGCGACGACTTTCAACTATCAGCAACCCGGCACAGCTAACTCAAGCTGCACGGGCAGCGGCACTTGGATTGGCGACATTTGGCGTGGAAATGCATCTTGCACGACTCAATACACGCCAGCGCAAAGTGTTCCGATTAACTGGGAGCACTTTACCATTTACAATTTAGTTGAAACTTCGGATTCATTGCTTGTGGTCGCTTGCACCCGAAATTTCGCTTGGAGCAAGTGCAGCTGTCTTGTCCCTGGGACCACTTTTTCCTTCGAGTACAAAGGCGGGCGAGTCTCTGTCAGAGGGCATAGGAGCGGAAAAGAGAAAGAGCAATCCTTGGACTTGGACATCGTTTCTACTCAACCTAAGACTTAGGCGGGTTGCCCGCGAACCATTCAACCCTCGATTATCCCCATTCAACCCCGAAATTCGACCGTTCGATGTAAACTCCTTTACTAATCCGTATGCCCCGCGCTACCCTTCCCCATGGTCGGCCGAATCTCACCGCAAACACCCGAACCGGGCACCCATCAGCACTGCTCTGAGACTTTGTGCACTGCCCACTACTCACTACCCACTCTTCTTGCCGCACAAACCAAGCAACTTCCCCCGTCATCTGCATCACGTAGCGCCAATATCTCTCCCGTTCTCAGCAGCTTCCGCATCCTTCCCGTCGCCACGGAGGTGTACCCTGCATCATTCCCGAGGTTCAGTCGTTCGGACCTGCAAACGTGCCAACGCTTTTGTTTACAAGAACTTGCCGCCTCTTTGCACTCTTTTGCGAGCCCTCGCCCTTTGTTTTCAATGGCTTGCAGCCTCTTTTTGCAAAACACCCGGGTAGGGGGGTATGCGATTAATAGGTTCCAGCCTCTTGCTCTTGCTCCACGCATCGCGCGCGCCCTGTGTTAAATTCCTGGCTCTCCTGTCCGGAGGCAGGCAGCCATGAAACACCTCGCACTGATCCTTTTGCTTCTCGCCGCGCAGGCTGCTGCGGCGCAGGACTGGGCCAAAGCCAAATTTGAGGCGCCGGCCATGGCTTCATGCGCGCCGGAGAAGCCCCCGACCCCAGCGACACCGGAGACTACCGAGGGCAACTACGTCGCGAAAAACTTTAAGTTTCGGGATGGGGAGGCGATGGGGGAGTTGCGGTTGCACTACGCTACGCTGGGCAAGCCGGTGCGCGACGCGGCGGGGCGCATCACCAATGCGGTGATGTTACTGCATGGGACGGGCGGGAGCGGGGCGCAATTCTTGGCGGCGCAGTTTGCGGGGGAATTGTTTGGAGCGGGGCAACTGCTGGATACGGCGAAGTACTACATCATTTTGCCGGATGGGATTGGGCACGGGAAATCGTCGAAGCCGAGCGACGGGCTGCACGCGAAATTTCCGCAGTATGACTACGACGACATGGCGGCGGCGCATCACGCGCTGCTGGAGCACCTGGGCGTGGAGCACTTGCGGCTGATCCTGGGGACGTCGATGGGGTGCATGCACTCGTTTGTGTGGGGAGAAACGTATCCGGAGTTTATGGACGCGCTGATGCCGCTGGCGTGCCAGCCGGTGCAGATTGCGGGACGGAATCGCGTGTGGCGAAAGATGGTAATGGACGCGATTCGGAACGATCCGGAGTGGAAGGGCGGAGAGTATACGACGGAGCCTCGGCAGGGGCTCCGCACGGCGCTGGATTTGCTGCTGATTGCGGGGAGCGCGCCGCTGCTGATGCAGAAGACGCTGCCGACGCGGGATGCGGCGGACAAATATCTGGACGAATATTTTGCGGTGCGGATGCCGGGGCTGGACGCGAACGATCTGCTGTATCAGGTTGCCGCTTCGCGGAGTTATGATCCGCTGCCGGGGCTGGAGAAAATTCGCGCGCGGGTGATGTATGTGAATTCGGCGGACGACTTTATCAATCCGCCGGAGCTGGGGATTGCGGAGCGGGAGATTCGGCGGGTGGCGGGGGCGAAATTTGTGGTGATTCCGGTAAGTGACGCGACGCATGGTCATGGGACGCATACGTGGGCGGCGGTGTGGAAGGAGTATTTGGCGGAGTTGCTGGCGGGGAAGTAAAAGTGCAGGATGGCGCCCTAAAGGGACGCCGCTACATGTCGGAGCACAGCAGGAAATGGCTGTGCCACAAGAGCAAGCGTTAGCGGGTTTCCTGGCTGGCGCGGATTTCTTGCCAGCGGCGGGGGCGGCGGTTGGCTTGCAGGACTTTTTTGCGGAGGCGGATGGATTTGGGGGTGATTTCGACGAATTCGTCATCGGCGATGAATTCGATGGCTTGCTCGAGGCTTAGTTCGCGGTGGGGGATGAGGCGAATAGCTTCGTCGGCGCTGGAGGAGCGCATGTTGGTTTGCTTTTTTTCTTTCGTGACATTGACGTCCATGTCTTGCTCGCGGGAATTTTCGCCGAGGATCATGCCTTCGTAGACGGCGATGGCGGGGCCAATGAAGAGCTCGCCGCGCTCCTGGATATTCCACAAAGCAAACGCTGTCGAAACGCCGGCACGGTCGGCGACCAGCGCTCCCGTGGGGCGCAGGGCCATTTCGCCGCCATAGTCCATCCAGCCATCAAAGATGGAGTGGATGAGCGCGGTGCCGCGCGTGTCCGTGAGCAATTGGCTGCGCAAACCTATCAGGCCGCGCGAGGGGATTTTGAAATCGATGCGGACGCGGCCAGAATTGTGATTGCTCATCTTTAGCATTTCGCCGTGGCGGCTGCCGATGGTTTCGAGAATGATGCCGATGAAACTTTCGGGGACGTCAATGACCAGGCGCTCAAGCGGTTCGAGCTTGCGGCCGTTTTCGGTGCGCACGACGATTTCGGGCTTGCCGACCATCAACTCGAAACCTTCGCGGCGCATAGTTTCGATCAAGATGGCGAGTTGCAATTCGCCGCGGCCGAGCACGCGGAAGGATTCTGGCGTGTCGGTGTCTTCAACTCGGATGGAGACGTTGGTGAGCAGCTCCTTTTGCAGGCGGTCGCGAAGGTCGCGCGAAGTGACATAGTTGCCTTCCTTGCCGGAGAGCGGGCTGCTGTTGACGGTAAAAATCATGGCCAGCGTGGGCTCGTCGATCAGCAGCGGTTCGAGCGGCTGCGGATTGGCGAGATCGGTGATGCTTTCGCCGATCTGAATGCCTTCGACACCGGCGATGGCCACGAGGTCGCCGGCGAAAACGCTTTCGGCTTCATCGCGTTCGAGTCCGCGAAAGGTGTAGAGTTTGGTGATGCGCGTGGATTCGAGCTTACCGTTGAGCTTGCTGATGCCCACGTCGGTGCCGCGCTTGATGGTGCCGTTGAAGACGCGGCCGATGGCGATGCGGCCGAGAAAATCGCTGTAGTCGAGATTCATCACTTGGATTTGCAGGACGCCTTCGGAATCGCCGGGAGGCGCGGGGATGGATTTGACGATGGTCTCGAAGAGCGGAAGGAGATCCTTGGAGTCGTCGCCGATTTTACGATGGCCCACGCCGTCGCGGGCGTTGGTGTAAACGACGGGAAAATCGAGCTGATCTTCGGTGGCGTCGAGGTCGATGAAGAGGTCGTAGATTTCGTCGAGGACTTCCTTGGGGCGGGCGTCGGTGCGATCGATTTTATTGAGCACGATGACCGGCGGAAGCTTGGCGGCGAGGGCTTTTTGCAGGACGTAGCGGGTTTGCGGGAGCGGGCCTTCGCTGGCGTCGACGAGAAGGAGGACGCCGTCGACCATGCGCAGGGCGCGTTCGACTTCACCGCCGAAATCGCTGTGGCCGGGGGTGTCGACGATATTGATTTTCGTGTCGTGGAAAAAGAGGGCGGTGTTCTTGGCGAGGATGGTGATGCCACGCTCGCGCTCGAGGTCGTTGGAGTCCATGACGCGCTCGACGAGGGCTTCGTTGGCGCGGAAGATGCCGGATTGCCGGAGCATGGCGTCGACGAGGGTGGTTTTGCCGTGGTCGACGTGGGCAATGATGGCGATGTTGCGAATGTTTTGGGTCATGGTGCTTGCGTACGTCTCAAGTACTGGCGATCCAGCTCAACTGGGGCGCAGCAGTGCTGCGCCCCTACAAGGTGGCAGGTGGCGCAGACAAAAATAGCTGCTGGTGCAACCAGCAGCCCGGACGAATCTCCTTGATTGTCAGGTGCGGTCGTGCAAGTGCAAGTGTAACAGATTTACCTCTTCAACGCGCTTCCATCGAGGTGAAGGTTTATAAAGAAACTGACGGTCACGCGAGGAGACTTACCTTATACTTACGCGCCGGAGTGACATGACATGCTTAAACGCGGATTGCTTCGGGCTTTGTTCCTCCTGCTCGTCTTTCCTGGCGGTGTTCTGCCGAAGGATCCTCCGCCCCAGGTCGTAGTTTGGCCACCATCCGGTACTCCGGTTGTGCGTTTTACGTTTGGCAAGTTCAAGGGTTTAGGAGCCTCGGGAAGTACGCACAATTACTCGATCGACACGAAAGTCGAGAATCTATGGGACAAGAAGATTTCCGAGGCTGCCTTTTCGCTTTATCTCTTCGACAAGAACAAGGTGAGGATCGGGGAAGGATGGATTTCTATTAATAATGCAGCGCCAGGCGAGATCATTAAGTTCGACACCAACGTACAAACGTCCGGCTTGCCGAATTCGATGGAGATTGCACCGCGATCGCTTCCAGCCGAGCTGCGCTCCTATCTTCCGCCCAAGAAGATTTCGGTGACCGTGAACTCTGTACCTCAGGGCGCAGAGGTAAAGCTTGATGGAACTGAGGTTGGGACTACACCCAAGATCGTGGAAGTGGTGGTCGGTAAGCATTTGTTGGAATTCAGCAAGGCCGGATTCAATTCAGGCAAGTTTCCGCTTGAGATTGCCCCTGATGATGTGTCCGGAGGCAGCGTGAGCTATGAACTCGGGACGTCCGCTCACGATACGATCGAATTGCGGGACGGCAGCGTTCTAAGTGGTGACCTAGAATCAATTTCCGCAACAGACGTTGTGGTGAGAATTGGCGGAACACTGCAGAGCTTGAATCGGAATCAGGTAAAGCGAATCACAATGGTCGCACGCGAAACAAACGCCCAGTAGCTCGGTGACAGGTAGCGGGTCGTTGGAAGCGCGCAGCTAAATAGTCGACTTCATGCATATTGCCCGCCGACTCTACGGGAGGCTTATTCGACGATGATGCGGTCCGCCCATTCCACCAGCGAGACAAAGATCGCCGGGTTGCCGAACTTGGCTCCCCACTGATTCAAATCTGCTTCCGTGACCCCACGGGCCCGGGAGCAGGCACCTCAAGCGAAGACGGGAATGTGCCTGGCGACAACTTTGTCCAGCGTTTCGCTAAGCGGCGGCCAGCCCACCGGCAATATGGCATTTACCATGGACTTTCGCATCAGCGAAGTGGCCTCCGCCAGCAGGAAGATCTGCACATCGTGCCCGGCTTCGGCAAGCACAAGCCCGTGAGCGAAAGGAAATGCGGCCCTGGTCGGGTCGTCGGGCCCCCACGCGCTCTTCATCATGATCTTCAGCTTTTTTGGCGGGGCTTGCCCTTTGAACGCGCTCCATGCAAAAAAGGGCAGGCTCGCGAGCCGGGACAGAAGAAGCCGACGCATCATGTTTCCTCCGCTGAAGAGAACAGCGTGAAGTGAACTTGCCGCAATCTATACCATCTCCATTACGGATAGCCAAGCTAAAGTTGCCGATTCCGCTCATCTATGAAACGCGCACATGTTTGCGAAATTGGACATGGAATCTCGTGTAGTATCCTCGCCGAACGCGCGACCTCCCAGATGGCAGTCTGGGTGATCCGATATCGATTCGGCATATTGATTCGGGTCCGCGCTCGTAGGGCGCAGCCAAAAATGGCTGTGCCACTGTCGATGCAGGAGAGTGGTCGAATGTGTGTCTCGCGCTTAGGGGTGACTGCTGGAGTGCTGATACTGATTGTTATCGCTGCGTTTGTTGTGGTCTCGATTGGCCATGCGCAGGAGGGGGAGGAGAAGGGGAAAGACTGGTCGCTGCTGTTTGATAAGACGGAGGTGATGATTGCGGCGCGGGATGGGGTGAAGCTGCATACGGAGATTTATTCGCCGAGGAATGCAGTGGAGGCGCTGCCGATTTTGATGAATCGAACGCCTTATGGGATTTCTTCGCCCGACAAGGGAGTGAGCAACATGATCTACCGGTACGCGGACATGGTGCCGGACGGCTACATTTTTGTGTTTCAGGATATTCGCGGGCGTTATGGGTCGGAAGGCAAGTTCGTGATGCTGCGCCCGATTCACGACACGAAGGACGCCAAGGGAATCGACGAGAGCACGGACACCTACGACACCATCGACTGGCTGGTGAAGAATGTGCCGCATAACAACGGCCGCGTCGGACTGGACGGGATTTCGTACGACGGATTTCTGGTGACCATGGGAATGGTGAATCCGCATCCGGCGCTGAAGGCGGCTTCGGAGCAGGCTTGCATGGGAGACACCTGGCTGGGCGACGATTTTTTTCACAACGGGGCGTTCCGGCTGAGCTACGCGTTCGAATACGCGCCGCTACTGGAAACTTCGACGGAGAATTACAGTTTTCCGTTCGACCGCTTCGACGTTTACGATTTTTATTTGCGGCTGGGGCCGCTGGCGAACGCCAACGCAAAATATTTTCACGGGAAGGTACCGAGCTGGAACGAGTTTGCGGCGCATCCGAATTATGATGAATTTTGGAAGCGCCACGCGGTGGCGTATGGCTTGAAGGAGCCGACCGTTCCGAATCTGAACGTGGCGGGCTGGTGGGACCAGGAAGATTTTTACGGGCCGGTGGCGACCTATGAGCGGTTGGAGAAACTAGACACGAAGAACCTGAATTTCATTGTCGCCGGGCCCTGGAATCACGGCGGCTGGGGGCATGGGCCGGGGAAATCGCTAGGGGAGATTCCTTTTGGCAGCGATACGTCCGCTTATTTCCGGCGAAATATCGAAGCGCCATGGTTTGCGTTTTGGCTGAAGGACAAAGGGAAGCTGCCGTTGAAGGAAGCGATGATGTTTCAGACCGGCAGCGATGCGTGGACGGCGTTCGATGCCTGGCCGCCGCGGGACGCGAAGGCGCGCAATCTTTATTTTCACGAAGACGGCAAGCTGTCGTTCGCGGCGCCGGAAACGGGCGCGGCGGATGCTTTTGATTCGTACGAGAGCGATCCGGCGCATCCGGTGCCGTACCGGAATCGTCCGGTGGACATGACGTATCCGGGGGATCATCCGGGGAGCTGGTATACGTGGCTGGTGCAGGACCAACGATTCGTGGACGAGCGGCCGGACGTGCTGACGTGGCAGACGGAGGAGCTGGCGGAGGACGTTACGCTGGCCGGGCAGGTGACCGCGAAGCTGTTTGCTTCAACGACGGGCAGCGACGCGGATTGGGTCGTGAAGCTGATTGACGTTTATCCGCAGAAATATCCGCAGGACTGGAAGTTATCCGGCTACGAACTGATGATTGCGGACGAGATATTTCGCGGGCGCTTCCGCAATTCGTTTGAGAAACCTGAGCCGATCACGCCGGGAGCGGTGACGCCTTTCGCGATTGATTTGCACACGGCGAATCACATTTTCAAGAAAGGGCATCGCATCATGGTGCAGGTGCAGAGCACATGGTTTCCGCTTTACGATCGCAATCCGCAGAAATTTGTGCCGAATATTTTTGAGGCACG
>WNFR01013200.1_pt1 | contig 11510 bp, 10 predicted proteins | sample 5400221 | NCBI WGS metagenome assembly WNFR01 (sample SAMN13153357, study PRJNA577476) | soil metagenome | isolation source: 40 cm soil under Madrone tree | place: USA:California | collected 2016-06-14 | reverse complement strand
ACAAAAGCTTCGCTATGCTCGCCCATGACTCACCCTCCTTGCTTGAGGCTCTGCCCGGCCCATTCCGGGTAACCCTCGCAACCGCATCGAGGGTGAGTCGCCTCCGCAAGGGAAGGGACATACAGTCTGAGGAGCCCGCACCGAAGTCGGGCCTGCCCGACTTCGGCAATCTAAAAAGTGTCGAAATCGGCAACAGCCGATTTCGATGCGGGCGTCTCGAAGGATGGCAGCACGCTCCGCCGGCCTTTTGCCATCCTTCGAGACGCGCGCAAGAGCGCGCTCCTCAGGATGAGGTCAGTATTGTTGTAGCGCCCTCCCTTCGATGAGGTCGGAACATTCCGTGACTCGTCGGCAAATCATGATATTTCAGAGCCAGCAGCAACCGGCGTCACTCTTCCTCCGATGTGGTCCATCTATCTCAACGTAGCGGTCCAGGGCGTGCTGACCGGGCTCGTCTACGGCCTGATGGCTCTCGGCCTTTCGGTCATCTTCGGCGTCGTCCGGGTGGTGAATTTTGCCCACGGCGAATTCGCGGTGGTCGCCATGTACGGGGCCTATGTGTTGTTCACGGCCTTCCGGCTCGACCCGCTGTGGGCCGTCCTGCCGCTCGCGGCCGTGTTCTTTTTCTTTGGCTATGCCTTGCAGGCGGCGCTGATTAATCCGTTCGTCGGCCGGCCGGAGCATGAGCAGTTCATCCTCCTGGTCGGCGTCGGCATCATCCTCGTGAATGTGCTGCTGATCTCCTTCGGCCCCGATGCCAGGCCCGTGAATCTCTCCTACGGCTTCGACTCCTACGAGATCGGTCCGCTGCTGATCGACAAGCCGCGAGTCTTCGCGGCGGCGGCTGCGATTGCGGTCGCGGCGGCTCTGTTCTGGTTCTTCGGCCGCACCCGAACCGGCGCAGCGATCCGCGCCTGCGCCGATAATCTGGTCGGCGCCGCTGTCGTCGGGCTCAATGTCAAGCGGCTCTATGCGCTCACTTTCGGGCTCGGGCTGGCTTGCGTCGGCGCGGCGGGGGCGCTGCTCGTCACCATCGCGGACGCCGCGCCGTCGCTCGGACCCGCCTATACGCTCATCGCCTTCATCATCGTCATCATCGGCGGCATGGGATCGATGGCGGGCGCGCTGGTCGGCGGCGTGCTGATCGGGGTCTCGGAGGCGCTGGCGGGTTTTCTGTTCGCGCCCTCGATGAAGAGCATGTTCTCCTTTGCGTTGCTGATCGCCGTGCTGGTGCTGCGTCCGCAGGGTCTGATGGGGCAGCGCCTGTGATCGAGCTGTGGCGCAGCGTGAGCCCCCGCGGGCGGATCGTGATCGCGCTAGCGCTCGCCGCTCTCCTCGCCCTGCCGCTGGCGGCGGACCGCTACGTGCTGTCCGTGCTCACGCTCATCTTCTACTTCGCCTATGTGGGGCAAGCGTGGAATCTGATGATGGGCTATGCGGGCCAGCTTTCGCTTGGCCATGCGCTTTATGTCGGCGTCGGCGGCTATGTGGCGGCGCTCATGTGGCTCAAGCTCGGGATCGGTCCATGGCTCGGCGTGTTTGCGGCGGTCGCAGTGGTGTCGGCGTTTGGCGCCGTGATTGGCTGGCTCGGCTTTCGATTCGGCATCGCGGGCGTCTATTTCGCGCTGCTCACCATCGCATTCGCCGAGTTCACGCGGATCGGTTTTGATCACCTGGAGCTGACCGGCGGCGCCGCCGGGCTGTTCCTGCCGTTCGAAGAAAAGCGCATGGGCGAGTGGTGGAACCTGCGCGGCGGGCAGCTCCTGTTCTACTATCTGGCGCTGGCGCTCGCGTCCGGCGCAGTTCTTCTCGTCGCCCTGATGGCGCGCTCGCGGCTCGGCTATCGATGGCGCGCGGTGCGGGAGGACGAGACTGCGGCGCGCGCGCTCGGCATCGACGCCTTCGCGGTCAAGATGGCGGCGGTGATCATTTCGTCGGCCATGACGGCCGTCGGCGGCGTGTTCTACGCCTTCTATTACAACAACCTGTTTCCCTCCCAGGTGTTCGAGATATCCCGTTCGATCGAGCTTATACTCGCCCCGATTGTCGGCGGCCTCGGCACCGTGTTCGGTCCGGTGATCGGCGCCTTCGTGCTCACCCCGCTGGGGGAAGCCCTGAGCGCCGTCACCACGCGCCTGGGCATCAACGCGCCGGGCGTCAAAGCCGTGTTCTATGGCCTCATCCTGATCGTCATCATCTCCGCGATGCCGAACGGCATATGGCCTCGGCTCGCCGCGCTGTTCGGCCTCAAAGGCCGCCCCCCATGATGGTGCTTCTCGCTGCCGCCAATTTGAGCAAGCGGTTTGCCGGTCTTGTTGCGGTCGACCAGGTGAGCTTTGCGGTTGCGGCGGGTGAAATCTTCGCCGTGATCGGGCCGAATGGCGCCGGCAAAACCACCCTGTTCGCCATGATCGCGGGCGCGCTTGCGCCCGATGACGGGACCGTGACGTTCGCCGGCGCGCGTATCGACGGCCTGACGCCGGACGCGGTGTGCCGGCGCGGCATCGCTCGTACCTTCCAGATTGTGCGGCCGTTTCCGGCGCTTTCGGTCGAGGACAACGTCGTGATCGGGGCGCTCCTGCGTCGCGCCGACATGCCGTCGGCTCGCGCCCATGCGCGGGCCGTTCTGGAGATGCTTGATCTCGCCGACAAGCGCGGCGCCATAGCCTCCTCCCTCACCCTGCCTGACCGGAAGCGCCTCGAAGTTGCCCGCGCGCTCGCGACCGATCCGAAGCTCTTGCTGCTCGACGAGGTCATGGCGGGACTCCGCCCGACCGAAACCGACCGCATGGTCGCGATCCTGAAACGGCTCAACCGCGACACCGGAATGACGATCCTGTTGATCGAGCACGTGATGCGCGCCGTGATGGCGCTCGCATCCCGCGTGCTGGTGCTCCACCACGGCGCGACAATCGCGCAAGGCGCGCCTGAGGCCGTGGTGCGCGATCCCGCCGTGATCGCATCCTACCTTGGTGTGGAGGCGGCGTCCTGATGCTCCGGGTGTGCGATATCGACGTCTTCTACGGCGATGCGCAGGCGCTCGATTGCGTCAGCATCGACGTGGAGGAAGGCAAGATCGTCGCCATCGTGGGCGCGAACGGCGCCGGCAAGACCTCGCTGATCCGCACCATCGCAGGCATGCAGCGCCCGGCGCGGGGCCGCATCCTGTTTCGCGGCGCCGACGTCAGCGGGTGGCCGAGCCACCGGGTCTGCAACGCCGGCATCGGCCAGGTCGCCGAGGGTCGCCAGGTCCTGACGGTGCGGGAAAACCTCGAAGTCGCCGCCCTGCTGCGGCGAGCCCGCAGCAGGCGCGCCGAGAGCCTGGCGCGGGTGTTTGCGATGTTTCCGGTTCTCAGCGAACGCGACCGCCAGGCGGCCGGGACGCTCTCGGGGGGCGAGCAGCAGATGCTTGCGATCGGCCGCTGCCTGATGGGCCGGCCCGACCTCGTGATGTTCGACGAGCCATCGCTCGGGCTTGCGCCCGCGATCGTGCAGGAGGTGCTCAAGACCATCCGCGAGCTTAACCGCGACGGACTGACCTGCGTTCTGGTGGAGCAGAACGTCGCGGTGTCGCTGCGTCTCGCCGACCACGCCTATGTGCTGGAGAACGGCCGCATCACGCTGACCGGCACCGGCGCGGAACTGCTGGCGGATGACCGGGTCAGGCGGGCGTATTTGGGGATGTAGACGACGGATGACAGATGACGGATGTCACGGGGCCGAATATGTGATGGGATGGTCGGCCCCATCATCTGTCGTCCGTCATCTGACTTGTCATCCGGTCACGGCGTCGGCGCGAAGGCCACGCCGCGGAACACTTCGCCGGCGCGCGACGCCTGCAACGTCACGAATTTTTCCAGGCCGCCGTGGCGATCGTCCCGGTCGCGATCGTCGTCGCCGCGATCGGCATCGTCGGTCGGCAAATGCGTCGCTGCCAGCACGTCGGTGATCATCACGAGCTTGGTCGGGTCGGGTTCGCCGCCCGATATGGTGCTCGTCTGCGCCGTGATGGCAAAGAGGGTCACGGTGCCATCCCGGTTGACGCGCCCCGTCATGTTGCGAAGCCCGGTCGTGAAGGTCGGCACCGGGTATCCCGGCACATTGTCGGGTTCATTCAAGTGAAGGCCGGCCTGGAGCACGTAGACCAACTGCCACACGCCGCCGGCCAGGACCCATTTCTGCAGCCCGGCCAACGGATCGGACACCAGGCTCGTGACCGGATTGCCGCTGGCGTCGGTCGTTGTGATGGTTGCATTCCCCTCGTCCGCCACATAGAGCGTGGCCGGATCGGCAAAGAAAAAGCCGAACGGCGTCAACGGCGACGTGGCGCCGGTGGCAGCGTTGGTCGCTTGAGTGCCCAACAATTGAACGATGGTGTTGGTGGCTCCCCCGGTCGGAACGCCATTGGCGGCGCCGTTCTGCACCTGGAAAATACCGTCGTCGCCATTGCCGCCGCTGCCCTTCGACACATAAAGATTGCCGTTGAAGATGCCGACGCCCCGCCAGTTATTGTCCTTGATGTGCTGCTTTTTCGACTCGTCGGGGCGATCGGCGGCCACATAGGTCCCCAATTGGGTCGACGTCACCGACAAGGGATTGCCGAGGCGAACGCCGATCGTCGTGCCGGGACCGGTGCCGTTGCTGTTGAGACTCGAATCCGCGTTGCCCACCATATAGAATTGGGTGCCGTCAATGGTGATGACGCCACGCGGATTGTCGCCGCTGAAAGCGTTGGTTTCGCGGGTCACCGTGACGGCGCCGTTTGCCGCGATGGTGGCAACCGCGCGGTCGTAGGTCGGAGCCGTGTTGGTCGTCAAGGTGGCGCCGGTCGTCTCGGAATTGGAGACGCCCTCGGCGCCGGGGGGGCCCATATAGCCCATGTAGGTCAGCAAGCGCCCGTTAACCGACAAATTGAGAGCGCCCTCGGACTTTGAGCTGAAGCTCGTGGTGATCGCTCCATTGGTGACACCGGTAACGGCGAGCGAACTAAGGCGTGGCGAGCGCGGATCGATCCGGAACGAGTCGAGGAAAATGCTGCCCTGAATCCCGGAGACATTCGGGTCGTTGAAGATGAAGGGGAAGCTCTCGCCGTTGCGGGCCGGATTGGTGTTGGGGTCGAAATGAATGCGGCTGACAACCAGCGTTCCGGGGACGAAGCTCACGCGTTGCGCCAGTGCCGGCGCCGCCAGGATGCTCGGCAACGCGACGCCGACAAGCAGCGCGACAGCGACCCGCGGACCCCGGCGCTCGCCGGTAACGATCAAATCTCGGAAATTTATCCCTTGCAACATACAATCCTCCTCGTTGGGCCGCCGAATATTGCGTGCGAATATGACTGCTCGATTACATGACAGATGACGGAGGTCAGATGACAGATGACGGATGACCGACTATGTGATCGGCGCTGTCATCTGTCATCTGACATCCGTCATCTGAACCCATGATCCGCATCAACGACCACATCGCGATCGACGACGGCGAGGTATCGGAGAGCTTCATCCGTGCTTCCGGCCCGGGCGGGCAGAATGTCAACAAGCTTGCCACCGCGGTGCAACTGCGCTTCGATGTGCGCCGTTCGCCGTCGCTGCCCAACGAGGTGCGGGCCCGGCTGGAACGGATCGCGGGACGGCGGTTGACCCGCGACGGCGTGCTCGTGATCACGGCCCAGCGTCATCGCACCCAGGAGCGCAACCGCGATGATGCGCTGACACGCCTTATCGAGATGATCCGAGCCGCCGCCGTGCGGCCAACGCCGCGCCGGCCAACCCGGCCGACGCTCGGCTCCAAGGTGCGCCGCCTGGAGGGCAAGAAGCGCCGCGGCGGCGTCAAGGCGTTGCGTGGGGCGAAGCCGGTGGAGGATTGACGGTCATTCACCTCCCCCTGGAGGGGGGAGGTCGGCCCGCGTCAGCGGGCCGGGAGGGGGTGACAGCGCTTCAGCATACACGGCGTCGCCGTCATCTACTGCACCGCCGTCACCCCACCCCGGACTGCCTTCGGCAGTCCGACCCTCCCCCTGCAGGGGAGGGTGGCCAGATGCCATTATTCTCCCCATCGCGTATGATGGCTCGTCTCCCCTGAGTCGCCGTTCGCCCCATGCCGGTCCGCCAGCTCGACCCCGCCACCATCAACCGCATTGCCGCCGGCGAGGTGGTGGAGCGGCCCGCGAGCGTGGTCAAGGAACTCATCGAGAATGCGCTCGACGCCGGGGCCCGCCGTATCGACGTGCTTACCGATGGCGGCGGACGGCGGCTCATCCGTATTGCGGATGACGGCGCAGGCATGACACAAGCGGATCTCGCGCTGGCGGTCGAGCGCCATGCCACCTCGAAGCTTGACGACGACGACCTCAACGCCATCCGCACGCTCGGATTCCGCGGCGAGGCATTGCCCTCGATCGGCGCGGTGGCGCGGCTCGCGATCACAACCCGTCACCGAAGTCGGGTTTACCCGACTTCGGTACTTCAAGAAGGATCGAAATCGGCAACAGCTGATTTCGATTGCGGCGAGCCGCACGCCTGGACGATTAAGGTCGACGGCGGGGCGAAATCCGACATCAGGCCGGCTGCGCTGGGGCCCGGCACGTGCGTGGAGGTGCGCGACCTGTTTTACGCGACGCCGGCGCGGCTCAAGTTTCTCAAGACCGACCGTACCGAAGCAGAAGCCATCCGCGATGTGGTGCGGCGCCTCGCCATGAGCCGCCCCGATGTGGGCTTTACGCTGGCGGGCGAGGAGCGCGCGCTCGTGACCTGGGCGGCGGCGCTGCCGGACGCCGCCGGCCGGCTCGCCCGCCTCGGCGACGTGCTGGGGGCGGAGTTCCGCACCAACGCGATCCCGATTGCCGCCGGCCGCGACGGCTTTTCGCTCGAAGGCTTTGCGGGGCTGCCGACCTACACCAAGGCCAATGCGCTCAGCCTCTATCTTTTCGTCAACGGCCGCGCCGTTCGCGACAAGCTTCTGCTCGGCGCCGTGCGCGCCGCCTATGCGGACTATCTGCCGCGCGACCGCCATCCCGTGGTGGCGCTGTTCGTCACCCTCGATCCGCACGAGGTCGACGTCAATGTGCATCCGGCCAAGACCGAGGTGCGGTTTCGCGCCTCCGGGCTGGTGCGATCCATGATGGTGGGCGCCCTGCGCGAGGCGCTGGTGCGCGCGAGCGGCCGCGCCGCATCGACCGGAGGCACCGCGACCATTTCGGCGTTCCGCGCCGGCTTGCCGCGCTCGAGCCCCCCTCCCTACCCTCCCCCGCAAGCGGGGGAGGGTAGGGAGGGGGCGGCGCGACCCGCCCTACCTCGGCAAGGCGCTGGAATTCCCGGTGCATCTCTAGGTTTCGGCCAGGCGGCCCAGGCTGTTTACAATGACATCCCGCAAAGCGCCGACGACCACGCCGCAAGGTCCGGTTTCGCAAGCGGCGCACAGGCCGCGTTCGATGTGGGACCGCCGTCGGGCGACGCACGCGGCGCCGCGGTCGACGATCCGGACGAGATCGATCACCCGCTGGGCGCGGCGCGCGCCCAGGTGCACGAGACCTATATCGTGGCCCAGACCCGCGACGGCGTCGTGATTGTCGACCAGCATGCCGCCCACGAGCGGCTGGTCTATGAACGCCTGAAGTCGGCCCTGGAGAAGTCCGGCGTGGCGCGCCAGATTCTGCTGATCCCGGACATCGTCGAACTCGACGAGACCGATGTCGAGCGCCTCGTGGCGCGCGCCGACGAACTCGCCCGCTTCGGCCTCGCCATCGAGGCGTTCGGCCCCGGCGCCGTCGCGGTGCGCGAAACGCCGGCGCTGCTGGGCGAGATCGACAGCGCCACCCTGGTGCGCGATCTCGCCGAGCATATGGCCGAATGGGACGAAGCGCTGCCACTCGAACGCCGCCTCATGCATGTCGCCGCCACCCTGGCGTGCCACGGCTCGGTTCGGGCCGGACGCCGGCTGAAACCTGAGGAAATGAACGCGCTGCTGCGCGAGATGGAGGAGACGCCGAATTCCGGCCAGTGCAATCATGGCCGCCCGACCTACGTGGAGTTGAAGCTTGCCGATATCGAGCGGTTGTTTGGTCGGCGGTAGCACCGGACGAGGAGTGCAGATATGATATCTCCCAGCACAATGGAGAATGCGATGTCGCGCATCGTTTTGGGATTCCTCCTCGCCCTGGCAACGCTCTCCCCCGCCGGCGCGCAGGACTGGCCGACCCGCACCATCACGCTGGTGGTGCCGTTCACGCCGGGCGGCGGCGTCGACATTTCGGCGCGGCTCCAGGCGCAGGCGATCGGGGATATTCTCGGACAGAATGTCATCGTGGAGAATATCGGCGGCGGCGCCGGCATGACGGCGGGCGTGCGCGTCGCCCATGCGGCGCCGGATGGCTACACCTTCATGATCGGCAACACCGGCACCCACGCCTACAACCAGTCGCTCTACAAGAAGCCGCTCTACAATTCCGTCACCGAATTCACGCCCGTGGGCCTCGTTTCCGAATCGCCCCGCATCCTCAATGCCCGCAAGGATTTGCCGGTCAACGGCCTTCGGGAATTCGTCGCCTGGCTCAAGGCCAACGAAAGCACCGCCCAGTTCGGCTCCGCCGGCGTCGGCACCGGCACGCACCTGCCCTGCGTGCTGTTCAACCTCGCGGTCGGCGTCAACATCACCCACGTGCCTTACCGCGGCGCCGGCCCGGTCATCCAGGACCTGATGGGCGGCCGCATCGACTACATGTGCGACACCATCCAGACCGGCGCTCAACTGGCGAAGCAGGGCGCATTGAAGCCGATCGCAGTGCTGGCGCCCCATCGCGTCGCCATCGTTCCGGAGATTCCGACCTCCGGCGAGCAGGGCCTCGCAGGAGTCGAATCGAGCGTGTGGAACGCGTTCTTCCTGCCGAAGGGGACGCCGGACGCCATCGTCCGCAAGCTCAATGCCGCCGTCAACCAGTCGCTGGAAAACCCGGTTCTGCGCAGGCGCCTGGAAGAGTTAGGATTGGAAATCATTCCGGCGGAGCAGCGTACGCCGGAATATCTCGCCAAGTTCCTGCCCGAGGATATCGAGCGCTGGGCAAAGCCTATCCGGGCGGCGGGAATCAGCGCGGATTGAGGGCGCTGGTAGGGTGGGCAAAGGCGCATGGCACAGTGCGTCTCACATGCGGAACCTTCTCTCGCGCCTTTGCCCACGCGGTCCGACGCTACCAATTGCGGCGACCGCGTGGGCAAAGGCGGACCCAATGGGGTGCATCAACCTAAGGCGTTGGGGCCGCCTTTGCCCACCCTACCCTCTCCTCAGAAACATGAACTCCGTGTCGTCGTAACGCCGCCGCTCGATTTCTGCGTAGCCATCCGGCGCCGCAAACCCCGAGTCCGCCGCCTCCTCGACGATCACCAGCGCGTCTGGCGCGAGCCAGCCGCCATCGCGCAGCGACACCAGCGCCCGTTCCGCAAGCCCCTTGCGGTAGGGCGGATCGAGAAACACCAGCCCGAATGGCTCATTCGGATGCACGGCACCGAGCCGCGTCGCATCGCGTCGGAAAATGCGCGTGATGCCGCCGAGGCCGAGCGCCTCCACGTTTTGTCGGATCAACGCGCGCGCGTCGGCCCCGTCATCGATGAAGAGGGCAAAGGCCGCGCCACGCGAGATCGCCTCCAGGCCGAGCGCTCCGGTGCCGGCGAACAGGTCGAGTACGCGGGCGCCGGTGACCGCGTCGTCAAAGCCGTGCGCCAGGATGTTGAAGAGAGACTCGCGCAGGCGGTCGCCGGTCGGCCGTACGTTTTGCGACTTCGGCGCCGCCAGCGTGCGCCCGCCAAGCCGCCCGCCGACGATGCGCATTCAGCGCGCCCGCGGCGGCCGTGGGCCGGACGGTCGCGGCCGCGACGTTCGTGGAGCGGGTGGACGGGGGCTTGATTTCTCAAACCCGCCCCTTCGCGAGCCTTCGGCCCGGGAACCGAATTTCCGCGGCTTCTCCAATCTGGCCTCATCGAGGCGCTCATCGGAAAATCGCGGCCGCGACGGCCGTGGACCGGACGCACGATCAGGGGGCGGGCGCCTGCGGGGCGGACGCCCGCGGGCCGGTGTTTCTGCCGGCTGCGGCTTTTCCTGTTTCGTACCGAACCGCTCCACCAGGATGCGGCGACCCTTGCGGTCGGTCATAAGGCCGGCGCGCTTGTCAGGCCTCGCCTCGTCCGCGATCTTGAGGTCATCGCGCCGGGAGCCGCGATAGGTTCGGCGCAAGGGCGCATCGTCCTCGCGCCAGGCATCGCCGCGGCGCGGACGGCCGGACGGCTTTTCGGGACGCTCGTCGCGCTCGCTCCTGCGCAATGGCCGGCGGTCGTCGCTGTCGCGGCGGGCGGAGGCAGGTTCGCCGCGGCGGCTCTCGGGCGGGCGGTCGCGAAGCATGCGGCGCAGTTCCCGGCGCTCCTCGCGGCCACGCGGCGGTTCGGCCGACCGCGCGGCGATCGGGGAGCTGAAATCGCAACCGGCCTGCGCAATGATCCGGGCACCAAGCTGCGCGCCAAGATTTTTTGTTTCGACTTCCTCGATAGCGCCTTGCGCAAGCGCACCGAGCCCGAACGGCCCGAATTCGATCCGGATCAAGCGATTGACCTGAAGGCCGAGATGGGCAAGCACGTTGCGCACCTCGCGGTTCTTGCCCTCGCGGATCGCAAATGAGAGCCAGACGTTGGCGCCCTGCTCACGCTCGAGCCTCGCCTCGATTGCCCCGTAATGAACGCCGTCAATGGAGATACCGTCCTTGAGCCTGTCGAGATCGCCCTGGCTGACCCGCCCGTGGGCGCGGACCCGATAGCGCCTGATCCAGCCGGTGTCCGGCAGTTCCAGCACCCGGGCGAGCCCGCCGTCATTGGTGAGCAGCAAAAGGCCCTCGGTACCGATATCGAGCCGCCCGACGCTCATGAGCCGCGGCAGGTTTTTCGGCAGGGCATCGAATACCGTCGCACGGCCTTGCGGATCCGCGTTGGTGCTCACAAGGCCGACCGGCTTGTGATAGAGGAACAACCGCGTGCGCTCGCGGCGCGGCAGCGGCTTGCCGTCGACCGTGATGCGGTCGCGTTCCGACACGTTTACGGCGGGCGACGAGATGGTTCCGCTATTGACGGCGACGCGGCCCGCCGCGATCCATTCCTCGGCTTCGCGGCGCGAGCACAGACCCGCCCGCGCCAGCACCTTGGCGATGCGGTCTCCCCCACCCTCCCCTGAAGGGGGAGGGTCGGATCGCCGCAGGCGATCCGGGGTGGGGCCGCCGCGGCGGTCATTGTCGTTGTTGCGGGCCATGGCTGCGTTCATCGATAAACATGCCGGCTGATTAGCAGAGATCCCGGGCGATAACGAGCGTGACGAATTTCATGGAGCTTGCACTTGCGGAGGCTCGCGCCGCCGCGGCGGAGGGCGAGGTGCCAATCGGTTGCGTCGTGGTATGCGACGGCGCCGTGATCGCGCGCGGGCATAACCGTACGCTCTCCGACCATGACCCCACGGCGCATGCCGAGATGCTGGCGCTGAAGGCG
>WNFR01006990.1_pt1 | contig 11511 bp, 10 predicted proteins | sample 5400221 | NCBI WGS metagenome assembly WNFR01 (sample SAMN13153357, study PRJNA577476) | soil metagenome | isolation source: 40 cm soil under Madrone tree | place: USA:California | collected 2016-06-14 | reverse complement strand
TGTTGCTGCGAGAATCCTGGCCGTGAGCTCCCGCGCGTTTCCGCCGGACTTCCTCTGGGGCACTTCGACGTCCGCGCACCAGGTCGAGGGCGGGAACGACAACAACGACTGGTCCGAATGGGAGGAGATTCCAGGACGGATCCACGACGGCACCAGAGCTGGCCGTGCATGCGCGTGGTGGGCGGGAATGGCTGAGGAAGATCTTGCCCTTGCCGCGCGTCTCGGACAGAACGCGCACCGGCTCGGGCTGGAGTGGAGCCGTCTCGAGCCCGAGGAGGGCCGTTTCGACGACGCCGCCTTCGCGCGATACGCGCGCATCCTCGATCGCATGCGCGAGCTCGGATTGCGCGCGATGGTCACGCTCAATCATTGCACCCTGCCGCGCTGGGTCGCGCGCGCCGGCGGGTGGGAATGTGGCGCCGCGGTCACCTGGTTCGCGCGGTTTGCGCGCAAGTGTCTCGAGGCGCTCGGCCCCCGGGTCCAGCTTTGGGTCACCTTGAACGAGCCCGCGGCAGTCGCGGGAGCTGGCTATGCGATGGCCGAGTGGCCGCCGGGTCGAGGCAATCTCTTCGCCGGCCTGCGGGCGCTCTCCATCATGCTGCGGGCCCACGCCGCCGCGTATCGGACGATGAAGGACATCGATCCAAGGTGCACCGTCGGCATCGTCGTCAACGCTCCGCTCCTGGAGCCAGATCGCGCCCGGGTGGCGGACCGGATTGTGGCGCGTCTCCAGGACTGGTCGTTCCTGGGAGCCGTCATCCATGCGCTGGAAACCGGCGTGCTGCTGCCTCCCCTCCGGGCGGTTCCAAAGCGCATACCGTTCCTGCGGCGATCATTCGACTTCCTCGGTCTCAATTACTACGGCCGTTACGCCGTGCGATTCGATGCGCGCGAGCAGCAGCGGCTGTTTGGAAGGCACGTGCAGAGCCCGACGGTCCGGGGCGCCGTGGTTGATTGGGGACAGGTGTCGCCGTCGGGATTGACTCGGCAGCTCCTGCGACACGCGCGCCTGCGTGTTCCCTTGTACGTGACGGAGAACGGCATCGCGAATGGCCCGGACACAGTGCGGAGTGGCTTCGTGCGCGACCATGTCGCGGCGGTCCATGAGGCGATCCAGCAAGGCGCCGACGTTCGCGGGTACTTCCACTGGTCGCTGGTGGACAATTTCGAGTGGTCGGAGGGATGGGCGCCGCGATTCGGGCTGTTGTCCCTCGACCTGGCCACTCAGAAGCGCGAGCTGCGTCCCAGCGCGGACGCATATGCGGCGATCTGCCGCGCGAATGCGCTGGAGCCCTGATTACCGCCCGACGGGGCCTTCGAATTCCGCTGCAGACTTCGGCGAAGCCGCAGTGGTATTGTGCGCGCCTCTCTCCCTCCGGAGGACCCCTCATGCAGCTCTATCTCGTACGTCACGGCATCGCGGTGGACGGTGGCGAAGCAATTCCGGATGGCTCGCGAGGGTTGACCGACAAAGGCCGCCGTCGATTCCACAAGACCGCCCGCGCGTTCGGGAAGCTTGGCCACAAGCTGGACCTCATCCTCACCAGCCCGTTGGTGCGCGCCGTACAGACTGCGGAGATTCTCGCAGGCGCCACCAAGCACGGCGAAGTGTCCGTCCTGGAGGAGCTGGATCCGAAGTTCGACGTCGCCAGCTTGCGCGCCGCCGTCGCGAAGCGCGCCGGCAAGTCAGGAGCGGTCGCGCTCGTCGGTCACGAGCCTCAATTGTCTCTGGCCCTGGGCGCCCTTTCCGGCGTGTCGCCGGCGGACATTGTCCTAAAAAAGGGAACCATCGTTCGGGTCGACGCGTCCAAGCTCAGCGATGCGAAGCCGGTGGATGTGCGCTGGTGGCTCAAACCGAAGACGGGCGCCCAGGTCAAAGGACTGCCGTTGCAGAAGGACGCCGCAAAGAAGCTGCGCAAGGCGGCGAGAGCTGGCCCCGGCCAGAAGCGCAAGCGGGTCGCGAAAAAGGCAAGTCCGCGCAAGCGCGCCATGACGCCCCCACTGAACTCGCCAGGCCGTCCGACTGGTGCGACCGTCGCGGCGACCACGTGAAGGCGGCGTGAACGATTGCGAAGCCATTTTGTCATGGGCTGACAGATCGCCGGACTCGCTGTCAGTCCGATCCCTGCGCGAGGGGGCGTCCACGGAGAGGCGAGCAGCGGGCAGCGGTCCGGCACATCGCGTGCAGACGGACCCGGGGTGCTGCTCGCGCATCTGCTCGTCTCGGCACTGTCCGTGGCGCCCGCGCCTGTCCAACCGGTCGATCACAAGGAGGTGGGCAGGAACGCAAAGACGGTGCTGATGTCCTTCGACAGGCGCGACCTGGCTGAGGTGATCCAGTTCGTCAGCCAGTTCACGCAGCGTAACTTCATCCTGCCGGAGCGGCTCTCGGGAAAGGTCACCATCCTTTCCAACGTCCCCATTCCCGCGGACGAAGTCTGGAGCGTCTTTCTCGCGGCGCTCGATGCGAACAACTGGGCAGTGTATCCGGTCGGCCGCTACTGGAAGCTCGTCGAGAAGAAGCAGTCGTCGCGCGCCGTCATCCCGACCTATCTCGAGAGCGGCCAGGAAGTGCCGGCGACCGAGCAGATGGTGACCAAGCTCTTCAAGCTCGGCTTCGTCGAGGCGGAGCAGATGCGCAACGTGCTCGCCCAGTTCACCTCTCGCGATTCCGATCTGCAGATTGTTCCGCCTGACACGCTGATCCTCTCGGATCTGGGCCTCAACATGCGGCGGTTGGAGAAGCTGATCGAGCAACTCGATCAACCCGGCGGTTCGCAGGAGATCCACATCGTCGCCGTGCAGCATGCCGGAGCCCAGGATCTGGCGCAGAAGCTGAGCGAGATCTTGCAGGCGCAGACGGGATCGAAGCAGGGCCCGCCGGCGGCAGCGGTTGGAGGGCGCGGAGCCAGGCTCATCGCCGACGAGCGAACGAACAAGCTCGTCGTGATCGCTGGCGACAGTTCCTTCCAGGCCGTGCTCGATCTGGTGCGGCAACTCGACATTCCGACGGGCGATGGCGGCGTGCACGTCTACTATCTGGAGAATGCCAAGGCGGAGGACGTTGCCTCCACGCTGCAGTCGTTGGCCCAGGGACTCTCCGGAAAGCGCCGGGCTGCAGCGCCGCCACCGGCGCTGAGCCCATCAGGGACCCCGCCCGCGGACCTGTTCAACGGCGAGGTCAAGGTGACCGCGGACAAGAACACGAACTCGCTGGTGGTGATCGCGAGCCAGGCCGACTACCGCAACGTCGTGAAACTGATCGAGCGACTCGACATCGCGCGGCGGCAGGTCTTCGTCGAGGCAGTGATCATGGAAGTCAACCTGGAGGATGACACGGACCTGGGCGCGTCGCTGCACGCCGGCACACAGAGGGACTTCACCTTCGCGAACACGACCGGGTCGGGCACCGCCGTCCTGGGCACCGCGTTGGGCGGACTCAGCTCGCTCGGCGGCCTGTCGTCCCTGGCCAGCCTCAACGGCTTTCTCGCCGGCATCCAGGGACCTCCGATCACCGTTTCGGGGGTCAGCGTTCCCTCCTTCGGAATCCTGCTGCAGGCGCTGCAGAGCTCGAGCGACGTGAACGTGATCAGCACGCCGCACCTGATCATGACCGACAACACCGAGGGGGAGATCACGGTGGGGCAGAACGTGCCGTTCCAGGCGGCCTAGGCGCCGGCCGGTTCGAATAGCACCACCACCTCGACGATCGTGAGCAGCCTCGGCTCTCTTTACGCGCCCATCCAGCGCCAGAACGTGGAGCTGAAGCTCCACATCAAGCCGCAGATCAACCAGGGAGACTACGTGCGGCTCGAAGTGGACGAGCAGACGGAGGAAATCGCCAGCGTGGACAACACGCTCGGGCCCACGACCAGCAAGCGCTCCGCCAAGACGACCGTGGTCGCCAGGGACCAGGAAACGGTGGTGATCGGCGGGTTGATCCAGGAGCGCGTCACGCGGAGCGTGTCGAAGGTGCCGGTCCTCGGATCGCTGCCGCTTCTCGGCTGGTTGTTCCGCAGCGAGAGCAGCAAGAAGCAGAAGACCAATCTATTGCTCTTCCTCACCCCGTACATCATCCGGGACCAAAGCGACGTGCGCCGCATCTTCGAGCGCAAGATGGCGGAGCGCGAGGAGTTCGTCAGCCGCTTCTACAACGGCGACGCCGAGCAGCGCCGGTTCATCGACTATGACCGCAAGCCCGGCCCCCTGGCACGTTTGCGAAGAGGCGTCGCAGAAGAATTGAACAAGGTCGAGAACGGCGGTCCGGGTATTCAAGGCGAGCGCCGGATCGAAGCCGCAGCGAAGGAGAGCCCCTGAGGACGTCGCAGGAAATGACTGTCTGAGCAGAGGCCCGAATCCTGTACCATGGCCGCCGTGCACTCGTTCGAGCAAACGCCTCCGGAGGCGCGCGGCCTCCTCAAGGTGCAGATCAAGGACCTCGGCCTGCGGCTCGAGGGATCGATGCTCGAGAAGTACATCGCCCAGCTCTACCGCGAGCTGGCCGCGAGGGGGCTCAGCCGCTTCCGCCCTCCCTGCTACCTCAGCGACGAATGGGCGTGCCCCGACCGGGAGCCGATCATCGGCATCCCCTTCTACCTCGCCGATCCCAAGCTCGCGGCGCTGGAGCAGGCGGTCAACGACATCGAGGACGAGCGCGAGATCATGATGTACCTCCGTCATGAAGCGGGCCACGCGTTCAACTATGCGTACGAGCTGTACGCCACCCGCGAGTGGCACGACCTGTTCGGTCCCTTCGACCGCCCCTACTCCGACGACTACAAGCCGGTGCCCTTCTCGCGCGGGTTCGTGCGCCACATTGCGGGCTGGTACGCGCAGAAGCACCCCGACGAGGACTTCGCCGAGACGTTCGCGGTCTGGCTCACGCCACGCCTGAACTGGCGCCGCCGCTATCAGGGGTGGGCGGCGCTGGCCAAGCTGGAGTACGTCGACCGGACGGCCAAGGCGCTCGGGGACAAGGATCCGCGGCGCTCGGTGGGCAAGGCGGAGCTACCCGTGGACGAGATGCAAGCGACCATCGAGGACTTCTACCGCGAGCGCACGCCGGACGAGACGCCGGCGGCGGCCGACTTGCCGCTCGATGTGGACCTCGACGATCTCTTCGGACCCGCAGCGCCGCAGGGCACCCGGCCGGCAGCGGAATTCCTCGCCGAACATCGCAAGGTGATCGTGGACAAGATCACCTATTGGACCGGAGTCCGCCGGACGCTGGTCAAGCACCTGGTCGAGTCGATCGAGAAGCGGGCGAAGGAGATGAACCTGGCGGTCGAGACTGCGCGCGAGCCAGCCCACCTGATCGAGGTGGTGTCCTACGCGACCACCTTGGTGATGAATTATTTGACCCGGGGTCGGTTCACGGAGAAATGAGCGGGAGTTGAAGATCGCGGTCCTCTACGAGTCGTCGAGCGACACCACGGCCGCGCCGTTTGGTGCGCCGGCTCCGCCGCGCGAGAAGCACAAGGCGAAGCGGCCGGCACCGCGCAAGACCAAACGGGTGCCCAAGCTCGCCCGCGAGCAGGTGTTCGACGCGCTGCAGAAGCTGGGGCACCAGCCTTTCCTCTACTTGCTGGAGGGCGAGGAGAGCCTGCTCGGTCTCGCGAGCTGCCCGGCGGATCTGATCTTCAACTTGACCGAGTCGTACGCCGGCGACGACAGCAAGGACGTCCACGTCGCCGCCTTCCTGGATTTGCTCGAGATGCGCTACACCGGCTCCGGTCCGCACGGATTGCACCTGGGGCAGGACAAGGCGCTGGCCAAGAAGGTCATCCGCTATCACGGCATCCGGACTCCCTCGTTCATGGTGGCGGAGAACGGCGAATTCGAGCTGGGTGAGAAGCTTTCGTTCCCGCTGATCGTCAAGCCTTGCTCGGGCGGCGGATCGGTGGGCATCGACGTGGGCTCTGTCGTCTACCGCAAGCAGGAACTGCTGGAGCGGGCGCGGCTGATCCGGGACGAGCTCGGCTGTCCCGCGCTGGTCGAGCAGTACGTCGAGGGCCGCGAGCTCTACGTCGGCATCCTCGGCAACGAGCCGCCCGTTGCCCTGCCGCTGGTGGAGCTCGATCTCTCCCGGCTCCCGCAGGGGATGCCGCGCATCGCCGGTTGCGAGGTGAAGTGGGCGACGGAGACTGAAGCGTACAAGTCGACCCGCTCCGCCATCGCCAGCGATCTGGACGAGCAGGTGACGGCGCACGCCAAGGAGGCCGCGCTCGGCGCATACCGAGCGCTCCAGCTTCGCGACTACGCCCGCATCGACCTGCGCCTCGCTCCCGACGGAAAGCTCTACGTGCTCGAGGCCAACCCCAATCCGTGGCTGGTCGTCGAGGCGGAGTTCGCCCTCGCCGCGCGCGAGGCGGGCCGTTCGTATACCGAGCTGGTTGGCGAAATCGTCGAGGCAGCCCTGGCTCGCTATTCCTGAGCGGAGCTGCAGCTCGCCAAACGGCGGCAACGATTGCTCGGCCGCACCAGCACGACTTGCTTGCAACGGTATCGCCTCTCAGCGATCGAGCGGCGCATCAGCCGCGCGGAGTGACACGACACACGCTTGGTCCGTACCAGCCCGCTTGACAGCCAGCGACCACGTGTACCCGTTCAGTTCACTTCGCGCACGACTGCTGCGCAGGGGCGATCGCGTGGTATCCCTCGGATGCGGAGGCAGGGTTGGCGAGCCATATCCTCGCGGAGACGCAGCCGGGCGTCGCACGCACCATTGCGCGCGCGTTCGCCGCTTCGGCCACCCTGCCCGAGGCCATGCTCCGCCTGCTCGAGGGGCTGGGGCCGCAGCTCCGCTTCGCCGCCGGCCTGTACTGGGAGCGAGATGCCGCAGCCAATGTCCTGCGGTTCGTCATGATCTGGCGCGCGCCGGACATCATCATCCCGGACTTCGAAGCGGCCAGCCGCGCGCGCGTCTTCCGGCGCGGGGAAGGGCTGCCAGGGCGGGTCTGGGAACAGGGCAAATGGACCGTCATCCGCGATCTGTCCACCGACACCAATTTCCCTCGCCGCGACAGCGGGCTGCGCGATCAGCTCCGCAGCGCGGTTGCGTTTCCAATCGGTGACGGCGTGCTCGAGTTCTTCCAGCGCGAGGGAACCCTCGACGAGCACCAGCTGGAGGAGACCGCTCAACTCCTCGCTGCGCACCTCGAGGAGTTCCTCCGGCGCACCGCCGCTTTGGAAGCCGAGCGCATCAGCGAAGCGCGCCGGGCAGCCATCCTCGACGCGGCGCTCGACTCCATCGTCTCGATGGACGCCGCTGGCCGCGTGACGGACTGGAACGCCGCCGCCGAACGGATGTTCGGTTGGTCGCGCGAGGAGGCGCTGGGGCGTGAAATGGCCGAGCTGATCGTCCCGCCTTCCTTGCGCGAGAACCACCGGCGCGGCCTGGCGCGCTACCTCAAAACGCGGCAGAGCGCACTGCTCAACCGACGCCTGGAGCTGCTCGGCATGCGCAAGGACGGGAGCGAATTTCCCGTCGAGCTGACCATCGCGCGCATTCCGCTCGAGGGCACCCTCGCCTTCACCGGCTATCTGCGCGACCTCACCGAGCGCCGGCGAGCCGAGGCGGAGAGCCGGGAGCGTGAAGCGTTCCGCGAGCGCTTCATCGGCATCCTCGGCCACGATCTGCGCAGCCCCATCCAGGCCATTCTCGGCTCCACCTACCAGCTGAAGAAGGCCGCACTCTCCGAGACGGAGCACCAGTCGCTTGCGCGCATCGGCATCAGCGCGCAGCGGATGTCGCGCATGATCGACGACTTGCTCGATCTCACCCGCGGGCGGCTGGGAGGCGGCATCCCGGTGTCACCGCGAACGATGGATCTGGGGCAGACCGCGGCCCAGGTCATCGAGGAGACGAGGGCTGCGCATCCCGGGCGCGAGATCGTGCTCGAGGCGCAGGGTGAAGCTTCTGGCCAGTGGGATCCCGACCGGATGGAGCAGCTGCTCTCGAACCTGACGGTGAACGCGGTCGTGCACGGCGCTCCAAACAGGCCCGTGCGCATCGGCATCACGGCGACGGCGGACCATGTCGAGATCGCGGTGCACAACGAAGGAACGCCCATTCCTGAGGGGGACCGCGAGCGGATCTTCGACCCGTTCCGCCGCGCCGCGCCCGAGAGCGGGAAGGGACTCGGGCTCGGTCTGTACATCGCCCGCGAGATCGTCCGCGCTCATGGCGGCGAGCTTTCGCTGGACTCGTCCGCCGAGCAGGGCACGACCTTTCGCGCGCTATTGCCGCGGCTTCGTTAGCCCGGCGCTGCAGCCAACTCAGCGCCTACGCTTGAGCGTCAGAGACGCCGGGCAGGCGTCACTTACTGGCGCCCTGCCCCTTCAGGACCTTGCCCCAGCGCGCGATCTCGCTCGCCACCAGCTTCTGCAGCGCCTCGGGCGAGCGGCCCGCCTTGTCGGGAAGATCTGCGCCCAGATCCAGCAGCCGCTTGCGGGTCGACTCGTCGTCGACGCCTTCCCCAGCGCGCCGTTCAGCTTGGCGACGACTTCGGCGGGCGTTCCCTTGGGCGCAAACAGGGCGTTCCATGCGCTGACCTGGAATTCGGGCAGACCGCCTTCCTTGGTCGTCGGGACGTCGGGTAGCGCGGGCGAACGCTTCTCCGTCGCGATCCCGTACGCCTTGATGCTCCCGGCCTGGATCTGGGGTGTGAGGTTCACGATCTGGTCGCACATGTAGTCGACCTGCCCTCCGACGAGATCGTTCAGCGCGGGGCCGGTCCCCTGGTAAGGCACCCGGGTCGGCTTGATGCCGAGGATGGAATTGAGCAGCGAGCAAGTGGTGAAGGAGACCGATCCGACGCCGGCCTGCGCTTCGTTCAGCTTCTCCGAGTTCTCCTTCGCGTACGAGATGAACTCCTTGAGGTCCTTCGGAGGAAGGTTCTTGCGGGCGACGATGAGGATCGGGGTCCCCGCCGCGAGACCGATGGGGAGGAAGTCCTTGACCGGGTCATACTTGAGATTCGGATAGACCGCGGGCGCCGCCCCATGCGTGCCCATGTGCCCCATCATGATTTGGAATGATCAGGATGGGAATGGGAAGGTGCAGCAGGTACCGGAAGAGGCAGATGGAGAGCGCGGTCACCACCAGCGCAAAGACGATCAGCTCCTTGGGACGGGTCTCGGGCGACGCGGCCCCACTGACCAGGACCGCGACCGGTCCGGCCAGGGCGAGCCCGACGGTGCGGATGCTGAGCGCGAACGCCGCCACGGACAGGAAGAGGAAGAGAGGCCCACGCAGGCCCCAGCGGCCGAGGGCATCGCCTTTCCTGATCAGCGAACCCGCGGTCAGCGCGAGACCGATGAGAGCGATGAGCGTCGCGACCGCGCGGGGTAGCAGCCCGGGACCAACCGCGTAGAATCGCCCCTCCCCAAGGTCCGTGCTCGCCCAGAGGGCGATCGCCGCAATCGCGATCAAGGCCAGCCCCGCTATCAGATTTTGCGAGGCCCGGATCGCGCTCCGGCCCGCCGCGTGGTTCTCGGGGACCTCTGCGCGTTCAGACATGAGGCTCCTCGAGGCGCAGACCGGCGACACCGCGCCGCTAGGGTGCGACGAGACTAGGACTTAAGTCGGGGGCCGCCGTCAAGTGGTGCAGCACCGCGCTGCCGCGCGCGCCTCGCGAAATCGGGTCGCCGCCAGCTCTGGCGCCGGCGGCGACCCCGACGTGCAATCCTGATTACTTCGCGGCGGACGCAGCCGCGGCTGCGTGGTCCTCTCGAGCTTCGCCGCGCTTCTCGATCCGGTCCCCGTGCTTCTCGATGCGTTCGCCCCGCTTCTCCACGCGCTCCCCACGCTTTTCCAGGCGATCGCCGCGCGCAGCTTCGCGGTCTGCCTTCCGCTCTTCGGCGCGCGCAGCCTTGTTCTTGCCCTCGCTGCGCAGCTCAGCGGCTTTGGCATCGTCCGCGGCAGCCTTGTGCTCGAGCACGTCGCCGCGCTTCTCGAGGCGCTCGCCGCGCTTTTCGATGCGCTCGCCACGCTGCTCGAGCCGGTCGCCGCGCTTCTCCATGTGCTCGCCTTCCGCTGCGCGCGCAATCCCCGGGGTCAGCAGAGCGCCGGCGACGATACCGCTCAGGATCCAATTGGCCTTCATCTCATTCTCCTTCGGTTGAACTGCTCGAGGAGCAGATGAGCAAGCGACATGCCGGCCAGTAGCGGTCCGACGCTCAGGCGTTTGCGCGCGCCGGACATTCACTCGGGTCAGAATGCCCCGCCTGGTTCCGGCGACGCGTCCAATGCCGCCCCAGGCGGACCAAAGGTCCCAGAGGAAATGTCCGACATGCGAGGTGAAAACCCAGAGGAGCGCGCCATTAGAATGCAGCCATGTTGCTCGCCCTGTGGATCGCTTTGGCCGCGCCCGTCGCAGGCAACGAGCGGACCGTCATGGTGGATGGAAAGCCGCTGGCGCTGCCGGCGAGCGCAAGTGCGGCGGGCGTCGCGCTGCCCGTCAATCTATTGGTGGCTTCGGACGGGCGCGCGATCCTCGCCACTCTCCTCCACCGAGGTTGGACGCCGCGCGACGCCACCACGTCGCACGCTCATCCAGAAGCCCCGGTGCTGCTCGGCGGCCGTGCCCCCGACCTGGAGCTGGAGCACGCAGGCGCCAGGATCGATGAGCGACTTCGCCTCTTGCTCTGGCGCCGGCCGGAGCGTCTACGCGGGTTGTCGCTCTGAGTCGCGATCGCGGCCAAGCAGTCCGGCGTAAGACCGCTGCTTCCCCCGGTGCAACCTCCTGCCGCCACGCAGGACGCGGTCGATCGAGCGTTGGCCGACTTTTCCTTTGGGCTCTCGCAGGCGCGAGTCATCGCGACGCAGCCGCGCGTCACCTGGGTCGAGCTGGTCGAGCCGCCTGCCGGGGCCGAGGATCTCCTGATCGATCTGCCGCCCGCACCGGAGCCGCCGCTCGAGCCCGAAGGACCGCATCCGGCTGGTCCACCGGCGCTGAAGCCATTGCCGCCGTTCCGGCCCGTCGCGGCGGAGGTGATCTCGCACGGCGAAGGCGCGGGCCGGCAAGTTGCCCTCACGTTCGACGCCTGCTCCACCCTCGACCGCAGCTTCTACGACGACCGGGTGACTCGCGTCCTCGTCCAGACGCACACGCCGGCCACTCTCTTCATCAGCGGCCGCTGGGCGGAAACCCACCTCCGCCAGATGCGCGTCCTTGCCCAGAACCCGCTCTTCGAAATCGCCAACCACTCGTACACGCACCCGCACATGACCGAAGTCCCGCCCGCGCGGCAGCGGGAGGAGTTGCTCTGGACACAGCAGATCCTGTTCTCCCTGACCGGGCGGCTGCCTCGCTTCTTCCGGCCGCCGTACGGCGAGATCGATGCAGAGCTGACGGAGCAGGCGGCGCAGGCCGGTTTGCGCACCGTGGAGTTCGACTTTCCCTCTGGCGATCCCGACAGGCACGTCACGCGGGAGCGGTTGGTCGCATGGGTCCTGGCCAAGGCCCGACCAGGCTCGATCGTGGTGATGCACATGAACCGGCGCGGTTG
>WNFR01015441.1_pt1 | contig 11512 bp, 15 predicted proteins | sample 5400221 | NCBI WGS metagenome assembly WNFR01 (sample SAMN13153357, study PRJNA577476) | soil metagenome | isolation source: 40 cm soil under Madrone tree | place: USA:California | collected 2016-06-14 | reverse complement strand
GTGCCAGAGAGTTGACGCAGAATGTAGAGTGGTGGACGAAGAGAAGGCGGGCAGCACCAGCATACACATATCCGCCGCGCCAATCACCCCAGAGTAGACCGGGGATGAGGGTTGGAACACCCATGCCCATAAGGAGGATGAGCCAAACATACCAACGGTGTTGCCACCTGACGACCTCATTTTTGCTAAGATCCGAGACATCGGCAACACCTGGCTTGCGCCGCGGCTTGACAACCATCCAGCCAATGTGAGACCAGAGCAAACCACGATGAGCATTGTATGGGTCGAGGTCGGTGTCCGTATACCGGTGGTGCGCACGGTGTCCACGAGACCACCACTTGATAGATCCTTCCATGGCACCTGCACCAGCAATTGCAAGAAAGTACTGGAGAGGCTTGGATGCATTGTATGAGCGATGGGCCCATAGACGGTGGTAACCTGCTGTGATGCCTACAAAGAATGATTAGCACCAGAAGTGAAAGAGACAGCTAGATACTAACCCCAACCGGTGATAAAATAGTAAATTACTGCGAAGATGCCAGTCTCCCAACGGAGTCTAGTGGTTAATGCACCATAGAGAGAGAGAGCGGGAGTTATGGTAAGGATGGCGAGTGATAAATAGTTGAGTTCCTGCCACCAGTTGCCCCAGGTAACAGGTGGCAAGGGCTTGGTATTTTTGAGGGTATAGTCGACGTAGTTGTCAGGAATGTTGAGGTCGGCTGGGACGTCGGCTTCTCGGAGGAGGTTTTTATCCAATTTTGCGGTCTCTGAGGTAGTCAGAGGAACGGTGGACATCAGGAAATGATGGAAATGGAACGGAAGCGAAGAAGAGAGGAAAGAGAAAAGATACTTTTTGGCTTGTGGCCAGTCCCGCTGCTTATGTAGTACGTCGACATAATTTCTTGGGGCACCACCTCTGACCGACACATTTGCACTTTGGCATCACAGGCAGACCCAGTCACTCCCAATCTTTCTGCACCACACAGAGTTGTAAGTCGGAAACTATTCAAAAACACGTATCGTACACAGAATTCGCCAAGTAATCATTTAATCATCCATGGGCCAACATTTCCCAGTCGCTTCCAGTCACCGGAGCGCCCCAACGGCCCTAGTCTTTCCCCTTATGTTCCTTGTTCGCTCGTTTGGGGTTAAATGCCACCACGTGATCGTGTTCCGTTGGGGTTATTTTTTTACTGCCTCACCTAGTAAAGGAATTGTTTTGGCTAAATAATGTATCACATGGCAAGTAACATTCTGCGTATGGCGACTTGCCTGAATGTGGCGTGCATTCTACGACAACCATACGCAAGTGGACCATACGCAAGTGGATTAACAACCATGCGCAAGTGTAGGTGACGTGTAGGATCCGTCATTGTAAATTTGCTAGCACGTGGCTTGTTAGGTAGTGCGGTAGACCATCCGAAGAGTCCGGCTCATATATGCCCATATACTGCTAAGTGCGGGGCGTAAGCGCGGGCAAAGACAGATATTGGTTTGATCATCTAATGCATAGCTCGTGGCGGCGAGGTCCAAGCCGATATCTCCTTATTAAAGCAATGCGAGAGACGCGCAACAATACAAACGACGACTGTCATTGATGACGATGTGATGGATCCTGCTTTGCCTGGATTGAATCCCTTGGGGGTCCAGATCATTCCAGGCCATAGGTAGAAAGTTCGTGATTGAGACCAAGGCCGCAGATTACCCGCTCCCGGATCATGCTCAAGTTGTGAGTGGGCCCCCAGGTACATACCATCCATCTATGACGAGCATTGTATTACAGTATAAAGACGGTGCACCAGCGCCAAGTTCGGGAACTCGGGGGACGACAAGCCGACAAGAGCGTGCGAAAAAGATATACAGGGATGAGAGAGTACAGTTGTTGATGATCGTTCGGTGATCCGCGGCCGGCTCTGGCCGGTGAACGGGGTGATGTTCAAGTGACAGTGAGCGCTGCGGGTCAAGTCGCGGTCGCTTGAAACGGGAAATTGGGCGGGCAAATAGGTTGGATATGAAAACCGATGGACGAGGACGCTGACCTGTGTGAGATGAGGATGTGCACCAAACTCTGGGGTCCCTGCCGTGGACGTCGATCACGCACGCTTAGATATGATCTCAGAAAAAGGCACCTTTCCATGGAACTGAGAACGTCCACACTCTGCTGCCTTGCGTCCCGTGCTAGTCGGTCGCTCAAATATATATATAATACTTATACCACTCATCATCACTCTTTGCTATTGCGCCTCTCCTCCCTCTACCTGAACAATGTCTCCATCGTCCTTCCCATCGTCTTCCACCCAGTGGTTCTCCCTTCCCGTCGAAATACAGTTGTCCATCACACAGCTTCTCGATAACGACACCCTTCGCTCCTTCTCCGAGGTTTCCCACTACAACCGTATCCTATGCCTCCCCGCCGTTTACAACGTACGTTCACATTCGTCTTGACATGTACTCTCACCTCCAACACATCTCTCTAGTCGGTCACCATAACGTCCTTCTCCCGCCTCCAATCTTTCCTGGATCACGTGCCGCCTCACCATGCGTCTCATATCCGCACTCTCGACATCAGCCCCACTCGCTCTTGTGCTCTCGTTGATGCTCCTCTTGTTACACAGGAGAGCTGCTCCGACGCTCTTCATCGATTACTCTCCCTCGCCCCTTGTCTCAGATCCCTTTCCCTCCAACTCTCATCCGAATTGTCTCCGCTGGCGATTTCGTCATTCTCCATTCTTGACCAGTTAACGGATCTCTCAATCCAGCCTTGCCGAGATGCGATCCATAATTCCCTGTAAGTGTCCTCGTGCGTCATTCTGTCTTCCTTTCATTCTTAAAGTGGTAAATTAGGAGCGAGCGAACCGTTATAGGCATTGCCCTCGCGGTGCCCAGCTTGAGATCACTCTCCATTTCCTGCGTCACTCGTGCTTTTCCATCCCACATTAACACAACATCGTGCAACCCTCGCCGCCCCGCTGACACACCAACGGTTCCTGCCGACCCCCGTCATTCCTCGGTCCCACCCACTTTGCCGAGCCTCTTCACCATCCCCAGCCTGCGCCACCTTGCGATCCATAACACCGCTCTCGGAGATCCTCTCTTTGCATCTGCCGATTTGCCCGTCCGTTGCCAGCTCGAGACGCTCGAGCTCGGCGCGTTTGAGAGTGCGTCACCAGCAGAGAATGCAAGATGGTCCGGCCACATTATGCGACGCGTGGGGCCTCAGCTGCGCAGCGTGGTTCTTAGCTCTGGTATCATCGGCGCCACAGAACCACTGTCCCTTCCCCATCTGGAGCGCGTGCGCCTCACTCCGTTATTCTCGCCCTCTCAATTGCCTTCCACGTTACGCATGCTGGCAACCGCCAGCAGGTCTTTACGTCATATCAATGTCGAGTGCCTCGCGGACGACCTCGAAGACGTGTGCGAGGAGCTCTCCGAATGTGTCGAACATGTCAATGGTGGCCCGTACAACCTCAAACTGCGTGTGCTTCCGGGTGACATCCTCCTTACTGAGCGTCCGGTAACTTCGGAATGTGTGCCTTCCCTGGATGAGAACGCGCACGAGGCCCTTTCTCGCTTGACGGACGCTTTCACTTCCGCTGGCACCCCTATCTCCATTATGGGCACCAACCTCGAGGTGCCGCAACAGGAGGACGAGGAGCAAGATTGGGACGATCTCACCGTGGTTGACGAGATTGGCCCTGGTGTGGAAATAAAAGGCACATATATTGCAGAGGACCCTTGGGCACATGTAGGGGCTTGGTGATCATCATGTGTCACCATCACTTTTGTGTTGAACGCAGATGTACTGGCCTTTGGAACAGTGCTTTCCCACATTGCATTTTATTACAGTATTTCTTATGTGTGTGTGTTGTAAAACCAAAAATAGCAGAAACAAAATAACAGAAACATTATACCCAAGTGTTCCTAAATCACGTTTACGACTCATCTCGACGCATGATTCTGTAGTCTCCTCCGTCTGTGTCGGACTTGGAGACGTTACCACGCGACACGGTCAATTCGTCAAAATGGTATCGGTTTTGCGGTCTTGCCAGAAGACGTGGTCAAGGGGGTGACAAGGTTTGCAGCGCCTACATCGGAGATCAGGGTGGTAACTCAGGACTCAAATGAGACGTACGTACTGTTAAGCGGGGTTCCCACGCTCGAACGTTGGTCCAGCGTCTCTGTCTCTAGCCTTCCCTCGGACCATGGTTCAGACTTGAGCCCTTCGGGGGCAACTGTGGTTATCGTCGACTGTTGTTTCACTTCTGAAGACGACGTGAAAACGAAAGGGGTGAGGCCGAATAACGCCTGAGTTGAGCCCTTGGCAGGGGGCGATCGAGGCGTGGAAAGATCAGGTATGGTCTGCGGGTCGGGGATAAAGCGGCGTGTACTGAGGAAGAGCAACAAATTCACGAAGCCTAGGCAACGTCAACTTGAGTGGCGATAACAAGAATGGGCGAAAACTGACCTCCGAGCGCGAAGATCACGTCGGCTGTGAACGTAAAACCGGCCGGGATATTTGCACCAGCGTAGCTCGAAAAGCGCGCAATTGAGATTGGAAGAAGGAGGATAGTATATGTCACCTGATGCACAAGCCCAATAAGCAAAATTTCGGTTTCCAGAGGGGAACGATACGCACTGGATACCTGAAACAGAGCGGCCGGATCAACAATGGTCATGCAGAGCATTGCGACATGGAGATTACCACACAATAATCGCGACCATTTTTATGGTGCACGAGTCGAGATAATCCCTCGCAAATGCAAGTTGCCAGCTTTCACTGCGCGAGACCCAGCGCAAATACCATTTGCCTTCGCGGTCCTTGATGAGGTTCCCACGAACGCGAAGGAGAACCGCCACGTAAAGCAAGAAGCTGGTGAAAGCGGACGCCCACTCCTAAAATCCATCGTGTGCATGGTGGGCGAATGTCCACCAAGAAGATCTGAACTTACTACTAAATATTCAAGGACTGTCTGTTCGACGTAATACTGGTGTGTGATCCAGCACCTTTTGACGGGGGATAAGGAAGAGATACAGCATGTAACAATGCGACATACCAATATCCTGAAGGTCCGAAGTAGGGGCCTCGGTCTTCCTTCTGAATCGCAAGAGGGCCAATGGAGACGACGAAAACGATGAGGAACCATCCGAGGGTGAGTGCAAACCACTTGATTCGCCTTTTCACACGGACCCGCAAGAACAGGAGGCGGAAGGCGTGTAACGCGAGGGAAAACGACCTGCAAAGTACGGGGTGAGCCGAGAGTCCCATTGCCATGGAAATCCTCTGCCCACCAGACGGCAGTGCCGAGATTACCAGCTTGCTTGATTCCACCTAGTGCGGCGGTGAGAACCAATATATGTAAACGAGATATCGTAGCGAGCACACCTTGGGCGCTGCACAGTTTGCCAGGCGACACACCATGATCTACCACCCACCGCCAATTGATGAGCGTACCGATGGATTGGAGCAGATTGGAGATGATGAGTGAGCCAAACAGGGCTGGGATGTAAGTGTATTCTCCCAAACGCGAACGTGAACCGATCATATTCGTCTGAGAGGGCATGTAAATCCGAAGCGACCACGGAGAAAGGTATCAACGCACATAAACGAGAATAAGTACAGAAAGGCATGAGATAAATGCTGCCCCGACGATTGCCTGGGATGTGAAGACGAAAAGGAGGTGAATGATGATACGGGTACGAATAGAACTTGGGGACTTACGGATATGAAAGCAGTGTCGAAATTCGTATAGGGCGTTTCAGATGGACTGTAGTAGCCTACGGACGCTGCAAGGGTAAGATTGTTCTCCGTTGTATCATAGCGTGATATTGGGAAACCGAGACTCATGGGTTCGAAGGAGAAAAAAAAAAGCAGTCGCAGTGGACAAGAAAGAAAGACAGGAACGAGACCTGCTCAGGGGATTGAAGAAGCTATGTGTGAATGAGTGAGATCCAGCGAGATAGCGCATAGGCATAGGAACAAGGGGACTATATATGTGGCGAATGGTGGCGTGAAATGATGTTGATTTGGAAATGTCGGATTCCACGGAGACGACAACACTACAGGCTTCTAATGTATATTGTCATATAGGAGGGGTCGTGTAGTCAATTACACGCGCGTAACATACATTTTATGCTCAATACTCAGCCCACTCGCAGTAGACCGTCAGCGGGCCAGAGAGTGCGGTCGGTTCCAGTGCGGTCGTGAGTGTCGCCTGTTGTCATGCCCACGAGAAGAATCACAACAAGATAAAACACAGCTTGGCTTGGCTTACTGCTTTCGTGACCCTTCTTAATGCCGGCCCCACTTTATGTTTTCATTGCGGGGTCTTTGTGGAACATTCTCTCTCGATTAGGTACAGTTCATCATTTAGGAAGCTCGCACAGCGTACAGTGTGATGCATGATGCATGATGCATGATGCAACTTGTTCCACATCTACATGACTTTCTTTGGGACTTGGGACCGACTTCCTGGCGTTCACCACGTGAGACATACACATCATATGTGATGTCATTGTCAAAATCTTCCAACTCAGTCAACTGAGTGAGTCTTGGTCCACATCTCATCTGAGGACACCGCAACATGTCGACCTCTTCAAGCAACCCACATGCCAGTAAAGCGGCGGCCAACACAAATGAGGGATCCAGTGGGCACCGCGATGTCGAGCAAGGTGACTTGGAGACAGAGAAGCAGCGCTTTTCGCCGAACCTACAAGACTCAGGCTCATCCAATGGGAACATCGAAGACGAGCCCGACGAGTATACACGCCTGCTCAAGTTCATCGATATAGAAGCGAAGAAGGAGAAACGCAGGGGTGATGACCGTGGAGGCGGTGAGGAACAAGAGACCCGGCGGCTCTGGTACATGCCTTGGAAGAAGGTCCCTGTGGGGGGCACAAGGGCTGGCAAGGTTCCGCTCAGCTGGCTCGACACACATATGTCCCAAGGCTTGTCGGAACCCGAAATAAACGAGAGACGGGCCCGCTTTGGGTACAACGAACTCGAGAGGTACGCCATCAGACTCGTCCCTCGAGTCAGAACACTTATTCTGCCATATTTAGTCCGAGAGTCAATCCCCTTCTCCAGTTTGTGGGGTACTTTCGAGGCCCAATTCTGTTTGGTACTTTGATTTGCGATAGTTCTCTTCCGGCGCTGCTCACGTCGTACCGGCAGTCATGGAGCTGGCTGTGCTCCTTGCGGCCGGCCTCAGAGACTGGATTGATTTCGGTGTTATCGTACGTTCACTTATTATCCCCCACCGTCTTGCCTGATCCGTGGGGGTAGATCGGAATTCTTATGCTTAATGCCTTCGTCGGCTGGTATCAAGAGAAACAGGCCGGGGATATCGTCGAACAACTGAAGGCAGGGATTGCTATGAAGGCTATTGTGCGCTCTTACTCCCTTCACATCTCGCCCTGTTCCCAAATTTCCGTGCTGCACAAAGGTTGTTCGTGGGGGGAATGAGCAGGAGATCGAGGCTCGCGAACTCGTCCCTGGTGATATTGTTGTTGTCGAAGAGGGACTGACCATCCCCGCCGATGGGAGGGTAGGCACAAAATGCTTCTTCATCAGCTACTTTTTGACCGAGTACAGTGACAAGGATCGCCAGAAAGCTCGGTCGATTGTCGAGAAGCGTAAGAAGAATCAGGGTGATGCAGGTCCATCAAGGATGCAGTGTCGTAGCTCACCTTGAATATATTAGGTAAGTCTGATACAAGTGGAAGCGAGGAGTCAAGCGGGGATACCACCAAAAGGGATGGCGAAACTTCAAGCGATAAGAAGAACGAGAAGGAGGGAGGTGCTGACGAGGAAAAGGGTGTCGATAGTGGCCCGAGCGTCCTTTCGGTTGATCAAAGCGCGATAACAGGCGAGAGCCTCGCTGTTGACAAGTGTAACTTTTCTCTTTTCTTGCCCGTGTTCACACCTTGGCTTACTTGTAGGATGCAGACATTGGGGACATGGTATACTACACGACGGGTACCAAGCGTGGCAAATGCTACATAATCGTCACCGACATTGCAAAGGAGTCATTCGTGGGACGTACCGCAGGCCTTGTCACCGCGAGTACAGGGCCAGGGCATTTTCAGCGCGTCATGTCGAATATCGGGACTACTCTTCTCGTGCTGTGCGTTCGTAAATTTATCAGTCTGTTGCAGCCAAAAATCCGAGACCAGATGCGTATTCAAGGGTAATTCTATGGCTATTGGCCGTTTGGATTGGTGGCTTCTTCCGCGGTGTCAATCTCGCGACCCCGAGGGGAAACAATTTGCTTGTTTATACGTTGATTTTCCTGGTACGTATCGCATTGTCGTCGACGAGCGATTACATATTGATCATCACATGTAGATCATTGGAGTTCCTGTCGGTTTACCCTGTGTCACTACTACTACGATGGCTGTGGGCGCAGCTTTTCTCGCCCGTAGAGAGGCAATCGTGCAGAAGTTGACCGCCATCGAAAGTTTGGCCGGCGTGGACGTTCTGTGCACAGACAAGACAGGCACGCTGACCGCCAACCAGCTTAGCGTACACGAGCGTACGTTCGCGATGTTGTCTGATAGTACGTGAGGTTGATCACTTTCCTGTAGCTTGGGTAGTTGAAGGTGTTGACTTGGACTGGATGTGCGTGTCCTCATATTCTCAAGGGCCCCATCGTTTAACATAAGCTTTTAAGGCTTACCGTCGCTGTCTTAGCTTCTTCGCATAACATCAAAGCCTTAGATCCGATCGACAAAGTGACCGTCGTCACCCTCAAGGTACGTGCCTTCCGCATCACATCTTTGGTACCCCTGATCATGACGTACGACTCGAAGAATTATCCCAGAGCGAGAGAAAACCTGAAGGTACACTGAGTGATGTCAGCATGTTTACTCGGTGCCAATGACTCTCGTATAGGGTGGTTGGGTCACGCACAAGTTTGCACCTTTCGACCCTGTCTCGAAGCGCATTACTGCCGAGGTCGAAAAAGACGGTAAACGCTACACCGCTGCAAAAGGTGCACCTAGCGCGTACGTCCACGCGCCCTTCTCTTGTTCCGTCGATCTCCAGACGTTTCCTCAGAATCCTTCGCCTGGCGAACCCACCTTCAGAAGTCCAAGAGTTGGTCAAACAGACGACACAGGAATTTGCCAGACGCGGTTTCCGCACGCTTGGTAAGCCTTCCCTGTGGTCCTCTACCATGTCCATCGAGAGACTTTACGGCCCGCCAGGTGTAGCTTGTAAGGAGAACGATGGTGACTGGAAATGTCTTGGCCTTCTTCCAATGTAACCTACTTTCGTCTCTTGATCTGCGCCCCCAACCGGCTGATAAGCATGGAGGTTCGACCCTCCTCGTCTAGACACGGCTCAGACAATCGCAGAGGCTGGCGACCTCGGGGTGCGCGTTAAGATGCTCACTGGCGATGCGGTTGCAATTGCTAAGGAGACTTGCCGACAACTCGCACTTGGGACCAATGTGTATGACTCTGAGCGGCTTATCGCGGGCAAGGACTTGTCTGGTTCGAATGTACGCGTACTAACTCCATAGGCGAAGCACCACTGATTTCGATTTCGAATAGATACACGATTTCGTGGAATGTGCAGATGGGTTTGCTGAAGTCACCCCGGAGCACGTAAGTTTTAAATTATCTATGCGCTTATTGGCGGATCGTTGATACGATGTACCGAATAGAAATACCAGGTGGTAGAAATACTGCAAAATCGCGGGCATCTGACCGCTATGACAGGCGACGGTACGTATCTTACGAGTAGACGAGGCATGGATAGACCCATCAGTCTCTAGGTGTCAATGACGCGCCATCTCTCAAGAGGGTGCGGCTCACCCTTGTCCATTTTCTCCCGTGTTCTCATTTATCAGACATGAAATAGGCCGACTGTGGTATAGCCGTCCAGGGTGCATCTGACGCTGCTCGTAGCGCCGCGGTAAGCATCTTAACGTGATAAGAGTGACATCCCCTCCCAACGGTGTAATTGGAGTTAGGATGTCGTATTCCTCGACGAGGGTCTTTCCACGATCATTACGGCAATCAAGGTCGCAAGGCAGATCTTCCACCGTATGAAAGGTACGAGCCTTGGTTTTCGCTCATTCCTATGGAACTAAGTACACGTGATTGCAGCCTACATTGTATACCGCATCGCACTCTGTTTGCACCTCGAGATCTACTTGACGTTGTCCATAATCATCCGGAATGAAACGATTCGGGCGGACCTCATCGTCTTCATTGCGCTTTTCGCAGACCTCGGCACTATCGCGATAGCGTACGATAATGCGCCATATGCTCGCAACCCCGTTGAGTGGCAGCTACCAAAAATCTGGTTTATCTCTACTGTTCTTGGGGCGCTTCTAGCCGCAGCTACATGGGTATTGCGAGGGACACTATTTTTGGACAACGGAGGTATTATTGAGAATTGGGGAAGCGTTCAGGAGATTCTTTTCCTTGAGGTTGCTCTTACGGAAGTAAGTTTTTCCGGAAAGCGTATCATACAGCAACTCTCGTGTTATGGGTGGATAGGCTGATATTTGATCGTAACAGAATTGGTTGATCTTCGTCACTCGTGGAACAGGAACTTGGCCGTCTTGGCAGCTCGTAGGGGCCATTCTCGCGATTGACGTCCTTGCCAGCATTTTCGCACTATTTGGGTGGATTTCTGGGTCAGCACCACACAACGGGTTGGTACAAGGGTCCTCTTGTGTAATTTCAAGACGCTGACGACCGCTGACAGGCATACCGACATTGTCACAGTTGTCAGAGTATGGGGATACTCATTTGGTGTAACGGTCGTCGTTGCACTGGTCTATTTCTTGCTCAATAAGATTTCGGTGCGCCATATATTCTCCAGCGACATTGCGACCTGTCTGACTAGGGGACGTCGCACAGTTGCTCGACCGACTTGGAAAAACGACGGTGCGACTGCATAGGTATTAATTATAATGAAGATTTTGACTGATGGATTTGTGTTCGCAGCGTGGAAAGAAGAACGAGAAGCGTGAAGACTTCCTGACAAATTTAAGGCGTCTCACCCTTGTGCACGAGATGATTGGAAATGAGGAGGTCTTCCGTTTCCAGGAAGGGTACACCTCGTCACGACTGACATGGTGACTTGCACTGACTTGCACTTTGTAGAAGTCCCGATAACCGTGCGGGAAAGGCGGCGGGTACCACATGAGCGGGAGTTCTTTGAGAGTTTACATTGTTATTTCTCGAATATTGTCGATATCTGTATCTGTACTTCAAGTGTGGTCGATCATTATATTCTGAATTATTTCCGGAACGAGTGGCCCGTCGCCGCTGACCGTCCGGTTAGGCTATCTATCGCTAAACTCGTTGTTTAGCTGTTTAGCTATCGCTGTTTCCCGCCTGCCAGTGTTGTCAGTGACTGCGAGCTCGAACTTTTGCTCAAAAAGTAAAATCGGTTCTGAATCCTTGTGTCGACTCTATGGATAATGAAAGACAGGCCAAAACATTGATTCCTATCGCCTGTCGCTTTGGTGCGCAATGATGTGTTCCTTGGTTCCAA
>WNFR01011738.1_pt1 | contig 11512 bp, 10 predicted proteins | sample 5400221 | NCBI WGS metagenome assembly WNFR01 (sample SAMN13153357, study PRJNA577476) | soil metagenome | isolation source: 40 cm soil under Madrone tree | place: USA:California | collected 2016-06-14 | reverse complement strand
TCGGAGCCTGCACCGGACTCACACGCGTCATGAAGACGATCGCCGTCAGGAGCAGGTAGGCACTGAACATGAGCGTGCCTCCGACGGAGAGCGCGCGACGATGGCCGAGCAAGCGGTCGGCAATCCAGCCGCCGACCACTGGCAGCGCGTACATCAAGCCGCTGAAGATTCCCAACAGTGTCAGCGCCGGCTTGTCCTGCCACCCGAACCCGCCCGCCGCGCGGCTGGCCGAGAGAAACAGGGCCAGCAAAGACACCATCGAATAGAAGCCGACGCGCTCGCAGAACTCGAACCCGATGACCAGTTGAGCGCCGCGTGGGAAATGCCAGGGGCGCGCACCCGCGGCTGACCGGGCTTCCTGCAGTCCCGCGGACACTAGCGAGGTGCGCCGTGCGCGCAAGGTGCGCGAAGAGAGGAGCCGATGATCATGCGAGTACGCCTTAGCGCCGGCATCGAGGTGCCCGAATGCTGGCACACCTGAGGGCTCGCTGTGAACCCGTGCAGGAATTGCCAGCCGCCTCAGTTGCGTTGAAACTCAACCGTCGATCGGCCGAGCCGGGGTCGTTGCATGATGACTCGTCGTCAGTTCGTAGCTCAGACGGCCGCGGCCGTGGCACTTGGCGGAGCAAGTGCATCCGGCCGGGCCCACGGCGCGCCGCCCAAAGAGAGTCTGCTCGCACTGACGGCGACCCAAGCGGCGCGGGCACTGAGGGGCGGCGAGATCAGCGCCGAGAGTTATGCGAGTGCGCTACTGAACCAGTGTAAACGGGGTGCGAGCCTCAACGCTTTCATTACGCTGCGGCCGGAGGCCGTGCTGGAGGCCGCACGCGCCTGCGATCGCAAGCGGAGCGCCGGTGGCAAGCTCGGCCCCCTGCACGGCGTGCCGATCCCCATCAAGGACAGCGTCAATACGAAGGACCTCCCGACTACTGCGGGAACACCGGCGCTGAGGAACTTCCAGCCGAGCGAGGATGCGCCCCTGGTACGAGCGTTGCGCGAAGCCGGCGCCATTGTGCTCGGCAAGACCAATCTGCATGAGCTCTCCTACGGCTACACGAGCAACAACCACGCCTTCGGCGCAATCCACAATCCTTACGACACGACGCGCATACCCGGAGGCAGCAGCGGTGGCACGGCCGCAGCGATCGCCTACCACATGGCACCGCTCGGAGTTGCCGAGGACACGGAAGGATCGATCCGGGTGCCCGCGGCCCTGTGCGGGCTTGCGGGCTTTCGCCCCACCACCGGCCGGTACCCGACGCGCGCCTGTGCGCCGATTTCGCCGCTCTTCGACCAGGTCGGGCCACACGCGCGGTCGGTCGCCGATCTGCTGCTATTCGACGCCGCGCTCAGCGGTGGTGAAGCGACAGCATCTACGAAGCTTCTGAAGGGTGTACGCCTCGGAGTCATTCGGTCCTTCTGGTTCTCCGGGCTCGACGCCGAGACCGAGCGGGTGACGAACGCAGCCCTCGCGAGACTCAAGGCCGCCGGAGTCGAGCTCGTCGAAGGCGAGCTCCCGGAGCTGCGGCGCTTGATCGGACTCACGACGGATCCAGTGCAGAATCATGACGTCAAGCCGTCATTGACGCGCTATCTGGCGGAGTTCCACAGCGGCGTGACCTTCGAGCAGCTCCTCGCCCAGTCAAGCCCCGACGTGCGGAAGATGATCGAGCCCGCTGTGACGCCCGGCAGCCACGACTTCGTACCCGATTCGCAGTACGACGAAATAGTGAAGGTTCACCTGCCGGCGCTGCGCACGATGTACCGCGACTACTTCGCTCGCAGCGGCGTTGCCGCGATCGTGTTCCCGGCAACGATGCTTCCCGCCCCGGAAATGGGCGAGGAAGACATGGAAGTGGAGGTGCGGGGACGGCGGATGCCGCTCGATGAGGCCATGGCCCGCAACATCGCCCCAGGCAGCACTGCAGGACTCCCCGGCCTCGTGTTGCCAGCCGGACTGACAACGAGTGGACTGCCGGTGGGGCTCGAATTCGATGGCCCCTCCGGCGCCGACCGCAAAATGCTCGAACTCGGGCTGGCCCTCGAAGCTGCACTGGGGAAATTGGCGCCGCCGCCGGGCGCACTCACCCCGACAGCAACGTAACGCGGCGCGCACGCGGTCAATGCCAAGGCGATGATCTACGCGGTTCGCTTGGCGGGGTGCTTGGACTAGCCTCTTGTGTCGTACCATCACTAGCTTATTCGGCGGCGCATGTCACCCGGGGTGGCGCACCTCGCACCCGCTGGCGCACCTAACCCGGCTGCGTATCTCAGCCGGCGGCGCGCAGCGCATAGTTGCGTATAATACGTATCTTCAGTACAGGATTATGAGCACAGACGACAAAGTCACCGTCAGCGCAGCGGAGTTTCACCGCAACGTCGGTCTATATCAGGACATCGCGTTGACGAAGCCCGTCACCATTACGAAGAACGGTCGCGAACGCACGGTGCTTCTGTCGGCGCAGGAGTATGCGCGCCTGAAGCGCCGCGACCGCCGAGTAATTGCCGCCGGTGAGCTGTCGGAACGCCAGGTCGACGCCATTCGCAACGCCCGAGTCCCGGACCGGTACGCTGATCTCGATAAAGAAATCAAAGACTGAACGCTGTGGCGTTTCCAGAACCGTACCCCGGTCTGGTCATTCGCTATTCCTATCTCTGGAGGCGGGAGCACCAAGAGGGGCGCGAAGAGGGAGCAAAGGACCGGCCGTGCGCCGTCATGGCCTCCGAGAGTAATGCGCGCGATGGGACGTACGAATGTTTTCATGACCGTGACCGTAAGTATGCCTGATGCGCGTCGGATCTATCCATCGCTCTTGAGTTGTCGCTGGTACTGCGCGATGGCGGCTTGCGCCGTCGCGATGACCGCGCGGCTCACGGCGGCCCCGGACTGTTCCGGCGGCCGCTTCAATTGGTGCACCAGTACATTCAGGTCGTGGTTCAGACTGTGCCAGAACGCCTTCTGGCCGCCGTCACTCATGCGGCTCGAAGCGAGCATCGTCTGAACTTCCGACAGGAGCTCTCGTACCCGCGAGGCTTCAGTGCAGGCTTTGAGCTTCTCGAACACCTGCAGACGGTATTCATCTACTGTCATGGCGGGCGCCCCGATAGCGTGGAAACAAACGTAAACACTCTCGGGCCGTGCTAGCGACCCAAGTTGGCTCGGATAACCCCGCCCGCGGGTCTTATTTCCCCCAGGGCCGCGGTGGTGGCTTCAATTTGCACTCGGCGAATCAACGATTGACGTCGACAACCACGCGGCCGCGGATCTGGCCTTTGAGAATCTCAGCGGCGAGTCGGGGAACGTCCGCAAGCGTCGCACTCACCGTCATGGCCTCAAGTTTCTCCATGGGCAGATCCTTGCACAGACGGGTCCAGGCCTCGATGCGTCGCGGCTTCGGGCACATCACGGAATCGATGCCCAGAAGATTCACGCCCCGCAGGAGGAACGGCAGTACGGTGTGCTCGAGCTTGCTGCCGCCCGCAAGGCCCACCGCAGACACAGAACAACCGTATTTTGTCTGCGCCAACACCCGAGCGAGTGTGTTGCCGCCGACCGAGTCGATGCACCCCGCCCAGCGCTCACTCTCGAGCGGCCGCTTAGCAGGTTCAGCAAAGGGCGAACGATCGATCACGGAGCTAGCCCCGAGACCCTTCAGATACTCATGCGCCTCGACGCGCCCGGTCGATGCGACGACGCGGTAGCCCCGGTTAGCGAGAATCGCAGTCGCAACGGAGCCGACACCACCCGCGGCACCCGTGACCAGGACCTCCCCGGCAGCCGGGGCCAATCCGTGGGCTTCAAGTGCGATCACCGCGAGCATCGCCGTGAAACCTGCCGTGCCGACCGCCATCGCCTGGCGCGTGCTCAGACCAGCAGGAAGCGGCACTAACTGGTCGCCGTTCACCGATGCTTTTTGCGCGCAGCCGCCCCACTGAGTCTCGCCCACGCGCCAGCCTGTCAAGATCACCTTGTCGCCGACCCGATAATCGGAGCGCTCGCTACTCTGCACGGTGCCGGCGAAATCGATGCCGGGCACGTGCGGCCAGCGCTTAACCAATCCGCCGCCCCCATTGACGACGAGCCCGTCCTTGTAATTGACGGTGGTGTAGTCCACCGCGACCGTGACGTCGCCGTTCGGCAGCGTGGAATCGTCAAGTTCGCGTATTGATGCGGTGACCGTTCCGCCCGTCTCTTCTAAGAGGAGTGCCCTGAACATCGAGCTGCCTCGCGATCTTGTAGGGGTCGCCATGACTTTAGAGAGTGGCGCCGGCATCGACGGTGGCGAGTCGCACGTTCCTGGTCTCCGGCGCCCAGGCATAACAGATGACTGCTCCGATCAGTAGAACAGCAACACAAGCGGCGATTGCCACGCGCGGGCCGAAGTCGGCAACCACGACAGGAAGGAGAAACGTGCCGATGGCGGAGCCGACTCGGCTCCCAGCGAGCGCCAGCGCGATCCCGGAAGCTCTAAGGTCGGTAGGGAATAATTCGGGAAGGTAGACATAATCGAGAATTACAGCGCACGACAGTACGGTTGCGTAAATGCTGAATAGGATAGTGATGCCGACTGGCGAGAGGCTTACGCCGAAAGCCAGCGGGAGGACGGCTAAGGCGGTCAGGACAAAGCTTCCGACCAGAAATCCCCGCCGAGAGATACGATCCACCACGATCAAGCCGAGTGCGGCACCTATGAGCAGCGATAGGTTGTAGAAAAGGCCCCCGACGTATCCGGCATGGAGGTTAAGAGCGCTTATAACCACTGCCACGAAAGTGCCAACGGCAAAGTACGGAATGGTCTGGCATGTGTAAACCGTCAAGCCGATTAACGTCCGGCGCCGCCAGGTCGGAGAGAAGAGTTGGCGCCAGCGCGCTTGGCCGCGCGAAGACGAGGGCGCTGGCCCGGGCGGCATGACGCCGGTACCAAAGATTCCCAGGACAACCCGCGCGGCCCGATCGGCGCGCCCGTGCTCAGCCAGCCAGAGTGGGGATTCGGGGATCGTGACCCTGAGCAGGAACGCCGGCAGACACGGTATGGCGCTCGCCAGCAGCATCCACCGCCACGCGTTCGCGTCTACTGTACGAAGCGCGAACGCCACAAAGTATCCGAACGCAAACCCGGCTGCCCATGCGATTGACAGCACGCCCAGTATTCGACCGCGGTAGACCCGCGGTGTGAATTCGCTCACAACCGTCTTGCCGACGACAAAGTCTGTACCGACCACAAATCCAATAGCTAGTCGCAGAGCGAGCAACTGCACACTCGACACGACGAAGAACTGCAGCGCGGAGCACATGGCGAGGAACGCCATGTTGTACCCGAAGATCGCCCGTCTTCCGAACCGGTCGGCGACTGGGCCGGCAGCCAGCGCACCGAAAAACAGCCCTGCTAATGAGGCGGCGCCCAGCAGTCCAATCCACAACGGCGTCAAATGGAGCTGCGGCGTCGCGAGACCGAGGGCGATACCGACAACCCCGAAGGCGACACCGCAACTGAACACGCCCCCGCCACTCGCGGCCGCGAGCCGGAGGTGAAACGGACGGAGGGGTGCATCTTCAAAGTCCATTGATCATGTTGTCCCGGCGCGCGAGAGCCATCGCGCGTCGACGCGCCATTCATGAAACTTGGGCTATCGCCCCACTGTCGAGATCGCCCGATAGCTCAACGGGTGCCTCGCGGCGTCAAATCCTGTTACTGAAGATTCTTTCCCAGTAGCACTATCTCGAACGAAATATCGTCTCCGATCGCTGGAAGACCGAGCGTCCGGCCAAAGTCACTGCGTTTAATCGAACCGGTAGCCGTGAAACCAGCGGTATTGTCACCCGTGAGTGGATGGCGTCCGATCCTGTTAAACCGCACGTTCAGTGTGACCCGCCTCGTGACTCCGAGCATCGTAAAGTCGCCGACGATCGTGCCTTCATTCGGAGCAGTTCGCTGAATGGAACGGGCCACAAACGTCATGTCCGGAAACTTCTCGACATTCAAGAACCGTTCACGGACAACGGCGTTCATTAAGAGATCGCCGAAATCAACGGTATTGGCATGGATCGTAGCGACCGCGAAAACCTTAGTGGTGTTGTTTGGATCAAACCAAAAAGCGCCTTCTATACGGTGGAACTCGCCGATGGCCGGGCCAAAGCCATAGTTATCCACTTGGAAGACAAGCCGACTCCGGAGCGAGTCCACCATGAAGCGATTCGGATCGGGTTTCCCGTGACAACTACGGCAATCGCCGAGGTGGCCGTTTGCCATGTTAATTTTCTGGTCCCGCCCACTGTCTTTCGGCTCCTCAGCGGCCGCCACAGCACCAGCAAGCCAGCACGCTAGCAATGTGCCGAGGAAGCGCCAGGACGCCGGCGACAACGAATGAGATGGGCTATTGACCACGCGCGCGGCGTTCCTGTGATTGGCTACCAGAGAAACTTGATAGACGTTAGGGCGATCGTGCCTTTCTTATCTCCCCTGAGTCCGCGCAGGTAGACGAAGAGATCGTGGCGTCCGGGAGTCGCCGGTATCGAAATGGGTACTTCCGCCAACGATGGTTGGTTACTTCTGGGCATGAATACGGTTTGGCCGAGCGGCTCGCTGAGGATGTCATCGATGCGCAGTTCGATTCGGCCGCCAGCCCAAGCCGATGCAAGGTCGCTGACCACGAAGACCAACTGTCGCACGTCCGTCAGGTCAATCCCTTTGAACTGAATGAAACCACGCGGCCGCACGCCTGCAAGGGCCAATCCGAGCTCCGGTGAGGATACCTCCTCGACGCCGTCAGCTCCCGCTCGGTCGGTCACGCTGAGTACCGCGGCCCGCCATGCCACGACGGCATAGCCCGTCTTTCTTTCCTTGCCTTTTAGTCTTTGATCGGTGTACGAAGCCCACAAGACGTAACGCTCCTGCGTTTTAGCGGCTTCACTTCCATCCGATGTTGGCGTCACGGTCCCGCGAATCGGCAGCCAGTCCTTGCGCGCTTCGGGGTTCTCAAGAGCCAGAATGTAAAGGGCCATTGCGCGACCTTCTTCTGGCGTGAACTCGGGGTGAGGCGGCATCAACGCCGTGCCATCCGTTATCCAGGACCCCGAGCCGCCGCTGATGATCCTGGTGGCCAGGTAGTCGGCCGCAGCGTCAAGGCCTTTGAATCGCGCCGCGATTGCCTTGAACGTCGGTATGCGACGCGTACCAGCTTCGACAGTGTGACATATAGGGCAGTTGCTTCTCGCGATCAGCTCCTTGCCCGGTCCAAGTCGCGCAAGGAGATCGCCATCAACAAATGGGGGGACGAAGTTTTCTGGGAGCTTGGCGACATGATCGAATGCCAATGCGACGCGATGGGGATCGACAGTACCGGCAAGCGTATCGCGGCCTTCGGTGTCGCTGACCACTATCTGGTAGTCAATAGGCCGATCTGGCCAGAAGAACATCTTGTTTCCGCCACTATGAATCGTAACGAGGGGCACGGCATTCGAATGCTGCCCCTCCGCGGATGCTGCTGAGACAACTGAGGCAGCGACGATGACGGCCAGGGCGGATCGCACGGCCAGCGCACTGCCTGGATGTTCACAACTCGGGACCGAGTCCGACCCCTGTCGTCGGCGCCTCGAAGTCATCGGTCCGGGCGACAACCCCTCGCACGCCACTGCGCGAGGAACTCGCGCCGCGTCGTTGGGCCGTACGTCATGAAAGTCGGGTTAGGTTCCTCGAGGTACGCCTGGCGCATCTCCCCTATGTTGTCATCTTGGGCTTTTTTCATGATCTCGGTCGGATTCAGGCCATATATTCTCGCGGAATTCAGCCCGAGCACCTTGGCTCGCATTTCAGACGTGATCTCCGGATAGCCATACTTATCCTGGAACTCCTTGGATATCTGGAAAGTCCGAAAAGCCTGGATCTGATCCTGCGGACTTCCGTACCAGAGGCAATCGGTTCCCCAGCAGACCTGATTCTCGCCCACGTACTTGAAGAGCTTCCCAAGAAGATGGGCAGCCTGATCCGGACCCGCCTTCCAGCGCTCTCGCCACGTGGAGCCGAGATCTCCGTAGACGTTTGACTTGTTACGAGCGTGGCCATTCTTTAGGAACGACGTAATGAATCCGTTCACGCCGTCTACGTCGGCAGGGTTGTAGGGGCCCTCGGGCTTTGATAAATCACACCCAGAATGATAGGCAACAAAGGACACGTCCGGGTACATCCGACCTACTGGCCCCATGTCTCTTGGCAACGAGTACTTGTAGTCGTAGCCCTGTAACGGCAGGCCACGGTGGGCGCAGATGATTTTGATGTTCAGTTCTCGCGCTCGTTCGATTACTGGAATACCCACTTTCGGATCATCCAGGTAGAAGCCGGTACCCCCGGGTCCCCACTGCGGATACAGCTTCCACGCGTTTACCCCAAACTCCTTGGCCTGCATCTCCATAGAGGCGATGCCGTTTCCTTGCGGATCCAGCGGCGATACGGTGCCGTGCAGGAGCATCCGCTTGTTCTTCGGCCCGATCATCCGCGCTAATTCGCAGGCCTCCGCCGCGTACGATGGCGGACTTGGATTCGCCTCCCCATGGCCATAAAGAGCAGACACCGTGGCTACGGTGGTATCACTGTCGAGGAGCACGTCCTTGATAAGCTGCCGCGCGGAATAGCACTCGAGCGATCCGGGTTCGCATTTGACATGCTGCGGGGCTAAGTTGTCGAAGAAGTCTTCCAATTCGGCAACGGCCGCATCCCGATGCGAACGGAATTTGCTCTTCGGGTCGACGCAGTGGTTTTGAACGTCGAAGATGAATTCATTGCCTCCGAGAGCCGCCTTAGCCACTTGCTTATCGAGAGCCGCTTCCTTCGGGATTTCGAACTGCCCACCGCGGGCGCCCGCTGCAGCATGCACTGAATTGAATGCAAGCAACGTCGCTGCAGACCCTGCGGAGGAGATCAAAAACTCGCGTCTCCGCACATTCAATGTGCGCGCGAATTTCGTCACCGACGCAAAAGCCACCTCGTTGGCGTGAGCCTCAAGCTTCGTCAGTGGTTTTGGGCAATACTCACCGTTCGACGCCGAATCGATTTTGATCGGCAGACGCGTTCCTTCTGGATCCGAATCGTATTTGCTCATGCGGGCTGTGCTCCGTTCGATCGTCGCACCTAAACTTGGTGTCAGGAAAATCGGGGGAAGCCCAGTTTGCGTGACGCCCTGTGAGGGACCCTGATCTCGCGCACCGGGATAGTCGACACGTTACGGCTAACCGGCACCGCCGTGAGCGCTGTCCCGAATAGCCGCTCCGCGCGGTTCTACGAGTTTCCCGAGCAGAAACCGCGTCTCCGCTCAAGCAACTCTAGTAGACCGGTTTGTGTCCGTCAAGTTATGCGGATTCCATCTACGGTAGCGGCGAATTCACGGGTTCGAGAGGCTTTCAGCGCCGTCCACGCCAGAGCGGCCGCGGCAAGGTCTTCCAGAGCCCAGCCGACGGATTTGAACACTGTAATGTCTGAGTCCGACGTGCGACCGAGCACGCGTCGCTGGCAGAGCCCTGACAAGTCACCGCAGATGTCCGAGGGCTGCAGGATGCCCCGCGCGATCGGAATCGCTATGTCTCCTGCTTCCACGGCAGCTCCCTGAAGAGTATCAACGTATACGCGCGCGGAGCGGATCACATCGTCGTCCGCTTCGCGCATTTTCGGTCTAAAGCCTCCTACGAGATCCACATGCGTGCCAGCTCGCACAAAGCGCCCGGGAAGGATTGCCTGTGTTGAGGTTGTAACCGTTGAGATAATATCGGCGCCGCGGACCGCTGCAGGAAAATCCTCGACAACGTCAGAATCTATGTCGAGTTCAGTCTGGACCCTGGATGCAACGCCCAAAGCCTTCTCCTGGTTGCGGCCCCATATCGCCACGTGCCCAAGCGAACGAACGCTGGCGTGCGCGGCTACCATGTTGAAGCTAAGCTTCCCCGTACCCAGAACCAGTAGCCGGCGACTCGAGTCGCGCGATAAGAACCGCGAAGCCAGCGCCGAGGTAGCGGCTGTCCGCCTCGCGGTCAGTTCCTGCGCATCTATCAGCGCGTGCACAACACCATCGACGGCGGACGCCAGCATGTAGATCCCACTGATTGATGGTTTCCCCAGCTGCGAATTGCCCGGGAAGACCTGCACGATCTTGACTCCCAACAGTCCACCGACCGTCCACGCGGGCATAAGCAGTAACGACGCAGTCTCCGTACCAGGAACATGCACGTCGTAGTGGAATCGAGCCGGTGTTTCGCAGGGGTTTTGAAATGCAGTCGCAACAGCCTCGATTAGGGCCGGCCACGGCGTCAATTCGCGCAATAGCTTAGCGCTAATCTGTACTGGCATATCGGTCTCCGGCGGCTGAAACGAACAGGAGAAGTCTACCTTCGCGTAGTTTCCCTTAAAGACACAATTTCCCTGCGCGCGACTCGTATTACTACGTACGGCGTGTCCGCGTCTTTCTCTTGTGTTCCCCGCCGGCGGAAGTGGGCGCCGTGGCGCGCGGTACATCGGACGTCGCAACCCAAAGGATCTTCGCGTCCGTCTCTCCCGCCGACAACAGCGCGTGCCCCATCGTACTGTCGAAATAGATGCCGTCTCCGGGTTTGAGCAGCACCGGGCTATAAAACGCGGAGCGCACCTCCGCGGTACCTTCGAGCACGAAGACAAACTCCTCGCCCGGGTGCTCTATCAACGAATCGGCCCGGGAAGTGGAGTGCGCCCGTAGCGTTGCAACGATCGGGAACATCTTTCGAGGATGCAGGTCGGTGCACATCAGTTCGTAGCGGTACTGTGGCGTTTCGTAGACCTCCCCGGCGCCGCGGCGCGTGATGCTGCGGCGTCCACTGGCACGTATGGCGTTCGCGCTCGCGCCTTCAGCAAACAACTCCGGAAGATCCGTCGACAAGCCGCGCGCCAACTTGAGTAGGTTGTCATAACTGACTGAAAGCGACCCGTTCTCGATCTTCGAAAGCGTGGACTTTGACAGGCCGGTGGCATCGCCAATGTCCTTCAAGGTTTTTCCCAGGCGTCGCCGAATCTCCCGGACACGATGGCCGAGCACAGCGCGTGCGTTATGGTGCCGCGGAGTTGTCACACAAATCTCCCGTAGAAAACTTCGAACTGTTGGAAACCGATTCATCGCATTGTACGGCCCCCGACCACTCCGAGGCCACCGGGCGGCCGCGGCGCAAGTCCACAGCGGGACCGTATTGCGTGGGGTGTTGACGGACCGCAGTGTACAGACTAAAGTTGCCTAATACGAGACTAAGTTTCTGCGGGGGAAACACACGAGCGGGCACGTTAGCGCGTAGTCGGGACTACGGAGTGGGACGTGCCGCCGACTCCAAATAGACGAACATCGCGGCTTGGCCCATTACAGGGGCCACGGCGGAGCGTTATGCGGGCGCGTGGGTCGATGTTGGTGGTCGTAACTGTGGGACCGAGGGGTACGTCGGGAAACGTATCACCGGACCGGCCAGCAGTACGGGCCACAGTTCGAGGCGCCGCCAGGCGCCTCGAAC
>WNFR01011082.1_pt1 | contig 11512 bp, 8 predicted proteins | sample 5400221 | NCBI WGS metagenome assembly WNFR01 (sample SAMN13153357, study PRJNA577476) | soil metagenome | isolation source: 40 cm soil under Madrone tree | place: USA:California | collected 2016-06-14 | reverse complement strand
TCTCCGAATGGGCTCTGGCGCACCGCTCATTCGTTTGGTTTCTCATCATCATCATCGTTGCAGCGGGCGGACTGTCCTATTTGCGACTGGGCCGCAATGAAGACCCGAATTTTACGATCAAGACCATGGTGGTTCAGGTCGTGTGGCCCGGTGCCAACATAACGGATACGCTTGAGCAGATCACAGATCGGGTCGAGAAGAAGCTCCAGGAAACTCCGGGCCTCGACTACATCCGCAGCTATACGGTTGCCGGCACATCGACGGTTTTCGTCACCCTCAAAGGCTCCGTGCAGAGCCGAGACGTACCTGACGTGTGGTATCAGGTCCGCAAGAAAATCGGCGACATCCGACAAACCCTTCCACAAGGCATTGTCGGGCCGTTCTTTAACGACGAGTTCGGCGACACCTATGGCATCATCTATGCGTTCACTGCGGATGGCTTCACGCAACGGGAGCTGCGCGATTATGTGGAGAGTGCCCGCACCCGGCTTCTTGCAATAAATGACGTTTCGAAGATCGATATCTTTGGGGCACAGGACGAAAAAATCTACGTTGAGTTCTCGTCACACAAGCTCGCCGGCCTTCGCCTCGATCGCCAGGCATTGATACAGGCGATTCAGGCACAGAACGCCGTAACCCCTGCGGGCGTCGTCCAAACATCCGACGAAAAGATCCGCGTCGATGTGACCGGGGGATTTGGTTCAGAAGCCGATCTGAGAAACGTCAATCTGGTTGCTAGTGGACAACTCTTTCGATTGTCCGATATCTCGACAATCAAGCGTACCTATTCCGACCCGCCGCAACCGATGTTCCGCATCAATGGACAAGCCGCGATCGGGATTGGCATCTCAATGCGCGCCGGTGGAGATGTTCTGGCGCTCGGCCAAAACGTCGAACAGGCAATGTCCGAGATCAGGGCGGATCTCCCCATTGGCATCGAACCTCACCTCGCTGCGGATCAGCCGAAAGTCGTCAAGGCCGCGGTGGATGATTTCATGGAAGCCCTGTGGGAGGCCATCGGCATCGTTCTCGCCGTGAGCTTCATCAGCCTCGGCATTCGCGCAGGCGCGGTCGTTGCGTGCTCCATCCCGTTGGTGCTCGCCGCAGTGTTTGTCGGCATGGGGCTCGCGGGGATCGATTTGCAGCGCGTCTCGCTTGGCGCCCTTATTATTGCATTGGGCCTCCTCGTCGATGACGCAATGATCACAGTCGAAACGATGGTGACACAGCTTGAGGCTGGCGCCGAAAAGGCCAAGGCAGCCACGTTCGCCTATACCTCGACGGCGTTCCCCATGTTGACTGGTACATTGGTGACCGTCGCCGGCTTCGTGCCCATCGGCTTTGCAAAAAGTGCTGCCGGCGAATACACGTTCTCGCTCTTTGCGGTCGTTGCGTTAGCGCTGGTGATCTCCTGGATCGTGGCGGTTCTGTTCGCACCTCTGATCGGCGTAACCATCCTTCCCGACAAAATGAAGCACACGGCGGACGCCGAGCCTGGCCGCATCATGCGGGGCTTCCGGCGCACATTGACAGGGGCCATGCGCGCCAAATGGCTGACGATCGGTCTGACGCTGGTGGCATTGGCGGCTTCCGTATTTGGAATGCGCTTCGTTCCCCAGCAGTTTTTTCCGGCATCCGACAGGCCGGAACTGCTGGTGGACCTGAAGCTGTCGGAGGCCTCTTCACTCTATGCGACGGAGAAGGTCGTCACAGCCTTCGAAGAGCTCCTGAAAGGCGACCCCGACATTGACCATTGGACGACATATGTCGGTCAAGGAGCCGTCCGATTTTACCTGCCGCTCGATGTGCAGCTCGCCAATGATTTCTTTGCCCAGTCGGTTATCGTCGCCAAGACCCTTGAAGCGCGCGAGCGGGTCCGCAGCCGCCTTGAAGCTGTCGTAATCGAGAAATTTCCCGGCGTCGTGACTCGTCTGTCGGCGCTTGAATTGGGGCCGCCGGTCGGCTGGCCGCTGCAGTACCGCGTGAGTGGTCCCGAGCCAGCGCAGGTTCGCGAAATCGCCTACAAGCTCTCCGCCGTCGTGGCCACTGACCCACGCACGGAAAAGATCAGCTTTGACTGGATCGAGCCGCAACGGACCTTGCGTATGCGTGTCGATCAGGATCAGGCCAGGCTGCTGGGCGTGAGTTCGCAAGTGCTGGCACAGGCATTATCCGCCGTCGTGTCCGGCATCAACGTCACGCAATTGCGCGACGGGATATATTTGGTCGACGTGGTCACGCGAGCCGATGAGCAGGAGAGAATTTCTCCGGATGCTTTGCGGACCTTGCAAGTCCCTATTCCAAATGGAGGCACCGTTCCGCTGCTTCAGCTGGCGACAGTCGAATATGCCCAGGATTGGCCACTGATCTGGCGACGGGATCGAAATCCGACGCTGACGGTCCAAAGCGATCTGATTGCAAACGTGCTCCCTGCAACGGTCGTCGATGCCCTGCGCACGAAGGTCCAGGCGTTGAATGCCGCATTGCCGGTTGGCTATGCGATCGTGCCAGGCGGGACGGTTGAGGAAAGCGCCAAGTCGACATCTTCCGTCGCGGCCGCCGTTCCGGCGGCACTACTCATCATGCTCGTTGTGCTGATGATTCAACTTCAAAGCTTCAATCGGCTGTTATTGGTGATGAGCGTCGCGCCCTTCGGAGTGATTGGGGTAGTGGCTGCATTGCTGATTGCCGGAAAGCCGCTCGGCTTTGTTGCCATCCTGGGTGTTCTAGCGCTTGTGGGCATGATTGTTCGCAATTCGGTCATCCTGGTAGACCAGATCGATACGGAGATCGCCCGCGGACGGGCCCCGTGGGATGCCGTAGTCGAAGCGACCCTACACCGCTTTCGCCCAATCCTTCTCACAGCGGCGGCAGCCATTCTCGGCATGATCCCGATCGCTCCGACTGTATTTTGGGGGCCGATGGCCTATTCCATCATGGGCGGCCTGGCGGTTGCCACGATGCTGACGCTCGTATTCCTACCGGCACTTTATGTGGCTTGGTTCCGTATTAAGGAGCCTTCGCCGCCAGAGGTGGAACGCGTCGATCGCGCTCAGCCACAGGCGGTATGTCGCAACTAGAATGTCAATGCGGGTGCGAGCTTATCATCATCAACTTTTTGCCCCGTAACCGCATTAAACATAACGCGAACGTTTTTAACGCGATCCACATAAGCGTCGTATTTTGCATGACCAGCTCGCCGGATCGCTGCGTCCAAAGTTGCTGGAGGATCGAGTGGATTGCTGCCAGCCGGCGGCGTTGGGTCTGGTGTTCTGGAAGCCGTCCCGACAAAATCTCTTTCGAGGTCCCTCAACTGTGAGGTTGCGGTATTGAGCTCGGAGAATTTTGGTGGCGCAACCAACTTGCCCCCGATATAAACCACCTGACTAAGCCCTAAAATACCCAATAACGCTTCTGGGATACTGAACGACGCAAGGTCCCTGAGCCCAACAATGATGAGCGCGCCCCCGACGACAACGCTAAAGATCAGATTCTGAAAGTGATATACGTCGAACTCTCCGTCGGTTGTCACTATGTCGGCCCATTTTGCTTGGTTCACAGCTGCCAATCCCCCTTCCGGCAGCCACTCCTTTCGAATAAACCAAGCCCAGTTTTCAAAATCGAGCCGATTCCGATTCACATCGGTTGCTTTCGCGGTCGCCGAACCAACGCCCGCAATTCCAAGAAGTATAAGAATTGTTGAGGAAAGGTCTGATAGTATCCCAGTGCGGCACACAATGTAACCAACAAGGCCGACCACTATCATAGAGAAGAATAAAATCTGCAATTTCGCTAGATTTCCTTTTCCATTTGGGCCAGCCGTAAGCACGACTGGGTCCAGATAGTGGCGATACTTCAAGTTCTGTTTGTCGACCCGCTTTGCAGCAAGGGCGATCAAAAAGTACACTAAAATGAGAAAAGCCCAAACGATTGCGCTGCTGTACGGCGCGTAGCTGACCGGTATTGTGGCGCTCGACACAAATGTCGGGCCAGCGTTCCCAGCCATGCAGCCATAGAGATAAACCGTCGCATCGGACCACGCGCTGCCGAGCTCAGAGGGTATCTGCATCATCACGAGGGTACTCGCCGCAGTCACGACTCCACTTTTTACGAGCGAATGATCGGTTGGAATTCGCCTCGCGCTCACTTGGCTCCCGTACAGCAACACCACCGATCGACCTTCAATGATTGCGCGATAGGTTGTCTGGGAGTCGAAGTCGGTCTGGATCACGACTTCGGTGAAGGTGCCAGCTGGAAGTATCTTTGTTGTTGGGACGAGTTCGGGAATCTGGTTCGTTCGGGCAAGGCGAATTGCGGCAAGTGTATCTTTCGGTGGCGCTGGCAAAACCGCACAGGGATCGGTGTCGGCTGCGAAAGCCACTGAAGGCGAGCCGGTCAACGCTGCGACCAATAAGACGAAGCCCGAGGCTTTCATGTTCCATTCCCCAGTGATCTGAGACAATTATCGTTACTCCTGGACGAACCGCGACAACGGCTCGTACGCCGGAGCGGTACGGTGCGTGGTTCGCCCCAGTTGTTCGGCAACCTCTTTGGTAATTCGTCAATTAGTAGTACACCACCCGCCCGCCCGAAGAGTGTGATATGGCGCACACAACCAGTTGCGTCGCTGATCCGAGCGCGGGCCGATCCGACACCTACTGGGAGCCGCGGCTCGTGGCCCCTCTGCCTCCCTGGCCGGTAACCGACCGGCACATGGCTATCGGGCTAAGCTGGCATCACAGCTGCGGATGCTTCGGCCGTTGCAATGCGCGGGTTCGTGCCGCGCCATGAGGTCGGTTGCCCAGGAGATCGGCCACGCGGACTGTTTGACGGGTCGGCATGCCCGGGCAGATCACGTTCATCGGGAAGCCGTCGGCCACGAGTCGAAAATCGCGTCCGCCAAAAGGGCCGTCCGCAGCGGTTTCCTGAGTATTTTTCGTCGATAAAAAAGGAACGGGCGAAACGCCCGTCAAAGGTCGGCACACGCCCGGCAACCGGCCACCCATGCGTTGTTTGGAGTAGGGGGCTAGGGGGGGGTACGTGGTAAAGTATTGCTGCGCGCGGGGTCCTCCCGGTCATGCGGAGGGCGATGTCAAGGCCAAGCAAGCTCTCGCTGCTCTCAACGGAGAGGCCGCGAAGCTCCAGCATGAGTGGGAAGGCTTGACTGACGTTTCGCGCGTTGTAGTGGGGCCATGCCGATCGGTCGCTTGCTCATCGTCTTTGGATTGGTTCTCGTCGCGTCAGGCGTGCTGTGGCCGCTGATCGCGAAGATCGGCCTTGGCCGGCTGCCGGGCGATATCGTTATCGGGCGCGACAACTTCCGTCTCTACGTGCCGCTGGCGACATCGCTGCTCATCAGCGTGGTCTTGAGCTTGGTGTTGTGGTTGCTCAACCGCTAAAGAACTTCATGAGACGACCGCTTCTTGTAATCGACGGCGACTCCTTTGCGCATCGGGCCTATCACGCCCTGCCCAAGACCATTCGACGCCGGGGCAACAAGGGCGCCGGCGCCATCCTTGGCTTTGCCAATTTTCTGCTCCGCCTCTACGACACAGAAAAGCCTCGCGCCTTGTTGGTGGGTTGGGATTCGCTCGATGAGCCGACCTATCGGCACGAAGCGCTCGAAAGCTATCAGGCAGGACGCGTCTTCGATGATGATCTCGTCGAACAGCTCGAGGTCTTGCCTGAATTCGTGGCTGCGTGCGGTTTCGCCTGGGCAAAGGCGGCCGGCTATGAAGCCGATGATTTTCTGGCCGCGGCCGTAGGGCGGGAAGAACGGCGCGGTGGCACCGCGGTTGTGGCGACCGGGGATCGCGATGCCTACCAGTTGGCATCGGAGCGGACCACCATTCTCCAACCGATACGCGCGGGGGAAATGGCGCGCATCGGCCCAGCTCAAGTGCGGGAGCGGTATGGCGTCGAGCCCAAGCAGGTGCCTGACTTCATCGCTCTTCGCGGCGATGCCTCCGACAAGATTCCTGGCGCCGCCGGTATTGGCGCAGTTGGCGCGGCACAGTTACTGCGCAAATACGGGTCATTGGAGAACGCGATCGCTGCCGGGCGCTTTGCGGCTCAGGCGGATAAGCTGCGTGTTTATCGCGCTATTGCGACGATGGACAAATCCGCGCCTGTTCCTCCGTTGCGCAACCGAAAGCCCACTTGGCTTGAGGCGTCGAAGATGGCGCGAAGTTGGCAGCTCAATAAGCTCGCCGATCGCCTGGACGCATTGGCGACAGGCTAAAGCTCCGGTCTCCAGCAGTCCCTAAAGGCCGCGCCATCGCAACGTCACGTCCCCGATGCGGCCGAGCGCGAGCGCAATCGTATTGCCGCCAATCACGCCCCACGTCCGCTCGGCAGCCCGCGCAACGAGGCGTGGCGGCCCTATGTGTGCAGAGGACTTCCTCGGCCGAGCGCCCTTTCGAGGCGCCGTCGTGCCGAGCTGTCGAGATCGGGGCCGACAATCCTACAGAGTCCGACCGCAGTGGCTGTCTCGCTCTCGACATCTGGGAGCAGACGACGCCAATCGCCGGCACCGTCGTGGAGCGATACCTCGAGAGCCGCGGAATCCAGGATCTTACATTGGGTATCGATGGAGAGGTGTTGCGGTTTCATCCGTCGTGCCCCTACCGAGGCGCGCGGCGGCCATGCATGGTCGCCTTGCTGCGTAGCGTCCTTGATGATGAGCCCCGAGCCATCCAGCGCACCGCGCTGACGCCAGCGGGTGGGAAGATTGGCCGCAAGACGTTGGGGCCGAAATCGGGCGCTGCCGTCAAGCTGAGCGCCGAAACGGAGGTTTCCGAGCGGCTGGTGATCGGAGAGGGAGTGGAGACCACATTGTCGGCGATGATGCTGGGTTACTTCCCGGCCTGGGCGGTCGGCGACGCGGGCGAGCTTGAGAATTGGTACTTCCCACAAGCCTGGGGTGCAGTGGCTACTTCGGAATGCTCGGCGGCTCCGTCACCCGATCGCCGCCTCCGCGCACTTCTTGCGCGAGCGTATGACTACGGTAACCGCTCGAATGAGATTCCGAAATCAACGTTCGACGAAATTTTTGGGACACCGTAATGCCTGCAGCGAGAAGAGCCACAATTGATGCCGCGCCTAAAGATCGCTAATAGCGTTCCCGTCACCTGGACGAGTCGGCAACTTATTCCCAGGTAGCTGCCGTGCCCGATAGTGACAGTGACATCAGCGTCGGGCCACGCATGACCTCAAGGCCGACCCTGCCGCCGTCGGCAGCCTCGAAAACCTGCATCCTTTCGGAGACCCGACCATTTGCCATGAAATAGTCGTATAACGCTTTGTTGATAGACACGTTGTGAAATTGCTGCCTGGGCGCGCGCGGAGGCGGCGCTGAAGCCGCCGCCGCGGCATTGGGCGTGTAAGAGCCAGGCCTTGTCCGGCTCTCCGGCCGGGGCGTATCGTGCTTTTGCAGCTGATGCCCGTCAGGCCAGCGCTGCCCTGTACAAGGTGACCAACTTACCCCAAGCCCGCTCGGCGTCCGTCATGTCGTAGATCGGCTTTCCGTTTTGCAGCGGCATGTCCGGTACGCACCAGCCATGCAGGCTTCCGTACAATTCGATTTCGGCCGGCACCTTCGCGGCCGCGAACGCCGCCTTCAATTTGTCTTTTGCGTCGGGTTGCCGCATGTCGTCATTCGCGGCGATTCCGAAATACATCCGCGCCTTGATCTTGGGCGCGAGCAGATGCGGGCTGTTGGGATTGTCAGTCACCAAGCCGCCGCCGTGGAAGGACGCGCCGGCGCCGATGCGATCCGCAACGGCCGCGGCAGTTCTCACGACCAGAGAACCGCCCATGCAATAGCCCTGCGTCCCGATCTTCTTTGTCTTGTCGATCAGCTTCGCCCTGTCCTCCGGATTGTCGAAGTTGAAGCTCGCGGGGTTGTCGAACACTGGCGCTTTCGCGGTCCGGTAAAACGGATTGGGGACCAAAGCCAAACCGTTGGAGATCGTCATCAGGCCCAACGCGGCGCCGAGGCAAGCGTTCGACATTGTTGCGAGGTATCGGTAGCGTCCCGTCCGACCTATTCTTCGCGAGCATTCCCTAGATGGCCGCTACCAGACTCCGCAAGATTTTCCTCGACGCAAACATCGTCATCCGTGCCGGAAGGCCGCCGGGAAGCCCCCTGATTCCGCGCGTCGCCGACCTGGTGGACGCCGGTTACGTGAAAGTGGTAACCACCGATCTCACCATGATAGAGATCGCGAAAAAGCATGCCGGCAATGACTTCGAGCTGATGGGCCACCTAATCTAATCAACAGGCGCGTCCGCAAACTGGCCGACGAAATCCTGGGGGTGAAGCTACCGGAGCTCTCTTCGGCGGACCTCCATCGAAAGCTCCTCGATAAGTACCAGGTTTCGGTGGATGAGATGTTCAGGTCGCCGCGAGCGGAGACACTGCCTATCGACAGCGTCAAGCCGTCGGTCGTTTTCGACGCCTACGCGCGCAAGATCGGTTTGTTCGGTGACGATGCCAAGAAGGATCAATTTCCGGACGCCTTCATCTTTGAAGTGCTGAAGGCAGGCGCGACGAAGCGCGACCCGTTGACGATTATCTCGGACGACAAGGACTTCACCGCGGCTATCAAGGACGCCGAGCACATCACCTGGCTCAAGTCGATCGCGGACCTCTTCGCCGAGCTTGGCCTGACGATCGAAGCGGCTCCGGACGTCGAGGACTTCGTAGAGAACAATCTGGATCAGATCGTCGCCATTGTGCACAACGAGCTGAATCAGTGGAGTCTGCAGGTCAGCGACGTGGATGATGGTGAGATCGAGGACTCGACGGTCGAACATGTAAGGTTCGTCGACTTCCGCACATTCCGGACGGCTGGCGCACGCAAGGACATCTTGGTCGTTGGCCGCATCGAGATGGACGTGAAGGTCTCCTACCACCATCCCGACTGGGACACGGCGACCTACGACAGCGAGGACAAGTTGCTGCTGCCGCATCACACCGTGGAAGGCGACAGCACGGCAAACCGACCTCGATTGCGGAGTTCTCGTTCGACCACGACGACTTCATCTGGGTATCGATCGGACCCAACGAACTCGACTACTAATAGGTCAGCTCGCGACCAAATGATGATTCGTCGTCGGCCAACGTCAGCGACACCGCCACTGGCGCTGCGCGCCGCCGCGCCGGCCGGCGCCTTCGGCGCTGGCGGCCGACGGCGTTGCGGTGCCGGATGGGATTGCGGTGAGCGTAGCTTCGCCAACCGTGCAGATTGTTGCCATGGATGTTGCCAAGCCGGTGTTTTTGCTTTTCTTGGCGTCGGCGGTTTCGCGCTTATCACTTTGATTTTGTTTGGCTCCCCGGGAACGGTGATAGCCCGAACTACGAATACACTATCCCACTACTCCGGAATACGCCCCAGGCTGCCGGAGTGCGCAAACGCGACCGGGAGCGGGCCGAGGCACTGCGATTGGTCGGCGGGCGCAAGCCGTCGCTGAGAGAGCGGGCGGTTGCCCTGGTCCAAGAGCGGGGGATCGTGCGGACACGCGAACTCACCAACATCGGTGTTCCTCGTTGCTATCTGACCCGCATGTGCGAGGAAGGTCTGCTCATTAAGGTAGGGTACGGCAGGTATAGGGCCGGCCGATGCAGGGCCGCTTGAATTGCAACCGATCAGCGCAATGGCGCGGCAGGCAGAATAAAACTCCCTTCGATGGTACGTGCATGATCGTGCCAACCGAATTGGTCGCCGACGCCGCTGCTTTGAAGTAAAACATTGTTCCACCTGTTGGAATGATATAGTCAACGCGTCACAACGTCCGAAGATGAGAATGGCCGTGGCGCGCCGAAAGCAGAAGCTCGACGGACCCCAACCAATCAGTCCAGGAAATCTGCCCCTTGACGTAGCGCGGCCGAGCAATCCTTACTCAATCGAGGTGCTCCAACGGGCGATCGACATTCTGTCGGTGTTCAATCACTCCCGGACGTCGATGAGCCTCGCCGAGATCGTGCAAGCGGTCCGGCTTCCCAAAACGACCGTCTTTCGCGTTCTCAGCAGTCTGGCCGCACGTGGCTTCTGTGAATGGGATGCGACGAGCGGAAAATACAGCCTCGGCTTCGAGCTCGTGCGGCTCGCCGACATCCGCCGCCGCCAGAGCAACGTGCATGACGTCGCCATTCCGGTGATGCGCGAGATCCGCAACGAGGTCAATGAAACCGTCATTCTCTCGGTGCGATCCGGCGATTCCCGCGTGCACATCGATTTCGCCGAAGGTCTGCACCCGATGCGCCGCATGGCTGATCTGGGAGTCCGCGCGCCGCTCTATGCCGGGGCCGCCAGCAAGGTGCTTCTCGCCGGCATGGCGGACGATGAGATCGAGGCCTATCTCGACCGCACTGATCTGACGGCCTTCCAGAAAAGCACCATCACGGACCGCAATTTGCTGTGGCGCGAAGTGCGGGCGATCCGCAAGCGCGGCTTTGCCGAGAGCAAGGGTGAGTTGTTTCCGGGCGGCGGCGCGCTCGCGGCACCAATCAAGGATTTTTCCGGCAAGACCATCGCGGTAATGGACATTCTCACGCCTGAACACCGCTACACCACCACGCACCGAGAGCATTGCATCGAAATGCTGCTCGACGGCGCCCGCCGCGCTTCTGAGCGCCTCGGTTATCGTACGGAAGCGCCGACACCACCGGCTCCGGTGCGGCGACCGCGCGCCTAACGCATGTCGGTTGCGGCGCTTCAAGCTGAGGGGCGAGCCGCGATCAACGAAGTCAACCGATTGAGCGTGACCTCGCGTTCAAGCGCACCGACGATGCCAATCAGCTCATCGACCGCCGGCCCAGGCAGCGTGGTCGCGGCGAGCCGCCGGAATTTCCGCTCGATTTCTGTGGTTGTCAACGGATGGTCGGCCGAACCGCGGCGTTGCTCGATTGTCATCGACAGCACGCTGCCGTCGTTCCGCACGGCTTCCATCTTGATAGCGTGACGCTTCGCCGCTCCGCCAAGATCCAACTCGGAATCGTGGACGAAATCGATGCGCGGCATCAGTGCCAGGATGGCGGGATCGGTGAGCCGCCCTTCGTCGTACTGGTCGATGAAAGCATCGCCGTCGACCAGTGTTACCGCCGCTGCGTAAGAGCCGTTCATCTGGGCCGCGATGGTGTCGCCCGGCTGGTAGGGCCAGCCGATGTTGAGGTGGCTCTTTTTGCTCACCCGCACCGTGAGGCGCGCGAGATTGCCGGCATTGAGCCCGCGCGCCCGCAATTCACGTACGCCGTCGATGGTGGTGTGGGCACTGGCGCAGGCCGCATAGGGTTTCAGCCCGACGCGCGCGGTTTCCCACCGCGTGCCGAGATCGGCCAGGATGGTGGCGGCATCGGATTGACCTTGCAGCGTGCTCATGAAGCCGCCGAACGGCGCCTCGAGCGCATCGAGGCTGCCGGTAAAGCCTTGCTCAGCCAGATAGGCGCCGAGCACGCCACTCTGCGAGGCGCGGCCGGCGTGGAAGCGCTTGGTCATCGCGCCGGTTCGCG
>WNFR01006987.1_pt1 | contig 11512 bp, 8 predicted proteins | sample 5400221 | NCBI WGS metagenome assembly WNFR01 (sample SAMN13153357, study PRJNA577476) | soil metagenome | isolation source: 40 cm soil under Madrone tree | place: USA:California | collected 2016-06-14 | reverse complement strand
TGGCTTTCGCACGCCAAGGCGATGGCGATAAAGCCGTCCGACTTTTACGGATGCTGAATCCGGTCGAGCACGCCAGGGACGAGAAGGATTGCGAACGCTACAAGGTCGAGCCCTACGTCATAGCGGGGGACGTTTACTCGTTGGCCGGCCACGTCGGGCGCGGTGGCTGGACGTGGTACACGGGGGCCGCGGCTTGGACCTATCGTGTCTGGCTCGAAGAAATTCTGGGATTCCGACGCCGCGGTGACACTCTCACGATCGATCCGGTCATACCGAAAGATTGGCCTGGCTTCCGTTTGCGATACCGTTTTCAGAACACCGTTTATCGCATTGCGGTCGAAAACCCAGAACACTGTTCCCGAGGTGTCACGCTGGTGGAATTGGATGGAGTCGCCGCCCCTGACAAACTGGTAACTTTGCGTGACGACGCGCTGCCTCACGAGGTCCGTGTCGTTTTGGGAAAATCGCAATGACGAATTTGCAGGAATTAATACGAGGCAATCAACGGTCTTGTACCGTTGGCAGCGCGGCTGCGCCTTGTTGGATCAGGGAGTCAAGCTTGTTTAGGTCAATCGGCTTTACCAGATGATGCTGGAATCCTGCCTGGTAACTTCTCCGAATATCGTTTTCCATGCCAAAACCCGTGAGGGCAATCCCCAGAGGCGGCTTGGAGTAGAGCTTCTGTATAAGATCAATCCCACTTCCATCCGGCAAAGCCAGATCGCTGATGAGAACATCAAATTGCTCGGTTGCGCTTAGATCGACGGCAGATTGAAAGGTGAGCGCTGATTGCACATGATAGCCGCGGCGTCGAAGCAAATTGGTAAGCGAGCGGTTTGTATCTTCGTGGTCTTCAACCAGCAAAATCCGCATCGGCTGGCGTTCCGGCACCCTCGGTGAAGCCGCCGGGGCGATTTGCGCCTCGGCTTTTTCGCGGGTCGGAAAAACCAACGTGAACGTCGACCCTTTATTTCGGCCGGCGCTTTGCGCCGTGATCGTTCCCTCGTGCGCTTCTACAAGCGCTTTGCTGATGGCCAAACCAAGACCGAGTCCGCCAAGCTGTGTCCGGCCACCTTGTTCAAACGCATCGAAGATTTTCGGCAGCGCTTCCGCCTCAATTCCCAGGCCGGTATCCTCGATTTCGACACGCAGTTTTCCGTTGGAATCGTTGCTGGTGGTAATGATGATTTGCCCGTTCGCTGGCGTAAACTTCACCGCGTTGTTTATCAAGTTCCAAAAGATCTGCTGCAGTCGCGCCGGGTCTGCTCGCATATGCACCTTTTGCGCACCTAGGTTAAGCGAACGCGTCAGATGCTTGCGATCGATTTCCGCCTGACAGATATCGAGCGCATTTTGTAATAAAGAGTGTGCATCAACGACCTCAAAATTCAGCTGCACCTTGCCGCGATCAATGCGTGTCAGATCGAGCAAGTCATCGATCAGTCGCGCCTCCAATTCCACGTTGCGGCGAATCATTTGCAGCGATTCGTGAATCTCCTTCGGCAACTCCGGCTCGCTCTCCAGTGCGAGAGCAGAGGCGAGCACGGGCGTTAGAGGTGTGCGCAGTTCGTGGCTAAGCATGGCCAGAAATTGATCCTTCGCCAGATTCGAGCGCGCCTTTTCCGCCAATTCCAGGTTCGTCTTCTGCAACTCTTCCTGACGATTCTGAAGCTCCGCCGCTAGCGACTGCGATTGCTTGAGGAGATTTTCCGTCCGCGTGTTCGCTTCAATCGTGTGCAGGACGATTCCGATGCTTTCCGTTAACTGGCCGAGAAATGCCTGATGCGTCGAGTTGAAGCGATCAAGCGAGGAAAGTTCGATGACTGCTTTTACTTCTCCTTCAAAGAGAATCGGGAGGACCACGATGTTCGTCGGATGAAATTCGCCCAGGCCGGAACTCACTTTCGCGTAGTTGTTCGGTACGTCTGTCAGAAGAATGCTCCGTTTTTCCAACGCCGCTTGTCCCACGAGGCTCTCACCCATTTTGAAGCGGTTCTTTGCGCCGTTGCCGTCCTGGTAAGCGTAGCTGGCCAGCAGCTTAAGCTCCGATTCTCCGTTAGAATTATCGATCATGTAGAAAGCGCCTTGCTGCGCTGAAACCAGCGGAGCGAGCTCGGATAGAATGAGCTTGCCAACCGTCAGGAAGTCGCGCTGTCCCTGCAGCATGCGGGTGAATTGGGCGAGGTTTGTCTTGAGCCAGTCTTGTTCCTTGTTCTGCAACGTGGTGTCCCTCAGATTGCGGATCATTTCGTTGATGTTGTCCTTGACGAACGCAACCTCGCCTTGTGCTTCCACCTGAATTGACCGGGTGAGATCGCCCTTGGTCACTGCCGTTGCGACATCAACAATAGCACGAAGCTGCGTGGTCAGATTTGCTGCCAGTCGATTGACGTTATCGGTTAAATCCCGCCATGTACCCGCGGCGCCGGGAACGTTCGCCTGACCGCCGAGTTTTCCTTCCACGCCCACTTCGCGAGCCACGGTGGTAACTTGATCAGCAAAGATGGCGAGCGTATCGATCATGTTATTGATCGTCTCCGCGAGCTCGGCAATTTCGCCCTTAGCTTCGAGGAAAAGTTTGCGTTTCAAATCGCCGTTTGCGACTGCCGTCACCACCTTAGCGATGCCGCGAACCTGATCAGTCAGGTTGGACGCCATGAAGTTCACGTTGTCCGTAAGATCTTTCCAAGTTCCCGAAACGTCTCTCACTACGGCCTGGCCGCCGAGCTTTCCTTCCATGCCCACCTCGCGCGCTACGCGAGTGACTTCATCGGCGAATGACGACAGTTGGTCCACCATCGTATTGACCGTGTTTTTCAATTCTAGAATTTCGCCCTTAACATCGACGGTGATCTTCTTGGTCAGATCGCCCGTGGCAACCGCAGTGGTCACGGCTGCGATGTTGCGCACTTGCGTCGTGAGGTTGGACGCCATGAAGTTAACGTTGTCACCGAGGTCCTTCCATACGCCTGCCAGCCCGCGCACATCGGCTTGGCCGCCCAATTTGCCTTCGGAACCGACTTCGCGCGCCACACGAGTAACTTCCGATCCGAACGAGCGGAGCTGGCCCACCATCGTATTGATCGTGTCCTTTAGTTCCAGGATTTCGCCTTTGACATCCACGGTGATTTTCTTGGACAAGTCGCCCATCGCCACAGCCGTGGTCACTGCAGCGATGTTGCGAACCTGTCCAGTTAGATTGGACGCCATCGAGTTCACAGAATCGGTCAGGTCTTTCCACGTTCCGGCCACCCCGCGCACATCGGCCTGGCCACCGAGTTTGCCTTCTGTGCCGACCTCGCGGGCCACGCGTGTCACTTCCGCTGCGAACGATGAAAGCTGATCCACCATCGTGTTAATGGTATTCTTCAACTCGAGAATCTCGCCCTTGACGCCGACGGTGATCTTTTTCGTGAGATCGCCGGTCGCAACTGCCGTAGTGACGCCGGCGATGTTACGGACCTGAGCAGTGAGATTAGACGCCATAAAATTTACCGAGTCGGTCAAGTCCTTCCAGGTGCCGGCAACGCCTTTCACATCGGCCTGGCCACCGAGTTTTCCTTCCGTGCCGACCTCGCGCGCCACACGCGTTACCTCTGCGGCGAAAGAGCGGAGTTGATCCACCATTGTATTGATGGTGTCCTTGAGCTCGAGAATTTCGCCGCGCACGTCCACGGTGATCTTTTTGGACAAATCACCCTTAGCCACAGCGGTTGTGACGTCGGCAATGTTACGAACCTGTGCCGTGAGGTTCGACGCCATCGAGTTTACCGAGTCGGTCAAGTCCTTCCACGTGCCCGCAACACCTTTCACATCGGCCTGGCCACCGAGTTCCCCTTCCGTGCCGACTTCGCGTGCGACACGCGTCACTTCCGAGGCGAATGATGAAAGCTGGTCCACCATGGTGTTGATGGTGTTTTTCAATTCCAAAATTTCGCCTTTGACTTTGACCGTGATTTTTTTCGAGAGATCGCCGTTGGCCACAGCTGTTGTCACCGCCGCGATATTGCGGACCTGCGATGTGAGATTGGAAGCCATCGAGTTCACCGAGTCCGTCAAGGCTTTCCACGTCCCCGAAACTCCTTCGACTTTTGCCTGGCCGCCAAGAATGCCTTCGGTGCCCACTTCACGCGCCACGCGTGTGACTTCCGACGCGAACGAACGGAGCTGATCCACCATTTTGTTGATGGTGTCCTTCAATTCGAGGAATTCGCCACGAACATCCACAGTGATTTTCTTCGCAAGATGGCCATTCGCTACCGCCGTCGTCACTGCCGCGATGTTGCGGACCTGTGAAGTGAGATTCGACGCCATGAGATTCACGTTGTCGGTCAAATCTTTCCATGTGCCCGCAACGCCTTTGACTTTTGCCTGGCCGCCGAGCTTTCCTTCCGTGCCCACTTCGCGGGCCACGCGCGTCACTTCCGAGGAAAAAGCGCCAAGCTGCCCCACCATGGCATTGACAGTCTTGGCCGTACGCAAAAACTCTCCCTTGAGCGGCTGTCCTTCAATCTCGGTAGCCATCGTTTCGGATAGATTCCCCTTCGCGACCGCACCGATAACGCGCGCCATTTCACTTGTTGGCCGGAGCAGATCCTCGATCAAAATATTGATGCATCCGATGGCATCGCTCCAAGACTCTGACACGTCGCTCAACGATGCGCGTTGCGTGATTCGGCCTTCCCTTCCAACTACACGCACGATGCGTTCCAACTCCTGCGTCATGCGCTGATTGGTTCTGATCACATCGTTGAACGTGTCCGCGATCTTGCCGGCTACACCTGTCCAATCCTCCGGAAGTCGCGCGGAAAAATCCCCGCGTTTGAACGCCATTAATGCTGCAAGCAATTGCGACGTATCGAATTCACTTCCGTTAGTCTCCGAGCGACTCCGCCGGCGCATCTTTTTAGTAACGGGAGCTTTCTTCATAAAGGGGGTGCCTTAGAAAAATCGGCTTCTCTTCGCCGTCGCGAATCCGACGCAGAACATGAGACGTTTCATATTCCAGAGCCGTAGAGTAATCGCCCAATCTAGCACGCCAAGCCGCATTTTTTCCAACAAAACCACCGCGAACCGCATTTGGTCGCGCAAAAACGCACTCGCCGCAGGAATATCTTGCATGCGATGGGGATGAAACGTTCGGCCGCGTGAACGAGCGGGTCCAAAACTGCTCTGTACGCTTTTACCGACCTTACTCGTGCTTTTCGCGCCGGTCTTGAGAGCCGAAGCTACAGCACAAGGAAGAACGAATTTTCTGCTGACTAGCGTACAGGCAGTGTCGGTAAGCTGCGCAATCGGAAGCCCAAAATAATCGCCAGGATCCCGAACACGATCGCGTACGACCCAATCAGCCAAACCAGGGCGAGAGCACCAGGGAGAGGGTTCCACAAAAGCATGACAGCGAAGACAATTGAAGCCAGTCCCATAAGGATAAGGAACCATTCGCCTTTGATTTCCCGGCGCAGCTTAACTGCTATGGCAATCTCTGTTGCGCCAATCATCAGCGCCCATGCAGCAATATAAATCACCAGCGCCAGCGCAGTGATTCTGGGTGCATGGAACGTGAGGAACCCGATGATAATGCCGAGAATTCCGATGACTAGATGAAATCCCCATTCCGGATCGGAAGCTCGATGTCCAATTGCGCCTACAATGCGAAAAACGCCGTCGACCAGCACCCACGCCCCAAACAACAGCACCAGCACCGCGACTGTGAGACCAGGGTACAAGAAGGCCATTACACCGAAGACAATTGCAGCGATCCCCCTTAAGACTGGAACCCACCAATGGCGTTTCAACGTTTCGATAAGCATTGCTTCCTTTTAGAGATCGAGATCCAAGGAAGCAAGCCCATTTCACCTTGCTCAATGGTAGGCACGGCGCACCGCCGTCCGCCGAACGCAGTCTTTAACTCTGCCTTCGATTCGCGGTGATCAAAGCCCGCACTTTGTGCCGGCTTCGGAAATACTGGAACGAGTGCGAAGAAGAGACGCCAAATAGGTATCAACCAAAGGCGCGCTATTGATTCGGGCCAAATTCGCAGGTGTCTGAAGACGCGAAAAAATGGCGAAGGCGATCTTGCTTCGCGGCACAGATTTCTCACCGTAACCGGTTGGAATATTGCTCGACCAATATCGGACGTATTGGCCGTCCGCCCGATTCTCTATTCCGAGAAAAATCGTGGAGTGTCCGTGCTCGTTTTTTCCGACTTGGCGCGACCAGAAAATTTTCATGAAATCGCCTGGCTGCGCTTGATCGAAGTTATCGAAGTTTCGGCCCAGCTGCAGCTCGTGAAAAAGACGGGCTGTGCCGGGCCCATTTGCGTTCCAGCGGCCCCAGATTCCTTCGCCATCGCGCTGATCGCGAATGATCAGCTTTTCCAGGGTGGGATAATCAACATGTAGCTCGCCTCGCGCGCGCAAAGCCTCGATAGTTCTGATGAACACCAGATAGGTTGCGCCCGAACAGAAGCTCGGTCCCGACGGCAGAATGAAAAATTTGCCGGACTCGAAATGTGCCGAGGATTGGAGGCGGATCTTCGCGAAGTGCGAGACAGAATAATGGCCGCCTTGCGGCATTTGCTTAATCTGGTCAAGGATAAGGCTGTTGTAATCCCCAGCGAAAGACGCGCGCACGGCAAGTCCAAGAGTCGCGATCACAATGCACGCGCCAAGTTTTTTCACGGCGGATAAGTAAACACCGAAACGTCATCTGGCAACGTCGATTGGCTATTTTGTCATTCCGAGCGAAGTCGAGGAATCTCTCATTTTAATCTGATACGATAACAGATGTCTCGACTCCGCTCGACATGACAACGGGACGGAGCCGCAACGGCATCGCAGTTAGCTTTGATGACCGACGTATGCTAAACGAAACGCATGCTGCGTTTCACGAAAATGAACGGCGCGGGAAACGATTTTGTCCTGATCGATAACAGGGCAGGGGACATCGATCTGGATCGCAGCCAAATTGCGCGGCTTTGCGATCGGCATCGCGGCATTGGGGCCGACGGAATTTTGTTACTCGAAAAGGCATCGAACAATGCCGACTTTCGCATGCGCTACTTTAATGCCGATGGAGGAGAAGCAGAAATGTGCGGGAATGGCGCGCGCTGCTTTGCGCGTTTTGCAAAGAAGGTTGCGGGCGCACCGGAAAAAGTTTCTTTTGAAACGCCGGCGGGCGTGATTTCGGCGGCGTTGGCAGGCGACCTTGTCACGCTGCAAATGACCGAACCGACCGATTTGCGTCTAAATGTCAAACTCCCCATGGCGGATGAAAGCAATACCGTTCATTTCATCAACAGCGGAGTGCCGCATGTCGTCATTCCGGTTTCACAAATCGACGATGTCGATGTCCCCCGAACGGGTTCAGCTATTCGTCATCACGAAATGTTTTCGCCAAAGGGCGCAAACGTGAACTTCATTGAAAAACATGGGTCGAATAAGATTGCCATCCGCACCTATGAACGTGGCGTGGAAGACGAAACGCTCGCATGCGGCACAGGAATAGTTGCAAGCGCGCTCATCTTCGCCATTACCGAGAACGCTGACGGTCCCATCACTGTGATCTCGCGAGGCGGCGACGAACTGCAAGTCGGATTCCAAAAGACTAACAACCACTTCCGCAGCGTCACGCTCACCGGCCCGGCCGAGTTCGTCTTCGAAGGCGCGATTGAGATTTAACCTTCAAAGCCTTGTCATTCCGAGCGAAGTCGAGGAATCTCTAATCTTAAAGAGGGACAATCAGAGATGTCTCGACTTCGCTCGACATGACACTTGAGCAGGGCGCCTCTACAATTGGCATCATGTTTCGCGGTACTTTCACGGCATTGGTCACGCCATTTCGCAATGGCGGCATTGATGTTTCTGCTTTCGAAAAACTCATCGAAACGCAAATCTCCGCAGGGATCACAGGGATTGTCGCGATCGGAACCACCGGCGAATCGCCGACGCTCTCACACGAAGAACGTGAACAACTCATCAGCCTTGCAGTTGAAGCGGCGCATAAACGTTGCCTCGTGATTGCGGGCACAGGTTCAAATGCGACGCAACACGCCGTGGCCGACACCAGGACGGCTGAGAAACTCGGTGTCGATGGCGCGCTGCTTGTCGCGCCATATTACAACAAGCCCAGCCAGGAAGGGCTTTTCCGTCATTTCAAAACGATCGCTGACGCCACATCGCTTCCGATCATTCTTTATAATATCCCGGGACGCTGCAGCGTGGATATCCTGCCTGAAACTGTCATACGTTTGGCAACAGAGTGCCGCAATATTGTCTCGATCAAGGAAGCAAGCGGAAGCGTGGAGCGCGTCAGCGAATTGCGTCGCCGGTTGCCTGAATCGTTTACTATCTTGAGCGGCGACGACTCGCTTACGCTGCCATTCATGTCCGTGGGCGCAGCGGGCGTGGTAAGCGTCGCCTCGAATTTGTTTCCCTCCGAGGTCTCCGCGCTCATTCGCGCCTGTGAATCAGGCGATTTGAAATCCGCGGAAAAATTGCATCGGAGACTGCTCCCATTGTTTAAAGATTTGTTCATCGAGCCAAACCCGGTGCCCGTAAAGACAGCCCTCGGCTGGCGCGGCGCGATGTCAGCCGAAGTGCGTTTGCCGTTGTGCGAGATGAGCGAAGCGAACCAGGCGCGCTTACGCAAAACGGTCGAAGAATTCGAGCGGCAAAAATGATTCCCCTCACCTTAATCCTCTCCCCTTGGAGGGGAGAGGCGAACCGTCCAGTGCATTGCGACGCGACTGCAACTAGCATCGCCTCTCCCTTGCAAAGGGAGAGGGCAGGGTGAGGGTTTCCGGCGCAATGAAGGAGTTTCCCGTGCGCGTGTTGCTCATCGGCGCGGCTGGTCGCATGGGGAAAACTGTTCGCGATCTCGCCGCGAGCGATCCTAATATCGGCACGATCACAGAATGCGATCTCGGCGATCCAATCGAGGGAGGGATGAAAAATTGCGATGTTGCGATCGATTTCAGTCACGCCGACGCCATCGATGAAATCTGCCGCGCCGCGTTACATGATCATAAGCCGCTTGTCATTGGGACGACTGGACATTCGCAAGAGCAACGTCGAATGATTGATGACGCCGCGAAGTCTTTGCCGATTGTGCTGGCGTCGAATTTCAGCGTTGGAGTCAATGTGCTCTTTTTCTTGACGCGCAAAGCTGCGGAATTGCTCGGCCAGGATTTCCATCCCGAAATCATCGAAACGCATCATAAAATGAAAAAGGATGCGCCGAGCGGAACGGCCAAAACTCTTGCTGAGGTTCTAAAAACGGCGCAACAAATTGAGGGCGAAATACCGATTCAATCAATTCGCAAAGGTGATATAGTCGGCGAGCACACCGTAATTTTCAGCGGGCCCGCAGAGCGCCTGGAGCTCACGCATCGTGCAGCGAGTCGCGAAATTTTTGCGCGCGGAGCATTGCGCGCGGCGAAATGGATCATGGGAAAACCGCCAGGCCTCTACTCAATGCAGGATGTGCTGGGGCTTTAGTCTGTAGCCGACGATCGTTGACGCAGGCGCCGGCTACAACAAAATGAGAACCGCAGTTGCCTTTGGCTCAAATCTCGGCGATCGCCTCGCCAATCTGCGGGCGGCCCGAAACGCAATTCTCGCTCTCTCAGATGTAAAGCCGCCGGCTCTTTCTTCGGCGATTTACGAGACCGAACCGGTCGGTTGCGAACCAGGCGCGACAAAATTTCTAAACGCCGTCGTTGAATTTGATTACGAAGGTGATCCCGCGAGTTTGCTTGAGCAACTCATTCGAATCGAAGGAGCGTTAGGGCGCCGGCGCGATCACGCAAAAAATGTTTCGCGAACTATCGATATCGACCTGCTTTACTACGGCGACCGCAATATCGAGGGTGACGGCCTGCAACTGCCGCACCCGCGGATTCACCTGAGAAAGTTTGTCCTTCAACCGCTGGCCGATATTCGGCCAGACCTGATTTTGCCTAACCGGAGAGAAACTGTCCGGCAATTGCTCGCGGAACTTAACCAATCTGGTGAGGTGGTTCGCTTCGCCGACGATTGGTAAACTTCGATGGAAGCCATCTCACCCGCACGAAAGCGACGCGAGGACGCGTGCGCACTCCAAAGCACTTCGTGCGACATTCTTGAAAACTAATTTCATTGCGCGGTAGCTTTCGGAGTGCGGGGCGTCCTCGCGCCGCTTTTCGGGGGCGAGCTTGCGTTCTCAAATCGGCAGTTGATCTTCGGAGCAGCGCCGATGAAAGATTTTCGTCAAATGAAACAGCGCGGTGAGAAAATCACCGCGCTGACCGCCTACGATTATCCCACGGCGCGGCTGCTTGATGAAAGCGGCATCGACATCATCCTGGTTGGCGACTCCTTAGGAATGGTGGTACTCGGCTATGAAGACACGACTGCCGTGACGCTGGAAGAGATGTTGCATCACACGCGCGCGGTGGCTCGCGGAGTGAAACAGGCGCTGCTCGTCGCCGACATGCCCATTCACACTTACGACACCCCGGAGCAAGCAGCAGCCACAGCGCGGCATCTTGTTGATGCCGGCGCGCAGGCGGTGAAGCTCGAAGGCGGCACAAGCCATGTCGCGCACATTGAAGCGATTACCAAAGCGGGCATTCCATTCATGGCCCACATCGGTATGCTGCCTCAAACTGTGCGCGAGGAGGGCGGCTATAGAATCAAAGGCCGGACGCAATCTGAAGCCGAAGCTCTGCTCGCTGACGCGCGCGCGGTAGAAAAAGCCGGCGCGTTCTCCGTGGTGCTGGAGATTGTCGTTGCCGACGTCGCGAAGCAGATCACAAGTGCAATTGGCATTCCCACGATCGGTATCGGTTCAGGCGAGCACTGCGACGGACAAATTCTGGTCACACACGATTTGATCGGGCTGTTTCCCTGGTTCACGCCCAAGTTTGTTTCGCCGGAGGCGCGTGTGGCAGAAGAAATCCGGCGCGCGGCCCGAGCTTTTATCGAGCGAACGCAGAACGGCGGCACAATTTAGTAAGTCTTTCAAGTTTTTAGCGCCATCACTCAAAGGGTGAGTCAGATCAAGCGTAGCTCGGGCCTTCAAATGTGATATGTTTGCGGCCGCATGAGGGTCTCCGAGTTCGACGGCTTTGATCGGTTCGAGACCGAAGGTCTGCTCGCGGGCAGCAAAGAACGCAGCTGGATCTGGTTAGGATTGATCATTTCGCTGGCAATACACTTCGCGCTCTGCGCTTATTTTTATCGGACGCGTTTCGCTCCTATGGAGGCGGCGTTGGCCCCAAATGATCAGACGCCCACATTCAAGGTCAGGAGCATCACTGATTCAAACCTCGATAAGAGCAGCGCCGATCAGACAAATCCGGCGGCGAAACCGAACCCTGATAACACCGATGTGCAATTGCCGGACGAAAAGAAGTCATTCGACAAATTACTGCAGGACATTCAGGCGAGCGCGGCGCTGCCCGACGACATGCGGGATGTTTTGCCTGATCAACCCAAAGTGGAGCAACCGGAAGTCAATTCCGTCCTCA
>WNFR01012247.1_pt1 | contig 11514 bp, 12 predicted proteins | sample 5400221 | NCBI WGS metagenome assembly WNFR01 (sample SAMN13153357, study PRJNA577476) | soil metagenome | isolation source: 40 cm soil under Madrone tree | place: USA:California | collected 2016-06-14 | reverse complement strand
CAGGACAGATGTGGATCAAGCGCACCATCCTGGAAATGGGCGGGAAAGATGCCATCATCGTGGACGCTGACGCGGATCTGGATTCCGCGGTCGAAGGAGTTGCGCAGGCTGCGTTCGGTTTCCAGGGACAGAAATGTTCGGCGTGTTCGCGAGCGATCATCGACGAGCGCATCTATGACAAGTTCCTGGAGAAACTGAAAAACCGCGTCGAGCGCATTACGATCGGCGATCCTGCCGAGAACGTAAACATGGGTGCCGTGATCAACGAAGGCTCGATGAACGATATCCTGCGTTACATCGAAATCGGCAAAAAAGATGGACGCCTGATCACCGGCGGCGCCCGCGCGACCGAAGCCGGCGATGGATACTTCATCAAGCCGACGGTGATCGCGGACATCCCGCCGAAATCGACACTCGAGCAAGAAGAAATTTTCGGACCGGTACTGGTGGTGATCAAATCCCGCAACTTCGATCACGCACTGGAAATCGCGAACGACACCGAATTCGGCTTGACCGGGGCCGTGTATTCAAGCTCCCGCGAAAAACTCGATCGCGCCGTCCGCGAATTCCACGTCGGCAACCTCTACCTAAACCGCAAGTGCACCGGCGCGATGGTAGGAGCGCACCCCTTCGGCGGCTTCAACATGTCCGGCACCGACTCAAAGTCCGGCGGCCCCGATTACCTATACCTTTTCACGCAGGCGAAGAGCATAGGCGAGAAAATTGTTGGAGAAAAAGCTCCTGTGAGGACCGGTCTGTGATCCGATGGCGAAGTTTCATTTTGTGATCTCTGAATTCGAGGAAAAGCTCGATCGCAAACTAGAAATAGTACTTTTTCCAGAGCGCTCCTCGACAGCGTGACGGGCGAGAGACCCTATTTACGCACTCCGGGAGTGCTACCTCCGTAATGCCGCAGAGTACCGTAGATCATCGATGCCGCCGCAAAATTCGACGACAATCATCTTAGAGAGGTTGTCATCTGTGTTGCGGCTCGATTATCTGTCGTGTGTACTGACGGTCATTTCTACAATCCTGGTTGGACGCAGAATCTGGGAAGGCTGGATCCTGGCAGCGGCTAATAGCGTCATCATCTGCGTGATCGCGGCTCAGACATCGCAGACAGGCTTCATTCCCGCCAATTTGTTTTGCATCGTTCTCTACGGAATCAATTTGCGTTCATGGCGGAAGAATGACGCCGCCTCCTAACAGGGGTTGAATGGAACTCTCGGAAGGGTGACGTCCTCTGCGGAATCCGTGTCATAGGATGCCGTCCCTTGCGGGACTCTTTCCATGAACGCTTTTCCCGGCACTGACGTGCCGGGCTTTCGCATATCGCCGCTACGCGGCTAGAGCGTGGTCAGTTCCAATCTTTGTGTTCCAATTGAGCTTCGATACAGACTCCGTCGGGACACAGTAATCGTGTTATAGTTCGGGACCATGCGATCGAAGTATGTGTTATTTAGTGGGACTTTGTCGCTTCTTGTAATGACAGCTTCCCTGGCATTTGCTGGTTCCGACGAGCGCGAGCCAGCGCCTCGTTTTCATGCCAAGACGATGGAGGGTGAACAGTTCAATAATGAGTCGACAAAGGGCAAGGTCGTCCTATTTCAGTTTTGGACGACATGGTGTCCGTATTGCAAGGGTGAAGAATCGCTGGTGAACGACATCACCAAGGAATTTGCGGATAAGGGCCTGATCGTTCTCGCCGTAGATGTGGCCGAGTCCAAAAAGAAAGTGGTTGAGTACTTAAAAGAACATCCGCGCAAGTGCCGGATCGTGTTGACTGGCGATACCAATCTGGCCGCCATGTATGCCGCTAACTCGTATCCCATTTATGTAGTTGTCGACCGCGATGGAAAGATTGTCGATACGCAGCGTGGAGCGGGCGGGGAGAGAGCGCTACGCCGGATGCTGGAAAACGCTGGGCTGGAATCCAAAGACTCGGAGTAGATTCTTCTGTCGGCCCCTTCTGCTCGATCATTTCCCTTTTCGTTTCACGGCTTACGAGCTTGCGGAAGAAGTTTTTCGAAGACCGGGGCTGAGCCTCGGCGGCTGAAGCCGTTCTTCATTGAGTGGGACTTGCGGCACGACGAAGTCATGCCCTCCCGAAGGTCTCCTGTTTCGTGGAGTTTTTCTGTGCAAGCTGTTATGCCGTGGGCTGTGTTCTGGCGACGCTTCGCGGCTGCTGGCTTACCTCCGGGAAGAGTTGTGGTCCGTTCGGCAGGGCACCATTTCTCGTTCTCGATTATGCAACTCCAAAAAATCGACTTCCGCGGTGCGACTCTTTTACTTCTGCGGTATCTTGAAGGACGAGGACTTATCTGTAGAACTCCGGAGAATTCGACAAGAACTTCATCGGAATGGGCAAGGTGCTCGAAGGTTTTGGAAACTCTGCTTTCGTCTTGCGGTGCACCGAAGTCAGACGAAATTTCGCAGCGGAGACAAAATGCAAAAACGCAAACTTGGAAAAAGCGATTTGGAAGTGTCCGCTATTGGACTGGGCTGCATGGGACTGAGCTTCGGCTTGGGGCCCGCAGTGGAGAAAAAGGAAGGGATCGCGCTGATTCGAGCGGCAGTCGAACGCGGGGTGACATTCTTCGACACCGCTGAAGTATACGGACCTTTCACAAATGAAGAGCTTGTCGGCGAGGCGCTTGCTCCATTCCGGGATCAGGTGGTGATCGCAACGAAGTTTGGGTTTGCGCCAAATCCCGAAGACGGCAAGTGGACTGCCTTAGATAGCCGGCCAGAGCACATCAAGGAAGCGGCCGAGGGGTCGCTCAAGCGACTCAAGACTAATGTCATCGATTTGTACTATCAGCACCGCGTTGACCCGAACGTGCCGATCGAAGACGTTGCCGGAGCGGTGAAGGAACTGATTCAGCAAGGCAAGGTGAAGCACTTCGGACTTTCGGAAGCGGCCGTGCAAACGATCAACGAAGAAACGAAGTTCGATAAGACCGATTTTCGCAATATTGTCCCGCGCTTCACGCCGGAGAACCGGAGAGCGAATCAGGCTGTGGTGGATTTGTTCAGGAGGATCGCGGAACGGAAGAAGGCGACACCGGCGCAGATTGCACTCGCATGGATCCTCGCTCAGAAGCCCTGGATGGTTCCGATCCCCGGCACAACGAAGTTGCACCGGCTGGAAGAAAACATCGGCGCCGCTGCCATTGAACTAACCGCCGACGATCTGCGGCAAATCGAGAGCGCTAGTTCGAAGATTCCGGTGCAGGGAGCGCGGTACCCGGAGAACCTACAGAAATTGGTCAATCGCTAAATCGGCAGGTCTCGGGAGGAGCAGCATGCGGATCGGCATCTTGGGTTCGGGGTTGATGGGTGGAAAGCTCGGAACGATCATACCAGAGGCTGATTGACCTTTATCTTCCAGCGCGAACAAATCAAGAAACTCACCACGAAGGGAGACACGACTGACGAGGAGGCGAACATGAAAAAACTACTTTCGGTCGGCGTAGTGTCTCTGTTTATAGGAATGACCGCAATAACGCTGTCCGGCAGCCAGGATCGCGGTGGAAATGAGGGCATCCGGGAACGGTTCATCGGAGCGTGGCGGCTGGCCTGGCTCGAAGAGGAGGGGGTAGACGGAAAAATTTACAGGGCTGACTGCACCGGACTGCTTGTCTACACGCGCGACGGCCACATGTCGGTCTACTAATGTACCGGAAGCCGCCGGCAGGGGCCAACGCTGCGCCAGTGCAATACGCACAGGGTGGCTACGAGGCGTCCTTTGGCACATATGAGATCGACGAACACGCTCACAACTTCACCTTTCACGTCGAGGGTGCACTGGTGCGGACCCTTATCGGCAAAGACCTGACGCGCGTATTTGAGCTCTCAGGCAAACAGCTCATCGTGAAGTCGTCTAGCCCCGATGAACACTGGAGAGTTGCTTGGGAGCATTCCTGATCGTGAGCAACAAAACGGAAGGAAAATTCCAAGAGAACAATTCCGCAATGCCGGATCGGAGTGAGGTCGCATGCTCATCCTCCGCCGCACATTCCTAAAAGCGATGGTCGCTGTTGCCGCCGCGTTCGGCTTCCCAACGGTTCTATGCACGCAAACCATCTCATCGTTAACGGAACGAAAGGCGTCCAACATGGAAATCAAAAGAGTAGGCACGCAACCTTCCGCTAAGGGACCGTCAGAGTGGTTCACCGGCACGGTACGCATTGATCCGCTGTTTCAGGCTCCTGATCCAGCATTTGTTCAAGGCGCCAGCGTCACCTTCGAGCCGGGCGCGCGGACTGCATGGCACACGCATCCTCTCGGCCAGACTCTCATTGTCACGTCTGGCTGCGGCTTGGCACAGCGTTGGGGAGGACCGATCGAGGAAATCCGGCCTGGTGACGTGGTCTGGATCTCTCCAGGCGAGAAGCACTGGCATGGAGCTAGGCCGACCACCGCCATGACGCACATCGCAATTCAGGAGAGGAAGGATGGCAAGGCGGTCGACTGGATGGAGCAAGTCACTGACGAGCAATACCGCAAGTAAATCCGGCAACTATCACTAAGAGGGGTATCGGCCAATGCGCCAGGAGTTTTAGGCTCATAATCAGCGACAGGAGTGCCACATGCCAGCGACTAAGGATGCTCTCAAAGACCGCCTTTCCCGATCTCGCGAAATCAACATCACTGTGACCGGAAGAAAGTCAGGGCGCACGATCTCAATCCCAGTCTGGTTCGTGTTCGAGAACGACAAGCTCTATCTGCTGCCGGTGAAGGGGGTGGATACACAGTGGTATAAGAACGTGCTCGAGAACCCTACGATTCGGATCGATGCGCGGGGCGCAGAGGCTGAAGTCAAGGCTGTTCCTGTCACTAACGCCAAAGAGGTGGCGTCCGTGGTGGAGAAGTTCCGCGCTAAGTACGGGACCGACGTGAAGAAGTACTATTCGAAGTTCGACATTGCCGTGGTAGCGCAGATATAAGGAGCGCTCATCATGACACAAATCGAAAATATCTCACGAGCTCTAATATCCCCTGTGGTTGACCTTTACAATTCGCCAGCCTAGTATCCGCTGATGACGGTCTCCGCCCCCACGGTTGGCAAGGTGTTGGGCCACTACCGCATCGTCGAGCAGATTGGCGCTGGGGGTATGGGTGTGGTGTTTCGCGCCCGCGATCTGCAACTTGACCGCGATGTCGCGCTGAAGACTCTTCCAAAGTTGACCCTGCTGAGCGAGGCGGCGCGGCGCCAATTTCGCCGTGAAGCACTGAGCCTCGCCAAGATCACCGATCCGCATGTGGCGATGGCCTTCGATTTTGGCCACGACGATGGAATTGATTACCTGGTCACGGAATATGTTCCAGGGTTGACGCTGGAAGCGAAGCTGGCAGGCCGGCCGCTGTTGGAGACGGAAGTCCTCCAATTGGGGAAGCAGTTCGCTTCCGGGCTGGAGGCGGCACACAGGGAAGGTGTGATACATCGGGATTTGAAGCCGAGCAACGTGAAAATCACGCCGGAGGGACGCCTCAAGATTCTGGATTTCGGGCTTGCCTACTTACTGAAAGTGGAAGCCGAAAATTCCGCCACTGCGCCTCTGACCGACACCTATTCGGACGCCGGGACTCTCCCGTACATGGCGCCAGAACAGATCAAGGGACAGACGCCGGATGCGCGGGCCGATCTGTGGTCGGCCGGGGCCGTGCTCTACGAAATGTCGACCGGCCGGAAGCCGTTTGGAGATCTGGGAGGGCCGCAACTGATCGCGGCGATCATTGAGCAACAACCGGCTCGTCCACGCGAAGTGAATCCGAAAATCAGCGAAGGATTGGAGCGTGTGATCCTGCGCGCGCTGCAAAAGGATTCGAAAGAGCGCTATCAATCCGCGGGCGACCTTCGTATCGACCTGGCCAATCTGGCGACCGGGACGATGCCGATCTATCCCACGCCGGCGCGGCCGGCGAAATGGGGACGGTGGGTGATTGTATCGGCGGCGATCGCATTGATTGGGGCAGTACTCTGGTGGAAAGGTCATCACGGTGCGATTTCATCTCCTGGGGACAGAGAGAGAATGATGGCCGTACTGCCGTTCGAATCGGTGGCTAACGATCCGCCGACTAACGCGCTTGGCCTGGGATTGACGGAGACCGTAACTGCGAAACTGGTGCAGGCAGTTGATGGCGGACATCTGCAAATGGTTTCGACGCGTGAACTGATTGCAGGGGGGATTAGAACCTCGGATCAGGCGCGCCGTGAATTCGGCACGGACCTGGTGCTCGAAGGTAGCTTACAGCAGGATGGCTCGCGTATTCGGATCACGTGGAGCCTGGTCGATCCGCGGACGCATACGCAGATCGCCGCCAATACAATCACTGGAAACACGGACGACATCTTTGGATTACAGGACAGTCTGTTCGCGGAAGTGCTGGAAAAATTGCCGCTGGCAATCGATTCGGAGCGTCGGCAGGCGGTGCAGGTGCGTCCGGATACGACGCCAGCTGCGTATGACTTCTACTTGCGCGGGCGAGGATACCTCGAGGATTATCAGCATCCCGACAACCTCGAGAGTGCGATCGCCCAGTTCGAGCAAGCAATTGGCGTTGACAAGAAGTATGCGCCCGCTTATGCCGCCATGGGACTGGCTTACGCGACTGGTTTCAGGGGGAAGAACAAAGGGAAGGACTGGGTCGACAAAGCCAGGACGCAATGCGAACGCGCGCTGACGATCACTCCGCAATTGGCGGAAGGACATACCTGCCTGGGCGATGTGTACTTCTCCACCGGCCGCTACGAGGAAGCGGTCCAACAATTCCAGCGTTCACTCGACCTCGATCACACCAGCGACGAAACGTTACGGCTTCTGGCTGCCGCATATCAGAAAGAAGGCAAGATTACGGCAGCAGAGCAGGCTTACCGAAAAGCGATTGCGCTTCGTCCCAACCATTGGGCTGTCTACAGCGCGTTTGGAACGTTTTACTTCAGACAGGCCCGGTATGCGGAAGCTGCGGGCATGTTCCAGCAGGCGATCAAGCGGGCTCCATTGAACTTTCGCGACTACTCAAATCTCGGTGCGACCTATCTGTATCTTGGACAGTATCAGAAGGGAATCGAAAATCTGAAGCAGTCACTCAGTTTGCGGCCGGCGTTTGAGTCCTACGGAAATCTCGGATTTTGCTACTTCTATATCCGCCGCTACCAGGAATCCGCGGACGCCTTGCAGGAAGCCCTGAAGATCGATCCCAAAGACTGGCTGAACTGGGGCAACCTGGGCGACACACTGACCCAGATTCCGTCGCGGCGTGCCGAGGCGGCGAACGCTTATCGCAAGGCGATCGAGTTGGCCAAGCCGCGGCTGGAAGTGAATCCGAAAGACTCATCCACTCTGGCATTTACCGCGGATTACTACGCGATGCTCAACGATGAGCGCCCGGCACGCGAGCAATTAAGGCGCGCGCTGGAAATTGCTCCGGGCGATGCCGAAGTTTTGTTTCGCGCCGCGATTCTGGAGAATCATTTCGGAGACAAAAGCAAAACGCTCGACTTTCTGGACAAAGCTGTGGCCGCGGGTTACCCGCGGACCGTCATCCGAGACACGCCGGATTTCGACTCGCTGAAAGATGACCTACGCTTCCAGCGCCTGCTGCCAAAGAGCTAGGGTCCGCCGTCACCGACGTGTACGCCGGGATCGACACAGGGCTTCCCCCCGTCCTTGGTGATCACGTATTCGTAATAACAAAGCAAGCCGAGAGTTCCACTGCACAGGGAATCGCCCTTGATTTTATTTTTTTCAGTGATCGGCGGGTCTTTTGTTAAGAAGGGGGTCCTGTGCTTGAAGTGAACGGCATAGCTGTGACCTGAAGGGGGACCAAAGTCCCACTTCACGGTGTCGCCGAGTATTACTTCTACTGGGTCCTCGCTGGGTTTGCAGTCAGTGACAATTGCAACTTTGTCCATTGGACCCCGCTTCGCGGGTCGGCTGCATCTCGATCCACTCAACATCGCTCCCGCGATCAGGCACAAACCGAAAATTTTGAAGGCTTTCATAGTCGCCTCTCTCTAATCGTCTCGGTACGGGTAGGAATTGTGGTGGCGGGGCAAGCTAAAGTCAAGTTTAGCCATCCATCGCTAAATATTTCCATTTGCATCTGGGCGCGATTCTTGACAGAATGTGCGACGCTCAGGGTCGGGGTGGAAGCGGGTACCTTTCCAAGTGCGGCCGCGAGTCGATATTCATGGAAATCCGGTCGCATGACATTCTTCTTGTAGGGGGCGGAGGGGCGGGACTGCGCGCCGCTATTGCCGCTGCCGAAATTAATCCCAAACTCAGCATTGCGGTTGTGTCGAAGGTCTATCCCATGAGGAGCCACACGGTTTCGGCCGAAGGAGGCGCGGCGGGAGTGGCCAAGCCGGACGACAGTCTCGACGAGCATGCTTACGACACGATTTCGGGTGGCGACTGGATGTGCGATCAGGATGCGGTAGAGGCGTTCGTCAAGGAAGCTCCGCAAGAATTGTTGCGGCTGGAACGCTGGGGCTGTCCATGGAACCGGGAGCCCGATGGACACATCGCGGTGCGAGCGTTTGGTGGAATGAAGAAGAAGCGTACGTGGTTTGCCGCCGACAAGACCGGCTTCCACATGCTGCACACCTTGTTTCAGACCAGCCTGAAGTATCAGCCGATCACGCGGTACGACGAGTGGTTCGTGACTAAGTTGCTGGTGGATGACGGGCGAGTGCAAGGTGTTGTTGCAATCGACGTGATGTCGGGGAAGATTCAGGCCATCACCGCGAAGGCTGTGATTGTTTGCACCGGAGGGTGCGGGCGCATCTTTCCGTTTACAACGAATGCGAACATCAAGAATGGCGACGGCATGGCGCTGGTGCAGCGCGCGGGCGCACCTCTTAAGGATATGGAATTTTTGCAATACCATCCAACTGGTCTTCCTTTTACGGGCATTCTGATCACGGAGGCTGCCCGCGCTGAGGGCGGCTACATGTTGAATAAGGATGGGTATCGATATTTGCAGGATTACAACCTGGGCAAGCCGCAGGCCAAGCCGGTTTTGCGTTCGATGGAACTTGGTCCGCGAGATCGATTGTCGCAAGCGTTTGTGAAGGAAGATCAGAAGGGAAGGACGATTCCGACTGAGTACGGTTCGGTAGTTTATCTGGATCTGCGGCATCTGGGCGAGAAGTTGATTAATGCCAAGCTGCCTTTCGTCCGCGAACTTTGCATGAAGTACGAAAACATCGATCCGGTGAAGGAGTTGATCCCGGTGCGGCCGGTTGTGCATTACATGATGGGCGGGGTGAGTACGGATATTGACGGTTCGACTCCGCTGGGCGGACTGTTTGCGGCGGGGGAAGCTGCGTGTGTGAGTATCAATGGCGCGAATCGGTTGGGTTCTAATTCGCTGACGGAGTGCCTGGTGTTTGGGGCGCGGGCGGGACGGGCGGCGGCCGAGTTTGCGGTGGGGCAGGAGCTCCCGAATGGCGGAGTGCTGGCGCAGGCTACTGATGAGCAGAAGAGATTGGAGCAGCAGTATCTGCACAAGAGCGGTGGGCGCGAGCGCATCGCCACGTTGCGTGAGGAGATGCAGAAAGCAGTTGAGAGTGGCGCTGGGATTTATCGCGAACAGTCGACTTTGACGCAGGCGGCCAACAAACTGCGCGAGTTGCAGGAGCGATATGCGAATATCAACCTCGACGATCATAGCCAGACGTTTAATACCGAACTGACTTCGGCTCTGGAGTTGGGCTACATGCTGGATGTAGCGCAATCGATCGTGGAGTGCGCTTTGCATCGGACTGAGTCGCGCGGCGCGCATCAGAGGACGGATTTTCCGGAGCGTGACGATAAGAGGTTTCTTGCGCATTCGCTGGTGCGGCGCAGTTCCGATGGTTCATTGAAGGTGGATTATCTTCCGGTGAAGATTACGCGCTGGCCTCCGGGAGAGAGGGTTTACGGGCAAGAGGAAAAGCCGGGAGAGGCAGTCAAGCAAGCGGGGTGACATGGCAGAAAAGATCGTCCTGGAAATTGCGCGATACGCTCCGGAGCGGGATGAGAAGCCTTCGTTCCAGTCGTTCGAAGTGCCCTTTCGCAAGGAATGGGTTGTGCTCGATGCGCTCAATCACATCAAGGACAAGATGGACGGCTCGCTGACTTATCGCTGGTCGTGTCGCATGGGTGTGTGCGGCAGTTGCGGGATGATGGTGAATGGCGAGCCGAAGTTGACCTGCGCAACTTTTCTCTCGTCTTACGCAAATGGCGCGAAGGTTCGGGTTGAACCGCTGCGATATTTCCCGGTGATCCGAGACTTAGTGACGGCGCTCAGCGATTTCATGGTCAAGCTGCAGAGTGTTAAGCCGTGGCTGATCCGCAAGGACGAGCCGCCGTTGAGTGCGGGCGAATTTCTGCAAACGCCTGAGCAGTTGGATCTCTACAAGCAGTTCAGCATGTGCATCAATTGCACACTGTGCTATGCGGCTTGTCCGGTGGTGGGATTGGAGCCGACGTTTGTGGGGCCAGCGGCGCTGGCGCTCGCGCAACGCTACAACATGGACAACCGCGATCAGGGGGCGGAGGAGCGGCTGGGTCTGTTGGCGCATCCGGAGGGGATTTGGGGATGTACGTTTGTTGGGGAATGCACGCGGGTTTGTCCGAAGCATGTTGATCCGGCGGGGGCGATCCAGCAGTACAAGTTGAAGGCTGCGCTGGAATGGGTGAAATCATTCTTGCTGCCGCGTGGGCATGAAGAGAGCAAAGAGGTGCGGCCATGACGATGCAGCCTTCTACCGAATTCCATCCACGATGGTATCGAGAGCGCGTGTCTACCTATTGGTGGATGGGTTCATGGCGATATTCGTTGTTCATCTTACGCGAGTTGACGAGCGTGGCGGTTGCGTGGTCGGTAGTGATGACTTTGTTTTTATTGCGGGCCCTTCTTAATGGACCTGACGCTTATGCTCGCTACATGCACCGGATGCAGTCTCCCTGGATGATCGCGCTCAACATCATTGCGTTCTGCTTTTTGTTGCTGCATACGATTACGTGGTTCAACCTAGCGCCGCGGGCGATGCCGGTTCGGGTAGGCGGGAAACGCGTCCCTGAATTTCTGGTGGCGGCTCCTAACTATGTGTTGTGGGTGGTTGCCTCGGCGGCGATCGCATGGTTTGTGTTGAGGAAGTGATGAGCAAGCCATCAAACGAAGGGTTCTTCTGGTTGCTGTTCAGCGCGGGTGGAGTGGTGGCTGCGGTGTTCTTACCGGTGGTGCTATTCCTGTTTGCCTTGGCGATGCCTTTGGGCTGGATCTCGCCGGGCTACGAAAAGTTGCTATTGCTGGCGCAAAATCCGTTGTCTCGCATCTTTCTGTTTGTCGTGTGCTCGCTGCCGCTATTTCATTGGGCGCACCGGTTTCGCTTCACGGTTTACGACGGATTGCAGGTCAAGCATCTGAATGAAGTGGTACTTGTTTTTTGCTACGGGGGAGCGGTGGTCGGAACATTGATTAGTGCGTATCTGTTGTTGAGAATATGATCGTAATCGTGAT
>WNFR01009634.1_pt1 | contig 11514 bp, 8 predicted proteins | sample 5400221 | NCBI WGS metagenome assembly WNFR01 (sample SAMN13153357, study PRJNA577476) | soil metagenome | isolation source: 40 cm soil under Madrone tree | place: USA:California | collected 2016-06-14 | reverse complement strand
TGCGCGGCGCGGCGTACCCGGCGGCGCGTGCCGCGGCGGGCCGCGAGCGGGGCGGCGCCGGCCCGCGGCCGCAGCCCGCCTTCGAATACGGCGACGAACGCCTCGGCGATCTGCGCACCGGTAAGGCTCTGGTCCTCACGATACCAGTGCGCAATCCAGTTGAGCGCGCCGGCGAGCGCAAACGCGGTCATTTTCGGATCGCACGGCTGAATGGAGCCGTCCTGCACACCCTCGCGGATCAGCCGCCGGATGCCGTGATCGATCTCGGACTTCAGTGCCTTGATGTGGCGGCTCATCGCCGGCGACAGGTCCTGGTCCTCGGCGCGCACCATGCACCAGCCGAATTCGGATGCCACCGCCTCGCCGTAATGGCGCAGCACGGCATTCAGGCGCTCGCGCGCCGGCACCTCGAGGTGGCGCACATCGCGAAACGCCGCCCGGATCTGCTCGACTCCCGCCACGAAGCACTGGAACAGCAGCTGCTCCTTGCTGGTGACGTAGTAGTACACCGTGGGCTTGGTGACCTCGAGCCGGGCCGCGATGTCATCGAGCGAGGTGTTGTGGTAGCCCTTGCGATTGAACTCGCGGGCGGCGGCGCGAATCACCGCCTCGCGCTTCACCGCGCGGTCGCGCAGCCGCTCGCGGCTCGCCCGCCAGGGGGAGTCGACCGGTACGGGTGGTTTGCCCGCGGCGGGCGGGCTGGTACGGCGGCTGTTCATTGCTTACGGAGTATTATAGCGGTGCGGCCGGCCGCAGCGTGACTGGCGCGGCGGCGGCAGGGCCGGCAGCCGCGTTGACCGGCCGTCGGAGCCTCGACCATACTCACGGGTAGGCATCCTACCCTCGGGTAAAGAGGCGCGTCCATCCATCATAGGCACTACGCACCCCATGAGCGCAAGCACATTGAACGCCGGTCTGGGTGGCGCGGCCGCGCCCAGCAGCGATGCGGCCGCCTCCGGGTCACCCCTGCGGTTCGTGTCCGCGGCCTCGCTGTTCGACGGCCACGATGCCGCCATCAACATGATCCGGCGCTTGCTGCAGGCGCGCGGCGCCGAGGTGGTGCACCTCGGGCACAATCGCAGCGTTGCCGACATCGTGGGCGCCGCCATAGACGAGGACGCCGACGCGGTCGCGGTGAGCTCCTACCAGGGTGGCCACAACGAGTATTTCGCCTACATGGTGGACATGCTGCGCGAACGCGGCTGCGAGCACATCCGCGTGGTGGTCGGCGGTGGCGGCACCATCGCACCGCACGAGATCGAGGCGCTCGAGCGCCGCGGCGTGGAGAAGATCTACACGCCCGAGGATGGGCGGCGCATGGGGCTCGCGGGCATGATCGATGATGTCCTGCAGCGCATCGCAGCGGTGCGCAAGCCCGCGTACGAGTTGCGGCCGTTCAATGCCCGCGACCACGCTCTCATCGCACGGACCATTTCGGTGCTGGAAGGCGCAGCCGGTGCCGATGCGGAGCAGATCCGGCGGGCCGTGGCCCGCTCGCGCCACAAGGCGCCGGTGATCGGCATCACCGGCACCGGCGGAGCGGGCAAGTCGAGCCTCACGGACGAGCTGCTGACGCGCCTGGCGCGGCAGTTCCCGCAGGCGCAGATCGCCGTGGTGGCGATGGACCCGACGCGGCGCCGCAGCGGCGGCGCGCTGCTCGGCGATCGCATCCGCATGAACAGCCTGTCGGCGGACAACATCTTCATGCGCTCGCTCGCGACGCGGCGGGCGCATCTGGCGACCGCCGCCGTGCTGAAGGACGTGATCGAGCTGTACAAGGCTGCCGGGTTCGATCTGGTGATCGTCGAAACCGCCGGTATCGGTCAGTCGGACACCGAGATCGTGGATCTGGTGGACCTGTCCTTGTACGTGATGACGAGCGAATACGGTGCCGCGAGCCAGCTCGAGAAGATCGACATGCTCGACTACGCCGATTTGATCGTGCTCAACAAGAGCGAGAAGCGCGGCGCCGAGGACAGCCTGCGCGACGTCAGGAAGCAGTGGCGGCGCAATCATCCCGAGCGGGCGCAGCTGCCGGACGTACAGCTGCCGGTGTTTCCCACCATCGCCAGCCGCTTCAACGACCCCGGCGTCAACCGGCTGTTCGCCGCAATCTGCGCCGCGCTCGCCGCCAAGCAGATCGGCACGGGCGCCTGGAAGCTCGCGGACACGGGCCCCACCGAGCTCACGACGCGCAGCCCGCTGATTCCCGGGGCGCGCACGCGCTACCTGGCGGAAATCGCCCAGGGCGCTCGCGCCGCCCGCGCGCGCATCGAGGCGCAGGTGGAAGCCGCGCGTCGCGCGTTCGGTCTGTACGAGTCCCTCAAGGCGCTGCACGACGCCGCTCTGCCCGGGCCGCTCGAGCGCTTTGCGCACGACACGCTCAACGATGCGGCGGCTGACGCCACGCGCCGTGAACTGCGCGCTGCCTACAACCGCGCGCTCGATGAGATCGGCGCCGAGGGTGTGGGGGAGCTGCAGGCCTGGCCGGCGCGCGTGCGTTCGGCCACCGACGCCACCTATTCCTACAAGGTGCGCGACCGCATGGTGACGGGCGAGAACTATACCGAGAGCCTGTCGCGTTCGGCGGTGCCGAAGCTCGCCGTGCCACGCCTGCGGGACTGGGGCGAGCTGCTGCACTTCATCCTCCTGGAGAATCTGCCGGGCTCCTATCCCTATACCGGCGGGGTGTATCCCTACCGGCGCGAAGAAGAGGACCCGACGCGCATGTTCGCCGGTGAAGGCGCACCGGAGCGCACCAACCGGCGCTTCCACTACCTTGCCGCAGGCCATGGGGCCGCGCGCCTGTCGACCGCGTTCGATTCCACTACGCTCTACGGCGAGGACCCCGATACCCGCCCGGATGTCTACGGGCGCACCGGTAATTCCGGCGTCTCGATCGCGACGCTCGATGACATGAAGAAGCTCTACTCGGGCTTCGATCTGTGCCAGCCCTCGACCTCGGTCTCCATGACCATCAACGGACCGGCGCCGATGATCCTGGCGATGTTCATGAATACCGCGACGGATCAGCAGGTCGAGCGCTATCTGAAGGCGGAAGGCAAATGGAACGCCGCCGAGCGGCAAATCGCAGCCCTGCACGCGCAGAACAGCGCGCGCGGCGTGGCGCCGCCGAGCTACAAGGGTGTGCTGCCGCCCGACCACGACGGCTCGGGGCTGGCGCTGCTTGGCGTCAGCGGGGATCAGCTGCTGGAACGCGAGCTGTATGAGCGCATCCGCGCGCAGGCCCTGCAGGCGGTGCGCGGCACCGTGCAGGCGGACATCCTCAAGGAGGACCAGGCGCAGAACACCTGCATTTTCTCCACCGAATTCGCCCTGCGCATGATGGGCGACGTGCAGCAGTATTTCATCGACCAGCGGGTACGTAACTTCTACTCGGTATCCATCTCCGGCTACCACATCGCCGAGGCCGGGGCGAACCCCATCTCGCAGCTGGCCTTCACGCTCGCCAACGGCTTTACCATTGCGGAGTACTATCTGGCGCGCGGCATGGCGATCGATGACTTCGCGCCCAACCTGTCGTTCTTCTTCTCCAACGGCATGGATCCGGAGTACGTGGTCATCGGGCGCGTCGCGCGCCGCATCTGGGCGCGTGCCATGCGCGAGCGCTACCGGGGGGATGCGCGCAGCCAGATGCTCAAGTACCACGTGCAGACCTCCGGACGCAGCCTGCACGCGCGCGAGATCTCCTTCAACGATATCCGCACGACGCTGCAGGCGCTGTATGCACTGTTCGACAACTGCAACAGCCTGCACACCAACGCCTACGACGAGGCGCTGACCACGCCTACCGAGGAGAGCGTGCGCCGCGCGGTCGCGATTCAGCTGATCATCAATCGCGAACTCGGTCTCAACAGGATCCAGAACCCGTGGCAGGGCTCGTTCGCCATCGATTACCTGACGGACATGGTGGAGGAGGCGGTCTATAAGGAGTTCGAGGCGTTGTCGGAGCGTGGCGGCGTGCTCGGTGCGATGGAGACCATGTACCAGCGCGCCAAGATCCAGGAGGAGTCGCTCTACTACGAGACGAAGAAACACGACGGTTCGCTGCCGATCGTCGGCATCAATACCTTCCTGTCCCGGGCCGATGCGTCGGAGGAACACAAGGGGGCGGAGCTGATCCGCTCGACCGAGGAAGAGAAGCAGGATCAGGTCGCGGCGGTGCGCGCCTTCCACGCACGCCATGCGCCGCGCTGTGCGGCGGCGCTCACCGCGCTGCAGCACGCGGCAGCGGGCGGTGGCAATGTGTTCGCGGAGCTGATGGAGTGCGTCAAAGTCGGCTCGCTCGGGCAGATCTCTCGCGCGCTGTATCAGGTGGGCGGGCAGTATCGCCGCAACATGTGAGGTCGGGCTCGCCGAGTGCGGCAAGGATCGCAGCCCGCGCCCGGTCGCGCAGCTCCGGCGCCACCTTGTCGGGCGCGGCCGGGGCGGGCGCGAGGGGTGCCAGGATCTGCAGCTCGAGCGGCCCGGGGAGCGGCAGGGCGCCGCTCGGCGCCAGCGCCCGACGGGTGCCGCGCACGACTGCCGGCACCACCGGGCAGCCGGCGCGCGCCGCGGTGGCGAACGCGCCGGTGTGAAACTTCAAGAGGCCCGGGGTGCGCGTGAAGGTGCCTTCCGGGAAGAACACCAGCGAATGCCCGTTGCTGGCGTTGCGCAGCACGCGGCGCGCATCCGCGGCGCCGCGCTGGCGATTGAAACGCTCCACGAACTCCGAGCCCAGACGCCTGAGCACAGCCCCGGCGAGCGGCACGGCGGCCATCTCGCGCTTGATCACGAAGCCGAAGCGCGGCGGGAGCGCCGCCGTGAGGACGATGCCGTCGAGGTAACTGGCGTGATTGCACACCACCACGCATTGGCCCGGCGGGATGTGCTCCGGGAACCTCACCGTGAGCGGCATGGCGACAAGGCTCAGGAAGGTGCGTGCCGCGGCGCGGGCCGCCGCACGACGCCGTGCGACGTCGGGCAGCACCGCGAGCAGCAGCAGCGCGGTCAGGCCCACGCCCAGGAACACGAGCGCGGTCCACAGGGCGTACACGAGCCGCGCCGGCACCAGGGCCAGCGTCCGCAGGGTGGCGAGCGGATTCACGATGACTTTCCGGTCATGACAGGGCAGCCGTTGTCGCTACGGTATGTGAACTGGTTCTCTTTATGTTAATGCCGGATCGCAGATGTGAAGGTGATCACGTCGATAGCGGGGCCGCGCTCACCATACTGCGGTCACCACATTACCGGGAAGCCGGGGCTCGCACACCGCACATCAGGCGCGGGCGCAGACCTTAAGCTTTCCAGCGAGACTTAGGCTTGCCCAATCACTCTGCCGCGATCGCCGTGACCTCCGGCGCCGACTCTGCCGATCCGGCGGTGTCCCGCTTTCTGGACGCGGTGTGGATGGAACGGGGCCTGTCGCCGAACACCCTCGCCGCCTACCGCGCCGACCTCACGGCTCTCGCCCGCTGGCTCACCGAGCGCAGCGTGCCGATCATGCGTACCTCGCGCGCTGACCTGCAGGATTTCATCGCCTGGCGCGTGCGCGCCGGCGCCCGGCCGCGCTCCACGGCGCGCCAGCTGTCCAGTTTCCGGCGTTTCTTCCGTTACTTCATGCGCGAGGGCGCGATCGGCGAGGATCCCACCGCGCAGATAGCCATGCCGAAGATCGGCCGTTCGCTGCCCCGCTCGCTCACCGAGGAGGAGGTCGAATCGCTGCTGTCGGCGCCGCTGGTGAGCGATCCGCTCGGCAGCCGCGACCGCACCATGCTCGAGGTGCTGTACGCGACCGGCCTGCGCGTGTCGGAGCTCGTGAACCTGCGCCAGGGGCAGGTCAACATGAACCAGGGCGTTATCCGCATTCTCGGCAAGGGCGATCGCGAGCGACTCATTCCGCTCGGCGAGGAGGCGATGCGCGCGCTCAAGGAATTCGACCGGGGTGGGCGCGGTGAGATCCTGCTCGAACGCCAGACCGATTACCTGTTTCCCACGCGCCGCGGTGATCGCATGACGCGCCAGGCCTTCTGGCACATCATCAAGCGCTATGCGCGCAAGGCCGGCATCGCCAAGGAGCTGTCGCCGCACACCCTGCGGCATGCCTTTGCGACCCACCTGCTCAATCACGGCGCCGACCTGCGGGTGGTGCAGATGTTGCTCGGACACAGCGACCTGTCGACCACGCAGATCTACACGCACGTCGCGCGCGAGCGCCTGAAGGAGCTGCACTCGCAGCACCACCCGCGCGGCTGAGGCTGCGTGGGCGCAAGCCACGGTGCTAGACTCCCCTCGGCAGGGCCTGCGAGCGAACCTTCGCCGCCCGCGCAGGTCGAAGTCCAAAACGGCAGCGAAGCGGCGGAAGTTCCCCATGGTTGTCAAGAAGTCTGTGGTATGGCTGGCGCTGTTTGGCGCGGCGGCCTGGAATGCAGCGCCCGCGCAGCAGCCTGAGCCCCAGCCCAAAGTGGATCCGCGCGCGGAAATCGCCAGCCACATTCCCGGCACGCGCCCTGAGCAACTGCGCGCTTCGCCTATCCAGGGCATCTACGAGCTCACTCGCGGTGCGGAAATTGCCTACGTGACCTCGGACGGCAAGTACGCCATTACGGGCGATCTGTACGATCTCAGCGCCAACGACGATCTCACCGAGGCGCGGCGGCGCGAAGCGCGCGTGCACCTGATGGCGGCCGTTCCCGAGAGTGACATGGTTATTTTCGGTCCGAGGGACCCGAAGTACACGGTTACGGTATTCACTGACGTGGACTGCGCCTACTGCCGCAAGCTCCACAGTGAGATGGCCGAGTACAACCGCCTCGGGGTGCGGGTGCGCTATCTGCTCTACCCGCGCACCGGACCCAACAGCTCGTCCTGGACCAAGGCGGAGCAGGTGTGGTGCTCGGCGAACCGCAACGAGGCGCTGACCCGCGCGAAGCTCGGGCAGGAACTGCCCGCCAAGCCCTGCGCCAACAACCCGGTGGCGCGCTCCTGGGCGCTGGGGCGGGATTTTGCGCTGGACGGAACCCCCGCCATTGTCATGGCGGACGGCGAATTGCTGCCGGGCTATGTCCCGCCGGACGTGCTCGCGAAGCGCCTGAAAGACGGACCGGGCAGGTAGGCGGGTCGGCTAGCTATCAGCGCTCCAGTAAGCTGAGCTTGTCGGGCTTGCCTTCCCATTCCTTGGCGTCGGCAGGCGCTTCTTTCTTCTCCGTAATCACCGGCCACTGCTTGGCGAGCTCGGCATTCAGCTGCTTGAAATGCTCCTGTCCCGCGGGCAGCTCCTCCTCGGAGAAGATCGCCTCTACCGGGCATTCCGGCTCGCACAGGGTGCAGTCGATGCACTCCTCGGGATCGATGGTGAGGAAGTTCGGCCCCTCGTGGAAGCAGTCGACCGGGCAAACCTCGACGCAATCCATGTACTTGCACTTGATGCAGCTTTCGGTGACGACAAAAGTCATTCGGCTTCCTCAAGGGGAGCGATGCGCGCGCGCAGCTTGTGGCGCGGGGCGCGGGCGTGTGGCCGGCACATTGTGCCACGCCCGCGCGCCACGGGTGAATCAGCCCTCGGGAGCCCGCCGCAGGCGCCGGTCGATGGTCGTGAAGTGGTGCTGCTCGCGGCCGGCCGCCTTGTCCTCGAGGTAGCGCCGCAGCGTGAAGTCAGTGCTCGGGAAGGCAATGTCGGCCCAGGGAATCTGGGCCGGCTCCACGAGCACGACCTCGAGGCTTTCCGCCCCGGCTCCGTAGCGCGCCGCCGGCAGGCTGGCGCGGAAGAACACGTGCACCTGTTCCGCGTGCAGCACGTGCACCACTGAAAGCAGCGATCCGACGGCGACGTCTGCGAGCGCTTCTTCGAGCGATTCACGCGCCGCGGCCTGCTGCAGCGTCTCGCCGTTCTCCAGGAAGCCGGCGGGAACCGTCCAGTAGCCGCGGCGCGGCTCGATCGCGCGTCGGCACAGCAGGATGCGGCCCTCATGCTCGGGGACGCACCCGACCACGAGCCGTGGATTCTGATAGTGGATGGTGCCGCACGCGTCGCACACGTAACGCGGCAGATTATCGCCCGCGGGGACGCGCAGCCGGACCGCAGCGCCGCACTGGTTGCAGAACTTCATGATGCGCGGGCGAGGATACGGGCGACGCCCGGGCTTGTCGACGGTGAGCGCAGGTGAGCAGGGCGCCGCGCTCTGGCGGCCGGCGCGGGCGCCGGCGGCACGCTCAGCTTGTGTCTCAGGGCAGCAAGCCGAATACCGCCACGCCGGCCTGCGTTCCCACGAACACCTTGCCGTCGGCGATCATCGGGGTGATGAACTTGTTGCCGGCGCCGAATTGATCGCGGCCGTTGGCGGCCTGGGAACTGTCGTACAACTTGCGCCCGAGATTGCCGGCGTCGAACGCGTACAGCACCGCCGGGTTGGTGTTCTGATGCGCCCACACGATGCCGTTGCTGGCGCCGTTGGCGGACACCGCCGGGGACGCGCCGGGATAGAAGAAAGCTACCGCGCTGCTGAAGGACGACGGTGCGGTGGAGAGTCGCGCGCTCGCGATCGGGAAGGCTTGAACGAAGCCGCCCTTTTCGCCGTAGTACACGGTGCCGTTGAAGTAGGCCGGTGTGGACCAGACACCGCCGCGGTTACCGGTGCCGTCGCCGATGACGTGGGTCAGCTGCTGCCAGATGTTGTTGCCGGTGGCGCTGAACCTGCCCATCGAGTCGCGGTTGACGACATAGATGCTTCCATCCTTGCCGGCACCCACCGCGAGATGACGCACGGTGCCGGCGGCGTCGGTCAGATCCGGCAGCAGCATCGCGCCACCCGACCCCAGGTCAAGGTCCAGGGTCGATTCAAGCACCTCGTTGAACATGGTGAAGTAGTCCGCCACCCTCAACGTACCGCCCGTGGTCGAGAGCTTGAGGAAGCTGTTGCCGTAGTCCTGCTGATTGGGGAAGCCATTCGCGTCGAGCGCGGTCTCGAACGCCCCGTTCCCGGTGAGCAGGTAGACGTTGCCGGCGGAATCGGCCGCAGGTCCCCCGCCGCTCATCCAGATCGCAGGTCCGACGCCACCGCTGTTGGGCGCCACGTTGAGCACTCCGGTGCGGGCGAGCGTCGTCTGGTTGTAGGCAATGATCCACCCGGAGTAGGGCGGGACATCGCAGTGCGAGGTGAAGCTGGTGTAGATCGTGCCCTGTGACAGCAGCAGCGCCGCCCGCTCCTGGTACTGCGCCGGATCGAACGTGGCCGTGCCGCCCGATGAAGGGTAGGTGGCGGCGATATCCACCGGTCCGTTGAACACCTCCGCCCCGGTGCTCACGTCCAGGGCGTGCAGGCGCTGGTGAAAGGTCGACGCTCCGGCCTTGGACATCGCGACGAGGTAAAGGACGCCATGCGCGCCCGCACTGCGGTCGATGACCGGGGTCGCGGTGACGCCGATGGTCGGCGTGGTCTGGTCGCACGCGTACGGCGGCAGGTCGCTGACCGTTTCCCCGGCCGGCCGCCCACAGTGAGCGCCGACAGGTACAGCGGCTGGGCGTCCACCTTGCCGTCGGTGGACAGGAAGCGCAGCTTCCCGAAGCTCGTCGCGTTCACGTTCGAGAGCGTCAGCACCGTTTCCGTTAGGTTCTGGCCGGTACGGGCGAGGTCGTTCTTGTACGTCACCACGTCCGTGCCCTGGGTGAGGGCCGGGCCGACCGTGAGGCGGGCGCTGCGGCTGATGAGGCTGCCGGCAGAGTTCGTGACCACCACGGCAAAGGTCGCGCCGCTGTCGGTGGTGGTCTCGGCGGGGGTGGTGTAACTGGCGGAAGTGGCGCCCGCGATCGCCGCGCCGTTCTTGCGCCACTGGTAGGAGAGTGGCGCGGTGCCGGAGGCCACGACGCTGAACGTGGCCGTCTGTCCCGCACGGATGCTCTGATCCGCCGGCTGCGTCGTGATGGTCGGAGCCACGGCCACCGCGCTGACCGTGAGCCGGGCCGCGCGGCTGCTGACGCTGCCGGCAGAGTTCGTGACCACCACGGCAAAGGTCGCGCCGTTGTCGGTGGTGGTCTCGGCGGGGGTGGTGTAACTGGCGGAAGTGGCGCCCGCGATCGCCGCGCCGTTCTTGCGCCACTGGTAGGAGAGCGGCGCGCTGCCGGTGGCGATCACGGAGTAGGTCGCCGTCTGTCCTGCCTTGATGCTCTGGTCGGCGGGCTGCACCGTGATCGAGGGTGCGACGGGGCCGCCGGGTGCGGCCACATTGAGCTTCGCGCTGCGGCTGGTGGCGTTGCCGGCGGAGTTACTGACCACCACCGCGAAAGTCACCCCGTTGTCCGCGGTCGTCTCCGCGGGCGTGGTGTAGCCGGTGGAAGTGGCGCCGGTGATGGCGGTGCCGTTCTTCTGCCACTGGTAGGACAGGGGCGCGGTGCCGCTGGCGACGACGCTGAACGTGGCGGTCTGTCCGGCCGTGATGCTGGCGTCGGACGGCTGGGTGGTGATCGCCGGCGCGATGGCGGACGCAGTGACCGAGAGTCTGGCGCTCGAACTTGCGACGCTGCCGGCAGGATTGCTGATGACGACGGCGAAGGTGTCCCCGTCATTGTCAGGGATCGCGGCGGGCGTCGTGTAGCTGGCGGCAGTTGCGCCTGCGATGCTGGCGCCGTTTTGCTGCCACTGGTAGGACAGGGGCGCGGAGCCCGTCGCGGCGACCGCGAATGTCGCCTGGTCGCCGACCTTGATGATCTGGTCGGTGGGCTGCGTCGCGATCGACGGGGCGACTGCAGAGGGCGTGTCGGGCTGCGACAGCACCTGCGTGCCGACCTGACCGCACGCGGTAAGGCCTGCGAGGAGCAACGACCAGAGAACGCAGGCGCAACCCGCACGCATCGAAATCCTCCCAGTTGAAACTCGTTGTTTCACTAACCATGACACGGCTCCAGTCGCGAGCCAAACGTCGGCGCAAAGCGACAGGCGGTGAAACCCGTACGTGTCACCTGTGGAGCGCGCTTCGTTCAGCGCCGAGCTGCCTGCCGGCGCTGCGGCCTTGGGTCTCCAGCGCGCGACAACTTACGTACAAGTCCTGACTCTCGCAGACGCCTCAGTGTCGGCTGCTGCACAGAATCAGCTTGCCGAGTCAGAGCATCCTGCCGCGTCTGCTCACACGCAGCGTCTGGAGGATTTGCGCATGAACATCGTAGCCCTGGTGATTGTCATTTTAGGGGCGTACTGGCTGTCGAGCCTGATCATCGACTGAGATCGACCATGTCTCCCACGTGGTTGACTCACGCACGCCGCGTGAAAGCGCTGGTGCTGGCCACTTGGTGTGCAGTCCCCACTGCCGGCTCACCGGCTTTCCATCGCCCTCCGCAAGTTCCAGCGCATACGCCCCCCGTTGATGGTGCCCGAGGTCGGAGTCGAACCGACACGCTTTTAAGGGCGGCGGATTTTCTTGCCACTTCGGCTTTCGCCGCCCCGAGCGGAACACCGACTCGGGTTCGTGGTCTGGAGCACGCCTTCACCGTAGCCTTGTAGGCCGTAGGTGCCCGCCGTCTGC
>WNFR01006984.1_pt1 | contig 11514 bp, 9 predicted proteins | sample 5400221 | NCBI WGS metagenome assembly WNFR01 (sample SAMN13153357, study PRJNA577476) | soil metagenome | isolation source: 40 cm soil under Madrone tree | place: USA:California | collected 2016-06-14 | reverse complement strand
GATCACCTCGCTCGACAATTTGATTGCGGAGGAGCGCGCCAAGCTCAGCGGAGAGAGCAACTCGGTCGTCGCGACGCTGACCGAGTACGAGCGCCTAACGCTCGACCGCGAGCTCGCGGAAAAGGCGCTTGCCTCGGCGTTTACCTCGCTCGAGGCGGCACGTCTCGAAGCGCAGCGGCAGCAGCTTTATCTCGAAACGATTGCGCAGCCCAATCTCGCCGATTACCCGCTCTATCCCAAACGGATCATCTCCTTCGGCATGGTCCTGGCGAGCTGTCTGCTCGCCTACGGCATCGCTTGGCTGTTGGTCGTGAGCGCGCGCGAGCACGCGGCAGCCTAGCCGCCGTTGCTGCGGAGCGGGCGATGTTTTGGCGTGGCCTCCAGGTCCAACGGCGGGTCGTCGGGGCTCTCCTGATCCGCGAGATCTACTCGCGCTTCGGCCGTGAAACCATCGGATTTGCGTGGATCATCGCCGAGCCACTGGTGTTTGCGATACCGGTTCTCTTCACGTGGCGGGCGATCAGAAACCCACATGAGCACGGCCTCTCTCTGATGCCGTTTCTGTGGAGTGGGTATCTTCCGATCTTGTTATTTCGGCATCTATGCGGCCGAGTACTGCTTTTCATACGAACGAACGCTACGCTGCTCTACCATCGGCGCGTCACGATCTTTGATATTTTTCTTGGGCGCGCTCTATTGGAGATTGGAAGCAACCTTACTGCCCTCTTAGTATCGTTTGCGGTGTTCTACTGCATCGGGGAAATGGAGGTGCCGAAAGATTTGCCGATGTTTTACCTCGGCTATTTTTACATGATCTGGTGGTGCGTCGCGGCAGCTATGATTATCGGCGCACTTAGCGAGCGATCAGATTGGGTGGAAAAGATTTGGCAGCCCTATTCCTACCTGTACTTGATGTTCTCGGGTTTCTTTTATCTCGCGGACTGGTTGCCGCCTGGACTGCGTAACGCAGCGCTTTACCAGCCATACACACAAGCATACGAGATCATCCGCGGCGGGATCTTCGGTACGACGGTCAGGACCTACGGCGACCCGCTGTATACGGCGTTCGCCCTGGCGATTTTGACGGTGTTGGGTTTATGGCTGATGCACGAAGCTCGTAAGTTCCTTGTGTTGGAATGATCAGCGCGGTCGACATAACCAAGGACTACTGGACCGAAGGACGAGTCCACCGCGTTCTGAGCAACGTATCGCTCACCGTCGGTAGGGGCGAAAAACTCGCTTTGCTCGGACGGAACGGCTCCGGCAAATCGACGCTGATTCGTCTTCTCGGCCGTGTCGAACTGCCGACCAGCGGCATCGTCGAACAAACCATGAGCGTGTCGTGGCCCATCGGATGGGCCGGCGGAGTTCATCCGATTTTGACCGGAAACGACAACATGCGCTTCATCGCGCGCATCTACGACAAACCGTTCGGCGAGCTCAAAGCCTTTGTCGACGACTTCGCGGAGCTCGGGAAATTTCTATCGGAGCCGTTTAGGACCTATTCCGCCGGGATGCGGGCCCGATTCGTATTCGCCCTGTCGCTCGCGATCGATTTCGACTGCTACCTGATCGATGAGGTCATTGCCGCGGGTGATCAGCGCTTCCAACGGCGGTCTCACGAAGAGCTGTTTGAAAAGCGCGCGGACCGCTCGATGATCCTTGCCTCTCACGTCGCTGAGATCGTCAAATCCTACTGCTCGCGCGCTCTCATATTGCATCGCGGGCGAAGCAAAATGTTCACCGATCTCGATTTGGCTTTCGACATCTATAACGATCTGTGACCATGTTTCAGCACAGCCGCGCCGGGAAGGCGCGACGTGTCCGATCGGGTTGAACCTGCCGTGATTTTCTTTTCCATGGGCCTTCCGAGCCCGCTGGTCGAATGGTGCGACGCAGTAATCGCGCGACTTGTAGAGTTCTCTCTTGGTCCCGTCGACATCGTCAGCGCCAACACGCTCGAAGAGTTGGGACTGGCGCTGATAAAATCGTCCACTTCGCACTTCATCGTCGCTTCCCGGGTGCCGAGCGACGGGTTGCGTAATGTTCTCACGGAACACAACACCCGGTACGTTGTGGCGCTCGACGATCCACGGGCGGCGTTTCAGAACCTGGTGACGAAACATGGTCTTGATACGATCGCGGCGACGCGCGCGGTCGCGGGCAGCTGCGCCTCCCTGCTCAATTACACAATGACAGAGGATGCGCTGGTTTTGCGGGCGGAGCGAGAGGGTCGGGACCCTCTCGGAACCGCGCAAACGATCGCTCGACATTTCGCCCTAGACGTCGCTCCCGCGGATATCGCGCAGATTGTGGTAGGGTTGGCCGACATTAGCCTCACATCGGCGCCCAGTGACATTGATACCTGGTGGAGCGACCTCGAAGAGCCCAAGCGCGTGATCGCAGTGAGTGCGCTTGACGGATATGTCGAGCATTTCGCCGGCAGGGGATTGGGCAAGCTCATATGGTCTAGGGACCTGTTCTTTGTCGGCGACGATCCGCGGCAGCCGGCTGACCGCCCCATCGATATTACCGGCCGTATCCGCAATCTGGTGTTCGGACCCTACATAATCCTCCCCCCGGGATCGTGGGTTGCAACGGTAGTGCTCGGCTTCTCGCGGGAGGCCGCGGAGGTGAGTTACGCGATCGAGTTCATCGCCGGTCCGCGCTGTGTATCGCTCTGCCGCACCACGATCCAGCCGCAGGGCGATCGGGTCTTCGAGGCGGCAGTCTTTTTCACCGTCGAACCGGCGACCGATCAACCAATTTCGCTCCGGATATCGAACGAGCGCGCCGCGTTTGAGGGACAGCTTGTACTCGGCTCCGTCACCGTGACCCAGCAATCGAAGGGACGCCCGGAAATTCCGGACGAGCTTCGGATCGCTCTCGACCATTAAAGCTATATAATGCACGCACTATAATGCACGCACTCCGATCCGGCCTCTCTTGCCTGGTCGCGGAGGACAGACAGTGCCGGCACGTAAGCGTCGCGCGGAGTGGCAATGGCCGGAGAGCAATGGACCGAATTTGGACGCGAAGTGTCAATTTGAGCCAGCAACTAGCTGCTCTCGATGCGAAACTGGAGCGCATGTGGCTCGATTTGGATTTTATTCGAACCCGTTTGAGCTCGTATCTCGGCGATGGTGTGGCACTCACCTATCTCGCCGATGCGACACCGATCTACGTCAATTCCGACGACTGCGGCGGCCCGAGCAACCTGCTGAACGGTGGCCGGTACGAAGAAGAGAACTTAGAAGTCCTGCTGAGCTTTATCAAAGAAGACACAGTCTTTCTCGATATCGGGGCTAATCTCGGCTTTTTTACGCTGCAAGTCGGGAAGAGAATCCTGCGCAGGGGCAAAGTCTACTCGTTCGAACCACATCCGAAATTGCAGAGCCTTCTGCGCTGGAATGTACATCTCAACGGCCTCACGAGCACAGTCGACTGCTTCCCGTTCGGGCTCTCCGACCAAAATACGCCCGCAAAATTCACCTATCCGATCGGCCATCTCGGCGGCGGAGCGGTCAGCAATTTGACGGACAACGCCGATTACGAAATCGTTGCTTCCGAACTGCGCCGGCTCGACGACGTGCTCGGACCGGATTTCAGGTGTGACTTGGTCAAAATCGACGTCGAGGGGCACGAACTCAACGTTCTTAATGGGATGAGGCGGATCGTCGCTAACTCGTCAGAAATCAAGATTCTCTTCGAAAAGCTATCGACCAACCTTGGGACGGAGCAGGCCTTGGAGGAATATTTCGACGAAGGCGGTTTCGATCTTTACCAGGTGGGTGCCGACTCCTCTCTCGACGAGATCGAGGCAGGCGGGCTTAAGGAACGCAGTGGTTATGTGCTCGCCACGCGACACGGCGCGATCGCGGAGAGCACGCGAGGAAGATCGCGTTTTTCGGTGTATCCCGGACAGCTCCTGATGCCCTCACCGCGTCCCGCGGGATCACAGAACTTTCCACAAGCAAGCAGAGTCGGCGAAATTCTTTTTCACGGTCCTTATTGGTTTCTACGAAAAGGTGCATGGCGGTTCAAGCTCCACGGCACGATCAGCGGAGCGATTTCATTTAGCCTGCAAGAGCGCTTCGGCTATCACGTTCTGGGCTTTCCGATGAGCGCGGGACAATCGGAACACGTCTTTATTTTGCAGCGTGATCTCATTCATTTCGAATGCGTCGCACGAGCGGCAACCGAAGGTGCCGCGATCGAGCTCGACCGGCTAGAGTTTATTCGCGAGGGATAAGCGGGACCGATGGGATGAAGTGTTACCGATCGATAAGACGAATAAGAATAAGACCAGCCCGAATTGCCCTGAACTTGGCGTCGGAGCGGCAAGTCCAAGTGATTGACTCTTGGGGGCAGAGATTGCTCAGAGCTTCGGCTCAAGGAAGGACGACGCTTAATCGAAATAGAGAAGCCAGTCCTCGCCCGGTCGCTCGTTCAGCAGCTGGGACGCAGTGACCGCAACCGAACCGCCCCTATAATCGATATAGCGCAAGCGACTGTATATCGCCTCCAGTAGGGAAATGAATCCCCCGGGGTCACGGCATCGCGCCGCGTTGAATTCGAGGATCAGTCCGGGACGATCGCGCGTAAGAATGTTCTGCATTCCTGCGATAATACCTTCCTCGGCACCCTCGGCATCGATCTTGACAAAATCGATGCGTGTTGCACCCGCAGCCGCCTTGTCCAACCTCACCTGGGGGATCTTGTAGATGCTTCCCGATTCCACGGGAATCTCGTCCGGCGACCCGACAATCCTGCCGTTCTTGGGTTCCCCGTGCGGAGCGTAGAGGATGACCTCCGCTGTCTCGGCCGGGCCCGCTGCCGCCTCGACTATCGTTGTACGCGACATGAAACCGTTCAGGTCGATCGACCGCCGTAATCGCCTAGCGACCGTGGGGTTGGGCTCCACGGCGTAGACGTGGCCGGTGGCTTCCACCAACGCCCCGAAGAGGACCGAATAATAGCCATAATTGGCGCCGACGTCGATGACAGTCATTCCGGGCTGCAGATGGTGTATGAAGAACATCGTCAGCCACATCTCCCAATAGCCTTCGAGCAGCACATGGGAGGCGAACCCCGTGTCGGCAGTATCGACGTAGAGCTTGTAAAAGCCAAGGATGCGGCAAAGCGCGGTCTGGTCACCGAGATAAACGGGATTGGCCAGAGCGCGGCATCGATTTTCGAGATGGTAGCGCCCGAGGGTTCTCAGCTCTTGCGGACTGATTGGCACGAAAGAGACGGGACGAGGGAAACTGAGCGCCTCCTCGATCTTTCGTTGGCTTGCTTCGAATTTGGCAATCAGCTCGGGAAGGGCCTCCAAGTCCAGTGCCTGCAATTGAGTGATGAAATCCCGGACGCGCTGCAAGAGGCCTCGCCGTTGTAGCTTCGAAGGAGCGCTGTTGGATGCCTCGGCCACACCGTGATCCATGCGTCTGCGGGTGTCGTTTGCACATAGGGTAGTTCGGATCGCGCCTCCCTGCTATCACGAACAGTCTGAGAGGCATTTTGGCTGCGACGCTTCGCATTTCGACGAATGAAGGACAACAGGGACCATCTGCGTTCCGTTCCGCCCTGCGGTCATTGCGAATCTAGCGGGCAATCCGTAGACGGACTCGGGTTCCGACATGGGACAACGCTCGAGCCCTGGCCCGTCGCATTTATAGGCCTTGCGATGCATTCCTTGCTCCGCGCATTTCGTCGAGACAAAGCCCGAGTCCCCGGTCGCCGGACCCGGGTGCCGCAGGGCGTGTATGTCGGAGATGGCCGAGTGTTGACGACGACCGTCAGCGGCCAGCGGTTGTTTGTCGATGCCCGTGATCTGTCGCTTTCGCCCGGTCTCATTCTCGATGGTTCCTGGGAACCCCATGTCACGCGGGCGCTGACCACACTCGTCAAGGCTGGCATGACGGTCATAGAGATCGGCGCCAATGTCGGCTACTTCACGACGCTGCTCGGCCGGCTCGTGGGCGGGCAGGGCTGCGTCCGCGCATTCGAGGCCAATCCCGCGGTGTTCGACCTGCTGGCCGAGAACATCGACATCAACGGGCTGGTGCCGTTTGTCAGGGCCGAATCTATGCTCGTCTGCGACACCTGCGGCGAGCGCGAGATAAACCTGCTCGAGCGGCATCACGGCAGCGGGAGCATGCTTTCATTCGGGGACGAATTCCTTGCGTTGTATCGCGAAAAGAAGACCACGGTTGCCGTGCCCGCGACGACGCTTGACGAGTATTGGCGGGGTGAGGCGCGAGCGATCGACCTCGTCAAGATGGATGCCGAGGGCAGCGAGCCGATGATTGTCGAAGGCATGCGCAACATCCTCGCGCAACCGCACTTGACCGTAGTGTGCGAGTTTGTAAAGCCGTTCTTTGCTGCCGGCGATCCGTCCGCCGAGGGCTTTCTCGACGCGCTTCTGGCCTACGGATTTGCTTTATGCAAGATTACCGATAACGGTGATATTACTCCGGTGTCGTCGCGCGAGGTGCTTGCCGGGCCCGACAGCGCCGAGCTGGTCTTTACAAAGTAGCGCGCGGCGGCCCGAAGCGGATCGCGGCGGCACTTGCCAGAGCTTCTTCGATGAGCCCCCTCCATCGCGTACTCAGCGGGCTGGACTTGCCGAGGCAATTGGCTCGTCGAGCGGATCGGGCTCGGGGCCGCAAGGCATATGCCTTGGCGGCAAAGTTCTACTCGCTGGCGTTGACTTTCCGCCCGGGACGAACCGACCTGCGAGTTCAGCTGGGCCACATGCTGAAGGAAAAGGGGTGTTACTCCGAAGCGGAAGCGGCCTACCGTCTGGCGCTGGCGCAGGCCCCCGAAGATGGCGACATCCATCTGCAGTTGGGACACCTGCTGAAGCTGACCGGGCGCAAAGAGGAGGCGATTGCCGCCTATCGCAACGCCGAGGGACTGCTGCCGGACGGTCGAGCCGCGGCCGCCGAGCTCAGCGCGCTCGGGGTGGTCGCGCAAAAGGCGATGGCGTCGCCCCAGGAGGCGAGCGAAGCCTATATCCTCGAGGGGGACCGCTTGAGGGACGCGGGGGATTATGTCCACGCGGCTGCGGCTTACAGGGACGCGATTAGACTGGCGCCGACGCGATCCGACATCCGCGTCCAGTACGGCAACATGCTGAAGGACGCCGGGCGGCTGGCGGAAGCCGAGGCGGCTTATCGGGAAGGGCTGGCGCGGGCGCCAGATGACGCCGACATTCATCTCCAGCTCGGGCATGCCCTTAAGCTCCAAGGCCGACGCTCCGCGGCCTTCGAGTGCTATCGCCGTGCCGCGGAACTGGCTCCGTTCCAGCTTGCCCCGCAGCGCGAACTATTCGACGCGGGCGAGCGGCCCGACCAGGAACGGCTGTTCGAGGTGCAACAACGCCTTGGCAACATCGACGCGCTCGCCGAGATGACCCATCGGCTGCTCGAGCTGCGGACCGCTATCGACCGTATCGCCGAAGCTTTGCCCGACATCCAGGCGCAGCTCGCGTTTCCGGTGGCTTGCTACGATCAGTATCGTGAGCGTCACGGCGTTCCTGACCCGCCGCCAGCCTCCGGTTCGCACCACTTCGGCATCCTGCTTCCGGCTGACCGCGCGGCACTTGAAACGTTGCGGGCGCAGATTACGGCGATCACCGCTCAGACTTATCGGGATTGGGTCTTGCGCGTGGTCGGGTCGGACCCGACCCACCGCCGGATCGTCGAGCAGATGTCCGCAGCGGACGCACGGATAGCGTGGGTCGAAGCCGATCCCGGTGATGTCGCGGCGGCGGAGCGCCGGGCGGCTTTAGCCAGCGCGGAGGACTGGATCTTGCTGCTCGCCGAGCGAGCACTGCTCCATCCCGCGGCACTCGCCTGGTTCGCAGCGGCTGCCGAGAAGACGGGCGCCAGCGCGTTCGTAACCGACGAGGAAATCGTGACCCGCGAGCGCGGGTTTCTCCGTTATTCGTCGCCGGAATTTCGGCAGGTCGTCGACTACGATACGTTGCTCGAAGCAAACCCGTTCGGCGAGACCGTCGCGGTCGAGCGCTCGGTCTATGCCCGAGTAGCCGACCGACTTGCCGCCCAATCGATCGCCGCGGCCCGCGGCTCGCTCTTGCTGAACCTCGCTCATCGGGGACGTGTCGGGCACATCCCCTGCGCCCTGGTCGCCCATGACGGCGAAAAGGTCGTCGACCCGGCAGTCGCGGCCGAGGCTCATGAACAGGCGGTGCGCGCGCACATCGCGGCCGCCTCTCTGGGCGAGCACCTGGTGATCGGGTTCCGCTCGCAGCCGATGCCGCGCTCGACCGTGCGCTGGCGTCCGCGCACCCCCGATACTCCGATAGCGGTGATCATCCCGACGCGTGACAATGGTCCCGACCTTCGCGCATGCGTCGAGAGCTTGCGCCATAAGGCGCGGCTACCGGGGGCGCTGCAGGTGGTCGTCGTCGACAATGGCAGCCGGGGCGTCGAGACGCGCCGCATCATCGAGGAGATCGCGGCGCAGACCTGGGCGCAGCTTGTCGTCGTGGACGAGCCGTTCAACTGGTCTCGGCTCAACAACCGCGCTGTTGCCGCGGTCGACCGGCCGCTCCTGCTGTTTTGCAACGACGATATCGTGATGCTTTCCGAGGGATGGGACGACGTTGTGCGAGGGCTACTCGATCGGCCGGAAATCGGCGCGGTCGGGGCGCGGCTTCTCTATCCCGACGAAACGGTCCAGCATGCCGGCATGCTCTTTGGCTGGCGGGGCGCGACGATCCATGATGGGCTTTATGAGAGCCGCTGGGAACCTGGTCCCGCCGGCCGGTGGCACGTGACGCGTGCGGTCGGAGCCGCAACCGGCGCTTTCCTGGCGACCCGGCGCGAGCTGTTCCTGGCCCATGGCGGGTTCGATGAAACCGCTCTGCCGGTGAGTCACAGCGATGTGGACTACGCGTTAAAGCTGCGGGCTGCCGGGCTCAAGATCCTGTACACATCGGAAATCACTGCATATCACCACGAATCGAAAAGCCGCGGCCTCGATCATCTCGACCCGGAAAAGCGCGCGCGCCAGGCCGCCGAGCGCGCGGTGATGGAGCAGCGTTGGGGGGCGGCGATGATGGGGGACCCGAGCGTCAACCCCGTTTGGCATATGGCAACGCTTCCTTTTCGCCTGCTGTCGGCCCCTTCGCGATCCCGGCTCTGGGCGCATGTCGAGCGGTGCGCCGCAGAGGATCCCTGGCTGCCGGAGACCGTTCAGCGTCCGTTTGGTCGCTATTGACCACGACTGCGACCCTTGGTCGCCATCCTTGCGACGTTGGCGGCTTTGTGACAAAACCCGCGGCCGAGGGCAGTGGCGGCCAGGCCGATGCGACGAGGGACGGCATTGAATATCGCGGAAATACCTGTCTTTATCCTGTGTGGCGGCCTCGGCACGCGGCTAAAGGAAATGACCGAATTTCGCCCGAAGCCGATGGTGACGATCGGCCCGGACCCGATCCTTCTCCACATCATGAAACATTATTCCAGCTTCGGCTTTTGCCGGTTTGTGCTGTGCATGGGCTACAAGAGCGAGATCATCCGCGACTACTTTTTGAATTTCTATCAGATGAACAGCGATGTGACGATCGAACTCAAGACCAACTCCGTCGAGGTGCACAGCGTCGATCACTCCTGCGACTGGAAGGTCACCCTTGCCTATACCGGCGAGCTGACGATGACCGGCGGGCGGGTTGCGCGAGCCGCGGCACGCTATCTCGGCGAGGCCGAACATTACGCGGTCACCTATGGCGACGGTTTGACTGACGCGGATCTCGGCGCCGAGCTTGATTACCATTTGAGCCACGGCAGGACCGGCACTGTGCTCGGGGTGAACCCGCCATCGCGCTTCGGCGAATTCCGCATGGATGGCAACGAGCTTGTCGAGTTCGTCGAAAAGCCGGAACTGCACTCGGCCTGGATCAACGGCGGCTATTTTTTCTTTCGCCGGTCGTTCAACGGGTATCTGTCGCCCGCCGAGGATTGCGTGCTCGAACGCGAGCCGCTGTCAAAATTGGCCCGCGAAGGAGAGCTCGCAGTCTTTAAGCATCAGCACTTTTGGGCATGCATGGACACCCAGCGTGACCACGAGTACCTGACGCAATTGTGGGAATCCGGAAACGCTCCCTGGGCGCAACCGTCCGATCGATGATTCCGGGGTGAGGTAAGATGAGGGTCTTGGTTACCGGCCATCGCGGCTATATCGGCGCCCATCTGGTTGGGCTTTTGCAGGCGGCCGGGCACTATGTCGCCGGTTGCGACCTCGACCTGTTCGCGGGTTGCGGTTGGGAGCCGATGCCGGAGCCGGATCGCGAGATCGTGTGTGATGTGCGATCGCTGACCGCGCGCGACCTCGACGGCTTTGACTGCGTGATGCACCTCGCGGCGATCTCCAACGACCCGATGGGCGACCTCGACCCGGAGATCACCCGATCGATCAATGCCCGAGGCTCGGTCGCCCTGGCTCGTGCCGCCAAGACGGCCGGTGTGCCGCGCTTTCTGTTCTCGTCGAGCTGCTCGATCTACGGCCAGGCCGAAGGCCGACCGCTCGGCGAAGAGGACGAGCTGAACCCGGTCTCGGTCTATGCCCATTCGAAGATCGTGGCCGAAGCGGGCATCGCGGCGCTGGCCGACGCCGACTTCTCGCCGGCCTATCTGCGCAACGCGACCGCGTACGGCCATTCGCCGATGCTGCGCATCGACCTCGTCGTCAACAACCTTCTCGGCTGCGCCGTTGCCAAGGGCGACATCCGCATCATCAGCGACGGCACGCCGTGGCGCCCGTTGATCCATTGCAAGGACATCGCACGCGCCTTCGTGGCCTTTCTCGAGGCCCCGCGCGAGGTCATTCACAACCAACGGGTCAATGTCGGCGGCGACGCGGAAAATTATCAGGTGCGCGACATCGCCGCGATCGTCCAGCGCCTGGTGCCGGGAACCCACTGCGTCTACACCGGCGAGGTCGGCAAGGACCCGCGCGACTACCGCGTCGATTTCGCCAAGCTCGGCCGATTGCTGCCGGATTTCCGGCTCGAATACACGCTCGCCGCCGGCATGGAGGAGCTCTTGGCACGGTACCGCGCACACGGTTTCTCGGCCCGCGATTTCGACGGCGAGCAGTTCGTGCGGCTGCGCACGTTGCGTCATCGCCTCGACCGGGTGACGGGGGAGCCGCAGCGAAAGACGGCCTGAGGTACCCATGCGATTCGAGCCGACCCCGCTTGCCGGCGCCGTTGTCATCGAGCTCGACAAGCGCGCGGACGAGCGCGGCTTTTTCGCGCGCGTGTTTTGCGAACGCGAGTTCGCGGACGCTGGCCTCGATACCCGCTTCGTGCAGATCAACAACTCGCTGAGCAAGGACAAGGGCACTTTGCGCGGCATGCATTATCAGCTGGGCGAGGCGGCGGAGGTCAAGGTCGTGCGCTGCATACGGGGCGCTTTGTGGGACGCGATCCTCGATCTGCGTCCGGGGTCGGCGACCTTCGGCCAGAGCTTTGGCGCCGAACTC
>WNFR01009856.1_pt1 | contig 11515 bp, 9 predicted proteins | sample 5400221 | NCBI WGS metagenome assembly WNFR01 (sample SAMN13153357, study PRJNA577476) | soil metagenome | isolation source: 40 cm soil under Madrone tree | place: USA:California | collected 2016-06-14 | reverse complement strand
TTTCATTTCGCGCACCCGCAAATCGATTGGGCGGGTGATGAGAGCGGTTATATCGGGACCGAATTTCCGATCCTGCCGTTTTTGGCTGCGATCTCTTACAAAATATTTGGCATCCACGAATGGGTTGGACGCCTTCAAGCGCTGATTTTATTCGCGGTTTCGTTGCCGTTCTTCTTTTTGCTGGTGCACAAAATCTTCGGCGAGACAGCGGCTGCGTGGGCGCTTTTCTTTTATGGGTTTGCGCCCGTCGGCATCATGGCCGGCCGATGTTTCATGCCCGACATGCCATCGCTCGCTTTATCCATCATCGGGCTCTATTTCTTTCAACGCTGGATCGACGAGTCCGAGCTCGGCACGGGACAAGTCCGTCCAATTGGCGGACCGGAGTGGCGTGCAAGATCGACATCGTTCTTCGCGAGCGCGTTTTGTATTTCGCTGTCGATCCTGATTAAGTTGCCAAGCATTTTAGTCGGCGCGCCCTTGGCCTGTCTCGCGTTACAGCGTTTCGGATCTTCATCGTTTAAGCGCTTTGATTTATGGTTTTTTGTTGCGATCGCGCTATTGCCTTCCGTGTTTTGGTACGGACACGCGTATCAAATCGCGCTGCAATTTTATCCGCACCATTTCTTCGGGGCGGGCGGAGTTCAGATCATGTCGGCGGCATGGTATCTGAAAATTTCGAAAGAGATTGTTACATCGACACTCACGCCTGTTATTTTCGTTCTCGGTTGTGTCGGCATTTTGGCGGCAAGATCGACAGCTCGCGCACGAATGTTTCAATGGTGGCTGGCGGCGATGATTTTGTTCATCGTGATCGTTGGTTACGGAAACCGACATCAATGGTATCAATTGCCTCTCATTCCGATCGCCGCCCCGTTTGCCGGCGCGGCGTGCGCGTTTGTTGGGCCGAAAATGTCCAGTCGGGCAATGAGAATCGCGCTTTCGATTTTGCTGGCGGGCTCATTCGGTTTTTCCGCGTTCGTTTATGCACGCGATTTTTACCAACCGAGCGCCGCTCCATTGCGCGACGCGGGATTGGTTTTGAAACGAATCACACCGGCAAGTGCGCTGGTGGTCGTTGCCGATAATGGTGACCCAACGGTTTTGTATTACGCCGAACGCAAAGGCTGGCATTTTTCGGAGAAGAATGGGATCTACGATGGCGACCCGAGAGACAGCGAGCAGGCGATTGTCGACCTTGAAGCGCTGAGACGGCGCGGCGCGAGTTACCTTGTGTTCACTTCAAATACTTTATGGTGGCTCGATTACTACGAGGAATTCGGACAGTATGTTCAGAAGACATCAACTCTCGTGGAAGCGACGTCCGAGTTTAGAATCTACAAGCTCAACCCAGTGCTGAAATGAAAAAGGATAATTTCGCGGTTCGGACAGCCACAGGTGACGATGTTCCGGTCATTCTCGATTTGATCCGCGCGCTTGCGACTTACGAACGCGCGCCGAACGAAGTCACCGCGACCGAAAAGGGGCTGGTCGAAGTTTTGTTCGGCGAGAAACCGGCTGCGGAAGTCTTGCTGGCGTTCGAAAATGAAGCCGCGATCGGTTTCGCCGTTTTTTTCCACAATTTTTCAACCTGGCTGGGCCGGCCGGGACTTTATCTCGAAGATCTGTTCGTTAAGCCGCAACATCGCGGCAAAGGTTACGGGCGCGCTTTGCTTATTCACTTGGCAAAAATTGCGCGCGAGCGCGGCTGCGGTCGAATGGAATGGGCGGTGCTCGATTGGAACGAGCCCGCCATCGAATTTTACCGAAAGCTTGGTGCAAAACCGATGGATGAATGGACGGTCTTCCGATTAACGCGCGACGGAATCGCGAAACTTGCAGACTCGTCGCTGGAATGATGGATGGTTTACGCGCGGACCAGGCGCGCGATCAAATCCTCGCTCGTGAGGCTCGTTTTCCTGGACCGTGACCACTCTCCGCATGTAGCAGCTGAGCGATTGGGGCTGATGTTTATCGAGCAAAATATCGAGCACATTCACTAGGCCGACCGCATCGCCGTTGGCGCCGATCACGGGTAAGCGATCGAACCCGCTCGAGCGACTCATATGAAATATATCTTCGATCGCCGAGTCCGGCTTCAAGCTGGTTACTTTCGACAACGGCTGCATCACATCGCGCGCGGTCACGTTTTGAAAGTCGACCACGTTGTGAATCATTGCCCGCTCGGTTGCGGTGAGAGACCCTTCGCGTTCGCTTTGGGTGGTGATTTGTTTTAATTCTTCACGCGCAGCGAAAAGACGAGCGCCTCTCTGTTGCGCCGGCAGAAACAACCGGCCGAGAGCCGCGCCGGCTGCCAAAACTGGCCAGAGCGTAATCATGCTGATTTCAAGAAGGCGGGCGAGGGGAGAAAGAGCGCGAAATGGAAAACGGCGAAGCAGCGACTTGGGCAAAACGCCGAGGACGAAAAGATAGATTGGGAGCGCGATTACTATCGTGAAAGCAAAACCGGCGGTGCCAAATCGGAAAACGAGAAGACGGGTCAGAAGAAGCAGCGCCAGGATGTCCGCCAAATTTGTGACCAGCAAAACCGTGACGAGCAAACGCTCCGGTGTTTTTAGCAATCGGTCGAGCCGCACCGCCGCAGGCCGATTCAACTTTACGTGATGACGCAACCGGACCGGATCGATCGATGTCAGTCCCGCTTCGATTCCGTTGAAAAGAAACGAAATCGCCCAGCAACCGACGATGATAAAAAGATCTCTCATGCGGCGGCGGTGCCAGCGTTCGTTTGATCTTCCAGACAGGTGGTCTTTTCCAAAAGCAATTCTTCGATTCGTTTTCGACTCGTGCGTCTGACAGTAACCGTGAGCCGCGACAGTTCGACTTTGGCGCCAGCCTGCGGCAAATAGCCGAGTCGGTTGAAAACAAGGCCGCCGATGGTGTCGATTCCGTCCGCTTCCAATTCAAAACCGAGATGCTCTCGCAAATCGTCCAGACGCGCGTGACCGCTGACGAGAAATTTTCCGTCTTCGAGCGGCTCGATGTAAACATCGACATCTCCGCGTGACGGTGCCGCGTCGCCCAGAATTTCCTCCACAATGTCGGACATTGTGATGATGCCTTCGGTGCCGCCAAATTCGTCGACCACGATGGCGAGCGATTGTGGATGCGTCAGGAAAAGCTTCAGCAGATCGAGCGCGCGCATCGTTTCCGGCACGAATGAAGGGGCCAGCAATGTCTCGGTGTAATGTTCCGACGAATCGAGCAGGAACAATTTGACGTCGATGATGCCAACAATGTTGTCCGGGGTATCGGCGTAAACAGGAACGCGGCGGAAACGTTTCTCTTTTAACTGCGTTATCGCTTGTTCGTTTGTCAGATCGTCCGCCAACGCAAAAGTCTCGACTCGCGGCGTCAGGCAATCCTTCGCAGTTTTGTCGCCCATCTTGATGATTTCCTGAATCATTTCGCCTTCGGCTTCGTGCAGCGCCCCTTCCTCCTCTCCAATCTCGACCAGCGTCTCCAGTTCTTCGTCGCTCAATCGCGCGCGCGTGCGCAGCCGCACCGGCGTGAGAAGATCGACAATCACTGTGCTGACGCGCTCGAGGGTGCTCCCGACACGATCGAGCAAACGGACGGAGGCTTGGAGCGCGAATGCGCCGAGGGTCGATAATTGGTAGGGCGCGGCCAGCGCGATCAATTTTGGGACCAAATCACAGAGCAAGACGACGATTGCGAAGATCACAATCGCCGCGAGCCATTGCGGCAGCCTTCCGGCGAGCGGCCCGCGCCAGAGTAAAAAAAGACAAAGCACCACCAGCGGCACCTTGACCAGGCCGTCGCCCAGAAGGAGCATGTTCAAAACGCGACGCGGTTTATCGCGAAAAAGTTGGACAAAATTGACGAGCGCGGGATGGTTTTGCTCCAATCGACGCAATTGATGCGGCCGGAGCGAAAAAAGCGCCGTCTCCAGTCCGGAAAAAAGCGCGGAGACAAAAATCAGTCCGGCGATGGCGGCGAGAACAATTGTCAGCGCAACCGGCGTCATTCTTGGCTGCGGTCCCGAACGTTTTCGTGACCCTCCGGAAAAGTCAGTTTGCCCATCATCTGAGGCACGATGAAATTAAGCCCTTCATGAGCAAAGGCGAGAGGATTTCGCGCTTCGTGCGCGAGCTCGAAGGCGACGATATCGATCTTTTCCGCCACAGGACGGACTCGGCGGGGCGAGCCGGCGACGTGGCGAATCATCCGTTTTATCGCGCGTTCTTTCGTTGCTGGAATGAGCAACGTTACTACGAAGCACACGATGTCCTGGAACAGCTTTGGCTCAATAGCGACACCGACGACGGTAATTTTTTCAAAGGACTGATTCAAGCCGCCGGTGCTTTTGTGCATCTTCAAAAAAATTTCGAGCATCCGACGCACGCAAAACACAGCCGGCGTCTGCGGCCGGCCGTTAAACTTTTTGAGTTGGCGGAAAAGAACTTGTCGATCTTCGCCCCGCGACACCATGCGCTCGATGTTTCTGCGCTGGTCGATCTCTTGCGGGCCACGCGGGAGAAAATCACCGACTCGAATTTCAAATTGAATCCGTGGTCGCCGAAGAACGCGCCAAAGTTGGAATTGTCACGTCGTAGAAATTAGTTTGCAGCCGGTAATCGTCAGAATGATTGCCAGTAGGATTGAAATTGTGTACGGCACGCTTCGATTGTGAGATCCGTCGCTCTGCCCGGGATGACCACACTTCCACTTTTGCGTTCTCACGTTATGCTGATCAGTGACACCGATTGTCATGGCCGCGGAAATTCAACCGGCTCATCCGGCGCACACTAACCGACTCGCGCGCGAGAGGTCGCCGTATCTTCTTCAGCATGCACATAATCCGGTCGATTGGTATCCGTGGGGCGAGGAGGCGTTCGCCAAAGCGCGCCGCGAGAACAAACCAATCTTTCTCTCGATCGGGTATTCGACTTGTCACTGGTGCCATGTGATGGCGCACGAGTCGTTCGAAGATGAAGCGACCGCCGCGATCATGAATCGCGAATTTGTGAGCATCAAAGTCGATCGCGAGGAAAGACCGGATGTTGATCGGGTTTACATGACATTTGTGCAGGCAACCACTGGGGGCGGCGGTTGGCCGATGAGTGTCTGGCTCACGCCGGATCTGAAACCTTTTGTTGGTGGAACTTATTTTCCGCCGGTAGATCGATACGGCCAGCCTGGTTTTAAGAAAGTATTGGAGCGAATCGCGGCTGCTTGGAAACAGGACCACGCAAAAATTGCCGACCAAGGCTCCAAACTCCTGGAGGCCCTTCGCGAATCGCAGAACGCACAGGCGGAAACCACTGCCAGGATCGACAATCAGTTTTTTCAAACCGCCTACGAACAGTTGTCGCGCTCGTTCGACGACAAGGAAGGCGGCTTCGGCACCGCCCCAAAATTTCCGCGCCCGGTCTCGCTGAATTTTCTAACGCGATTTTACGCGCGCGATCCCAAGGGCGAATCCGGGCAGCACGCGCTCGAAATGGATTTGGTCACGCTGCGCAAAATGGCTGCAGGTGGAATGCACGATCATCTCGGCGGCGGATTCCACAGGTACTCGGTAGATCGCTACTGGCACGTCCCGCATTTCGAAAAAATGCTTTACGATCAGGCCCAGCTCGCGAGCGCATACCTCGACGCGTTTCAAATTGGTCAGGATCGACAATACGCCGACGTTGCGCGCGATATTTTAGATTACGTCGCGCGCGACATGACCTCAAAAGAAGGCGGGCTTTTCTCAGCGGAGGACGCGGACAGCCTTTTCGAGCACGGAAAGCCGGAGCACGGCGAGGGCGCGTTTTATGTCTGGACGGAAAAACAGATCGACGCCGCCCTCGGTGCCGACGCCGCAGTATGCAAGTTTCACTTCGGCGTCCAGCCGCACGGTAACGCGCCGGAAGGGAGCGACCCGCAGGATGAATTCCGCGGCAAAAATATTCTGATTCAGCGACACACGCTTGCCGAGACGGCGAAGCATTTCAAAAAGAGCGACGATGAAATTCGACAATCACTCATGCGCAGTCGCGAGAAGTTATTGACGATCCGAAACAAGCGGCCGCGTCCGCATCTCGACGACAAAATCATCGCGGCTTGGAACGGCCTGATGATTTCGGCTTATGCGCGCGCGGCGCAAGTTTTAGATGAGCCGCGTTATCTTGAGAACGCGACGCGCGCGGCGAAATTCCTTCGCGCGAATCTTTACGACGACAAAAGCAAATTGCTCTTTCGCAATTATCGCGAAAGTCGCAGCCATGTCGAAGGCTTCGCCGATGACTACGCATTCGTCATTCAAGGACTTCTCGATCTTTACGAAGTCTCGTTCGACGTTGAGTGGCTAAAGTTTGCGATCGAGTTGCAGGGAATGCAGGACGATTTGTTCTACGATGAAAAGAACGGCGGCTACTTCTCTACCAGTGGCAAAGACAAAAGTGTTGTTCTCCGAATGAAGGACGACAATGACAGCGCCGAACCTGCCGCGAGCTCCATCGCAGCCTTAAATCTTTTGCGACTCGCGCAATTTCGCGACGACAAGAAACTGGACGAACGCGCTCGGAAAACAATCGGCGCATTTGCCCCAACCCTTTCGCATTTCGCAAGCGCGATGCCGCAAATGCTGGTCGCGCTTGAGTACTCGTTAGCGAAGCCGCGCCAGATCGTCATCGCTGGGAAAATCGATTCGCTAAAGGACGGATTCGCCGTGGCGAACAATAACGCGACAAAAACTCTGCTCGCTGAACTTCACCGGCATTTTCTCCCGAACAAGATTCTGATGTTGGCCGATGGCGCCGAAGGTCAGAAATTTTTTGCCGACAAAAACGAGGCCATCGGCGCGATGACTCCAATCGATGGCAAGCCCGCTGCTTACGTCTGCGAAAATTTCACCTGCAAAGCGCCGGTGACCGACCCGAAAGCGTTGGGCAATCTACTATCAAATCGCTAAGTCCCTTCGACGAGGATCATGTTTGTTTTCGCGGTGCGGTGGCGCATTTTGCGCGGCTCGCGGTACTCCTCGCAGTTCAGCCATTCCTTGGCGCGCTCCATCGATTCGAACTGAAGCACGACAATGCGCTTCGGATTCCAATCGCCTTCGAGCACTTCGGCTTTTCCGCCGCGGACGATATATTTGCCGCCGTATTTCTCAACCGTTGCGCCGGCAAGCTTCTTGTATTCTTCGTAGCCGACTGGATCGACAATCTCGATTTCGACGATGATGTAGGCGCTCATTCCAGAAAAGTTAGACAGGATTTACACGATTATCGCGATTGTTTCAGAAGAAAAATCAGGAAAGCAGGAAGCCAGGACGGAAGAAACCGGGAAATATTAAGAGATCTCTCGACTTCGCTCGAGATGACAAAGATTATCCGCCGTTGTGACGGCCGTCTTTGGCCGCGAGCTCAGGAATTTTTTTGCGGCGACGCAAACGGAGCCAGTTGTTCCAGGTTTTACGAAGGCTGTCACGCGGAGTGAGATACCTTTGGTTGAGCTCGTTGCTCTTGAGGATCTGTGCGAGAATTCCCCTTACTGAAAAATCGTTCGTATTTAAAATGGTGTAAGCGGTGCCAACAGCCGCGGCGTGATGCGCGTCGCTGGCAGCGACCATGGGAAGATTCCGGACCTGTGCGTACTTGAACGCGTATCGGTTATAGCGACGCAGAGTAGTCGCAGCGTTAAAAACTTCGATCGCATCAATCGGGAGCGTCTGTAGTACTGAAAAACGGATTCCGGCCCGAAAAAGATCGTAGGGATGCGGAGGAATGGCGAGACCGCCGCGTTGATGAATAATTTCGCATACTTCGCGCGCCGGTTTTCCTTTCAGGTAAGGCAGCTCCGCGCCGATGCAAAGAAGGTGGCCATCGGCAGTAGTCACTTCGACGCCGGGCAAAACGAGAAAGCCATCGACCGGCTGGCCGTCGAGACGCATCAGGCCTTTTTCGAGCATGTAAGTGACCGCATCGCAGGTGTTGTGGTCGGTCAGGGCGATGCCATGCAGGCCTTTCGCACGCGCGGCCGCGATCAAATCCTCCGGACTGGAAACGCCGTCGCCGGAAAAAAACGAATGAGTGTGAAGGTCGAAATTAAAGGGCATTGGTGGGATTGGAGGACGATCTTAGATTCTTGCGGGTGGAAAATTAGACAAGTTCTTCAGCGAGCACGTCCGGCTCGGAGGCGGATTCTGAAGTGACGTCGGTCGGTTGATTGAATTGCAGATCATAGAGGCGACGATAGTAGCCCGATTTTTCGAGAAGCTCGGCGTGAGTTCCGATTTCCTTGATGCTGCCACTTTCGAGCACAACGATTTGGTCCGCGGACAGAATGGTCGAGAGCCGGTGCGCGATCGCGATTACCGTGCGGCCGGCGGAAAGTTTCTCGAGCGCCTTCTGGATTTGTTTTTCCGATTCGGTGTCGAGCGACGATGTCGCTTCATCGAGCAATAGGATCGGCGCATTCTTGAGAAGTGCGCGCGCAATGGCGAGGCGCTGCTGCTGGCCTCCGGAAATGAGACATCCTTTGTCGCCGATTACCGTGTCGTAGCCGTCCGGCTGCGCGAGAATGAATTCGTGAGCCGACGCAGTTTTCGCAGCGGCGTAAACTTCTTCCGCAGTCGCACTGAGGCGGCCAAACTGGATGTTCTTAAAAATCGTGTCGTGAAACAAAAACGTTTCCTGGCTGACCAGACCGATCTGCTCACGCAAGGATTTTTGGGTTAACGATCGCAGGTCACTTCCATCGATTTTCACGGCGCCGACAGTTGGATCGTACAATCGAAGGATCAGTGACAGGATCGTGCTCTTGCCTGCGCCGCTAGCACCAACGAGCGCGTACGTTTTGCCGGGCTCAATGTGGAGATCGATGTCGCTGATCGCGGTGGTGACGCCGGTTGGGTAACGAAATGTTACGTTTTCGAGCTTGATCTCGCCCCGAGAGGAAGCCAGTTCAATTGCGTTGGGGGCGTCTCGAACTGTCGGCACAGAATCGAGAATCGCAAAAATCTGCGTCGTTGCGCCGAGTGAACGTTGCATGACGATGTGCAGTTTGCTCAAAGTTTTGATCGGCTCGTAAATAATGAAAATGCCGGTGATCAGTCCAAAAAATCGGCCGGCAGAGAGGTTGGCAGCGTAAACGTACCAAAGCGCGAGTCCGACACCGATCGAGGCGATGATTTCGACGAGAGGTCCAACCGCTTCGGTGGCTTTCACTGTGCGCATCGTATGAGCGAACGATTGTTGGGCGCCGCGCCGGAATATTTTTTCCTGCTGCTCCTCGCGAGCGAACGATTTGATGACTCGAATGCCGGCGAAACTCTCCTGCATTGTGACCGACATTAAGATGCCGCCCTTTTGCTCACGTTGCACGGCCGCGCGCGCGCGTCGACCAAAGATGCGGATCGGAATGATGCAAATCGGGAAGAGGACAAGGCTGACCAACGTAAACTTCCAGTCCATCAGGAGGAGCACGATCACGGCGCCGACGATAGTGATGGGTTGTTTGAAAACGTCGCTGCTCACACTCGCCAGAGCTTGCTGCATGTTGCGGGTGTCGTTGGCGATTCGCGACATGAGATAGCCGCTTTGCATCCGATTAAAGAAATCCATTGAGTGCCGAATCACCTTGGCGAAGAGCTGATTGCGAACATCGTTCACAACTTTGTTGCTGACCCAGTTCATGTAATAAGCGTTGCCGTAGGAGCAGAGACTCCGCACCGCCATCACCAGCGGAATGGCGAGGCAAATCCAAGCGATCGAATCGATCTTTGGACCGACGTTTAAGATTTCGCGATGCGCGATCACCGCTTTAGGATTTGGCGCAGCGCCGTGGAAAATGAAACTGGAGACTTGAAAGACCGCGATTGGAAAGACTGAATTGACTAACCCGTAGGCGACGCCGAACGCGATGCCGAGAGCAAAGCGCCATTTATAAGGCAGGGCGTAGCTATAGAGGCGCAGGTACGGTTTCCATGCTTTCCGGATGGTTTCCCAGAACGAGAGTTTTACTTTAGCGCCTTCTGCCTTGCTCATAACGATGGCGACGTTGCCGGAGCCGACAACAGCGTCTTCATAGCACCGATCACCGCCTGCGTCGAGATTTGGTTCATCGGCAACCGCGGTTGCTTGGGTACGAATTCGGCGAAGGGCGATGTCGATGTCCCCTGTAAAACCAACACCGGACTTTCCCGCGGACGCCAGTGAAACGGATTGGTCGGGCCAAAAAGAATCACTTGCGGCGTGCGCGATGCCGACGCCAGATGCATCGGCGCGGAATCCACTGTGATCAACAGGCGCGCTTTGCCGATCAACGCTGCGAGTGTGAGCAAATCGGTTTTGCCGGAAAGATCGACAATCTGGCGCCGCACTTTTGATTTGATGTCGCTAATATGGCTTTGTTCAAGCGGCGACGATCCGCCAGTCAACACAAGATCGACATCGTAGTTGTCCGCGGCGTGGTTAATCACATCAGCCCATCGCTGCGCATTCCAAAATTTCTCCGCGCGCGCCGAGCCGGGATGAAAAACGATGAAGTCTCTTTTGATAGTGTGCGCGCTCAATAATTCGTCGGCTGCTTCGCGCGTGCTTTTGGGCAATTCCATCCGGACCGCGCGCGAAACGTTGGAAATTCCAAGTGGTTCGAGCAGCGCGAGGTGATAATCGATCATGTGCATGTCTCGCATCCGGTGCTCGACAAATTCGTTGTAGAAACGTGTTCGAAATCTCGAGCGGACTTTGATTCGAAACGACACGATCCGCTTTTTCGCGCGCGAGAGAAGCACCAGCAGCGCGGAACGATCGTTCCGCGTGAAATCAATGCAGTAATCAAATTTCTGGCGCGCGATCGCGGCGACTGTTCTAAATCCGCCAAAGCCCCGACGCATGACCAAAATTTTATTAATGCTAGTAATCGCGGGCGCGAGCTCTTTGCCCTCCGATGAAATGACGATCGTCAACCTTGCGTCCGGGAATTTCTCGCGCACGGCCGCAACCGCCGGCGTGGTCAGAATCAGATCGCCGATACGTTTGAGCTGAATCAGGAGAATTTTCATCTGTTGCGGCACGGAGTTTCCAACCCTCACCATAGCCACTCCCTTTCAAAGGTAATAATATACTTCACGCATAGAATCTGGTTCATCAGTTTCGTTCCCATAAATTATAACAAAAACCAGCATTTTTCCTGTTTGACAGCCTACTCTCTCGCATATCTATTAAATTTATGAACCCAGATGGGAACGTAAACGAAGCAGGATTGCAGGATAAACTGCGCGGCATCCAGACCGATCTATTGAAGCAGATCGAGAAGGATGAAGTGGAGGCTGAGGCCGCTGCAAAACGAGTCCAGAAAAACCGGGAACTCTTGCACGCTGTCAATAAGTCCCTCGGACTCTTGACGGCACAGTCCACGGGGTTTTCAAAACTCTCTGATACTATTAGGGCTCTCATCCAGGGCTTGGACAAAGATCGTTTTACCGCCCTGGACATCGAACACGCGCTAACCGCTAAATTCCCAACCGTGCCTTTAGATA